>WUUC01042500.1_pt1 | contig 10269 bp, 10 predicted proteins | sample 6278441 | NCBI WGS metagenome assembly WUUC01 (sample SAMN13675441, study PRJNA597444) | soil metagenome | isolation source: soil | place: USA: Washington | collected 2017-10 | reverse complement strand
ATTTCTTGGGCGCGTACTTGCGCATCAGGTCGAGCTCGCTTTTCATGAAAGCAACCGCGCCCGCGGCCGGGATGAAGCTCTTCTCTTCGGCATACTGATCCTTCAGCCATGCCTTGTAATCGTCGCTCGCGGCAACCTGCGCCAGCGCATCAGATACGGTCTTGACGCGCGCTGCATCGGTGCCGGCTTTCATCACGATGGCGCGGAATTGATTGATCACGATGTCGTGGCCAGCCTCCTTCACACTCGGCACGTCCTTAAACGCGGGGAAGCGGCTGTCTGCGAGTATGAGTACGGGCCGCAGCTGCTTGCCGTCGAGAAAGCTCTTCACGTCGCCGAGCTGCTCGTAGAGCAGATCGGCGTGGCCGCCGAGCACGGCTGTGTAACGCTCGGCCGGCTTGGGGAAAGGCACCGACTGCAGCTTGAGACCTTTGCCGGCCAGATAGATGACGGTGACGTCGTCGGCACTGCCGAAACCGGTGACGCCGACCTTGAGCGGTCGCTTCTTCGCCTCGGCTTCGACGTCTTTCCATGTCTTCATCGGGCTGCCCTCGGCAACGAAGAACGCTGAAGGCTGCTGAATGAGGATGCCTGCCGGCTGGATGTCAGTGAGCTTCCATTTGGTGCTCGCTTCGAGCTGCACGGCGAGCGTGTCGGCGATGAACACCGAGATCGAATAGCCGTCGGCCGGCGCCGTGAGCATCTTATTGAGGCCGGTCTGACCGGTCGCGCCCGCGACATTCAGAACCGGCAGCGAAACCTTCAGTTGCTTCTCCAGACCCGGAGCGAGCTTCCGCGCGAGCTGATCGGCGCCGCCGCCGGGACCCCACGGCACGACGAACTCGATCGGGCGCGATGGGTAGCGCTCCTGCGCGGGAGCGCCGAAGGGGCTCGCGGCCATCACCGCCGCAGTCAGAACGAGAGACGCGCTGTGTCTGAAGCTCATGTCGATCTCCTCTCTCTAATTTTCGCGATTTTCTTGCGGCGGATCAGAGCTCTTGCAGCGGTGGATTCTACCGCCGCATTCGCCGACTGGTGGGATAATGGTACACTTGCAGATCGTACGGCCACGCGCAGGCAGTTTATGAGATGGAAGGCAAGAAGCACGTCAAATTCGGGGGCAGACTGCTGTTCGTCGGCTGCGGGTCCGTCGGCCAGGGTTCGCTGCCGCTCCTGCTGCGGCACATCGACATGCCACTCGATCGCATTTGTATCGTCACCGGCGATACGCGCGGACGCGAAGAAGCTGCGCACTTCGGCATAGCGTTTCACGTCCGGCCCCTCACCCGCGAGAATTACCGCTCCGTCCTCGAGCCGCTGATCGGCGAGGGCGATTTCCTGCTCAACCTGTCCGTCGACGTCTCGAGCGTCGCGCTGATCGAGCTCTGCTACGAAAAAGGCGCGATGTACATGGACACCTGCATCGAGCCGTGGCTGGGCGGCTATACCGATCAGAGCGTCACCCCGTCGCATCGCTCGAACTATGGTTTGCGGGAGGCGGTGCTTGCGCTTCGCAAGAAGTATCCCAACGGCGGCCCCACAGTTCTGCCCACGCATGGCGCGAATCCCGGGCTCATCTCGCACTGGGTCAAACAGGCCCTCCTCAACATCGCGCGCGACGTCCGCGGCAGGGTCGAAAAACCGCGCACCCGTGATTCATGGGCCGCCCTCGCGATGGATCTCGGCATCAAAGTCATACACTGTGCCGAGCGCGACACCCAGGTCGCCGAGCCGCGCAAGCGCCGCTTCGAGTTCGTCAACACGTGGTCTGTGGACGGCTTCATCGGCGAGGGCTCGCAGCCGTGCGAGCTCGGTTGGGGTTCGCACGAAAAACATTTCCCCCCCGACGGCAAGAATCACGAGTTCGGGTGCAAGGCTGCGATTTATCTGACGCGGCCGGGGGCGTCGGTGAAGGTCCGTTCGTGGACGCCCACCGAAGGCCAATACCACGGGCTGCTCATCACGCACGGCGAGGCGATTTCGATCTCGGATTACTACACCGTGCGCGACAAGGGACGCGTCGCATACCGGCCCACATGCCACTACGCATACCACCCGTGCGACGATACCGTGCTCTCGGTGCACGAGCTCGCCGGCAAAGGGTGGGTCGGCCAGAAGGACCGGCGCATTCTCATGAGCGAGATTTACGAGGGCTTCGACGAGCTCGGTGCGCTCCTGATGGGCCACCCGCGCGGCGCGTACTGGTTCGGTTCACACATTTCGGTCGACGAAGCGCGCAAGCTTGCGCCCTTCAACAACGCCACGAGCATCCAGGTCGCCGCCGGCGTGCTCGGCGGGGTGGTCTGGGCGATGGAGAATCCGCGTTCCGGCATCGTCGATCCGGACGACCTCGACTTCGAGCGCGTGCTCGAGATCGCGAATCCCTATCTCGGCAAAGTACACGGCGTCTACAGCAACTGGACGCCGCTCATCGGCCGCAATCATCCTTTCCCCGAAGATCTCGATACAACCGATCCCTGGCAGTTCAAGAACTTCAGGGTCGTCTGACGACAGCGCGCACGTGCCGATGCCGCACGACCATCCGAACGTAGCGTCGGCGTGGGTCGAGCGGTGGGCCGGGCTGATACCCGCCGGCGGCCGAGTGCTCGACGTCGCGTGCGGGCAGGGCCGTCATGCGCGCTGGCTGGCGGAACGCGGGTACGTGGTCGACGCAGTGGACCGCGATCACGCGGCGCTTGAGGCGCTCGCCGGAATCGACTGCGTGCGTACGGTGTGCGCCGACATCGAGAATGCGCCCTGGCCTTTCGCGCGTGGTGCCTACGCGGGCGTGATCGTGGCGAACTATCTGCACCGTCCGCTCTTTCCGGAGCTCCTGCTCGCCTTGCGCGACGACGGGGTACTTGTTTACGAGACCTTCGCCGCCGGCAATGAGCGCTATGGCCGGCCGTCGAACCCGGACTTCCTGCTCCGACGGGGCGAGCTGCTCGAGGTGGTCAGGGGGGCGCTGCACGTCATGGCCTATGAAGACCTGTACGTCGATAAACCGAAACCGGCGCGGGTGCAGCGGATTTGTGCTGTAAAATGCCCGCCTTGAGACAGCCTGCTGTTTAGTAAAGGGAATCGATGAGGAAGGTTCGGGGCAGTCTGGTTGCGATCGTCACGCCGATGCGCGATGACGGCGCACTCGATCTCGCCGCGCTACGCAGCCTCATCGACTGGCATATCGCGGAAGGGACCGACGGCATCGTCGTCGTCGGCACGACCGGGGAATCGCCTACGGTCGATTTCAGCGAGCACCGGTTACTGATCGACACCGCCGTCGCGCATGCCGCCAAACGCATCCCCATCGTGGCGGGAACCGGTGCCAATTCGACACGCGAGGCGATCGAGCTCGCCGCGCACGCCCGCAAGTCGGGCGCCGATGCGGGTCTCACGGTGGTGCCGTACTACAACAAACCGACGCAAGAGGGTCTGTACCGTCACTTCCGCTCGGTCGCCGAGGCGGTGGACCTGCCGCAGATTTTGTATAACGTGCCTGCGCGAACGGTCGCCGATCTACAGAACGAAACGGTGCTGCGTCTGGCAGAGCTGCCGAATATCGTCGGAATCAAGGACGCGACCGGGGACCTGCAGCGCGGCGCCGAGCTCCTGCGGCGCCGACCGGCCGATTTCGCCGTTTACAGCGGGGACGACGCAACGGCGCTCCCGCTGATGCTCCTCGGGGGTGACGGCGTCATCTCGGTCACCGCGAACGTCGTGCCACGATTGATGCACGAAATGTGCGCTGCCGCGATTTCGGGGAACGCCGGGGGCGCGCGGGAAGTCAACGCTAAGCTGCTCGGGCTCCATCGCCAGCTTTTCTGCGAAGCGAACCCGATCCCTGTCAAGTGGGCCGTGCAGCAGCTCGGGCGTATAGCCGGCGGCATCAGGCTGCCGCTGACGCCATTGTCGACCGGATTCCACGAGCAGGTCCGGGAAGCCATGCGTCAGGCCGGGGTCGGCTGATGCGACTGTTACCGTATGGAGAGGTTATGAGCCGATTCTCGATTCGCGTCTGCGCATGCGTCCTGGCATGCGTCTCGCTCGCGGCGTGCAGCGGCTTCGAGCTGCCGAGCAAGAAGGTGGAATACAAGTCCGCCGGCAAGCTCGCGCCGCTGGAAGTGCCGCCCGATCTCACACGCCCGACGGGCGATGACCGCTTCGTGGTTCCGGAGAATGCGCGCGGCGCCGCCACTTACTCGGCGTACCAGCGCGAGCGCGACGGCCGCTCCGAAGTGGCCGGCTCGGGCGCCGTGCTGCCGGTGCAGGACACGGCTCGGGTCGAGCGTGCAGGCACGCAGCGCTGGCTCGTGGTGCAGGGTCAGCCCGAGCAGCTCTGGCCGCTCGTGAAGGACTTCTGGCAGGAGATCGGTTTCATCGTAAACGTCGAAATGCCCGAGGCCGGGGTGATGGAGACCGACTGGGCAGAGAATCGTGCGCGCATACCGGACGGCTTCATTCGCAATACGCTCGGCCGCGTACTCGACGCCGTGTATTCGACATCAGAGCGCGACAAGTTTCGCACCCGCCTCGAGCGCGGCAGCCAGGCTGGGACGACAGAGATTTACATCAGCCATCGCGGCATGGAAGAGGTGCACACGTCGGTCGAGAAAGACGCCACCAAATGGCAGCCGCGGCAGCCGAGCCCCGAGCTCGAGGCCGAGATGCTGCGCCGCCTGATGGTACGTCTGGGTGTGCAGGAAGAGCGGGCGAAATCGGTTGTCGCCTCGGCGGCCGCACCTCAGCGAGCAGTCCTCCAGAGGAGCGCCGACGGCTCGGCGCTGGCGCTGAACGAGCAGTTCGATCGCGCCTGGCGGCGCGTGGGGCTCGCGCTCGACCGCGTCGGTTTCACGGTCGAAGATCGCGACCGGTCGAAAGGTCTCTACTACGTGCGCTACATCGATCCGGAGATCGACAACAAGAGCGCCGAAAACCGCGGGTGGCTCTCCCGATTCAAGTTCTGGGGCAGCAACGACAAAGAGAAGAAGGAACAGTACCGTGTACTGGTCAGGGACGCGGGCGAACGCGCGGAAGTGAATGTGCTGAACAAGGAAGGTGGGAAGGAACAGTCCGCAACCGCCAACCGGATCCTGACGTTGCTTTACGATCAACTGAAGTGAGCGTTACCGGGTAGGTGGTCAGCAGTAGCAGCTAGTGGCGAGCAGCGAAAATAAGAACGGCGGGAGAGTGTAGTTGAGCATGGGCGAGCGTCGACTCGATGTCGCGTCGCGCCGATATTGCGGGTGTCGGCTCGCGGGTGTGTCTGCTGGCTTGCGGTTTACGGCTCACACGTGATGCGCTTCGCATCGCTGGGCAGCGGGAGCGACGGCAACGGCCTCATCGTCGAATCCGAGGGTACTCGAGTCCTCGTCGACTGCGGCTTCAATCTGTCCGAGACGGTCCGGCGCCTGCGGCGTCTCGGGGTGGAGCCGACGGAACTGGCTGCGGTGCTCGTCACGCACGAGCACGACGATCACGGCGGCGGAGTCGCACGTCTCGCACGCCGCTACGACCTCCCGGTCTATCTCACGTACGGAACATTCGTCGCCCTCGGCCGTTCCGCATCAATGATCCCGCGTGTGAGCCTGATCGACAGCCACAGCCCCTTCATCATCGGCGACCTCGAAGTGCATCCTTATCCCGTGCCGCACGATGCCCGCGAGCCGTCGCAGTTCGTATTCAGTGATGGAGACCGGCGCCTCGGCCTCCTAACCGATACCGGTGAATCGACTCCGCATATCCAGCGGATGCTTTCCGGAATCGACGCGCTGGTGCTCGAATGCAATCACGATGTCGACCTTCTCATGAACGGCCCGTATCCGCCGACGCTGAAGCGCCGTATCTCGGGGCGCCTTGGCCATCTCGATAACGGTACCGCGGCGCGCATCGTCGGCGCGCTCGATTGCAGCCGCCTTCAGCATTTCATCGCGGCGCATCTGTCGCTGCAAAACAATACTCCGGAGCTTGCGCGGGAGGCGATGTCGGCGGCACTGAGCTGCGAGCCGGAATGGGTCTGCATCGCCACGCAGGGTGAGGGCGTGGATTGGCGGCAGATCACCTGAAAGTCTACACCGCTCCTGCGCTTCGCTCCGGCGCGAGAGGGCCCGTACATGCGGCTATCGCCGCTACGAACTATCTACGCCGCTCGTTCGGGCGCAAGGGCCGGTACATGCGGCTACCGCCGCTACGACCTATCCACGCTGCGTCGAATAAAAAAGCCGGCTGCGCGCCGGCTTTTTTCGTCGAGAGAGCGAGGCTACTTTTTCTCGTCGGGCTTCGATTCGCTGACCGATGCCGGCGTCTGAACGGCCGGTGCGCTGCTGCTGCCAGCGGTTCCGCCCGGAGCGCTGGACGAGTAGCCGCTCGACGTGCCGCCGGTCGCGGACGTGCTCGTACCGGTCGAGCCGGCGGGCGCCGTGCTCGTCGAGCTCGACGCGGCAGGGGCGGTGGAGGGCGCCGGCGCCGGCGCGGTCGACGAAGGCGCTGGAGGCGGGGTTACGACTTTCTCTTCTTTCTTGCAGGCTGCGAGGCCGACCGCCATGCAGGCGGCGACGAGGAGGAGCGAGCGGTTCATGTTTTTTCCTTTAGAGACATCAGAAGTCAGGTTGAGTCGAACGAAGACCGGGGGCGCGTCGCGTGCTGTACCCAATCGTCATAGATTGTACCAGCTCCGCTGCAGCGCGTGCGATCGCGCGGTCGTTCAGAGGCCGGCGATACTCGCGGGCGTGTATGGCCGCGACGCTTCCCAGAGCTCGCCGAACCGGTCGAGCAGCTGCTGCACGCCGTCGATCTCGTTGCGGCCGCGTGCAAAGCGCATGTGCGCGTGATGGAAGCGGTGGAGGTAATGACTCGCGTCGAAAACGACAAACGTGTCGTAGAGGTGTCGTGCGTCCGCTGGCGTCTGCCGGATCTTGGCGCTGTGACCGAATCGCTGGAGGACGCGCACGAAGCGAGGGCACGCACGCTCGAGCGACTCGGGTTCGTGGAGCACGATGTAGAGCCGGTTCAGGGGATCGCTCCGCAGAAAAGTCTGGAGGAGCTCGCAGCGCAACGCGCTGTTGTAGCTCACGGGCATGGTTCTGTCGAAGATGCGAATGATCCGCTGGCTCGTCGGGATGAGCTCGTCGAGCATCGATTCAAAGTCGCGGCTGCTCTCGAAGCGTTCGTATTCGGCGTGCGGAAGTGCGGGCTTTTGCGCTGAGCTCATGGCGTCTCCAGTTCGACGTATCCGGCGCGATACCAATCGTAGAGCAGGCGCCACGCCCCGGCCGGGCCGTCGCACGGTGGTGCAATCTCGCGCTGGTTCGCGAGCCGGGTGAGGAACCGGAACGAAGCGGGGTCGCAGCTCTGCGATTCGCCGTTCATGAAAACCCGAGTGTCGCAGGTGAGCATGCGAGACGGCAGGGCAAGCTTCACGCCTTTACGCCGCACCGCTGCCCTGAATGCGTGCGCCGTCCGCGGTGCTCGCGGTCGTGAAAAGACGACATGCGCCTTGGGCTCGGTCAGGTAGCTCCCTAAGAACAGCGCCACGTCGCGCTTCGTCCAGCGCACCTCGTCGAGCATGCCGGCGACGCGTTCGACCATCGCGGCCGGTATGCGCCCGGGGTTGCGCGTTGGTTCGAGATCGGGATCTTCGTACATGCCTTCGACGTCGGTGTGATCCGAAAGGAACTCGAGAAAAGCGACGACGAGCTCCTGAGCGCGAGCTGCTCGAAAACCGATCGAATAGGTGATGCAGTCGCCCACTGCCACGCCGTCGTGCGCCCAGCGCGGCGGCAGATAGACGAGGTCGCCCGCGGTCGCCGTGACTTCACTTTCGGCGGAGAAGTTTTGCAGAATCCGCAGCGGCGCCCCGGGGATGAGCGTGGGATCTTGCGGTCGCGAAAAGCTCCAGCGTCGTTCGCCTGCACCCTGCACGAGAAACACGTCGTAGCTGTCGAAGTGCGGACCGACGCCGCCACCGGGCGCCGCGTAGCTCACCATCACGTCGTCGAAGCGCGCGTACGGAATGAAAGCGAACTCGCAGAGAAGGCGCGCCGCGCGCGTGCATATGCCGTCGACGCCCTGCACGAGCAGGGTCCAGCCGGATCGCGGCAGCCGCGCGATGTCCCGATGCATGAAAGGTCCGTGCCGCACGCGCCAGCGCCGACCGCTTCTGACGACGATTCGCGCTTCCACGTCTGCTCGCTGCGCGAGCTCGATCAGCTCGTCTCGTGTCACTGCATGTTCATAATCGGGGAGGGCGCCGCGTACGACGAGTGGTTTTTTCTGCCAGTGCTGTCGCATGAACTCGGGGTGTGTCAAACCGCCGAAAATAGTTCTTTTCATCCGAATCGATTATATCGACCAGCGGTTCTTGACCGATGCCACGTTTGTTCACACAATGCCGTTACAGTTTCAGGGAGGCTCCACGTGGAAGTCGTGCGAGGCGAAGAACGAATCAAGCTGCAGGCCGGACAACCAGCGCCGCCGTTCGATCTGCCGGACGCGGACCTGAACATCGTTTCCCTCGACGAGTTCAAGAGCCAGCGGCACGTCGTGCTCTACTTTTATCCGCGGGACGACACGCCCGGCTGCACGATGGAAGCACTCGAGTTCAGCGAGCTCGAAGATGATTTCAACCGCCTCCACGCCGTGGTGCTGGGTGTCAGCATGGACGACTGCATGTCGCATGGCGCTTTCCGCGACAAGCATGGTCTGTGCGTGCAGCTGCTCGCAGACCCCGACGGTGAAGTGTGCCAGCGTTACGGCGTGCTGCAGGAGAAGGAAGTCGACGGACGCAAACGCACGGGCATCGTGCGATCCACGTTCGTCATCGATCGCAACGGTCTTCTGAAGCACGCGCTTTACGGGGTCAGCCCACGCGGACACGCCGCCCAGGTGCTCGACTTGCTCAAGGGCATCAACAAATGCAGATAGGGAAGAACACCGTCGTCACGCTGAAGTATCAGCTGTACGGCAGTGACGGACAGCTCATCGAGCAGACCGAGGAGCCGGTGGAGTATCTACACGGCGGTTACGGCAACATGTTTCCGGCCGTCGAAAAAGCGCTTGAGGGAAAGAACGTAGGCGAGACGTGCCGTGTGCGCCTTACACCGGACGACGGTTTCGGCGATTACGATGCCGAGCTCGTGCACGTCGAGCCGCGAAACAAGTTCCCTGGCCACGTTGAAGTCGGCATGCAGTTCGAAGGCAGCGGCGAGGAGTCGGGAGAGACGATCGTCTATACGGTCACGGACGTCGCCGAAGAGAAAGTCGTCGTCGACGGCAACCATCCGCTCGCAGGGCAGACGCTCCACTTTGAATGCACGATCTCGGGTGTACGTGAAGCGAGCGAAGAGGAAATGTCGCACGGGCACGCGCACGGCGCCCACGGGCATCACCACTGAGCGTTCAGCGCTCGACGCGTCCGCCTTCCAGAAGCCGGCTTCCGGGTATCGCGCTGAAGCGGGCGCGCCCGTTCTCGATGGTCACGGTCACGTGGATCCAGTTCACGAAAGGACTGCCGTACACCTCGAGGCGCGTGACGTTCGTGACGGCCGTTCCGGAGCGCGCGTCGACCAGCGGCCGATCGAACCTGAACCAGTGCGTATCACCATGGACGACGAGCACTTCGCCGTCGTAGCGCGTCGCTTCGGTCGCAAGCGCCGAAAGTATGTCCTGGTAACCGCGGCGGCCCGTCCACATGTTCGCCTGCATGGCCAGCACGACAGCAGGCAGTCTGCGTTCGCGTGCCATGCGGAACGTCTCGCTCATCCAGTCGATCGCAGCCGCAGTACGTCGCCTGGATTCCTGCGGCATGCGCGCCCGATTGTTGTCCGGGCCCGGAACGTTGAGCGTACTAAACAAGACATCGGCGATCTGCCACCGCATGTGCTCGGGGTAACCGCGGGCCGTCTGGCGCTCGGCCTGCAGCACGCGCTGTCCGAGACTCGAATCTTTCGCGAAAAAAAGCTCCCGCAAGCGAGCGAGTCGTTCCAGCGGCTCACGCGGATCCCATCTGCTTCGATCGCAGTCGGACCATTCGTTATCTCCCGGCGTAAAGAAAAACGGATGGTGCGAGAGCGCGAACGCGGCGCGTCGCTGCAGAAACAGCTCGTCGGTGCATGCGGTGCGGGAGTCCTTGAAATCTCCGACGTGCAGTGCGAAAGCGAGCTGCTGGCGATTCATCTCGGCGATCATGGTGACGAGCTGCGGTTCTTCGTCGCGGTTGTACGGCGTGTCTCCGAAGGCACCGAACGAGAACTGCGCGCCCAACGCGGCACTCAC
>WUUC01187657.1_pt1 | contig 10270 bp, 11 predicted proteins | sample 6278441 | NCBI WGS metagenome assembly WUUC01 (sample SAMN13675441, study PRJNA597444) | soil metagenome | isolation source: soil | place: USA: Washington | collected 2017-10 | reverse complement strand
TGCTCGGCGTCTCGAACGTCTCGCTCAAGGCCCTGACCGGAACGGTCCCGAGCGATCCTCTGAGCATCGTTAGCCCGTGGACCCTGGCGCTGGCGCTTGCCGGCGTGGGCGCATTCTTCGCACTGGCGCGCGGATTCCAGACCGGCGGCGCGATCTCGGTGACCGCGCTGGCCTCCGTCGCCGCCAACTGCGTCTCGATCGGCGGTGGGGTGCTCGTCTTCGGTGACCCGATCGGCGCCGACGCGCTCGACACGGTGTTGAGAAGCGCGGCGTTCGGCGTGGTCATCGTGGCGACTGCGCTGATGCCGGCCCGCCTCGGCGAGCCCGCACGTCGGCCCGGGGCCGCGCCCGCCGGCGCTTAGAGAGCGGTCTCACAGCCTGCCGGCGCCTTGGGCGCCGAAGAACTCCTCCGCAGCGAAATCATCGCTCGCGGCAGCCACCATTCTCAGTCAAGCTTCACCCCGTGGAACGGCAGCGAATCTCGTCTGGCTCCCCGTGGGAGCGCACGGTCGGTTTCTCGCGCGCGATGCGGGTAGGCGATCGCGTGCTCGTCGCCGGCACAGCCCCGATCTGGCCCGACGGCTCGTGCGACCCGGACCCCGAGGTGCAGGCGCGGCGCTGCATCGAGATCATCGTCGCCGCCCTGCGGGAGGCGGGCGCGGGACCCGAGCACGTGGTGCGCACGCGAATGTTTCTCACCGACGCCGAGGATGCGGAGGCCGTCGGCCGGGCGCACGCGGATGTGTTCGGCGAGGCGCGTCCGGCCTCGACGTTGGTGACCGTTGCCGGCCTCGCCGACCCGCGCTGGAAGGTGGAGATCGAGGCCGAGGCGATCGTCGACTAGCCCTTGATCACGCCGATGGGGCGTAGCTGGGCGACCTTGGCGGCGAGCCCGGCTCGCTCGACCACGTCGACCACCGCCTCCACGTCCTTGTACGCGAATGGAGCCTCCTCGGAGAGGCCGCGGTTCGACGCGCACCGGACTGTGATCCCGTGCTCCTCGAGCTGGCGGCGGAGCTCCTTGCCGCCGATCTGCTTGCGCGCCCGGGTGCGGCTCATCAGCCGCCCCGCGCCGTGACAGGTGGTGCCGAACGAGCGCTCCATCGACCCCGGGCGCCCCGCGAGCACGAAGCTCGACGTGCCCATGCTCCCCGGAATGAACACGGGCTGGCCCGCCGCCTGGTAGTCGTCCGGGATCTCGGGGTGGCCTGGCGGAAAGGCCCGCGTGGCCCCCTTGCGGTGCACGCACAGCTCCCGGCCCCCATAGGGCTCCAGCTTGGCCACGTTGTGGGCGACGTCGTACACGAGCCGGGTCCGGTCGGCGGCATCTGCGCCGAGCACTTGGCGCGCCGCCTCGCGAACCGAGTGGGCAAGCACGTGCCGGTTGGCCCACGCGAAGTTCGCTGCGGCCGCCATCGCGGCGATGTACGCGCGACCCTCGTCGGAGTCGATCGGGGCGCAGGCGAGCTGGCGGTCCGGCAGCTCGATTCCGTGCCGAGCCAGCGATGCGTCCATGCGCTTCACGTAGTCGGTGCACACCTGATGGCCGAGCCCGCGCGACCCGGAGTGGATCAGCACCGTGACCGAGTCCGGAGAGAGCCCGTAGGCCTCCGCGGCGTCCCCATCGAAGACCCGTTCCACGCGCTGCACCTCGACGAAGTGGTTGCCCGAGCCGACGGTTCCGAGCTGGCTGGAGCCTCGCTGACGGGCTCGGGGAGAGACCGCGTCGGGATCCGCGCCCTCCAGGCGGCCCGCTGACTCCGTGTGCTCGACGTCGCGCTCGGTGCCGACCCCGCGATCGAGCAAGGCCCGCGGACCGTCGCGCAGCACGCTGTCGAGCTTTGTCCCCTTCAGCTTCAGCCCGCCTTCACGACCCGTGCCCGCCGGAGCGCGCCGAGCGATCTCGTGGACGAAGTCCTCCTTGCGCCGGCCGAGCTCCTCCTCCGTCAGCGGCATGACCAGCAGCCGCACCCCGCAGTTGATGTCATACCCGACCCCACCGGGGGAGACGACGCCGTCCGCCGGGTCGGTGGCGGCGAGGCCCCCGACCGGAAAGCCGTAGCCCTGGTGGATGTCCGGCATCGCCAGGGCCGCGCCCACGATTCCCGGAAGCGTGGCCACGTTCGCGAGCTGCTCGAGCGAGCGGTCCTCGCGAATCGCGTCGATGATCTCGGGGTCGGCGAACAGCCGCGCCGGGACGCGCATGTCCCCGCGATCGGAGGCCGGGATCTCCCACAGCGTCTCGTCGACCTGTCGCAGCTTCGTCATCGCGTGCTTTCGTGGATCAGACGTCGAGCACGACCCGGGCGCGCCACCCTTCGTCGCTCTGGCGCATCTCTAGCCGATGGTAGGTGACCGCCTTGACCAGGTGGGGCGGATTTGCGCGCCGGCCGCTCACGCTCGCCTCCAGCTCGTCGCCCCACAGGGCCAGCTCGTCGGCGCGCTCGGGCACGAACCCGGCGGTCTCGGCGAGGAACGCGAGCTCGCTCAACCACTCCGCGAGCAATGTGGGGCGGTCGGGGGCGCTGGCGTGCACGGCGTGCCGCGCGGGCTCGGCCGCGGCCAGGTTCGTTCGCTCCCCCAGCAGCTCGCCAAGCGCCACGAGCGCCTCGTGGAAGACGTCCTTCTCGGTTGGGGCCTCGAGCTGCAGCTCGAGCTCGGCGGTGTGGTCGACCCAGCGGTACACCGCAACCAATTCTTGCCGGACGGGCACGTCGGTGCCCCATCCCGAGCGCCGTCGACGCTGCCGGGCGTAGCATGGCGACGCGCGATGGTGGATCTCCCCGCAACCGCCGCCTATCGCCACCTCGGCGTTCGTGACGGGTTCGAGGTTCTCTTTTTGCGCCGCGGCAGGGAGGGCTATCACCTCGACGGGCACTCGACCGGGGTAGAGAACGGCGAGGTTTGGGGGATCCGCTACGCGCTCACGCTCGACACGAGCTGGGTGACGCGCACCGCTCAGATCTTCGGCCGGTCCGCCGCGGGCGCGCACGAAGTGCAACTCGACGGAGACGGGACCGGCGAATGGCGGGTCGACGGCCGGCCCGCACCCCAGCTTGCGGGGTGCCTGGAGGTCGATCTCGAAGCGTCCGCCTTCACCAATGCGATCCCGGTGCGTCGACTCGGTTTGGACGTTGGCCAGCGCGCCGACGCCCCGGCCGCCTGGGTGCGCCTTCCGGACCTGCGCGTGGAGCGGCTGGAGCAGAGCTACGCGCGGCTGGAGGACGAGGCCGGACGCCGACGCTATGACTACGCGGCGCCCGATCTCGACTTCACGGCCGAGCTCACCTGCGACCAGTTCGGCCTGGTGCTCGAGTATCCGGGCATTGCCGTCCGGGTTGCCTAGCCTCGCGCCCGCCGGAGCGCTAGTCCATCGACCCCCCGCGCCGCAGGCTCAGCGGTGTTCCTTCGGCTGCCAGAAAGCGATCTCCGCCCCGGCGGGGGCGGAAACGACGCTGCGCCAACCGGCCGGGCCCTCGCGGGGCTCCAGCAGCACCGAGCCCCCGAGCCTGCGTGCCCGCTCGGTGACCTCGGCGACATCGCCGACCTCCACGTAGGGCAGCCACAGCGGGCGCCTGGTGTCGCACTCGACGACGCCGCCGCCACCGGATCCGCCGCCCAGCTCGAGCGCGAGGTACGAGCAGGCCCCGGCCTCGATCCGCTCCTGGCGCCACCCGCACAGCCCCGCGTAGAACGCGCAGGCGCGCGGGAGGTCGCCGGTATGCAACTCGAGATGGACGACGGGGTTTGCGCGCGCTGGGGACATGCCCTGCCTATTTGACCAATGTGGATCCCGGAATTCATCGCTATCGACGAGGCCGGCTTGTTTAGTCTCATAGGCAGATGAGCATCGCTCCCACCAGCTCGACGGCGCAGGAACGCGAGCTGCTCGAGGCCGCTCGCGGCGGGGACGAGGGCGCTTATGGCCGACTCGTCGAGCTCCATCGCGGCGAGCTCCACGCGCACTGCTACCGGATGCTTGGGTCGGTGCACGACGCGGAAGACGCCCTCCAGGACGCTCTGCTGCGGGCATGGCGCGGACTGCCGAAGTTCGAGGGCCGAAGCTCGGTTCGGTCCTGGCTGTACAGGATCGCGACCAACACCTGCCTCGACGCGATCGCCAAGCGCCCCAAGCGGGTGCTCCCGGTGGACTACGGTCCGCCCTCTGACCCGCACGAGGGACCCGGCGAGCCGGTGGTGGAGTCGGTGTGGGTGGAGCCCTACCCGGATGAACAGCTCGGCGTCGAGGACGGGTATGCGGCGCCCGAAGCGCGCTACGAGCGGCGCGAGAGTATCGAGCTGGCCTTCATCGCGGCGCTGCAGCACCTGCCGGCCACGCAGCGCGCGGTCCTGATACTGCGGGAGGTGCTCGGGTTCTCCGCGAAAGAGTCCGCCGAAACGCTCGAGACCACGACCGCGTCGGTGAACAGCGCCCTGCAACGCGCCCGCAAGGCGGTCGACGAGCGGCTTCCCGAGCAAAGCCAGCAGGCCACCCTGCGCTCGCTCGGCGACGATGGTGTGCGCGAGGTGGTGGAGGGCTACGTGGACGCCTGGGACCGGGAGGACATCGACGCCGTCGTTGCGATGCTGACCGAGGACGCTACGTTCGCGATGCCACCGCTCCGGACCTGGTACGGAGGTCGCGACCTTCCGGACTTCCTTCGGGTCGGACCGCTCTCGGGCGAGTGGCGCTGGCGCGAGGTTCCCGTTCGCGCAAGCGGACAGCCTGCGCTCGCCTTCTACAGCTGGGATGCCGAAGAGAAGAGCCATCTTCCGTTCGCGCTCAACGTGCTCACCCTTCGCGGCGCGCGGATCAGCGACGTCACCGCGTTCGTGACCCGGTCCATCGAGTGTCCCGAACGCGAGGCCTACGCGCGGTGGCCCGAGGAGCCAGCGGATCCTGGGAGGCTTGCGGCTTATTTCGAGCGCTTCGGCCTGCCCGCCCGCATGGACTGACTCCCGCCGCTGCTCTTTCGCCGCTTCGGCCTCCCGAACCGGCTCTAACCCTGAACGCCGCGGACTCTCGGGCTGGGGGCGCTCCGTGTATACTTAAGCACATGCTTAACCATCCTGTGGAGCTCGATCGAGTGTTCCAGGCGCTCTCCGACCCGAGCCGAAGAGTCATGGTGGAGCGTCTGAGCGGCGGACCGGCTTCGGTCAGCGAGCTCGCCGGGCCGCTCCCGATGTCACTTCCGGCGGTGGTCCAGCACCTTCAGGTGCTCGAGGGGAGCGGCCTGGTCCGGTCCGAAAAGGTCGGGCGGGTACGCACCTACCGGATCGAGCCGGCCACGCTGGGGCCGGCCGAGCAATGGATCATCGAGCGGCGGGCAACGTGGGAGCGCCGCCTCGATCGACTTGGCGACTACCTCGCCGAACAGCCGGAGGAACCACGCGAAAGGAGTAGACGATGACCGAACGATCGGTGACGCACGCCACCTTCGCTGTCGAGCGCACCTACGACGCCTCCCCGGCGCGGGTATTCGCCGCCTGGGCCGACCCCACGGCCAAGGCCCGCTGGTTCGGTGACCCCGACCAGGGAGTGACCGAGTTCGAGCTGGACTTCCGGGTCGGTGGCCGGGAGATCAACCGCGGCACCGGGCCGGATGGGCGAACGTACACCTTCGAGGGCCGCTACCAGGACATCGTGCCGGACGAGCGCATCGTCTACGCCTACGACATGCACCTCGACGGGACGCGGATCTCGGTCTCTCTCGGGACGGTGGAGCTGAAGCCCAATGGGGAAGGCACGCGGCTGACCTATACCGAGCAGGGCGCGTTCCTCGACGGTCTGGATACGCCGGACCAGCGCCAGCAGGGCACGGGTGGACTGCTGGACGCGCTGGGGGCGGAGCTGGAGCGCGAGGCCGCGAGCTAGTGCCGGCGGCGGGCGAGTCTCTCGCACAAGTGTCGATTTCAACGCTTCCCGTTCGTCGTCAAGGCGTACGGAACGTTCTCGATCGGCGAGCGATGAGTCCTGGGACCTCAGCCGGTCTATCGGTCTAGACACCAGAACCAACGACGAAGGGACGGCGAATGGCAGAGAAGGTGAAATCGATCGAGCCGACACAGCAGCCGGCGCAGGCGGAGGGCGACCGCAGGCGCTGGCTGGCCTTGTACGTGCTCTGCGTCGGCATGCTGATGATCGTCCTCGACATCACGATCGTGAACGTCGCCCTTCCCTCGATTCAGAGCGACCTCGGCTTCTCGCAGAACGACCTCGCGTGGGTCGTGAACGCCTACCTGATCCCCTTCGGCGGCCTGCTGCTTCTCGCCGGCCGAGTCGGCGACCTCGTGGGGCAGCGGCGCGTCTTCCTGACCGGCCTGGCCGTGTTCACCGGCGCGTCGGTCCTGTGCGCGCTGGCCCAGAGCCAGGGCATGCTAATCGGAGCGCGTTTCGTCCAGGGCATCGGCGGCGCGCTGACCTCCGCCGTGATCCTGGGCATGATCGTGATGATGTTCCCCGAACCCCGGGAGCAGGCGAAGGCGATCGGTATGTACACGTTCGTCGCCGTCTCCGGCAGCTCGATCGGGCTGCTGGCGGGCGGCGCGCTGACGGAGGCGATCAACTGGCACTGGATCTTCTTCATCAACCTGCCGATCGGTGTCGCGACCGCGCTGTTCGCGCTCCGGCTGATCGAAAACAGCGAGGGGATCGGCGTCGGCGAGGGCGCCGACGTCCTCGGCGCCGTGCTGATCACCGGCGGGCTGATGCTCGGCGTGTACACCATCCTCGAGGTCGAGCAGCAGGGCTGGGGCTCGACCCAGACGCTCGCGCTCGGCGGCGTCTCCTTCGCGCTCATTGCGGCGTTCGTCGCGCGACAGGCGCGAATCGCCAAGCCCCTGATGCCACTGCGGCTGTTCCGCTCCCGCAACGTCGGGGGAGCGAACCTCGTCCAGGCGCTGCTCGTCGTGGGGATGTTCGGGCTGTTCTTCCTGGGGGCGCTCTACCTGCAGCGCATCCTGGGCTACGACGCGTTCGAGGTCGGCCTGGCGTTCCTGCCCGCAACGGTCGTGATGGGGGCGATGTCGTTCCGGTTCACGGCGCGTCTCAACATGCGCTTCGGGGCGAAGGCGACGCTGCTACCGGGCATCGTGTGCATCGGCGCGGGAATGATCCTGTTCGCCCTGACCCCGGTCGACGCCACCTACGCGATCGACCTGCTCCCGGCGATGATCGTGTTCGGTCTCGGCGCCGGGCTCGCCTTCCCATCGCTGATGACGCTCGCGATGTCGGGCGCCACGCGGAGCGACTCGGGGCTGGCCTCGGGGCTGGTCAACACGAGCGTGCAGGTGGGCGGCGCGATCGGGCTCGCAGTGCTCGCGACGCTCGCCACGGAGCGCACCGACGGCCTGCTCGCCGACGGCGAGGCGACCGCCTCAGCGCTCAACTCCGGCTATCACCTGGCGTATTTGGTCGGGGCCGTGCTAGTGGTGGCGGCGGTCCTCGTCGCGGTAGCGGTCCTCCAGCCGGAGGAACAGGCCAAGGCGGAGGCCGAGACCGAGCCGGCGGGCGCGGAGCCGGCCTACTCCGAGGCCGGTTAAATGAACTCACACGCGAACCGCGACCACAGGAGCCAACAGTGATCACTCAGACATCACTCGTCACCGGCATCGACTTCGTCGTCGTGCCCACCAAGGACTACGAGGCAGCGGCCGAGTTCTATGGAACGGTGCTCGGCCTGCCGTTCGGCAAGAGATGGGGACAAATGCCGGCAGGTGAGTTCGAGACCGGCAACCTGACGATCGCGGTGATGGAATCCGAGGCGTTCGGCCTGGAGTTCGCGCCTCACACGCATCCGATCGCGCTGCAGGTCGATGACGTCGAGTCCGCCCGTGCCGAGCTCGAATCACGCGGGGTCACGTTCAAGGGCGAGACGATCGATAGCGGCGTCTGCCATCAGGCCCTCTTCGAGGACCCGGACGGCAACTCGCTCGACCTCCACCATCGCTACGCGCCGCGCAATGCCTGAAACGTGACAGCGGCGGCGCCGATCAGCGCCGTTTCAAGACCAGCTTGCTCTTGACCTTCGCCTTCTCGCCGGTCGGACTCGTGACGCGCAGCTTCAGCTTGCCCTTGACCTTGCGGCGACGCTCCAGGGCGGCGGCGAGGGCCGCTCTCGCCCGGCGCTTGAACTTCAGCTTGGCCTTGGTGACCCTGCCCGCCTGGAGCTTCAGCTTCTTGGTCTTTGAACGGACCTTGCCGCGGGCGCTCGCGCGAACGTCGATCGCGCCGGCCTTGCGCTTGAAGACGCCGGGGAAGAACACCGCGTTGATCTCCGCGGCGGTCGGCGTCAGGTACGCCTTGACCTCCACGGGCAGCTTCCCCTTCCTGGTGACCTCTCCCCTCACGCCCAACTCCGCGATCTGCGCGCAGATCGCGCCCTTGGTCGGGGTTAGCTCGAAGACCTTGATCACGTCTTCCGTGGGGACCGTCACCAGCGCCGACTCGCAGCCCACGGCCATGCGCGTGGGATCGCCCGTGGTCTCCGCGAAGAGCGTCCAGTTGTCGAGCCCCACCACCGACTGCCACACCTGACCCCAGCCGGGGACCGGGACATAGCCGGTGTGGAGCTCGGCCTCCTTCGGGTCTGAATTGAGGTTCAGCGGGCCGATCGCGAGGTCGCCCGGCGGGTTCGCCGCCGAGAGGCCCGGCGGCCCCGGCAGCTTCCCTTGCGACGCCGGGACCGGCGCGTCGCTGAGCAGGCCCACCTCGCCGGTATTGGCGGCGAAGGCGAACAGGGCTGGGATGACGCCCCCCTCGGGCGGGCCGAGGGGCAGGTGGCCGATGCCCTTGAGGGTGATCCCGGTGACGGAAAGCTGCGAAGCGAACCCCGGCCCGTAGAAGATTCCCGCTCCGTCGCCCTCGCCGGAGTCCAGCGCGACCTGGGTCTGGAAGCCCGCGGCGATGCCCGCCGAGGAGTCGAATCCGGGCGGGAAAGCTACGTCCTCGACAATTGCAAGGCGGCGCGGATCGACGAAGATGAACCGGCGCCGCTCGGCGTCGGCTATCACGAGCAGACCCTCCTCGTTGACGTCGATGGTCTGCGGGTTGCTGCCCGCGGGCAGATCGAGGTGGGCGTCGAAGGTGTAGCGGGGCCCCTCGATAGTGTCCTGCACGCGGCCCTTGAGCACGCGTGGCGGGATCCCCTTGCTCGGGTCCCCCTTGCTGAGCGCATACGCCTCGAACGTGTAGTCGGGGACGACCACGTCGCTCGGGTTCAAGATGGGCACCTGCTGCACGAGCTCTGCCTGAGGGAGAACGATCCCGCGGTTGCCGCTCGCCGGCGGGTTTGCCGCACTCGAGCCGGCGGGCGCGAGCAGCGAGATCCCGAGCGTCGCCGCGGCCGATATCAGGAGAGGACGGAGCCTCGTCATGACCGCCGATCCGGTCATGGATGGGCACGAGCATAAGCGCGATCGCTCCCCCGTTGCAAGCCGGCAACGGTGCACCAGGCAGGCGCGCGACGTCGTCTCCCTTGACACCCACGACCGGCGAGGGGGAGAATCGCCGCGTGGGTGCGTTGATGCCCGCCGCCAGGAGATACGGGATCGCTGGGCTGGTGCTGGTCGCGATGTTCGCCCTCGCCGCGCCCGCGGAGGCGAAGAGACAGAAGCCGACCAAGTTCGTGCTCCTCAGCGGTCCCCACATCGGCGAGCTGATCAAGACCCGCGGCGGCCCCAAGGTGCCAAAGCGGCTGAATCGCGGCCTCGCCCACGGCAAGCTGGTCCCCCAGTCGAACGGGAACGAGTTCACCTTCGAGCGCAAGACTCGAGGCAAGGGCCGTGCGGGAGGGGCGGGCGGTGGCGAGAGCGAGGAGGCTCTGCTGGAGCGATCGGTGAGCGAACCTGCAGCCCATGATCTCGCCCGCGCGATCATCGCGGAGAACTGGGGTCTAGTGGACGACAGCGTCCAATTCGTGTTCCGAAAATTGGACAACTCGTTGTTTTACCTGGACAGGTGGAAGACGGCGCTCGACGCCGCTCACGCCGCGGGTCGGATCGACGAGTCGGCCTACACCAGCCTCGTCACAGACTACGAGGCGGCCAAGTCCCTGGATAAGGACGCCCAGCACCTCCTTCCCGATCTTGGGGCGGCGCGCAACGAGATCCATGAGGCGCTGAAGGTCAAGCGAGGTGCGATGCGTGTGCTGTTGTCCTACATCACGCCCTCCCTCGGCGTCCCCGATCCCGGCGCATTTGGAGATCCCGTTGATCTCGACGAAGGATCCGCCAACGCCATCAACGACGCGGGCGACGTCGTCGGGCAGGA
>WUUC01199696.1_pt1 | contig 10271 bp, 6 predicted proteins | sample 6278441 | NCBI WGS metagenome assembly WUUC01 (sample SAMN13675441, study PRJNA597444) | soil metagenome | isolation source: soil | place: USA: Washington | collected 2017-10 | reverse complement strand
CGGAGGTGACGCTCGGATGACGCGCGTGCACGTTTTCGCCCTCGTGACCGTCGCCTGCGTGCTCACCGCCGCGGCGGCGATCGCGGCCGCCGCCCTCAGGGCCGGGCCCGGCGAGGCCTCCGGCAGCACGCGGGCCGACTTGACGTCCGCACGCGACGCCGGAAGCCCCGTGGTCGTGTTCCGCAGCCTCGCCGACGGCTCGCGCGACCAGGTCGGCGTCGCGCCGCTCGACGGGACGAGCGGCGCCGCGAAGCTGTCCGGCCTGCGCTGCGAGCGCGTCTACTTCGCGGGCGGGACCGGCCTCTGCGTCGCCCGCGGCAGCGGCTTCGCCGCCGGCTACCGGGCGAAGATCTTCGACCCGGACATGCGGGTCCGGCACGAGCTGGATCTCGAGGGGATCCCGAGCCGCGCGCGCGTGTCGCGGGAAGGACGGGTCGGAGCGGTCACGATGTTCGTCACCGGCCACGCGTACGCGGGCGGGGCGTTCTCGACCCGGACGACGCTGATCGATCTCCGCGGCGGCACCGCCATCGCCGACCTCGAGGACTTCACGGTCTCCCGGCGCGGGCGCGTGGTGACGGCAGAGGACCTCAACTTCTGGGGAGTGACTTTCGCGCCCGGAGGCGACAGGTTCTACGCAACGATGGCCTCGGGTGGCAAGACCTACCTCGTGCGCGGCTCGATCCGCGACCGCACGATGCGGACCCTGCACGAGAACGTCGAGTGCCCTTCGCTCTCGCCCGACGCGACGCGGATCGCGTACAAAAAGCGGGTCGGGGCGCGCGACGTCCCATGGCGCCTGACCGTGCTCGACCTGGCGACCATGCGCGAAACGCCGCTCGGTGAGCCCCAGGGGTTCGACGACCAGGCCGAGTGGGTGGACGACGAGCACGTGGCGTATGGCATCGACCGCGAGGTGCGCGTCGTGGAGGCCGACGGCAGCGGCGTCCCGCGCCGCCTGCGCGCGGCCGCGGACTCGCCGACGGTCGTCCGATGGTGAGAAATATCCCCCACAAGCGGCCCGGCTCGCCGCCCGTTGGTCGAGCATGAGCAGAAGCTTGCGTGGCTCCCGTGTCCTGATCACGGGCGGCGCCGGGGCGATCGGGTCGCACCTCTGCGACCTCGTCGTGCAGGCCGGCGCCCGCGACATCGTGGTCCTCGACAACTTCGTCCGGGGGCGGCGCGACAACCTCGCGTGGGCCGAGTCCAACGGACCAGTGCAGGTCATCGACGGCGACATCTGCGACCGGGAGCTCGTGGACGAGCTGACCGAGGGAGTCGATCTGGTCTTCCACCAGGCGGCGATCCGGATCACCCAGTGCGCGGAGGAGCCGCGGCTGGCCAAGGACGTGATGATCGACGGCACCTACAACGTGCTCGAGTCCGCGGTCCGCCACGGGGTCGGCAAGGTCGTCGCCGCGTCCTCGGCGTCCGTGTACGGGCTCGCCGAGGCGTTCCCGACCAGCGAGTCGCACCACCCCTACGCCAACGACACGCTCTACGGGGCGGCGAAGGTCTTCAACGAGGGCCTGCTGCGCTCGTTCCACGCCATGTACGGCCTCGACTACGTGGCGCTGCGCTACTTCAACGTGTACGGCCCGCGGATGGACATCCACGGCGTTTACACCGAGGTGCTCGTGCGCTGGATGGAGCGGATCCAGGCCGGCAAGCCGCCGCTCATCCTGGGCGACGGCTCGCAGACGATGGACTTCGTCTACATCCCCGACGTCGCGCGTTCCAACCTGCTCGCGGCGGAGGCCGACGTGACCGACGCCGTCTTCAACGTCGCGAGCGGGACGGAGACCAGCCTGCTCGAGCTCGCCGAGCTGCTCCTGAGGGTGATGGGCTCCGACCTGGACGTCGAATTCGGGCCGGAGCGCAAGGTGAACAAGGTGTCGCGCCGGCTGGCCGACACGACGCACGCGCGCAGCGACCTCGGCTTCACCGCCGAGACCGACCTCGAGGCAGGACTGCGAGGGCTGGTCGAGTGGTGGCGGGCGGAGCGCGCCCCGAGCCTGGCGGCCGCGTCATGACGCAGATCCCGATCTCGAAGCCGTTCCTGACCGGGGAGGAGGGCGCCGCCGTGGCCGCCGTCGTGTCGTCGGGCTGGGTGTCGCAGGGCCCGCGCGTGCGCGCGTTCGAGGCCGCCTTCGCCGAGCGCGTGGGCGCCGCCGACGCCGTGGCGACCACGAGCTGCACGACGGCGCTCCAGCTGGCGCTGTACGTGTCGGGCGTGGGGCCGAACGACGAGGTGATCGTCCCGTCGCTGTCGTTCATCGCCACAGCCAACGCGGTCTGGCAGTGCGGAGCGACCCCCGTGTTCGCTGACATCGACCCGCGCACGTACAACCTCGACCCCGCGGCGGCGGAGCGGGCAATCACCGCGCGCACGAAGGCCATCATGCCGGTGCACCAGGTCGGCCTGCCGGCGGACATGGACGCGTTCCTCGAGCTTGGCCGCCGCCACGGCGTCGAGATCATCGAGGACGCGGCCTGCGCGATCGGCGCCGTCTATCGCGACAACCCGATCGGGTCACTCGGCCCCCTGGCCTGCTTCTCGCTGCACCCGCGCAAGGTGATCACCACCGGAGAGGGCGGCATGATCGCCGTCCAGGACCCCGAGGTCGCCGCTCGGCTGCGCTTCCTGCGCCAGCACGCCATGGACGTCTCCGACCTCGCGCGCCACTCGGCGAACGACGTCGTCATCGAGCGCTATCCCGAGCGCGGCTGGAACCACCGGATGACCGACATGCAGGCGGCGCTGGGCCTGTGCCAGATGGAGGTCCTCGACGAGATCCTCGACCGCCGCCGGCGCCTCGCGGAGCGCTACACGGCGGCCCTCGAGCAGCTGCCGACCCTGCATGCCCCGTACGACCCGCCGGACTGCGAGCGCACCTGGCAGTCGTACTGCGTGCGCGTCGACCGGTCGTCACCCGTTGGGCGCACCGAGCTCATGCGCCGGCTGCTGGCCGACGGCATCGCGACGCGCCGCGGCGTGATGGCCATCCACCAGGAGGACGCCTATGCCGCCGGAGGCCCATACCACCTGCCACACACCGACGCGGCGGCGGCGGAGGTCGTGATGCTGCCGCTCTATCCCGGCCTGACCGACGACGAGCAGGACTTCGTGATCGAGCGGCTCGCCGCCCACGCGGGCCCGCTGGCGGTGGCGGCGTGATGGAGCCAGTGACCGCGACCACCGTGGAGGCGGCCAACCTCTCGACCACCGTCGGGGGTGCCGAGCCGCGCACAGCACTCGACGTCGCCTGCCGGGCGCTGGACCTGCTCGTCACGACGCTGGTGCTGATCCTGCTCGCGCCGATGATCCTGGCCATCGCCCTGATCATCAAGGTCGACTCCCCCGGCCCCGTCTTCTTCCGGCAGCAGCGGATCGGCCGCAACCGGGTGCCGTTCCAGGTCGCGAAGTTCCGCACGATGCGCCATGGCGCCGACCACGATGTGCACCGCAACTACATGCTGGCGCTGATCGAGTCCGGCCAGCCCGCGCCGAAGCTGGCGCAGGACTCGCGCGTCACTCGCTTCGGCTACTTCCTCCGGCGGACGAGCCTCGACGAGCTCCCGCAGCTCTGGAACGTCCTGCGCGGTGACATGTCGCTGGTCGGCCCCCGACCCCCGATCCCGTACGAGGTCGAGCGCTACCCCGCGCACTGGTTCGCGCGCTTCGCCGTGAAGCCCGGCGTGACCGGCCTGTGGCAGGTCAGCGGCCGCTCCGAGGTGAGCCTCGAGGAGATGATCGCGCTCGACATCGAGTACGTCCGTCGACGGTCGATCCTGTTCAACCTGTGGATCATGCTGCGCACGGCCCCGGCCGTGCTCAGCAGACGAGGAGCTGGATGACGATGCGCCGGATCGTGTCTGTACTGGCGGCGGCGGCGGGCCTCGCCCTTCTCATTGCACCGGCCGCCACGGCGCAGACGACGAATCCGTGCGCACCCCCGGTGACCAACGAGATCGCCTGCGAGAACACGAACCCCGGCCAGCCGGAGAGCGTCTGGGGGATCGACAACTCCGCCGGGAACGACACGCTCCAGGGCTACGCCACCGCCATGAGCGTCAACCGTGGCGAGCCGATCTCGTTCAAGATCGACACGACCGCGCCCGGCTACACGATCGACATCTACCGCATCGGCTACTACGGCGGTGCCGGCGCACGACGCATCGTCAGCGGCCTCAGCCACGCCGCGCCGCAGAACCAGCCGGCCTGCACGACGGATTCGTCCACCGGCCTCATCGACTGCGCCAACTGGGCGGTCTCCGCCACGTGGAACGTCCCCAACACCGCGGTGACCGGTCTCTACATCGCTCACCTCAAGCGTTCGGACGGCGTCGGCGACGGCAGCCACATCACGTTCGTGGTCCGGGACGACGCCGGCGGCTCAGACGTGGTGGTGCAGACGTCGGACGCGACGTGGCAGGCCTACAACGACTACGGCGGCAACAGCCTCTACAAGTGCGCCGTCGCCTGCCCGGCCGGCGACCCCGACGGCTACCGGGCCGCCTACGCGGTCTCGTACAACCGGCCCTTCACCACGACGAGCCAGCTCTCGTGGTGGCGCTCGGCCGAGTATCCGATGATCCGGTTCCTCGAGGCCAACGGCTTCGATGTGAGCTATACGACGAGCGTCGACAGCCACGCCCGCGGCTCGCTGCTCACCTCGCACAAGGTCTTCATCTCGAGCGGCCACGACGAGTACTGGTCGCGCACGCAGCGGGAGAACGTGGAGGCCGCCCGCGACGCCGGACTCAACCTCGCGTTCTTCAGCGGCAACGAGGTCTTCTGGAAGACCCGCTGGGCGAACAACAACCGAACGCTCGTCTCCTACAAGGACACGCACTTCCAGGGCCGGGCCGACCCGGTCGAATGGACCGGCACATGGCGCGATCCTCGCTTCGCCGCCCCGCCCGAGAGCGGCTCGGAAAACGCGCTCACCGGCACCTCGTTCCTCGTCAACGCCGGCTCGGCGGCGATCACGGTTCCGTCGACCTACAAGAACCTCCGCCTGTGGCGCAACACCGCGGTGGCCGCCTTGGCCAACGGCGCCAGTGCGGTGCTCTCGCCGGAGACGCTCGGCTACGAGTGGGACGAGGATCCGGACAACGGCTTCCGTCCGGCCGGCCAGTTCCGCCTCTCCTCGACCACGGTGTCGGGCGTCGAGGTGTTCGAGGACCACGGGACCTGGACCAAGATCGGGACCGCGACACACAACCTCACCATGCACCGGCGGCCGGGGGGCGCGCTCGTGTTCGGCGCCGGCACCGTCCAGTGGGCGTGGGGGCTCGACGCCGGCAACCCGATCGGCAACACGCCCAACGCGACGATGCAGCAGGCGACGCTGAACCTGCTGGCCGACATGAACGCGCAGCCCTTCCAGCCGATCGGCGGCCTCACGCGGGCGACCAAGTCGACCGACGCCACGCCCCCGACCGCCACCGTGACGTCGCCCTCCGCCGGCGCGAACCTCACCGACGGCACGCAGATCACGGTCTCCGGGACCGCTACGGACGCCGGAGGCGGCGTCGTCGCCGGCGTCGAGGTGTCGACCGACGGGGAGACGTGGCATCCGGCCACGGGCACGTCGAGCTGGTCGTACACGTGGAAGGTGCACGGCGCCCCGACGACGAGCATCCGCGTGCGTGCGGTGGACGACAGCGGCAACCTGCAGACCCCTGGCGCGGGCGTTTCGGTCAACGTCGGCTGCCCATGCTCGATCTGGGGCGACGCGACAACGCCGCCGCAGGCCGACTCCGGCGACCCCGGCGCAATCGAGCTCGGCGTCAAGTTCCGGTCGGACATCTACGGCGCGGTGACCGGCGTGCGCTTCTATAAGGCGGCCGCCAACACCGGCACCCACGTCGGCAGCCTGTGGACCGAGTCCGGGACGCGTCTCGCACAGGCGACGTTCACGAACGAGACGGCGTCCGGCTGGCAGAAGGTGACGTTCGACTCGCCCGTCCAGATCCAGCCCGGCACGACGTACATCGCGTCCTACCACGCGCCAAACGGCCACTACTCGGCGACCAAGGACCAGATGTGGCCCGGGTCGTCGCCCGGCCCGCACAGCCTGAGCACGCTCGACGCCAAGCCGCTGCACGCCGTCAAGAACTTCGGATCGACGCAGAACGGGCTCTTCGCCTACAGCTCCACCAGCACGTTCCCCACGGGCTCCTTCTCGGCGACGAACTACTGGGTCGACGTCATGTTCAGCCCGACCCCCGCGCCCGGCGCGGTCGCGAACGTCAGCGCCGTGGCGGCCGGCACCACGTCGGCGTCGGTCTCGTGGGACGCCCCGAGCGCCGGGGGCGCGCCGAGCTCCTATCGGATCACCCCGTACGTGGGCTCGACCGCGCAGCCGTCGACCACGGTCACGGGCACGCCGCCGGCCACGACCGCCACGGTCACAGGTCTCACCAGCGGCACGACGTACCGGTTCAGCGTGCGGGCCCTCAACCCGGCCGGCTCGGGGCCGGAGTCCTCCCTGTCGAACAGCGTGACGCCGTCGGACCCGGTCGTGCCGACGGCGCCGGGCGACATCGTCGCCCGGCCGATCACCGGCGCCGTGCAGGTCGAGTGGACGGCGCCTGCCAGCGACGGCGACAGCCCGCTCACCGGCTATACGGTCACCCCCTACGTCGCCGGCGTCGCCCAGGATCCGGTGGACGTGGCCGCAGGCGTCACGAGCAAGAAGGTGACCGGACTCACCAACGGGACGAGCTACACGTTCCGCGTCACGGCCCGCAATGCGGTGGGAGCCGGCCCGGCGTCGGCGCCGTCGAGCGCCGCGATCCCCCAGAACACGCTGTACGAGCTCGCCACACCGAGCGTCGTGGACAGCCAGGACACCGGCGCCGTAGAGCTCGGGGTCAAGTTCCGGGCCGACGTCAGCGGCTCGGTGACCGGCGTGCGCTTCTATAAGGCGGCCGCCAACACCGGCACCCACATCGGCAGCCTCTGGACCGCCGCCGGCACGCGGCTCGCCCAGGCGACCTTCAGTGGCGAGAGCGCGACGGGCTGGCAGACCGCGACGTTCGCCACCCCGGTCGCGGTGTCCGCGGGGACGACGTACGTCGCGTCCTACCACGCCCCGAGCGGTCGCTACTCGGTCACGCCGGAAGGGCTCGAGCGCGGGTTCGACAACCCGCCGCTGCACGCGCTCGCCGGCACGTCGACGCCGAACGGCGTCTACGCCTACGGGACCACCAGCTCGTTCCCCACCAACTCGTACAACTCGGGCGACTACGCGGTCGACGTCATGTTCGCGGTGCCGGCGCCGGGCGCGGTCGGCAACGTGGCCGCCGCCGAGGCGGGATCGACCTCCGCCAACGTCACCTGGACGGCTCCGAGCTCGGGCGGCGCGCCGACCTCGTACCGGATCACGCCGTACGCCGGCGCGACGGCGCTGACGCCCACGACGGTGGCCGCTCCCGCCACGAAGAAGAAGATCGAAGGCCTGACGTCCGGAACCACGTATCGCTTCACGGTGCAGGCGCTCAACGCGAGCGGCGGCGGTCCGGTCTCGCCGCAGTCGAACCCGGTGACCCCGTCGCTGCCGCTCGCCCCGGGCGCGCCGACCGACGTCGTTGCGCAGCCGGCGACCAAGTCGGCGCTCGTCAGCTGGTCCACTCCCGAGGACGACGGCGAGAGCGCGATCACCGGCTACACGGTGACGCCGTTCGCCGGCGGCGTGGCCCAGGACCCCGTGCAGGTGGCGGGGACGGCGACCAGCAAGCTGATCACGGGCCTGACCAACGGCACCGCGTACACCTTCCGCGTGAAGGCGACGAACGCCGTCGGCACCGGCCCCGACTCCGCCGCCTCTGCTCCCGCCACGCCCGGCTACACGCTGTTCGAGCTCGCCACGCCGTCGACCGTCGATGCCGGAGATGCGAACGCGGTCGAGCTCGGCGTCAAGTTCCGGGCCGACCGCGCGGGCACGGTCACGGGCGTGCGCTTCTACAAGTCCGCCGCCAACACCGGCACGCACACCGGCAGCCTGTGGGCGGCCGACGGCACGCGGCTCGCGCAGGCGACGTTCGCGAACGAGAGCGCGTCCGGCTGGCAGACCGCCACGTTCGCGAACCCGGTCCAGCTCACGGCCGGGACGACCTACATCGCTTCGTACCACGCCCCGAACGGCCACTACGCGGTGACCTCCGGCGGCCTCGCCGGCGCGGTCGACAACGCGCCGCTGCACACGCTCGCCGGCTCGGCGACCGACAACGGCGTGTTCGCCTACGGCAGCACGAGCCAGTTCCCGACCGGGTCCTACAACTCGGGGAACTACTGGGTGGACGTCACGTTCGCGGGCGATCCTGTGCCGGGCGCCCCCTCTGGTGTCACGGCCACGGCCGGCCAGGCTGCAGCGACGGTGTCGTGGACCGCGCCGGCGACCGGCGGGGCGCCGACCTCGTACGAGGTCACGCCCTTCGTCGGCTCCACCGCACAGCCGAGCGAGACCGTGTCCGGCACGCCGCTGCCGATGACCACCACGGTCACCGGCCTCACCCCGGGCACGGCGTACACATTCCGCGTCCGGGGTGTCAACGTCGAGGGGGCGGGCGCGCAGTCCGCCGCCTCCGACCCGGTGACGCCGACGGCCGCGGGCCTGCCCGCGGCCCCGGCCGGCGTCACCGCGACGCCGGACTCGCAGGCCGCGGTCGTCCGCTGGACGGCGCCGGACGACGGCGGAAGCCCGCTCACGAACTACACGGTGACCCCATACGTCGGCGGCGCGGCCCAGCCCGCGGTCACGATCGACGCTCCGGCGACGCGCGCGATTGTGACCGGCCTGACCGTCGGGACGAGCTACACGTTCCGCGTCAAGGCCAGCAACGCGAACGGCGCCGGCGCCGCCTCGGCCGAGACGGACGCGGTCACGCCGCTGCGCTCGATCTTCGAGTTCGCCGCGCCCACGACGGTGGACGGGGGCGACGGCAACGCCGTCGAGCTCGGCGTCCGGTTCCAGAGCGCCACGACCGGCACGATCGCCGGGATCCGCTTCTACAAGGCAGCGGCCAACACGGGTGCGCACGTCGGCAGTCTGTGGACGACCACCGGCCAGCTGCTGGCCCGGACCACCTTCACGGGCGAGAGCGCGTCCGGGTGGCAGACGATGCTGTTCTCCACCCCGGTGGCCGTCACCGCCGACACCCCGTACATCGCGAGCTACCACGCACCGAACGGCCACTACTCGGTGACGAGCCGGGCCTTCGACGGCACGGCGTTCACCAACCCGCCGCTCACGGCGCTCGCGGACGGCAGCGCCGGCAACGGCCTCTACCGCTACACCGGGACGCCCGACTTCCCCACGAACAGCTTCAATGCCGCCAACTACCACGTCGACGTCCTGTACGGCGCGGGGTCGTGACCATGCACCGGACCCTCACACCAACGATTGGCCTCCTGCTGACGGCCGCGGCGCTCGCCGGCCTGACGGCGTGCGGCTCCGACGGAGCGTCCTCGAAGCCGGCGCCCGGCACCCCGGAGAACCCGCTCGTCGCCAAGGCGCCGAGCGCCGGCGAGGCGACGAGCGAGGGCGCCGCCGCTCCGAGCTTCGACAGCCTCGTCGACCGGCAGCGCGCCACGGGGGTCGCGCACGACGCCGCGAACCCGTGCGCGCTCGTCACTAAGGCCCAGGCCCAGGCGATCTTGGGCTCCAAGCTCGTGGATCCGCTCGTGGCGCCCCAGGGTCCGACCTGCATCTACCGCGATCGCGCGGGACGCAGCTTCGCGACGATCTCGATCCAGTCGCAGGACTTCGCGTCGCTGCGTTCCCAGGTCCGCCGCGTCGAGCGCGTCGACGTCGCCAATCGCCGGGCGGTCTGCGGCATGCACGGCCAGCCCACCCTCTACCTCCCGTTCTCGCGTGGCCGGGTGCTCAGCGTGGCGGCGCCCTGCGACATCGCCGCCCGGCTCGCCCGCCGCGCCGTCCCTCGCCTGCCGTGAGCGCCCTCCCCGAGTCGCTCCTCTACGAGCGCTACCTGGGTCCCGCGACACGGTCGCGCAAGATGGACGTCTACTACGCGCTGAAGCCGATGATGCCCCGGCGGCTGCAGCTCGCGCTGCGACGCGCGTACGCCCCGCGCCAGGCCAAGCGGGCCTTTCCCGCCTGGCCGTTCGAGTCCAGCCTGGTCGAGCACCGCGACGGCGAGCTGCTCGCCGGGCGCCGGAACGCTGGCGTCGACCGGATGCCAATCGTCAACTTCTGGCCCGAGGGCAAGCGCTACTGCTCCCTGCTCACCCACGACGTGGA
>WUUC01131592.1_pt1 | contig 10272 bp, 13 predicted proteins | sample 6278441 | NCBI WGS metagenome assembly WUUC01 (sample SAMN13675441, study PRJNA597444) | soil metagenome | isolation source: soil | place: USA: Washington | collected 2017-10 | reverse complement strand
CATCCGCGCATGCCGAGATAGCCGTTCCCCAGCGCAAACATAGTCTCGCCTTGCTCCAGCAAATCAGGCACGAAGCGCTTTTCGATCAGGTTCCACTCATCGGGCGGGTAGATGTGGCGAGGCGGAGAAAATTGGGGACGATGGATCATGGAAATCCCATCAACTCTGCGGCGGTTTACTGCGGCGGCAAGGAAGAAAGCTCCGTTTGTTGAACGGGCGGCAACAACTCGGCCAGATCCGCAACGACCACATGCGCACCTTCTTCCTTGAGCGCCTGGGCTTGATTCCGCCGATCCACGCCGATCACGAGGCCGAAGCCTCCGGCACGCCCGGCCTGGACGCCGGCCAACGCGTCCTCGATGACGATGGCCCTCTTGGGTTGAACGGCGAGGCGTCGCGCCGCTTCCTGGAACGTGTCGGGAGCAGGCTTGCCGCGGAGCTGAAGACGATCGATGTCATGGCCGTCGACGCGGGTATCGAACAACGCCGCCAGGCCGATGGCGTCGATGATTTCACCGCAATGATGGCTGGACGACACCACGGCCGTCTTCAATCCCGCAGCTCTTGCAAGACGAAGGTATTGAACGGTTGCCGGATACACGACGACGCCGGTCTCGTGCAAGGCGGCTTCGAAATGCGTGTCCTTCTTATTGCCCAATCCGTAGAGGGTCTCGTCGTTCGCATTGTCGCTGGGAGAACCGAGCGGGAGCGCCAATCCACGAGACTTCAAGAAATCCCGGACGCCTTCATGCCTCGGCTTTCCGTCCAGATGCAGCCGGTAATCGTCGTCAAGATCAAAGGGCTTGAACTGAGATCCTGCCTGATTCGCGACTTGTTTCAGATAGTCATCGAACAGCCGTTTCCAGGCTGCCGCGTGCAGGTCGGCCGTTCTTGTGATGACGCCGTCCAAGTCACACAAGATCGCGTCAAAGTCTTCGAAATTGAGCCGGCCAGCCTCATTCATGTGAGCGAGTCGTCGAGCCCGATTACAAGCAGATACTCCATGAAACGGAATCGTGCTCGCGAAAACACCTAGCAAACTCCCCAGCGCAAAAAGGCACAGGGGCGCTCGAGGCCGTGTCGTGTCGAACAAGGTCACACATGCGTGAAACACGTCGCGATGACTCAGCATTGGTCCAAAGCCCATAAATATGCTTGACCGCTCGCTGGAAGGGAGGTATGCACAAGTCATGTCAGGACGATCTGCGGGCTTCGGCTATGCAGCGATTGTTGCGGCCGCGGTCTTATGGGGCGGATCAATCGTTGCGCAGAAAATGGCCCTCAGCGGTTTTTCCGCCGTCGAAGCGTCCGTCTTGCGCGATAGCGGCGGGCTCGTCATCTTGTTGATGACCTGGTGGTGGCGGGAAGGCTCGCTTCCGGCATTGACGCCGCGCGATTACGGTACGCTTGGATTGTTGGGTCTCGGCGTGCTCGGCAATCATCTGCTGATTCTGATCGGGCTCAAATACGTCAGCGGTGCCGTGGCTGGAGTGATCATCGGTTCCCTGCCGGTCGTGACCGCCCTGTTGTCATCGGTGTTACTTCAAGATGTGCCGTTACGACTGGTGTGGGCGGGCGGCCTGCTGTCGTTCTTCGGAGTCGGATTGGTCTCTGTGGCCGGATTCCACGCCGCAGGCGAGCAGCCGGTCCTCGGCGGCGTGCTGGTGTTCTTCGGAGTGGCGAGCTGGGCATTGTATACGGTTGGCAGCCGCACGATTATGGAACGCGTATCGGCCCTGACGGTCAATTGGACGACATTATTGGCGGCAACCGTGTTGCAAATTCCATTGCTGTGGACGGACCAGAAAATGCTGCCGGCAGGGGCGGCCTCTGTCTCGCTGTCCGATTGGCTCGCCTTGGCGTATTTGGTCTTGTTTGCCACGGCCATCGCGCAACAGGCCTGGTTATTCGGCGTAAAAGGGATAGGGCCGTCGCGCGCGTCGGTGCTCGGCAATCTCACGCCGGTTGCAGCCGTGGCGCTTTCCGGCCTCGTCCTCAACGAACCCATCGGAGCCGTGGAGATCGCCGGCATCGCGCTGATTCTCGCCGGTGTGTGGGTGGTGCACCTGCAGACGTCCGAACGTCCCGCGTCTTCGTGAGACAATCTTCTCTCGCCCTCCCCTTGGGTATTCCAGTATGATAACGCGCTCAACGGCGGGAGGCAGCGCGTGCTCGAACGGCGCATCGAAGAAGTCACCAAAGCGAACCAAAAGTTCTACGAGGCTTTTGAGAGTTTGGACATTGGGAGGATGGACGAAGTGTGGGCGCATCTTGCCTACGTGACCTGCGTGCATCCCGGCTGGACGCTCCGCTCGGACTGGCCCGAAGTCCGCGACTCATGGGTGCTGATCTTCAACAATACGTTTTCCATGAAGTTTGAACTGACCGAGTCGATTGTCCAGGTGGCGGGGGACCTGGCGTGGGTGATCTGCCTGGAAAACATTACGAGCCAGCAATCGGAGGAGCCGCAGCAGGCACGCGTGCTGGCGACGAATCTTTTCGAGCGCATTGGAGATGAATGGCTGATGATTCACCATCACGGGTCAACGGTGATGGGGTAAAGGCAGTCAGTTTGGGTCCGCGTTCAATCGTCAACCGGATTTCACAATCGCCAAATGGAACGGCTTGAGGTCGAGACCGCTGACCGAGAGGCGCTCAACGGGGCGAACGGCGGGTTGAGGCCTCGATGAGAATCGTCTCACTGTTGCCCAGTGCGACTGAAATTCTTTGCGCCTTGGGCCTGGAAGATCAACTCGTCGCGGTGACGCACGAGTGCGATTACCCAAGAGGGGTTCAGCGCCTGCCGAAACTCACACGTACCTTGATCCCGAAAGATGCGACGAGCGGCGAAATTGATCGACAGGTCCGCGAACAGATGCAGAGGACGAGCGCCCTTTACCAACTTGATCGGCCGTTGTTGAAGAAGATGCGGCCGGACCTCATCGTGACCCAGTCGTTGTGTCATGTGTGTGCGGTGGCTCAAGACGATGTCCAAGCCGCTCTCTCCGGGTTGGAAGGAGAGCCGCGCGTCATCAATCTGGAGCCGCAGTCTTTGCCGGATCTGTTCGTAGCCATGCGCCAGGTCGCTGATGCGGCCGGTGTATCGGCGGAGACTGCTATTCGATCGCTGATGGACCGTGTGGAGTCGGTCGCCGCGCGGTCGGCGCTGCTGCCGTATCGTCCGCGTGTGGCGCTGCTGGAATGGCTTGATCCGCCGTTTTCGTGCGGTCATTGGAACCCTGAGCTCGTCCGTCTGGCAGGTGGAGTGGAAGGACTCGGCCAAGAAGGGCAGCCTTCTCGCCCGCTACGTTGGGATGAGGTGACGGCTTGGCAGCCGGAAGTAATCTTGTTGGCGTGTTGCGGCCTCACCACTGAACGAACGTTAGAGGATCTGCCGCTTGTCCGATCGATCCCGGGCTGGCGGGAATTGCCGGCTGTCCGGGACGGTCGCCTCTACGTGACGGACGGGTCGCAGTATTTCAGCCGTCCGGGTCCGCGCCTCGTCGACAGTCTCGAAATCCTTGCACACACGCTGCATCCGGCGGTGCATCCTTTGCCCGAGACTTTACCGCGACCGACCGCGGTCATGGCGAGGAAGGGAGACGGCAGCTGATAGGGAGAGCAGAAGAAGGTGGACGCGTGATCAGGATTTCTGTGGTGCAGTCGGCGCCTCAATGATGGACACGGTCTTGGACCATTCGCCCGCGATCGGGTCGCGTTGTTCCATGGTTAATCCGGCATAGTGCGAGAACATTTGGGCGCCTTTGCGGCGGCGCCAGGTCAGGAAGCTGAAAAAATGCTCCTTGCACACGTGCTGGGTGCCGGCGGGCGAATACACGTTCGCTTGGCACCCTTGAATCATACAGTGAAAATCGTTCATGACGTCAGCTCCTCGCTGGTCGTCAGTATGCAGGACCATAGAGCCCGTTTTCAAGCCTCGCGGCCATCCAGGAATGGCGGTATCCGTTGACCGCTTGTTTGGAGACACGAGAGACACATGGACATGCTTTGCACAGGTTCCGGGCCGGCGTCTCCTCGTGAGAAGGCCTTTCTGTCGAGGCTGCGGATCCTTGCCGTCTGCCTCGCCTGGCTAATTGGCGTCAGTTGCGTGTCGCCTTCGCGGGAGGGCTTGCCGGTCGGCAGTCCGTTTCCCCCTCAGGCTTCGTTGGACGCGCCGGAATTGCCGGACGGCACAGCGATCGGTGACCTCACGAGTCATTCTGCGGTTCTGTGGCTTAAGACGACCGGCCCGAAACACGTTCAAGTGGAGTGGGCATCGGTCCAAGCGTGGAAGACTCTCTCCGCCATGGGTTCGGCGCAATCGGCGGCGGCGCGGACGCCTGTGCTTGACACAGGCGCCGCCACGGATTTTACCTTGTCGATCCCGCTTGATTCTCTCAGTCCCGGCACGCGGTACCGTTATTATATTGTGCTAACTGAGCCGGGATCAGCAGGAACATCCGGCAGACATGTCGCCGCACAAGGCGAGTTCACTACGCTTCCGGATGCTTCGACCTCCGCCCCGCTCACGTTCGCCTGGAGCGGCGATTTGGGAGGACAATTGCGCTGCCGGCGGGGCGCCGATGGCTATCCCATTTTCGACACGATCCGCAAGCAGAGTCCCGACTTCTTCATTTTTCTCGGCGACACCATCTACAGCGACCATTTGTGCCCCTCTCCGCCCAACGAGCCTGGGGCAAACTTCGTCGCGAAGACGCTAGCGGAGTATCGCGCGAGGCATCACTACCAACGCGGCGCTGCCGCGCTGCGGCGGCTGCTGGAGACGGTTCCGGTCTATGTGACATGGGATGATCACGAAGTGAAGAACAACTTTTCCGGACCGTTCGAACCGCAGATGCCGGCCGGCCGTCAGGCGCTGCAAGAGTATTGGCCGATCCGTACCGACGCATCCGATCCGCACCGGCTGTATCGAAGCGTTCGCTCCGGCTCGGACCTGGAATTATTTTTTCTCGATACGAGGCAGTATCGCAGCCGCAATGCGGAGCCCGACGGCCCGGCCAAGACGATGTTGGGCGGTCCTCAATTGAGTTGGCTGTTGGACGGTCTCTCCGCTTCCACGGCGACGTGGAAAGTGATCGTCACCAGTGTGCCGCTGTCGGTGCCGAAGGGTGGCGGCGTGCTGCTGCCTGGCTATGACGGCTGGGCCGGCGGGGCGGACGGAACAGGGTTCGAGCGGGAGCGTCAGGCGATCGTCGATGCCATATTGAAGAACAAGCTCAAGCACGTGATCTTCCTGGCCGGTGACATCCATTCGGTGCAGGCCAATATTTATGATCCTGATCAGGATGGAGTCCCCGATTTCCATGAATTCGTGGCGGGCCCGCTGTCGGCCAGACTCGGACCAGTGACCGCCCCCGCTGCGACATTGCATCCGAAAACGCTCGTCAACGAAGGCGGATATGACAACTTCGGACTCGTTCATGTGACCAAGGAATCCTTTGAGGTCTCAGTCATAGATGATATGGGGAGACCGCGCTTTTCCTACCGCGTTCTCGCCCGCTAAGAGCTCTGATTCCCTGCCGGCTCTTGCATTCTTGCTCGCCCAGCAGGTACCGTACCAGCTTCGCAGGATGCTGAAAAAGCCCGCCCGGTTCATGTTGATCGCTCAGGTTAGCGTTGATCCCTTCCTGGCGCAGGCACCGGCCTTGTCGAAGGGAGAGTGAGGGCCCTGCGCCCGCGAAAGGGAATGGCCGCATGCTGCTTCAGGTTATATCTGTGATCGGGGCGTTGATGGTCTTGGCGGCCTATGGACTCAACCAGGGGGGCGTGTGGCGCGAACTCCATGCCGGATACCTCGCACTGAACATTGTCGGTTCTCTCATGCTGGCAGTTGTTGCAATTGCCGATCAACGAGCGGGATTCATCCTCTTGGAGTTCGCATGGGCCGGCCTGGGTCTGGTCGGCGTGGCTCGAGCCATGCGATCGAAACAGCGGTCGTAACCATGCCGACCCATGGCCGCGCCGCTGCTTACGCAGGTTATTGTATCGTTTCAGAAACGTTGTGATTTACGCGGACTCAGTCCACTCTATCTAAGGAGAGCACGTCATGGCAGGCTTCATGTCGGCAGAAGAGGTGTTTGAGAAGACCCAGGCGGCCGCAGTGGGGGCCACGAGCCCGGATGAAAAGGCGTTGCAGATCGATTATCCGGCGCTGAGAGATAAAATTGGCGCCGCCTTGGCAGACCGGAAGGTGGCGCTGTGCCACATCAACAAATTTCTACCGGAGGGCTACGAAGAGCAGGGCCGTTTCAACGTCCTCTTGCTCACCGCCGGGAACGTCTTTTTTGACATGGTGATCGGTGATTCGTATTTCCGATACGACGTCGTGTCGGTTTCCCAGTTGGACAAAGTCCAGGTCATCGATGCCATGTGGGATAACAAGGAAAAACGAAGAGAGGAGCCGTTTCTCAGTCTACGGCTCATGCACGGAGAAGAGGCTCATCTGCTACTTGCCTTGGAGGATCAGGAACGGCTCAGCCTTCTGGCTTTTGCCAAGGCCGTGGCCGCGGCGCGAAATCCGGAACGGCAATCATAGTGGCGCAGCCTGACGGAAGGGCAGGGTGTGAACGGTGGCCTGGTAGCGTGCGCCGTCAGCTTCGACTGATAATGTCGTGCCCGCGGTGCTGAAATCTCGCAACGGAAATCCAAAGGCGATCGGAGCCTTCCATGCCGGCGACATGGTCGCGCTGCTGATCCATCCCACTTCCCGATCTCCGCTGAAAAGCTTTGTGCCCTTGGCAGGAACAACGGACCCTGCGACGACTAACCCGACCAGGCGGCGCCGTACGGACCCGTATGTGTCCATGCGGGCGACGACTTCCTGGCCGGGATAGCAGCCTTTGCTGAGGCTGAAGGCCTTTTCTTCGAGGTTGGCTTCAGGCGGCACGATCTCCTCGTTCAGATCCGGGCCCGCCTGCGGGATGCCGGCCTCCATGCGGAGGGTTTCGCGTGCGTCGCCGCCGATTGGTGTAATGCCGTGGGACGATCCTGCGTCCATCAGCCTCTCCCAGGCCGCGACAAGGCCATCGCCGGGAATTAAAACTTCAAAATCCGGCTCACCCGTTTCCTCGCCCCGAATGACAAGAGCGTGTTGGCCTCCGATGACGGCCGAAACAAAGTTGACGGGCTTCAGATCCCCGACAGCCGTGCCGAATGCCGCATCGATGACGGCTGCGGCCTTCGGGCCGCTGACCAGCAACAGCCCCCAGGTCTCTCCGCAGTTCTCCAATTTGGCCTTCGTCCCGTACAGCAAAAATTTTCTGAGCGCGGCGAAGGTCTGATCGCCGATTTGACCCACATCCTCCAGCATGACCGCATCCGTCTGCATGTAGCAGCGGAAGTATGTCAGCATTTTTCCCTTATGAGTGAGGAGGCTGGAATACCGGCCGTGGCCGGGACGTAATGGCAGAATATCGTTGCTGATGACGCTCTGCAGCCACTTCACGCGATCGTCGCCGGTGACGCGAAGTTTGCCGCGATGCGACAAGTCGGCGATGCCGACGGCAGTGCGGACTGCCTTGTATTCATCGAGCGCATCGCCATAGCGAGCGGGCATCCGCCAGCCGGCCACGTCTTCGAAAGTGGCGCCGAGTTTGGCGTGATGGTCATTGAGACGCGAGAGTTTCATGATGGACGCTGGGACATAAGACCTTCGACCAATTCCTTGGTCCTCATCGAAAATTCATTGCGCGACACAATCTTGGTCACGCCCATGGACTTCGCCCGATTCCAGGTTTCAATTTCCTCATGGTTGGCAAAGGCAAGAATGGGAATCGCGTGAAATTGCGGATCAGCTCTCAGCGTCTCGATGGCCTGAAAGGCGTTCAACGTGTCATCGTTCATGTTGAGAATCACCGCAGCGGGATGGACCGTGGAGGCCTTTGCGGCGATGTCGTCCTGCGTGCGCGCACGCTCGAGCGTATAGCCGTTTGGAAGAAGCGCATCCCGGACCTTCGTGTAGAAAAAGATGTCAGTCACGGCGACGAGCACGGTTTTAGGGCCGAAATGGGTCATGGATCCGTTTTCGCGGGCCGTAGCGGGATCAATTTAACATGCTGACCAGGCGGCCGAGCGATTTCTTGGCCAACACATAATCGGGATTGAGCGCCAACGCCTGCTTGTAGGACGCGAGCGCTTCGGTCCAGTTTCCCTTCTTCTCATAGACTCGTCCGAGATTGAGATGAGGAAAGGCCGGACTTTCGTATCGCTTGGCGTGCATGGCCTTCTGAAACCACGGAATCGCTTCGTCCAGTTCGCCCTTCTCGATCAGGTACGCGCCGATATCATTATAAGGGTTTCCGAATTCGGGATCGCGCGCAATCGCGCGATAGCACTCCTCGATCGCATCGTTAAGCCGACCCATGAAACTATAGGTCCAGCCCAGGAACGTGTGAGCTTCGGCGGTCGGATGAGTCGCAATCGACTGCCGGTAGAGGGAGACGGCCTCTTCCAACTCCCCCTTCATTTGCTGCTGATATGCCTTTTGGAACAACTCCCACGCCTCGCGCTTATCTTCTTCGTTGCCTTCGCCTTGTACTAAAAAATCCTGCACATCCATTGTAGGTATAGTTTCTGAAAAAATGTTCTTCTCACCCGCCACCCCAGCGCGCCGAGACGCGCTCTGAGCCCAGGCCTTCGTTTTCGGTCGTTCAATCGGCGCAATGTAGAGGAGAAAGTGCGCCTCGCCGATCTCACGTCCTGCCGCCTTGGTGGAACCCTGCTTGAGAAGCCGCAGGAGCAGGTCCTTATTCGTTCTTGAGCTTTCTTTTGATCAACTCTGCGCCGTAGCGGCCGGACAATAACATCGAGCCGAAGGCAGGGCCCATGCGTGGGGTCCCGTGCACGGCAGCCACGGCCAAGCCAACGACGAAACAGTTCGGATATACCTCGCCGGTATGATCCATGACATTCTGCTCCGAGCGCGACACCCACATGGCGCCGTTGCCCGGGACTTCGGTGTATAGGCTCCGCTGATGCAGCAGCTTCACGACGACTGCGTCGTGACCGGTCGCATCGACGACGAGTTTGCTCTCGAGTGCGATGGGATCGACATGAATGACATCGTGGCCGGCCATTTCTGCCGTCGTATTGTTGACCACTACGCCCTCGAGGACGCCTTCGCGGCGAAGGATCAAATCAACCACGCGGGTCAGATTCAGCACTTTCGCGCCGGCTCGGTAGGCGGCGGCAATCAACGCGCCCGTTGCGTGCGGCGGATCGACGATATACATGCCTTCGCAGTCTTTCACTTTCTTGCACGGCACGCCGATTTCTTCGAGGATTCTATGTGCCGGAGCACAGATCGTGGCCTTGTTCATGAGATAACCGCCATGCCAGAAGCCTCCGCCGAGCGCAAGGCTCTGCTCGACAATGACGGTGCGAAATCCCATGTCTGCCAGGTCGTGGGCGCAAATGAGGCCAGACGGGCCGGCGCCGACGATGATCACGTCGCTCTCGATCAACTGATCGAATTCTTTGTAATACTCGCGGGCGATCTGCCTGGTGATATCGCGCTCGCGTAGCGGCGCGGGTTTCGGTTTGCTCATCATCGGCGCTCCTTCGGCGCCGGGCTCTATCGAAAAGCCGGCTGCCGGCACTGATCTGCACTAACGATAAATTTCGGAACCGGTGCGTTTGAATTCTTCCGCTTTTTCCTTCATGCCGATCTGGATGGCCTGCTGTTCGGTTACCTGTTTGCTCGCCGCATACTCCCGGACGTCCTGCGTGATCTTCATGGAGCAGAAGTGCGGTCCGCACATGCTGCAAAAATGCGAGACCTTGGCGGCATCGTCAGGCAGCGTTTCGTCATGAAAATTCTTCGCGGTGTCCGGATCCAGCGAGAGATTGAATTGATCCTGCCAGCGAAATTCAAACCGCGCTTTCGACAAGGCATTGTCCCTGATTTGGGCACCCGGATGGCCCTTCGCCAGGTCGGCGGCGTGCGCCGCGATCTTGTACGTGATCACGCCGGCTTTCACATCTTCCCGGTCCGGGAGGCCGAGATGCTCTTTTGGCGTGACATAGCAGAGCATGGCGCAGCCGTACCAGCCGATCATCGCGGCGCCGATTCCAGACGTAATATGGTCGTATCCTGGCGCGATGTCGGTCGTGAGGGGCCCGAGGGTGTAGAACGGCGCCTCGTGGCACTCCTTGAGCTGCTTCTCCATATTAACTTGGATCATGTGCATTGGCACGTGGCCTGGTCCTTCGATCATCACCTGCACGTCATGCGCCCAAGCGACTTTCGTCAGT
>WUUC01051760.1_pt1 | contig 10272 bp, 6 predicted proteins | sample 6278441 | NCBI WGS metagenome assembly WUUC01 (sample SAMN13675441, study PRJNA597444) | soil metagenome | isolation source: soil | place: USA: Washington | collected 2017-10 | reverse complement strand
CGAACGACCGGGCCGCAGCTATAGCTGGGAATGAAAGCCGGCTGACGGCAATAGCGCCGTTCAATAGATGATGAAACAACTGATCGTACTTATTCTTGGGGGATTATTTGCCACGGCCGGCGTCATCCTTTTCGCGCTCAAGGGAACACGTGGGAAGAACACGATCAAGATGCTGGGCATGGAATTTCAGTTGGCCGGGTCTTCGCTGGTGGTTTTCGCGCTCGGGTGCGTGCTGATCCTGGCCGCCCTTCGCCTGGACGGGTTCGCCACCGGAGAGGAAAAGGCATCGCCATCGGCGGTCAAAACCAATGCGCCAGCCACGCCGCCGAGTCCGCCTGAGTTCGTGACGCGCTACGTATATCCTCCGCAAGCCGTGGAGCGGGTGCAATTTGATACCGAAGCCGGCCGGCTTCCCGCCGCTGCGCTCGATGGTTTCCTGACATTGACCCGCATGGCGTATGGGCATGTGCCGCCCACCAACCAGGTTTTCCAGGTGGAACTGACGTTGAAGAATACAGGCGCGACCGCGATCCTGCTCGATTTGAGCGACCGTTTTTTTGTGCTGGAGGATGACAAGGGCAGGCGGGCGGAATTGCTTTATTTTTGCTGCGCCGCCAACGGCGATGTGCTGCCCGCCGGCGCAGAACGCACCATGCAACTTTTCTTTCGGGCGGAAGGCTGGCATGGCAAGAACCTCGGAGCGCGGTGGATATTCCTGCGAGTCAACGGTCTGCTGCCGGTGGTAAGCGCATCCTGGAAAGCCCCCGTGCTCGCGACGGCGAACTAGTCCGGCACCGCATCATGTCGGCGCCAAATCGCTCATCGCGCTTCGCTCCCCTGCATATCGGGGGCGCTTCATCCCGCGCCTGACCGGAGGACGTGTAACTTTTCAATTTCGCAGGAGAGTCCTTGATGCGTTGCACTTCATCTCCGAGTTCGTTGATAGTCGCACGAAACCAACTTTACGTCGCTGCCGCGCGCTGTCCGATTTCACCGCGTGCCTCCTGAATGACGGACCACGACGAGTGCAGGAACAGGCTTGCGATGGCGAGGGCGACGATCAAGTCGGGCCACGGTGTGCGCGTCTATGCAACGAGTGCGGCGGCGATGACGACAGCAACGTTGCAAATGGCGTCATTGCGAGAGAACAGCCACGGTTGGGGCAAACGAGACTTCCGGAGTCGGAGTTGCGGTCGCAGGAGCGTTCCGCGATGCGCTGGGCAAACAATTCACTTCGGGGAGTGTAGCGATAGAACCCGATTTACGAACGGTGACTTGGCCTGCGTGTACGCCTCGCGGTCAAATTTGAATTCTTTTGCCAGCCGCGACTTTAGCCCAGCATATTCCGCCGCCAACCTCGCATCGCGGCGCAGCGCATCCCGAAAAGCCAGGCACTCGATCCATCGCGCGCTTCCGAGCGGCACCAAGTGGAGATGATGTGTCCTCAACGCGGGCGTTGGCTTGCAAAACCAGTGCATCACCTCGGGCCGATACGGAAAGTACATGTAGTCCAATCGTGCCAGTTCAGAAATGGCTGGCTGGGAAGCGTTCAGGCTGCGCACTGGAGCCATGATATCGATGACAGGCTTGGCGGGCATTCCTGAAATCGCCGTGCTGCCGACGTGCTCGATCGGTCCCGTGAGCCACGGCTTCAACACCGCTTCGAGTAACGTGCGTTCCGCGGCAAACCGGGCCGGCCATGCCGAGTCATACTCAACGAGCTCGATAGGCGCCTCTCGTTGTTCCTTCGATGGACCCGTCACACTCAAAGGATTTCCTCGTCCGGTCCACAACCACCGTACTGACCATTGGCCTTGATCGCAGATGCGTATAAAACCGTACAACGCGCACCAACGTGTTGCTTCAACGCCGTCGCGATAGCACGACCCTCGGCATTAAAGCCTGCGAAGTCGAAATTTTCAGGATCGTCCAGGTGCTTGCCATAGTCCGCAATCCACCAATCGAATCGGTCGGCCAATGCCTGAGGCAATCCAACTTTTTCGTGAGAAATCATTTGATGGCAGAATGGCCCTGCCTCGCCGGGCAGACAGATAGCCCATAAGTCTGAGCTAAAGTAATCGGCCATCACTCGCAAACCATGAGGATACTCTTGAGCGTTTTCCATGCGTGCCAACAGACAGTCTGCCCCATATCTTCGCGGTCGTTGAGCGAGTGGTCAAGCGATCGGGTTGCCGGCCCACACGGGCAAAATTCGGATCGGCAGCCTAGGTGATAGCATTACTCCGTCTGCCGATCTCGCCTGCTTGCCTGAGAGTTTCTTCGTCTGCTGTGCGCGCGTTGCCGCTCGCTGAATTGGGCGTGGCGAGCCGAGTTTTTCGCTGCCGCTCCGCGTGCATCTTGGGTTTGCGTGCGCTGCGCTTGCTAAGGAGTGGTTCGTCGTGCTAAATGCGAGCCATGAAACGGATGGTTTGCCTTTTGGCTTTGATTGTTTCACTGGCGAGTCATGGTGCGGAGAAGGTCGGGGTCGGGCCGAGCTTCGAGGGACCGATTGGGCTTCAACTCTATAGCCTGCGTGGAGAGTTCACGCGCAATGTCCCTGCGACGCTTGAAAAGGTGCGGGATTATGGTTTCAAAATCGTCGAGACCGCGGGCACGTACAACTTGTCACCGCAGAAATTTCGTGAACTGCTCGACAAGAACGGACTCACGGCGGTGAGCGGGCACTTTCCATTTGAGCGTTATCGCGACGACGTCGAAGGTGTCGCGGCAGACGCCAAGGTGCTTGGCCTTCAGTACGTCGGCTGTGCATGGGTGCCGCATGAGGGCGAGTTTGACGAAAAGGAATGCCGCTCCGCCATCGAAGTGTTTAACAAGGCGGGCGCGGCGCTCAAGAAGCACAACTTGAAGTTCTTTTATCACGCGCACGGCTACGAGTTCGCGCCGCACGCCGGCGCCACGTTCATGGATTTGATGATGAAGGAAACGAAGCAGGAGGATGTTGGATTTCAAATGGACACGTTTTGGGTGGTCCATCCGGGACATGATCCAGTGAAGTGGTTCGAAAAATATCCGAACCGCTGGGATCTCGTTCACCTCAAGGACATGAAGAAAGGCGTCAAGACGGGCGTGCTTACAGGCAAGTCGGACGTGACGAATGATGTTCCTTTGGGGACCGGCCAGATGGATTGGCCGGCGATTTTGCGCGCCGCCAAGAAGGCCGGCGTGAAATTCTATTTCATCGAAGACGAATCGCCGACCGTCGCGGAACAAATCCCGCAGAGCCTCAAGTATTTGGAGCAGGTGAAGTTTTAGCGGCGGTGTCGAGCGGCAACGTGACGTTGAACGTCGCGCCTTTCATGCCTTCGCTCTCGAGGGTAATTGTACCGCGGTGCTCTTCGATAATGCGACGTGTGATTGGCAACCCGAGGCCTGTGCCCTGGGATTTTGTCGTGAAAAAGGCATCGAATAATCTTGGCAGGTCCTCGGGCGCGATGCCCGTGCCGGTGTCGCTGACGCTCACGAGGATTGACCGGCTGTTTTCGAGCAGCGCGGTCTTCACGCGCAACTCTCCGCCCAGCGGCATGGCTTCGATGGCGTTGAAGAACAGGTTCAGGAAAGCCTGGTGCAGTTGATACTCATCGCCGGGCACTAAATCCGGACGTGCGTTGAACTCGCGGCCGAAGCGGACGTCTTTCGCGCCGTTGGTGTGCTGGACGAGTTGCAGCGCTTGCTCGAGCAAGGCGTGCAAGTGCACGGGCGCGAAGGTTGGTTTCGCAGGTCCGGCGACGCGGAGGATCTGCCCGAGGATGCCGTCGATGCGCTGGATTTCGCGACTCACGATATCGGCGAGATCGGCACTCTTGTTTTCGCTGACCAGCGCGTCGGCAAACGTGCGCACCGCGACCATGGCATTCTTGACTTCGTGGGCCATGCTCGCAGACAACGCGCCGACGCTGGCGAGCCGGTCGAGTTGGCGCATGCTTTTTTCAAGCGCGCGCACAGGACCGATGTCGTTCAACACGACAGCAATGGTGCGCGCCGGCGCTTTGCCGGATGCGAAAGCAGTGGCAATGAGGCTGATTCCGTTCCAGGAGATTTCCTCGCGCTCCTCCGCGTTGCCTGAGCTGAAGGCCTTGTTAATGAGCGCGCGAAGCGGCTCGGGCAGGCGGTCGATGGACTGGTTGATGACTTTGCTGGCGGAAAGGTGGATCAGCTTCTCGGCATAGATGTTGAAGGTCGTTACTGCGCGGTCGCCGTTGACCACGATGACGGCCGGATGCAGTGACTCGCGCAACGCGTCCGTAAATCTCAGGCCGTAATCCTGATCATTCGATGTTGCCGCGCGCTCGTTATCCATAAGGCAAACTACCGAAAAACGCTCGTCCGTGGCGGCGATAGTAGTTTCGGCGCGGGCAAGCCACAACGAAATTTCGAGGGAAATCGGGGGGTCAAAGCTCACCCTGTTCCTTGCGAACAATCGTGTCGCGCTGGGACCACTCGGGGCGCGGTTCCGGATAGTCGAGGTTGTAGTGAAGGCCGCGGCTCTCGGGCCGTTGCAACGCGCAGGCGACGATGAGCTCCGCCACGGTCGCGATGTTGCGCAGTTCGAGCAAGTCGCTCGTGACGATGAAGTCCCAGTAATACTCGTGGATCTCTTCGAGGAGATTCGCGATGCGTTTCTGTGCGCGCTGTAGCCGTTTGTTCGTGCGGACGATGCCGACGTAATCCCACATCACGCGGCGGATTTCATCCCAGTTGTGGGACACGACGACGAGTTCGTCGGCGTTGTGGGCGTTGCCGGCTTCCCAGGCGAGGATTTCAGCCTTTGGAAAAGCGGGCCGCTTGTCGATGACTTGCTGCGCGGCGCGATGGGCGCAGACAAGGGCTTCCAAAAGCGAATTACTGGCGAGGCGGTTTGCGCCGTGCAGACCCGTGCACGCGACTTCGCCGACGGCAAACAAGCCATCGATCGCGGTAGCTCCGTTGAGATCGGTCAGCACGCCGCCGCATTGGTAGTGCGCCGCAGGGACGACGGGGATCGGCTCTTTGGTGATGTCGATGCCGAAGGAGAGGCACGTATTGTAAATGTTCGGAAAGCGCTCGATGAGGAACGGCGCCGGCTTGTGCGTGATGTCGAGCGACACGTGGTCCGCGCCACTGCGTTTCATTTCGCTGTCGATGGCGCGCGCGACGATATCGCGGGGAGCGAGCGACTTTAGCGGGTGATATTTGTCCATGAAGGGCTCGCCATCGAGGCCTTTGAGGATCCCGCCTTCGCCGCGCACGGCCTCGCTGATGAGGAAAGACTTCGCCTTGGGATGATACAGACACGTTGGATGAAACTGGATGAATTCCATGTTCGCGATTGGCGCGCCCGCGCGAAAGGCCATGGCGACACCGTCGCCGGTCGCGATGTCGGGGTTGGTGGTGTAGAGATACACCTTGCCGCAACCGCCGGTGGCCAGGAGGACGACGGGTGACGCGAACGACTCGACGACGCCAGTCTTGCCCGCCAGCACGTAAACTCCGAGGCAGCGATTGGGACCCGGCTGGCCGAGCTTCTGTGTCGTAATCAGGTCGATGGCGAAGTGGTTTTCGAAAATTTCGATGTTCGGTTGGCTCGCTACCGCCGCGAGCAAGGCGCGCTCGATTTCACGGCCGGTAACGTCCTTAGCGTGAAGAATCCGGCGCTTCGAATGGCCACCTTCCTTGCCGAGGTCGAGTTCGCGCCCGCCGTGCGGGCCGGGGACTTCGCGTTCGGAGAAGCGCATTCCCAGGTCGATCAATTCGGCGATGCGCTCCGGACCCTCCTGGACGATCGTGCGCACCACCTCTTCCTTGCAAAGCCCGGCGCCGGCTTCAAGCGTGTCGCGAACATGCAACTCGAACGAATCCTCTTTGCTCGTGACGGCGGCGATGCCGCCCTGTGCGTAATTGGTGTTGGATTCGGCGCGGCTCTTTTTCGTGACGATGGCGACGCGGCCATGCGGCGCGACTTTGAGGGCGAAGGAGAGCCCGGCGATGCCGCTGCCCAGAACGATGAAGTCGTAGCGGCGCATCAGATCTTTCCTCCACGCAACGAGGCGTTATCGATCAGGCGGGTGTTGCCAATAAATACGGCCAGGGCCATGTGAGCGTCGCGGCCAACCTGCTCGATTTTTTCCAAAGTATCAGGATTGAAAAACTCGATGTAATCGACGCGCGCGGCGGGTTGTTGCTGGATGAATGCCTGCAGTTCGCGCCGGAGTTGCTCGGCCGAAACCGGATGGCCATTGATCACGGCGGCACGCGCTTTCAAGATTGACTGAGAGAGGACCACGGCCTGCGCGCGCAAGCTGCCTTCCAGGTATTTGTTGCGCGAGCTCATGGCGAGGCCGTCACGTTCACGCACGGTGGGGGCGACCACAATCCTCACCGGCACGTTGAGATCGGCCACCATGCGACGGACGACCGCCGCTTGTTGAAAATCTTTGGCGCCGAATACGGCGAAGTCGGGCTGAACGAGGTTGAAGAGTTTGAGTACGACGGTCGTTACACCGCGGAAGTGTGTCGGGCGCGAGGCGCCTTCCATGGATTGCGAGAGCTTTTCCTCGACTACGTACGTGCCGAAGCCCTCGGGGTAGATGTCGCGGTCCTTTGGCACGAAGAGCACGTCGGTGCCGGCTTCGCGGCAGAGCTTTTTGTCCCGGGCGAAGTCGCGCGGGTAGCGGCTGAGGTCTTCGGTGGGCGCGAACTGAGTTGGGTTCACGAAGATGCTGACGACAACAGTGCCTTTGGGGCCGACAAGCCGCCGCGCCCGTTTCACGAGCGAAACGTGACCCGCGTGCAGGTAGCCCATGGTGGGCACGAAGGCGACGCGCCGGCCTTTACTCCGCCAGGTCAGGGCGAGCTTCTGCATTTGAGCAGCACTGGTGATGATCCGCACCCGTGGAAAATGTTCCGTTCTCCCTGCGATTGGCAACGTTAGAGTGCGGAGGGGTAGGGCAGGACAGGCTCCTCGCTCCGGAAAACGCGTACACTTTGACGAGTCAAAGTTGTAAGTTGTTGATGCGCCAGGAGCCAAACCACGGCGCCGCAGCCCTGAACGAAAGGCGACGGCCTATGCCAATTCCAATCCGCGCATTGTGCCGGTTGCTGACGCGAACTTGTCTGTTTCGAGGGCCATGCGTTGAAGCATCGAGACGAACATGTTCGGCAGCGGGTAGTTGTGCTGCATGTCGAACGCGAGGTGCTGGCCGTGCTTGAAGCCGCCGCCGGCCAGGATGGTCGGCATGTTTGTCGTCACGTGCGTGTTCGCGTTGCCGAGGTTCGAGCCGTAGAGAATCATAGTGCGATCGAGCAGCGACTCGCCGTTCTCCTTCACCGCCTTTAATTCGGTGAACAATTCGGCCAGGAGCTTCATGTGCCATTCGTCGATGGCCTTCAACTGGGCGAGCTTCTCCTTCGATTTGCCGTGATGCGAGAGATTGTGATAGCCGTCGCTGGTCTTGACGTCGCCGAACTCGATCGCGGGCGAGTTCACGCTGTCAAGGAGCAACGAAATGGAGCGTGTCGAATCGGTCTCGAAGGCGAGCCGCGCCATGTCGTACATGAGCTTCACTTTGTCCATGTAGGCTTTGGGACTCGCGGGATCGAGAGGTATGGGGGCGGTGACCTTCGGCTTGGGCTTGGTTTCCCACTCGCGCGACATTTGCATGCGTTGCTCGAGGTCGCGCACGCTGCTGAAGTATTGGTCGAGCCGCTCGCGGTCGCGCGCGCCGACTGTGCGCTGCAATTCCTTCGCCTGGCTGGCCACGGCGTCGAGGATGCTTTGGCCGGTCTCCAGTTTGCGCACCTGCGCTTCGGTCTCTTCTTTGGTGCCCTGCAAGAACATCCGGGCGAAAACGTCCGCCGCTTTTTCCTCGCACGGGATCATGACTCCGGAACCGGTCCACGACAAACTGCGCACGCCCTGCTGGACATTGACACCCAAGGTAAGCGATGGGAACCGGGTGAGGTGTCCGATGCGTTCGGCGATGTATTGATCGAGCGAAATCGTGTTGCGAAAACCGGCGCTGCCGGGATGCGGCGCAGCAGTGAGGAAGCAGTTGTCTGCGGGATGACCGCCGTCCACGTCCGGATGCCAGACGCCGCTGCAGACGGTGAACTCGTTGCGATGCTCTTTGAGCAGTTCGAGGTAGGGCGAGAGTGCGTAATTGCGCCCGCTCTCTTTCGGGAAGAAATGTTCAGGCACCAAGCCGAGATTGTTGCAGATCCCGAGAAACCGCCGCGGCTTTCCGCCCGGGGTTGCGTCAGCGGCGACGCGTTTTGCAACGGAACCAAAAACCGGGGTCATGCTCTGCAGCAAGGGCAACGAAAGCGCAATGCCTGCGCCGCGGAGGAACCTTCGGCGTGAGATGGCGGAACCTGTCGAGATGAACGGACCTGTGCTGTTGTCGGCGCGATTTGTTTTCATAAGCATAACCCTGATTCCACCAATTACTTCTTCAGAAACAACTCACTCTGCACGATCTCGTGGACCAACTTACGGACACCATACCCTCCCGGGCGGCTGTTGGCGAGGATTTTTGCGATCACGGGGCGGTCGCTAAAGCGCACCGGCGCACCCGTCGCATACACGATCAATTGCTGAGTGAGATTGCGCGCCAACTGCTCTTCGTTTTCGAGCAGGAGTTGTTTGAACTCGCGAATGTCGCGAAATTTCCGACCGTCGGCCATTTCGCCGGTGGCGTCGACGGGCAGCGCGTAATGGAAAGCGAATTTCTGACCGCTCTTGGCGATGCCTTTGGCGGGCTCGCCTCCGGCTTCTGAACGGTAGCGCTCGCGCCAGCCGCCCATCACGTCGAAGTTTTCGAGAGCGAAACCCGGCGGATCAATTTTGGCGTGGCAGGAATTGCAGGTTTCAAGCGTGCGATGTTGTTCGAGTTGCTGGCGGATCGTCACCGCGCCGCGAATGTCCGGTTCGACTGCCGGGAGGTTCGGCGGGGGTGGCGGCGGCTTTTGGCCGAGGATGCGTTCCATGATCCACGCGCCGCGCAGCACCGGCGAAGTGGTGGTGCCGTTGGCAGTGACCTTGAGGACTGCGGCCTGCGTCATCAGCCCGCCACGCACGCTTTCTTTTGGCAACGGCGTGCGGCGCAGCGCGACCCCGTGCACCAGCGGCAGACCGTAATGTGCAGCCAGGCGCTCATTGAGCATCGCGAAATCGGACGCGGCGACATGGCGGGCGGGAAGATCGTTCTTCAACAGTTCGGCGAAGAAGAGTTGCGTTTCGGCCTGCGCCGATTCTGTGAGCAAGTCGTCCAGGTAATAGTCGCTATAGAGGTTGGCGTCGGGCGCGGTGGCGAGGATTCGTCGGAGGTCGAGCCAGTAACCGAGGAACGCATCGACGAACTGGCGCGACTTCGGATGGGAGAGGAGGCGTTCGGTTTGCGCGCGCAACACGGCCGGACGGCGCAGCTCGCCGCGACGCGCCAAGGCTCGCAGCTCGTCGTCGGGCGCCGAGTTCCAGAGGAAAAAGGAAAGCCGCGACGCGAGCGCATAGTCGTCGAGCCGCCCCGGCTTTTCTTCGAGGCAAATGAACTCCGGCGAGCAAAGCACGGCGGTGTAGCCGGCGATCATCGCGTCGGTGAAGTTGTTGCCGTTTTTCATCGCGCTTTTCACGACTGGCAGGAATCGCTTCAGGTCCGTTTCATCCGCTGGACGGCGATAGGCTTTTTGCAGGAAGCTGCGGAGCAACCGTTCGGCATCGGCGTTCGGGTTTTTCGAAATCACGTCCACACCGGGCGGCGGCCTGAAGCGTCGCTGACCGAATCGGTTGGTTCGGTTGGGCTCGTCGTCTTCTTTCGGCGGCTCGCGATGGACCACGGGGAGGTCCGCGAAGAGCAGCTTGTGCCCGACCGGAGGCCAGTGGTCGTAAATCGGGCCTTCAACCTCCATCCAGCGGAAGACGACGCCGGGCTGGCCGTCTTTTTCGGCGAGCGGATTTTGCCAGCGACTTGCGCCCGGGCGCGAGCGGAAGAGCCTCCCAGCGTCGGGGCGAATGACTTCGCCGGCCAGCAACCAGACGTCGAGTTCATGGACGCCCGGCTCCGGCGTGACGTCGAAGTCACCGAGCTTGCGCAGGAGGCGCGGTGGGATTTCTGCCGTGATGGTGACCGGTTCGTCGCGGCGACCTTTGGAAATATTGTCGAGGTCGGGGATATACCAGCGGTTGCTCTGGCCGGGCCCGACCCAGACGGAGTACGCGTTGAAACGCAATTTATAGCGGCCGGCGACGGGCGCGCGGAACTGGTTGAACTTCGGCTCGAT
>WUUC01012083.1_pt1 | contig 10272 bp, 13 predicted proteins | sample 6278441 | NCBI WGS metagenome assembly WUUC01 (sample SAMN13675441, study PRJNA597444) | soil metagenome | isolation source: soil | place: USA: Washington | collected 2017-10 | reverse complement strand
CGCCGGCGATGCCGCCGAGGAACGCCACCGGGATGAACACCGCGCACAGCACCAGCACGATGGCGACCACGGCGCCCGACACCTCGCGCATGGCCTCGAGCGCCGCTTCGAACGGGCGCATCTTCTCCTCGCGCATCAGGCGCTCGACGTTCTCCAGCACCACGATGGCGTCGTCCACCACGATGCCGATCGCGAGCACCAGGGCAAACAGCGTGAGGGTGTTGATCGAGAAGCCGGCGAGCCACAGTCCGGCAAAGGCGCCGATGAGCGACACCGGCACCGCGATCATCGGGATCAGCGTTGCGCGCCAGCTCTGCAGGAACAGGAACACGACCGCGAGCACGAGCAGGGCCGCCTCGAAGATGGTCTTGTTGACCTCCTTGATCGACGCGTCGACGAAGCGTGTGGTGTCGAACGGGATTGCGTAGTCCACGCCTTGCGGGAACATGGGTTTCAGCTCATCCATACGCGCGCGCACGCTTTTCGCCACTTCCAGCGCGTTGGCACCCGGCTGAAGATAGGTGGCCATGCCGATGGTGGGCTGGCCGTCGAGCGTGTTGCTGGTGTCGTAGTTGAGCGCGCCGAGCTCGATCCGCGCGATGTCTTTCAAGCGCAGGATGCCGGGGCCCGAGGCCCTGACTACGATCTCGCCGAACTGCTCCGGCTCGACCAGGCGGCCCTGCGCCGTCACCGTGTAGACGATGCTCTGCCCCGGCGGCGCCGGCTCGGTGCCGATGCGCCCCGCCGCGTACTGCGCGTTCTGCGCGCGCAGCGCGTTCGCCACCTCGGTGGTGGTGATGCCAAGCCGCGCCATCTTCTCGGGATTGATCCAGATGCGCATCGAATAGTCGCGCGCGCCGAAGATGGTCACGTCGGCGATGCCGGGCAGGCGCTTCAGCTCATCGACCAGGTTGATCGAGGCGTAGTTGGAAAGAAACAGCGTGTCGCGCTGGTTGCCCGGCGAGACCATCGACACCACGAGCAGGATGTCGAATGAGCGCTTCTGCACGATGACGCCGTTGCGGCGGACCTCGTCCGGAAGGCGCGGCAGCGCGCGCTGCACGCGGTTATTCACCTCGAAAATCGCCTGGTCGACGTTGGTGCCCGGCTCGAACGTGGCCGTCACCTGCAGGTTGCCGTTCGATGATGACGTGGAGCTGAAGTACGACAGGCGCTCGACGCCCGAGAGCTGCTCCTCGATCGGCGCCGCCACCGTGCGCGACAGCGTCTCGGCGCTCGCGCCAGGATAGCTGGTGGTGATGAGCACGGTGGGCGGGGCGATCTCAGGGTACTGGGCCACCGGCAGGAGCTGCGAGGCGACCAGGCCGGCAAGCACGATCACGATCGCAATGACGCCCGCGAACACCGGCCGGTGGATAAAGAACCTCGACACTAGCCGGCCTTCTTGACCTGCACGGGCGTGCCCGGGCGCAGCCGCGCGACGTTGTCGACGATCACGCTCTCGCCTGCCTTGAGGCCTTCGAGCACCACCCAATTGTCGCCCAGCCACTGGCCGGCGCGGATGGTGCGCGGCAACGCCTTGCCGTCGCCGCCCGCGACCCATACGAATCGCCCGGTCTCGTTCTGCAGCACCGCGGTCTGCGGCACCAGGATGGCCTGCTGCGTGCCGGCCACGACGCGAACGCGCACGTACTGCCCGGGCAGGAGCTTTTGCTCCGCGTTCGGCAGCTCCGCGCGCATCTGCACCGTGCCGGTAGAGCCGTCCACCGTGGAGCCGGCGAAATTGAGCTTTCCTGTGGGCGGGTACTGCTTGCCGTCCGCGAGCTGCACCGTCACCTCGGCGTGGGGGTCGCCGGAGTTCCTCAGCCCCGCGTACTCGGCTTCGGAAAGCGAGAAGCGCACCCAGATCGGGTCGCCGCGCGTGATGGTGGTGAGCAGCGCCGAATCGTTGTTCGGCTGCACCAGCGTGCCCACCGATTGCAGGGCACGGCCGGTGATGCCGCCGATCGGCGCGTTCACGTTGGTATAGGAAAGGTTCAGCTCGGCCTGGCGCAGCCGGGCTTCGGACATCTGCACCGCCGCGACGCTCTGGCGCGCGGTGGAGGCCGCCTGGTCGGCTTCCTTCTGGCTGATGGCGCGCCGCTCGGCGAGGCCTTTGAGCCGCTCGAGCTCGCGCTGCGCGAGCTCCTGGCGCGCGCGCTCCTGCGCGAGCGCGGCGCGCGCCTGCTGCAGCTCGATCTCGTACGGCGCCCGCTCGATGCGAAAGAGCGGCGCCCCCGCCTTGACCGCGTCGCCCTCGTTGTAGAGCTGGCGCTCGATGATGCCGGCGACTCGCGCGCGCACCTGCACCTCGCGCGAGCCCTCGGTTCGCCCCACCGCCTCGTATGCGATCGGCACCGCGGTCGGCGCGACCTCTATGGTGGTTACCGGCACCGCCTGCGGCGCGCTCTCGGCCTTTTTGCCGTCCTGCGCGCCGCCGGGGCTGCACCCGGCGCTGAACAGTGCCATCAATATCGGGGCCAGGAAGATCCTGTTCATACGGAATAGGCCCTCAGGAAGCACTCGACGATGCGGGCGGTCCGGCGGGCCTCTTTCTCTTCCCAGGCGACGCCGAAGAGGCGCTTGAGCCGGTCCTGGCCCACCAGCATACCGAGGAAGAGCTCGGCCGCGAGCCCGGGGTCGTCGCGGCGCAGACCTCCGGCATCCATCGCCTTGGCAAGGTAAGCCGCCAGGCGCTCGACCAGCACTCCGGCGCTGCCCGCGTACATCGCGCGCGCGAGCGCGGGAAAGCGCGGCACCTCGGGCACCACCGCGCGGAAGGTGGCAATGCCCTGCGCCCCCAGCACGCGCTTGCGGTAGGCGCGCCCGAAGCGCTCGAGCGCGGCGCGCACGTCCTGCGGTTCTGCTTCGAGCTCGACCAGAACGCGCTTCGCGAGGTCGCGCGCCACTTCCTTGAAAAGGGCGTCCTTGCTTGCGAAATGATGGTAGACCGTCTGCTTCGCCACGCCGGCCTGCCGCGCGATCTCGTCTACGCTCGAGCGGTAGCCGTAGGCGAGAAACGAGCTCGTGGCGGCGCGCAGCACGCGCTCGCGGTTCAAAACAGACATGCGAAGATGTGCGAAGGGATGCTTGTTAGGCCCGGACTGAACTAGACTGACCAGTCTACCATGACCACCCGTCTGCTAGAGGGCGACAGCGCGCTGGTGACCGGCGCAGCCGGCGGCATCGGCCGCGCCATCGCGGCGGCGCTGGCCGAGGAGGGCGCCCGGGTGTTCGCCGCCGACCTTGCCGAAGCCGACCTCGCCCGGCCGGGCGAGGCGGCGCGGCTCGCCCAAGAGGCGATCCGACGGCTGTCGCGGGTGTCCATCTTCGTCCACGCCGCGAGCCCGCGACGCCACGAGGCGCAGAAGGCGCTCGAGGTCACCGAGGCGCAGTGGCGCGAGATGCTCGAAGTGAATCTCAACGCCGGCTTTCTGATCGCCCAGGCCCTGGGCCGCCACATGGTGGACCAGGCGCTGAAGGGCCGCATGCTGGTGGTGACGTCCCTGCATGCCTGGAGCCCGCGCAATCTGCCGCACTACAGCGCCGCCAAGGCGGGGCAGACCATGGTGGTGAAAGAGCTCGCCCGGGCGCTCGGCCCGCACGGCATCCGCGTCAACGCGATCGCGCCCGGCGCCATCCCGGGCGGCGGTTTCGCCGCGCCGCAGGCGATGGCGGATAAAATCGCGCTGAAGCGCTTCGGTACGCCGGCGGAAGTCGCCGCCATGGCGGTCGCGGTGCTCTCTGAGCGCTTCGGCGCCTACGTTACCGGCGCGACCATCGCCGTCGACGGCGGCATCGCCCTGCATAATTGGATCGAGCCATGAGCTATCTCGTTCGACAGGCTGACGTGCAGCCCTATTCGCCGGCCAACCACAGCGGCACCCGCAATTTCCGCCTGATCGGCCCGGAAACCGTCGGCGCGCGCCAGCTCGAGATGATCGTCGGCGAGATCGAGAAGGGCAAAGGCGCGGCACCGCACCTTCATACCGGCATCGAGCAGGTGTGCTATCTCCTGGAGGGCAGCGCGCAGGTCGAAGCGGGCGACGAGAAGTTCGAAATGAACGCCGGCGATACCTGCTTCTTTCCGGCCGGCGTGATGCACCTCTTCACCGTTACCAGCGAGCGCGCGAAAGTGCTCGTGGTCTATTCGCCGCCGTATCTTGAGCGCCCCGGTTGAGCCCTGGCTCCCGCTGCGCGGGGTCCGGGTGGTCGATTTTTCGATGTTCGTGCCCGGGCCGTTCGCCTCGGCGATGCTGGCCGACCTGGGCGCCGACGTGATCAAGATCGAGATGCCCAAAGGCGATCCGGGCCGCTCGTATGTGCCGGTGCAGTTCGAGACCGAGAACCGCAACAAGCGCAGTCTCGCGCTCGACCTGAAGAGCCCCGCGGCGCGCGATATCGTGCACCGGCTCGCGCGCAACGCCGATGTCGTGCTGGAGGGATTTCGTCCCGGCGTGGCGCAGCGCCTGGGAATCGATTACGACAGCCTGAAAAAATCGAAAGGTGATCTCGTCTACTGCTCGATCTCCGGCTACGGCCAGACCGGGCCGTGGCGCGAACGGCCGGGCCACGATGTCAATTACGTGGCGGCGGCCGGCGCGCTGGCGTTTCCCGGGCAGTGGCTCATGCCGCCGGCGCGCTCGTCGCTCCCGGTGGCCGACATGGGCGGCGGCGCTTTTGCCGCCATTGCCATCCTCGCGGCGCTGCGCGAAGGCAAGGGCGCCTACCTTGATCTGTCGCTTTTCGAGACCGCGTTCTTCTGGGCAGCGATGCGCCATGGGCTCGATCCGCAGGCCGATCCCCGCGCCCACATCTTTCCGGTGAACGACGTGTTCGAGACCCAAGACGGCAAGCGCCTCACGCTCGGCATCCTGGAGGAGCACTTCTGGAGGAACTTCGTGAAGCTCGCACCCGAGCTCGGCGACGAGCGCTTCGCCGATGACGCATCCCGGCGAAAGCACGGCGATGCGCTTTCCGCTCTTCTTTCGAGCATCATGAAACGACGAACGGCCGAGGACTGGATGCGTCTTTGCGAGGAGCAAGACGTTCCGGTCGATCTCGCCGTCACGCCGGGCGAGGCGGCGCGCCACGGACAGCTCCTCGAGCGTGGCGCCGTCGAGCGCGGCTACGCCAAGTTTCCCCTGTGGGCCAACGGCCGGCGCGCGGGCGCCATCGCGCGGCGCACGCCCAAGCTCGGCGAGCACTCGCGCGAGATCCTGGTAGAGCTGGGCTTCGACGACGGCGAGATCGCGGCGTTCCTGAAGGGCGCAACCGTGGGGGCGGGATAATGGCCGACCGCCGCAACCTGGTCTGGCCGATCGTGCTGATCGTGGTCGGCCTGCTTTTCCTCGCCTACAACCTCGGCTACCTGCGCTTCTCCGAGCTGAAGGACATCATCGGCACCTGGTGGCCGCTCATCCTCATCGCCCTGGGCGTCGCCGGGCTGGTGCAGTACCGCAAGTAAATGGACTTTGCCCTCTCCGAGGAGCAGCAGCGCATCCGCGAGGCGATCGCCAAGCTCTGCAGGCAGTTTCCCGACGACTATTGGCTCAAACGCGACCGCGACGGCGGCTTCCCCGCGGACTTTCACCAGGCGCTCGCGCGCGACGGCTGGCTTGGCGTTGCGATGCCCGAGGAATTCGGCGGCGCGGGCCTCGGCATTTCGGAAGCCGCGGTGATGATGCAGGCGATCGCAGAGTCGGGCGCCGGTTTCTCCGGCGCCTCGGCGGTGCACATGAACATCTTCGGCCTGAATCCGGTGGTCGTGTTCGGCAGCGAGGAGCAGAAGCGCCGCATGCTGCCGCCGCTCATCCGCGGCGAAGAGCGCGCCTGCTTCGCAGTGACCGAGCCCAACACCGGGCTCAACACCAGGAAGATCAAGACGCGGGCGGAAAAGCGCGGCGAGCGCTATCTCGTCTCGGGGCAAAAGGTCTGGATCTCGACCGCGCAGGTCGCCGAGAAGGTTCTGCTGCTCGCCACCGCCGCCGCGGGGCTGACGCTCTTTTACACCGATCTCGACCGGCGCCACGTCGAGGTACGAGAGATCGAAAAGATGGGCCGCCACGCGGTGGATTCCAACCAGGTATTCTTCGACGCGCTGCCGGTGCCCGAAGCCGATCGCATCGGCGAAGAGGGCAAGGGCTTCGAATACATCCTGCACGGCATGAACCCCGAGCGCATCCTCATCGCCGCGGAGCTGGTGGGCCTCGGGCGCTGCGCGCTCGCCCGCGCGGCGGCGTACGCAAAAGAGCGCGTCGTTTTCGACCGGCCGATCGGCCAGAACCAGGCGATCCAGCATCCGCTCGCGGCGAACTGGATGGCGCTCGAAGCGGCGAACCTGATGGCGTTCAAGGCCGCCTCGCTCTACGACGCCGGCAAGGCCTGCGGCGCCGAGGCGAATGCGGCGAAGTACCTCGCCGGCGAAGCCTGCTTCGAGGCCTGCGATCAGGCGGTGATGACCCACGGCGGCTTCGGCTACGCGCGCGAATACCACGTCGAGCGCTACCTACGCGAGTCGTTCGTCGGGCGCATCGCCCCGGTGAGCCGCGAGCTCATCCTGTGCTTCATCGCCGAGCGGGTGCTCGGCCTGCCGAAATCCTATTGAGGAAATGACCGCAGGACAGGGCTCGCACATCCTGGTGCCGCCAGTGTACTTTCTGGTGGCCCTCCTGCTGATGGGCTTTTTCCACCGCGCCGCCCCCGGCGCGCATCTCATCGAGGCGCCTTACCGCTACGGCGGCGCGGCGCTCGCCGCGCTCGCCCTCGGGCTCATCCTGTGGGCCGCGCTGCTTTTCCGCCGCGCTGGGACGAACATCCGCCCCTACCTTCCATCGACCGCGCTGGTGGTCTGCGGGCCATACCGCTTCACCCGCAACCCCATGTACCTGGGCATGGCCGGAATCCTTCTTGGCGCGGCCATCTTCGCCGGCTCGATCACGCCCTTCATCGTCATCCCCGCGTTCATGGCGCTCGTGCAAGAGCGCTTCATCGTGCCCGAGGAGGCGAAGCTCGAGGCGGCGTTCGGCCAGGCGTACCTCGAATACAAGGCGCGCGTGCGGCGCTGGCTCTAGGCGGCATTTTTTGGGGTGCGCCGTGAAGTGGTTGGCTGCCGCGCAGCGGTCCAGCCGGTAGGATCAGCGCACGTGCGTTCAACCAATAAAAAGCCTACACGCCATGCCGACCAAGCCGCTTGACCGACTGTTGTTTGCCCAAGGGGGCTTGTGCTTTTTCTGCACCAGCCCGCTGCCGAAAGCCGACGCCAGCGTCGAGCACCTCGTGGCAAGCGCCAATGGCGGAAGCAATGGCGACGAGAACTGTGTCGTCTGCTGCAAGGCGATGAATGCATTGCTCGGCAGCAGGTCGCTGAAGGAAAAGATCCAGGTCGTGCTGAACCAGAAAGGCCACCTCAAATGTCCCAACGGCGTGCAGAAGGGCGCGAAAGCGATAACCGACGACGCCAAGCTTGTTATTGCCAACCTCAGCAAGCGCGGCTCGGGAAGACCCAAAGCCGTCAGCACACTTCTCAGTACGATCCGCTCCTTGTTCCAGAAGGACATCGCAGAGGAACGCCTGGCGCTTCTGCTGCAGCAGCTGGAGCGCGAGGGCTTCATCACGATAGACGGCGCCAAGGTGCTTTACGCCAGGTAACGGGACGGCCCAGGCGGGGCCTGCTGTCCACGCGCGCCTTGGCGCCGCAGCTTGGTTTTATGCTAAAAGGCGAGCGTGATTACGAACGCGGGACTGGTGGCGGGGCTGGTCATCGGCGCGGGGTTCCTGCTCGCCGGGATGCTGTTGTGGCGGCGCGCGCCCGGCGGCGGGGGGCTCATCGTCACGGCGGGCGCGCTGCTGACGCTGGCTGCCGCCGTCTATGCCCTCGTGGTGCTCAAGCCTTTCGTCGGCCGACCCTACGACGAAGGCTGGCACCAGCAGATCTCGACGATCGAGGCGGCTGCGACACTCGGGCTGCTCATCTGCGCGGCCGGCATGGTTGCGCATGCGCTCCGGCTCCCGAAGCGTTAGCGTCGGCCTCATTTCCGATACGCACGGACTGCTCCGTCCGCAGGCGCTGGTGGCGCTGCGCGGTTGCCTGCAGATCGTGCACGCAGGAGACATCGGCACGCCCGAGGTACTGGAAGCGCTCGGGCGGATTGCGCCCGTAACGGCGGTGCGCGGCAACAACGACAAGGGAGCGTGGGCAAGCAAGCTGCGCGATACCGAGACGCTCGAGATCGCGCGCGTGCGCATCTGCGTGATCCACGATGTATCCGAGCTCGGCGATGCCCGCGGCTGCCAGGTTGTGGTCGCCGGGCATTCACACCGTCCGGGTAGCGAGATGCGCGACGGCGTTCTTTACGTGAACCCGGGCAGCGCCGGGCCGCGGCGCTTCAAGCTGCCGGTAACGGTAGCGCGCATCGCGCTGCCCGCGCGCCGGGTCGCCTTCAGAACGCTCGTGTAGAAATTAGCCGAAGCTGAAGCGCGATACTGAAGCGGATCTCAGCGCGTCCTTTGCCCGCCGTGCACCTCGCCGCGCCAGCCACCCGTCTCCTGGCCCCGGCTCTCGATGAACTTCTTGAAGTCGTTGACGGAGCTCTGCACGCGAGCGGTCATGGCCCCGAGCTTGTCGCCGACGTTCTCGACCACGCCCTGCGGCTCGTACTCCATCGCGAGATGCACGCGGGTGCGGTCCGGGCCGAGGGCCTCGAAGCGCACTTGCCCGGCGTTGGGCGCATCGCCCGTGGTGCTTCGCCAGGCGATCCGCTGATCGGGCACCTGCTCGGTGATCTCGGCGTCCCACTCCTTGTCTTTGCCCCAAACCTCTGCGCGCCAGTGCAGATGCGTGTCATCCAGCTGCTTGACCTGTTTGACGCCGGCCATGAAGCGGGGAAACTCCTCGAACTGCGTCCACTGGTTATAGACGGCGTTGACCGGTGCCTTCACTTCGACCGACTTCTCGATGCGTTCCATGAATGTTCCTCCTTGCGTGACGGGCCTATGATGCAAGTAGCGTTCCGCCCTCGGGCAAGCCGTTGAAATCAAGTACCTAATGGGAACGGCACTTGCTTTGACTCGGGTGCCATGAGCGCTCGCCCGCGTGTGTCCGTTGTCGTACCCACTTGCGGGCGCGCAGAGCTCCTGGCGCGTTGCCTGGACTCGCTGGAACGGCAGACGCTTGCGCGCAACGATTACGAGATCATCGTGGTCGATGACAGCCAGCTGAGGAGCGGCCCGGCGGCGGCGCGCAACCGCGGGTGGCGACAGGCGCGCGCGCCGATCGTCGCCTTCACCGATGACGATACCGTGCCGGCGCGCGACTGGCTGGAGCGGGGCCTTGAGGCCATGAAGGATCCGGTCGATGCGGCGAGCGGCCGCATCGTTATGCCGATCCCGAGCGAGCCCACCGATTACGAGCGCGACGCACAGGGCCTGGAGCGCTCCGAGTTCGTAACCGCGAACTGTTTCGTGAGGAAGCGCGTACTCGAACGCCTGGATGGCTTCGACGAGGGTTTTCGGCTTGCCTGGCGCGAAGATTCGGACCTGCATTTCCGGCTGCTGCGGGCAGGCGCCCGCCTGGCGCGCGCCCCGCGCGCGGTGGTGGTGCACCCGGTGCGTCCGGCAGGTTGGGGTGTCAGCCTCAAGCAGCAGAAGAAGGTGATGTACGACGCGCTGCTGTACAAGAAGCACCGCCGGCTCTACCGGCAGCGCATCCGCGCGGGCGCGCGCTGGGATTATTACGTCATCGTTGCATCTCTCCTGCTCGCAGTGCTGGGATTTGCGCCTGCGCTCCTCGTGTGGCTCTTCCTGACTGTGAAATTCTTCAGCGAAAGGCTGCGCGGCGCCTCCAAGCGCCCGGCGCACGTGCTCGAAATGCTGGTGACGTCGATGCTGATCCCGCCCGCTGCGGTGTTCTGGCGCTTCGCCGGCGCGCTTCGCTACCGGGTCGCGTTCCTGTGAATCTGCCGCAATTTGTACAGATCGAGCCGGTCGGCCAATGCAACCTGAAGTGCCGCATGTGCCCGGTGGTTTACCGAGACGAAAAACCACCCGCGTTCATGAGCTTCGAGGCGTATTGCCGGGTTCTGGATGGCTTCGACACGGTGGAGGAGCTCCACTTGCAGGGCTTGGGCGAGCCGCTGCTGCATCCGCGATTTTTCGACATGGTGCGTTACGCCGCGGCGCGCGGCATCGCCGTGTCGACGAACACCAACCTCACGGCGCTGTCGCCGCGCCGCGCGGAAGAGTGCGTGAAAAGCGGGCTGCGACGCATCCATG
>WUUC01180166.1_pt1 | contig 10273 bp, 7 predicted proteins | sample 6278441 | NCBI WGS metagenome assembly WUUC01 (sample SAMN13675441, study PRJNA597444) | soil metagenome | isolation source: soil | place: USA: Washington | collected 2017-10 | reverse complement strand
TCCGGCTCGGCGCCGGCGGGGTGATGCTGCCGAACCACTCGCCGCTGGTGATCGCCGAGCAGTTCGGCACCCTGGCGACGCTGCATCCCGGGCGGATCGACCTCGGTCTCGGCCGCGCGCCGGGGACCGACCAGCGGACCTGGATGGCGCTGCGGCGCGACCCGCGGGCGAGCGACCGGTTCCCCCAGGACGTCGTCGAGCTGCAGAAGTTCCTCGGCGGCGAGAGCCCGCTGCCGGGAATCCGCGCGATCCCCGGCCAGGGCACCGAGGTGCCGCTCTACATCCTCGGCTCCTCCCTCTTCGGCGCCGAGCTCGCCGCCCGGCTCGGACTCCCCTACGCCTTCGCCTCCCACTTCGCGCCCCGCTTCCTCCACGAGGCGATCGCGCTCTACCGCGAGGAGTTCAAGCCTTCCGGGCAGCTGCCCGAGCCCTACGTGATCGCCGGGGTGGGCGTGATCGCCGCCGAGACGGAGGAGAGCGCCGCGGCGCAGCTGGAGGCGGCGCGCCGGATCCGCGCCCGCGCCCTCTTCGGCCGCGGCCGGCGCCTCAGCGACGAGGACGTCACCGAGCTGCTCGACTCACCGCAGGCCGCCGCCGTCGACGAGATGCTCGCCTGCACCGCGGTCGGCCTCGCCGACGAGGCCTCCGCCTACCTGGAGAAGTTCGCGGCCGAGACCGGCGCCGACGAGCTGATCACGGTGCACTACGCGGACACCGTGCCGAACCGCCTGCGTTCGGTCGAGCTGCTCGCCGGGGCGCTCGACCCCGCCGGCGCCGGCTGATCCGACCGCTTCAGCGCAGCTCGTCGAGCGATCCGACCTCGACGTCGAACGCTTCGTCCGCCGAGCGTCGCCGCCGGTAGGGCGAGACGGTCACGCGGTGGGTCTCCCCGCAGACGCAGGGGACTTCGATCGGGCTGGTGTCGGAGGCCGGGTCGGTGTCGACCTTGAGGCGGCGCAGCTGGCCGGTGGGCTTGCAGCCGAAGGAGATGACCCAACCGTAGTCGGGGCGCTCGCCGCGTTTTCCTCGTGAAGGGGGTGCCGGCACCGGGCCATCATGCCCGATCGGCGGCCCGCTCAGCCGCCCGAGGAGGTGTTGAGCGCCACCGCGGCGCGAATCAGCGCCTTCAGCGCCTCCTCGTCGATCTCCTCGCCCTCGTGGATATCGATCGCCCGCCTGGTGTTGCCTTCGAGGCTCGAGTTGAACAGGCCCTCGGGGTCCTCCAGCGAGGCGCCCTTGGCGAAGGTCATCTTCACGACCTTCTTGTACGTCTCGCCGGTGCAGATGATTCCGCCGTGCTCCCAGACCGGGACCCCTCGCCATTTCCACTCCTCGACGACTTCCGGGTCAGCCTCCTTGACGAGATTCCGGACCCGGGCGAGCGTCTCGCCGCGCCAATCTCCCAGCTCCTCGATTCTCTCGTCGATCAGCTGAGAGGGGGACTTTTCGTTGCTCATGATGCCTCCTGGTCGATGCCCACGAGGCGAGCCTAGCGGCGCGCCGGGATCAGGGCAGATCGCTCCAGGTGGGCAGGTCCGCCGGCAGCAGGTCGGGATGGTAGGCGGCGAGGGTAGCCCCCGTCAGCCACCAGCCACGGTGGATCAGCGCCGCCGCCATCGAGTCCTCGATCCTGCTGAAGGTCGTCTTCTGGAAAGCCATCTCCAGGCGGTCCCTGCCGAATCGGAGCTCCGGGCGCCCCTCCGACCAGAGCGGCGGCGCCTTGAAGTCCGTCGCCAGCCCGAAGAGGACGCCGCGACGCGCGTAGGTGGGCGGCGCCTCGCCGGTCCATGCCTTGAACCGCTCCACCATGTTGCGGGTCCGCAGCGCCGTGCTCTGGCGGTAGAGGAGCGCCTCCGCCCGCTTCAGGTCTTTGAGGACGGGCACGTGGTCGAGCAGCCCGCCCCAACCGGTGCGGAAGACGCCGCCGGCGGAGAGGACGACCAGGCAGGGGCCGAAGAGGTCGTCGATCGGCTCGAGGCCGAGGTTGTCGTAGGCGCCCCCGTCGGCGATCCGGGCGTCGCCGCCGTCGCCGCAGGGGAACTCGACGCCCGGCAGCGAGCGGGCGTTGAAGGCGCCGGGGACCGCGGCCGACATCGAGACCGCGTCGGCGACCCGCAGCCCCGTCCCCACGGGCGAGCGAAAGCCGATCGTGTAGTCGCCGATCGCCTTCGCGTCGAAGTTGAAGCGCACCCCGGTGGTCTCGTTGGCGCCGTTGAAGATGTGCACGCAGTCGCTGTCCAGATCCTCCAGCGGCAGGCCGAGGCCGAGCCACTCGGCGAGGTGGTCGGCGAGCACGCCGGTGCGCGAACGCCAGGGAACGCGCCAGGCGCTGCGCAGCAGGGCCGTGGTCAGGGAGCGGTCGCGGGCCGCGCCGAGCAGGGGGGCGATCAACTCCTCGTCCACCGTCTCTCGGTCGAACCCTCCGGCCGCGAGCCGCTCGCGGGAGACGGCCAGGACGCCGTTGGTGATCGAGCCGCCGGAGACGGAGGAGACCCAGCGGACCCGCGGCAGCAGCCCCGCCTCGGCGAGGAAGCGCACCACCCCCGCGGCCGCCAGCGCCGCGCGCCAGCCGCCGCCCGAGAGGGCGAGGGCGATCCGGGAGGCGTCGCGCCGCTGCGGGTCGGGCGGCGGCGGCGGGCTGCTCGCGCAGGGCTGGACCAGGCGGGCGTCGCTCCCGATCGTCTCCAGCGGCGGCGGCTTCCCTGGGGTCACCGGGTTCAGTTTAGGTAAGTTCGAGTATTCTGGGAGTTAATGGCCAATACGGATTCCCCTTGGAGGCCGCCGTCGCTGCGCCGGCGGGAGGATCTCGAGAGCTTCGTCTACGTGGTCGTCGAGGAGGAGATCGACGGGACGATGGGGCTGGTCGTCGCCGAGTGGCCGGAAGGAGGCACGGGCGGCCCGCGCTTCCACGAACAGGGCGAAGTCGAGCTGGCGGTCGACCGCGAGGCGCTGCAGCGGCGCCTCTCCGAGCGCAAGGTGCCCGCCCCAGCCGCGATGAACGACGAGATCATGGCCGAGCTGCGCAACCGCCGGGTCGAGGCGGGCGACGTGTTCGCCGTCCAGTCCGTCGGGGCCTTCTCCCCCGAGGCGGACCCCGAGGAGCTTCGCGACTGCGCCTGGATCGACGAGGCGCTCGACATCACCGCCGACGCCCGCGAGGCGGCCAAGGCGAAGATGTACGAGGCGCTGACCTCGCCGCTTGACCCCCGCATCGCCCGGCGGCTGGCGGCGGCGGAGGAGCGAGAGGTCGAGCCTGGAGGGCCGGCCCTGTGACCGTGGTCCCCAGAACGCAGGACCCGCCGGCCGGTCGACTGCAAGGCGGAGACTTCCTCGCGTCACTCGAGCCCGACGACCTCGTGCACTTCCTCGTCAACGTCGGCGACGGCGACACCCAGCTGCTCCTGCTCCCGGAGCAGAACGGGGCCCGCAAGGCGCTCGTGGTCGACGTCGTCTCCGGCGACAAGCTGGCGGCGCTGATCGAGGTCCTCCGGGACGAGAGAGTGCTCGGCGGCGGCGAGGACAGCCTGGCGATCGTCGTCGCCACCCACCCCCACGCCGACCACATCTCGGGCATGGCGAAATTCCTCACCACGCAGGAGAACACGATCGGCGAGGTCTGGGAGCCCGGCTACTACCTGGCGACGCCGACCTATTTCAAGATGATGGACGCCCTCGCCGGCATGACCAAGGTCGCGCACTCCCAGCCCGCCAGCGGGACGACCCGCTTCATCGGCCAGGTGAAGGTGACCGTCCTCGCCCCCGCGGTCAGCCTCAAAAATCGCTACGACAGCTACGGGATCGACGCCAACAACAGCTCGATCGTGCTGCGGATCGACTTCCCCGCGCAGCGCTATTACAAGCACGAGGAGGACGGCAGCCTGGAGGACCTGGAGAAGGGGGCGAGCCTGATCCTCGGCGCCGACGCCCAGACCCTCTCCTGGTCCCACGTGATGATCGACTTTCCCTCTCTAGGGCCCCGCGACGGCGCCGTTGCGAAGGCGCTGCGGAAAGCCCGCGGCACCGACCCGCTGCGGGCCAACGTCTTCAAGATCCCCCACCATTGCTCCAAGCACGGGCTCAACCTGGAGCTGATCGAGGGGATCAGGCCGGACATCAGCCTGATCTCCTCGGTGCGCGAAAAAGGCAGCTACAACTTCCCGCACATGGTCTCCCTGGAAGCGCTGCGCGAGGGCATCGAGCCAACCGCCCAGAAGGGGACGGCCCACGACGACGACTTCGAGCTCGGCATCCACTTCACCTCCGGCCGGGACGACGCCGGTGCGAACCTGGGCTCGATCGCCGTGGTCCTGGGCCCGACCGGGAGGCGCCGGACCGTCTGGCGCTTCGGTGACTCCCCCACCGAGGACGTCGACCTGGGCAACGCCCGCCAGTTCGCTAAACGCGCTTGAGCGATAGATGCAACGACCCCCGGCCGCCGAGGGGGGACTCCTCAAACGTGGCGGCTGGGGGTCGCTGCGCCGACGCGGGCGATCGACGGAGACGCGCTCGCGCCACCGATGACCGGGCACCGCTTCGGGTCCTGCCTTGCGCCTCCCAAACCTGGGGGGTCGAGGCGCATCGTTTGCCGACAAGTCCCAGGGACAGGAGTTGCCGACAAATCGAGTGGGCGTGCGACGAGTCGCCGCTGCCCGAGACTGGCCGTCATCACGCCGCTCATGCCGCGCCGACTGCCTGCGCGGCGGCGCTGTGGCCGAGGTAGGGGATCAGCGCGAACTGGCTGAGCTGCGCCTGCATGCCGTCGAAGCGGTCGGGCTCGGAGCTGAGCAGGACGCGAGCGAAGATAGAGGCGATGGCGCCGACCAGGGCCTGCTCTGTGAGCGCCGGCAGGGCTTTGGCCTCCGGGTGCTGGCGGCGGCCCTCCCTGAGCAGGTCGGCAAGCTCCTCGTAGGAGAACCGCACCCCGCGGGTGACGGCGAGGTCGGCCGCGAGGAAGCCGGTGGCGAGGAGTTGAGCTCGAGCCGGCTCGGCGATGGCGAAGGCGACCGTGGTCTCGATCGCGACCTTGACCTTCTCGGCCCACTCGCTCTCGGGCGGGCAGACTTGCTCGATCTCACTCCGCAGTTGAGCCAAGCTCTGAGCGTGGGCGGCGGTGACGGCGTCGCGCTTGTCGGCGAAGTACCGGTAGAAGGTCGTGCGCGACACCCGGGCTGGGCGGATGATGCGCTCGATCGTCAGCCCGTTGTAGCCGTGCGTGGCCAGCGCCTCGGCGACCGCGGCGAGGATGCGCTCGCGCTGGTGGCGTTCGGCCACCTCGGGGGGAAGGGCATGCCGACCGCGCGGCAACGGCAGGGAGGGGTCGGGGTCTCGGGGATCTGGACCTGAGGGCGTATCAGTGACCACTGTAGATAGAGATCATTGCATACTTTGGACTGCCATAACGCGTCAGAGCATCTTTTTATCTAGAGCGAGTTTTTCCGCTCTGCAGAACGACAGGATTGTCCAAGTAACAACTCGAAGTTAGAGAACTGAAGGGTATATAGACCCAAGGTGGCCTGCCTGGAAGGCGCGGCACCATCTCGCCTAATTTTTGCGAGACCCGGGCTTCGACTTCGCCCGCTTGTTCTTACAGCTGGCGCGGACCACGGGGCGGAACTTCCAACTCTTGGCGTTCTGACCTTCCATCTGCACGGTCGCCCGGTTGGTCGATCGACAGAGATTGAGGCTGTTCTCCAGCAAGCCCTTCTTGCCGCCCTGCATCTTCAAGACGAACCTGGAGACGGGAGCGTCAGGAACGGAGGCGAAGGTGGTGCGGATGCCGCCGTTCTTGGAGTCGATGCGACCGACCAGGTCAACATCGATCTGACCGTCGAGTGCCGCGACCAGGTCGGGCAGCGGATGGTTGGAGCTCCTGAGATAGACCGGCCCTGCGAGAGGACGATCGAGCAGCGGGCTCCAAGCCTTCGCGTAGCCGTAGATGGCCCTGGCCGGGCACGCATCCGCGGCGTACTGCACCCGGGTGCAGACGGTGCGGATGTGGCTCTGGTCGAGGAACGCCGAATGCGGAAGCGTGACCGCGGCGCGGCCGATGTTGGCGTCGCCCTTGCGAGCAGTGAGCACCGCTTTCAGCGCCGGGTTCATGCTGCGCTTGGTGCCACCCGCCAGGCTCAGCGAGAGCTTCGGCTTGAAGCCGAGCCGTTCGCAGCTGGCGGCCTGGAAGCGGGTCGACGGGTTGGCGCTGCGACCCGCCGCCGAGGAGATCGTGCTCGTGATCCTCTGCGGTTCGCAGCTGGTCGGGTTCAGGGTGAATCCCGGCCGGGTGACTTCGACGCGGACGTCGCGATAGGCGATCGGGATGCCTTCGAGGATCTGTGGCAGCGGGTCCGAGATCGCCGTCACCTGGGTGGTGGTGGGATCGATCCGCAGCTCGTTGCGCACGGTGACCGTGCCGAGGTCGAAGGGGCCGGCCTGGGCCGGAACCTTGACCACGAGACTGTAGGGGGCGCCCTTGTAGGGACCGGCGAGGTAGATCGCGGTCGGCGCCTTGCCCGCTTCGGGCACGTACAGCGGCGTGGTACCCGCGCCCACCCCCACGGTCGCCGTCCCCACCTGGGAGGCGGCGGGACAGCTGGCTGCGGCCGCGGCGGCGTCCGGGCAGAGCGGCACTCCGGCCAGCTTCGCCAGCAGGCCCTCCGGCAGCGTCGCCTGGATCCGGCCGAAGTTCTCTTCGCCGTCGGAGCGGGTCAGCTGCAGGAGGAAGGGAGAGAAGGCGCCCCCTACCGGGTTGGTGGTCCCGGCTTTGAGGGCGGGGTCGAAACCGCCTCCCCCACAGTTCTCGTCGATCGTGATCGGCGCATTCAGGGTCACCGGCATTGGCGAGGCCCATGAGGTCATCTCGATCTTGGTCGCGTAGGTGCCGCAGGCCGAGGGGGCGACGAGCGGAGCGCCGGCGCCGGCGCGCAGGGAGATGCTGACCCTCTCGTAAGGCAGCTGCGGCTGGTTGTCGAAGGTCGCCGTCAGCTGCCCGTCCCGTGGGTCGGCCTCGATCTTGCCGGGAAGCTTCAGGTAGAAGCCAGGGCCCTTAATCGCCAGGTAGGCGGCAAACATCGAGCCGAAGGGGTTCTTGTTCTGCTCAGCCAGGTAGAGGCCGCCGGTCAGCTGTTCGTCGAGCAGCGGCGTCTCGATCCTAACCGTGCCCAGTCGGGAAGAGTCAGGACAACCGGGCACGGCGTTGGTGCCGATGCCGATCTGCGCTTCGGTGCAGGCTCCCTGGCCCGCGGCTGAGCTGGGGGAGATCGACATTCCCTTGGGGAAGGTGACGACGGTTTTGCGCACGTGCGCGCTGGCGAGGCCGTCCGGCGCGCTGCTCTGGGGGACTTCGAGGTCGACGCCGAGGCCGATCGGCGCTGCAGCAACCTGAGACTGCTGCTTCAGGTCAACCGCGGGATCGAAGGGAACCCGCTCGCAGCCCGTAAAAGTGAAGGGCGTGCCTTCGGGATCGCGGTCTACGGTTTCACTCAGCAGCGCCCCTGGGTTTGCCCACGAGGCGATCGACACGGTGAACTTGGCCGGAGCAGCGGGACACGAGGTCGGGTTGCTGAGGAGGGGGACTGGGCCCGTAGGGCTATCGACCGGGAATGCTTCTCCGTTGTCTCCGCGCTGTTGATCGTGAGAGGGATCTCCCGGCACACCCCAGAAGGTCACATCGAAGTCCACTGGGGTAATGGACTGACTAGCCACGAGGCTGCGGGCGGTCACGCCGAAGTCGGTGGGTCGGATCTGCGGCTCGATCCTTATCGCCACCCCCAGGTAATTGAAGGCAAAAAGCGCCGGGGCATTGGCTGGGCGCGACATGTTGTAAATGACCTTCTTAATCTCTCCGGGGTCATGAAAAAACGTTTTGACATGAGCCCAGCCGATCGCGCTGCCGACCGGGCAATCACTGAAACTCGACCCGTCGGGGAGGAGCCTGTCGAACTCACAAGTCGGGGTAATAGTGGCGTTGCCTACGAGCCCGGGCGGCAGATCGACGTAGGTGTCGCGCACTGAGCTATCCAAATCGGCGCGATTGATCTCGAAGTGAGTGGTGAGGTCAGCGTGAGCGCCCGCCTGGCGCGAGTACTCGCCATCGCTGGCGGTCAGCGAGACACCAGTGTTCAAAAGCCTGAAGTCGGCCTGGGCAGCCTGGGCGCCGACAAGCCCAACCACCACGACGAGCGCGAGGATACGAACAGCTTTATTGAGATGGAAGGCGTGCATGGCTGCTCCTACTTTCCGAAGTTGCGGTCGGGCGTCGTGCGCTGCGCTCGTGAGCGCGCTCTGCTCTTGGCCTTTGACTTCTTGCGGTGCTTCTTAGCCTTACGGTGGTGAGGTCTGGCCTTCTTATGCGGCCGGTGGTGGCGTGGCCGCCGTTGAACGTTTCCTGCAACGCCTTCGCTGGCCGCTGCGGGGGCGGCAAGCGGAGCGGGCGCCGGTGCCCGGCAATCGGCGCCGGTGCAGGCAGCGACAGGGGGCATGTTCTGGGAGGCAATGCCCCCGCCGACCCGGGCAACGTAGAGGTCCAACTCTCGATCGGTGTCCTGGCCGACCAAGCCCTCTTTGGTCGTGAAGAAGACGCTGCTTCCGTCTTGCGTCACATCGGCTAGGTGCGCCTCGTAGTTGCCCGTCCCTGGGCTGATCAGCCGTGGCTCCCCATCCTGAATTTCGTAGACGTCGCGGCGCCCATTGGAGTCGGCGGCGACCAGCGAAGTCGGGGTCTCGAAGAATGCCTGGCCCTTGTCATTGACGAATTTCGAGGCGAGTCGGCTGTGCCCACCAGGAGGCCCAACGGCGGCGTCGCCGCTCGAGGGACTGCCATCGACCGGGCACGACACGCAGCTCAAGGCCTTCTCTTGAACGTCGTAAACGTAAACCTCCCTGCAGCGACCCAAGAAGGCTGGGTTGCATGCGGACGGGTTGTAATTGTCATAGGACGAATCTGCCAGCGAAGTGGTGGAGAACTCGAAATAGCGACCATTAGGGCTGACAGCAACGCCCGCGGCCCGGAATAGTCCTCCCGTGGATTGGTCATCGGAGCGCGCGACCACCGCTTTCTCCCCTTCATGCCAGACGTAGATCTCGGTGGTGCCTAAATTTTCCCAGAAGATCGAAGATCCGCTGTTGCTCGCTCCCAGAAAGAAGAGGAGAAAACTTTGAAAGCCATCCCAGGTGGTAACCAGCTGAGTACTTTCGGTCTCACGGTCGTATCGAAAAACCTCTTTAGTGACATTGTTCCAGTAGACAGCGAAGCGGCCATCCGGCGTAACGGAGACGAGTTCTGCGGGCTGACCCAAGGGAGACACCAACCTAGTGGTCCCATTCTCACGCAGATACACCCCGTCTTCGGCTGCGAGATAAATCCTCGAGAGGTCCGAGGAAGCGAACCGGACTACAGTCTCACCCGCGCCAATCAAAGGAACCTGGGCGAAGAACGGGGAGCCATCGGGCCGCTTGGAGATCAGCCGCAATCCCTGGCTCGCCGTCCATTCGTACAGATTTGCCCGAGACGTTTCAGGAGGACCGGGTACGGCGTCGGGCGTCAGGGCCGGTATTGCCGTGAAGAGGATCCTCGAGAAGTCCCGGTTTCCTCCGTAGTACTGCCCCGTCGCGACCTGGCCGAGTGCTTCCGGCGGCAGCCCCGTGGCAACGAGGTCGAGGGCCCCCGTCTCGAGGTCACGGCGGTAGTAGCTCCCCGATCCATCCACCGCGCCGGGCGTAAGGGCGATCGTACTTCCGACCAGTGCTCGGGAGAAATCCGCCGAGACGGCAAAGGTCGATTGAAAGTTCGCCGATTCGGTGTAGTTGACACGCTGAGCGACGTCCATCTGGCGAAAATCCCACCCGCTCGAACGGCGAAGCGCCGTATATCGATTAAGGAACGTCGCGCTGGCGGTATCGGGACGAGCCGCCGCAGTACGCGCCGAGTACACGATCGCGCCACCGTCAGCCGCGGCCTGATACGGCCCCGTAACGCTCAGCACCATGCCCCGCTTGTCGACAGGCGTGACCTGCTCGTAGGCACGGGTGGGTTCGGACGCCGAGCGAGTGGTGAAGGTGGCGTCCGGGGTGGCGCTGGTGCCGGAGGCGTTCTCGGCGACCAAACGGTAGTGGTAGGTAGTGGATGCGGTTAGCCCGGAAACCCCCTCCGAGACGCTTCGGAATGAGTAGCCTTTGCCGGCCGTACCCGCGGAGCCCGCCGGCGCCGTTTTGCCGTAGGAGGCGGTCGGCCCGTATTCGAAGCGGTAGGTCGTCTGCTGGCCGAAGGGGTTGACCCTGG
>WUUC01141881.1_pt1 | contig 10273 bp, 3 predicted proteins | sample 6278441 | NCBI WGS metagenome assembly WUUC01 (sample SAMN13675441, study PRJNA597444) | soil metagenome | isolation source: soil | place: USA: Washington | collected 2017-10 | reverse complement strand
GGGCGTGCGCGTGTTCGAGACGATGCACGACGTGCACCAGCTGCTCACGGCCCGCAACGCGCTGGCGTTTCACACCTGGAGCGGGACGCAATGCTGCCTACTGGCCGGCGCCACCGTCGCGCATGTCGTCGGCACGCTCGCCGAGACTCAGCTCGTCGCAGGCGACGTGTTGATCTTCGAAGAGCGCGTTCCGCCCGGCGGCAGCGCGATCGACCCCGCGGACCCAGCGCGCCGACAAGCGGTGCGCCTGATCGAGACGCCGCGCGAGCGCGTCGACTTGCTCGACGACACACCGGTGCTCGAGCTGCGTTGGGCTCTTGCGGATGCGCTCACGTTCGCGCTGAACCTCGAGAGCGGTGGGACAGCCTCGGCGGTCGCGTATGCCAACGTGGTGCTCGCCGACGACGGACGCACGCTCGACTACGCGTACGCCAACAGCGTCGATGCGCAGCTCGCGGCGAGCTCGATCCATGCCGAGCTCGCAGGTCGCGCGGCGCTACGGCCCGAGCAGGCGCCGAGCGATGCGCCTTACCGTCCGACGCTCAGCGTCGCGCCGCTGACATGGGCGGTCGCCTACGATCCCTTGGTCGCAGCGAGCCAACCGGCAGCGCTCACGCTGCTGCAGGCGCCGGCTGCTGCGCTGCCTTCGATCACGCTGCACGGCGCGGGCGAGACGTGGAGCGCGCGGCCGGATCTCCTGCTGAGCGACCGCTTCGCGGCGGAGCTCGTGGTCGAGACGGGCAATGGCGGCGGTGCGTCGCTGCGCTTCGGCGATGGTCGCTTCGGCAAGGCGCCGGTCGCGGGGACGCGCTACCTCGCGCGCCTGCGCGTCGGCAACGGCGCGGCCGGCAACATCGGTGCGAATGCGCTCGGCCACATCGTGCTCGACGACCCGAGCTTGATCGCCGGCGTCACCAATCCGTTGCCTGCAACCGGCGGCACGGCGCCTGAATCGCTGATCGCGATCAAGCTGGCGGCGCCGCGCGCCTTCAAGACGCAGAAGCGCGCAGTCACCGCGCAAGACTACGCGGACGTCGCGGGCCAGCATCCCGACGTGCAGCGCGCGGCCGTAGAGCGCCGCTGGACCGGGTCGTGGCACACCCTCTTCCTCGCCATCGATCGAAAGGGCGGCCGCGAGGTCGACGCCGCGTTCGAGGCGGAGCTGCGCGGCTTCATCGAGAGCTACCGGCTCGCCGGCCACGACCTCGAGATCGAGCCGCCGGCGTACGTCCCGCTCGACGTCGCGTTGGTCGTGTGCGTTGCGCCGGGCTACTACGCCGAGCACGTCGAAGCTGCGCTGCTCGACGCGTTCTCGTCCCAGCGCACGACCGCAGGCGCGCTCGGCTTCTTTCACCCGGACAACTTCAGCTTCGGTCAGCCTGTGCTGCTGAGCCCGATGATCGCCACCGCGATGGCCTCCGAGGGCGTGCAGTGGATCGGCACGGCGATCGAGGGCTTCGCGCAGACAGGGCGCTTTCGCCGCTTGCACGATCAAAGCGTCGACTACGCGGGTGAAGGCGTGATGCCGGTCGGCCCGCGCGAAGTCGCTCGGCTCGACAACGATCCCAACGCGCCCGAGCGCGGCCGACTGCGCTTCTACATGGAGGGCGGACGATGACCGAAGGCTGCCACGATCGCCCGGGCCTCAATCCTTGCGACTTGCCCGACCTCGAGCCCAAGCGGCCCGACAACCGGCCCGCGCTCGCTACGATCCGCTATCGCATCGCGAAGCTGCGCGAGATCAACGCGCGCATGCTGCACGCGCTGCCGCGCGAGCAAGTCGTGGATCGCGGCACCGGCCTCGTCACGCAGCCGCTGCGCGCGCTGACGGCACGCACCACCGACGATCCGTCGATCGCGCTGATGGATGCCTTCGCGAGCGCGCTCGACGTGCTGACCTTCTACCAAGAGCGGATCGCGAACGAAGGCTACGTACGCACCGCAACGGAGCGCCTGTCGGCGGTCGAGCTGCTGCGCGCGATCGACTACGAGCTTCGGCCTGGGGTCGCCGCGTCGGCTCGGCTGGCCTTCACCGTCGAGAGCGCGGACGACCCGTTTCGCGTCGTCACCGTGCCGGAGGGCACGCAGGTGCTGAGCGTCCCGAGCAACCCCGCTGAGGTGCCCCAGACCTTCGAGACGGTCGAGGCGATCGCGGCGCGCGCCGAGTGGAATGCCATCCCGGCGCGCACGGAGCGACCGCAGAGCCTCGCGCTGTTCTGGAGCACGACGAACGAGAGCGACGCGCGCAATGGCGAGCTGTACTTGCTGGACCTCGACAACAGCTTCGACCTCGGCACCGCCGATCCGGCCGACGTCGTCACGATCGACCCGCTCAACGCGGCCGAGTACCTGCCGCTGAGCTCGAACCTCGATCTCGCGAGCACGCTGGCAGGGCTCGCGGCAGACGCCGCGCTCAATCCCGAGATCGATCCCACGATTAAAGGTCTGCGCGTCGATCGCGCGGAGATCCGTGGGATCGGCCTCGCGATCGCGCCGGGCACGCGCGTGCTCGCCGTCGGCGTGCACCGCGCGCCGGATGGCAGCATCGACCGCGTGCGCGTCAAGCCGCTGCGCATCGACGCGGTGATCGACCAGCGCGACTACGGCCTCACCACGTTGCACCTCGGCGAGATCGACGCAGCGCCGCGCGTGCCGCGTCCGCTCGGCTTCACGCTCCGCGCGCCGCTCTTGCCGATCGGCATCGCGCTCGCGCAGCCCGTCGCGTTGAGCGCGAGCAGCGCCTCGAGCGTGATCGGCGGCCAAGCGTGGAGCAGCAACACGCTCTCGGCGTTCATGCAGACGCAAGCCTGGTCGCGCACCCAGGTGATGAGCTTGTTCCGCGCGCCGGCGGAGGTCAGCGCGCCGAGCGTGGGCGAAGCGAGCCCCGGCTTCTACTTGCTGCGCCAGAGCGTCGGCGTATTCGGCGCGGGTGCGCCCAAGCACGCCGCGATGGCGACGCCCGACGAGACGCGCGGCGGCAGCGCCGGCGACCCTTTCGCTTCGGATTGGGATGACGTTCAAAGCGGTGGCCCCGCTTCGGTGTGGTCCGATTCGCAGGGCAACGAGAACGTCGACGCCCACGTCTACCTCGAGCGCGAGGTGCCAGACGTCGTCGCCGACGGCTACTGCTTGCTCGAGACGACCACCGGCGTGACGCGCGCCTTTCGCGTCGCGCGCTGCGCTACCGAAGCCCGCGCCGACTTCGCGCTCAGCGGCAAGAGCACGGGCCTTGTGCTGCGCGAGCCCGATGGCAGCGAGCTCGATGTCTGGAACGGCAACGCGCTGAACGCCAGCTTCGCGCCGTTCAACTTCCGCAACACCGCGGTGAAGGTCGGCAGCCAACCGCTCGCCCTGGGCGGCTTGCCGATCACCGAAGCGCTCGCGAGCGGCGGCGGCGAGCTCACGCTCGACGGTCTGTATCTCGATCTCGCGCCGGGCCTGTCGGTGTCGATCTCGGGCGAGCGCGACGATGCGCCCGGCATCGTGGAGGACGAGACCTGCACGCTCGCCGACGTCGTGCACGTCGGTGGCTTTACGCGCCTCACGTTCGTCGACGGTGTCGCGTTTTCATACCGGCGACCGAGCCTGCGCGTGAACGGCAACGTGGCGCTCGCGACGCACGGCGAGACCAAGCTCGAAGCGCTCGGCAGCGGCGATGCGACCGTGCCGAACCAAGCCTTCAAACTCACCAAGCCTCCGCTGACGTTCATCGCGGCCGCGACCGACAGCGGCGCTGCGACCACGCTCGAGGTCCGCGTCGACGGCGTCGCGTGGGCGGAGGTAGCTTCGCTCTTCGACGCGGGACCGAACGACGAGGTCTACATCGTGCGCATCGATGACGACGGCACGACCCGCGTCGTCTTCGGCGACGGCGTGCGCGGTCGCAGGCTGCCGACCGGCGCGCTCAACGTCGTCGCCACCTACCGCACCGGGATGGGAACGCTCGGTCAGGTCGGCGACCGAACGCTGACGCTGCTCAAGACGCGGCCGCTCGGCGTGCGCGCCGTCACCAACCCTTCGGCGGCGATGGGCGCCGCGGGCGCCGAGACGCTGAGCGAAGCGCGCGAGCGCGGCCCACAGAGCGTGCGCACGCTCGGCCGCATCGTCTCGCTGACCGACTACGAAGACTACGCGCGCGCCTTTGCAGGCATCGGCAAGGCCAAGGCGACAGCGCTCTTTCGCGGCAGCAAGCGCTTGGTGCACGTCACCGTCGCGCCGCTCGTGCCCGGCGTGTTCGACGCGGACGACGCGACGCTCGACGGCTTGCTCCAGGCGATGGATGCGCGGCGCGACCTCGCGATCGCGGTGATCGTCGCGCCGCACGCGGCGCGCTACTTCAAGGTCACGGCGAGAGTCTTCTACGACCCGCGCTACCTGCCGCTCGACGTCGAAGCTGCAGTGCGCGCCGCGATCGAAGCGCGCTTTGGCTACGCCGCGCGCGAGCTCGCAGCGCCCGTCAGCGCGGCCGAGCTGATCGCCGTGATGCAGGCCGTCGCGGTCGTCTCGCACGTCGATCTCGACGCGCTCGCGATCTACAGCGAAGCCGATCCCGACGCGCCCGCGACGCTCGCGGCGGTGCTGCCCGCGCAGCTCGCGCACCTGTCGACCAGCGCCCAGTCGCTCGACGTCGAGCCGGCCGAGCTGCTCACCGTGTTCGCGCAGAGCGTAGAGCTCACGCTGGAGGCCGCCGATGCGTGATCGCTCCCTCGATCGAATCTACCGCTTGCTGCCCGAGCACATGCGGGCGAGTGACGCGGCCGAAGGTCGCCCGCTGCAAGCGCTGATGCAGGTGCTCGCACGCGAGCTCGAGGTCGTCGAGAGCGACATCGATGCGCTCTACGACAACTGGTTCATCGAGACCTGCGAGGACTGGGTCGTCCCGTACATCGGCGACCTCGTCGGCGCGCGAGCGCTTCGCGAAACCGGCACGGGCTCGCTGCGCGCGTACGTGGCGAACACCCTCTCCTATCGCCAAGCCAAGGGCACGCTCGCGACGCTCGAGCAGCTGTGCCGCGACGTTACCGGCTGGCCTTGCATCGGCGTCGAGCTCTTCCGGCGTCTCATCCAGAACCAAAACGTCAACCACGCTCGGCTCGACAACCACGCGACGATGAGCCTGCGCGATGCCGACGCCGCAGCGCTCGTGCACGGCCCCTTCGAGCGCGCCGCACACTCGATCGAGGTGCGCAGCGTCGAGCGTGCCGAAGGCCGCTACAACATCCCGAACGTCGGCTTGTTCGTCTGCCGCATCCAGAGCTACGCGCTGTCGTTCGCGTTCGACGGCGCGGGCGCGGTGCTCGGCGGCAGCGTGCCGAAGCGATCCACGATCGGCCCGGGCTTTCGCTTCTTCGATCCCGTAGGCCGCAGCGTTCAGCTCTTCAACCGAGCGCGCACCGAGAGCAGCATCGCCGAGCTCGGCAGCGAGCCCACCTTGCCCTTGCCCTTGCGCCGCCGGCCGCTCGCCGCGGATCTCGACGGCCTGCGCGCAGGCAAGCCGGGCGCCGGCCGCTACTTCACGACGCGCCCCGTCGTGCGCATCCGACTCGACGGCACCGAAGTGCCGCTCGAGAAGCTGCATTGCTGCAACCTCGAGGATCGACCGGATGGCTTCGGCGGCACCACATGGCACCGCCCAGCCGACGTCGGCCACGTGGCGTTCGACCCCGAGCTCGGCCGGCTCTCGCTGCACGCGAGCGACCAGAACAAGAGCGTCGAGACGACGTACGCGTACGGCCAGCCGCACGACTTGGGCGGTGGCCCCTACGATCGACGCGCGTCGGTCGCCGCGTGGCTCGAGCCGTTCTTGAGCACCGAGCCGCTGCTCCCGCTGTGGCAGGTCGGCGTCACGCGCCGCAGCGAAGAGATCACGAGCGACCCCGCTCAAGGCGGACCTGTCGTGGGCTCGCTCGCCGAAGCCATCACCGCGTGGAACGCGCTGGCGCAAAACGACGCGCGCGGGATTATCACCATCCTCGACGACGCGACGTACGACGAGGACCTGACGGGCCTCGTCGCGCTGATCCCGAGCGGTGCACGCCTCGCGATCGTCGCAGCGGGCTGGCCGCTCCATCCGATCGGCGGGGGCGCGCGCGCACGCCACCCAGGCGAGCTCGCCGCGCAAGATCGGCGACCGCTGATCGCGAGCGAGCTGTGCGTGCGCGGCACCGCGTCCGCCGCCGAAGCGCCCGGCGCGTTGGTCCTCGATGGCGTGCTCGTCGCCGGCAAGGTCGAGATCAAGAGCGGTGATCTCGGGCTGCTCGAGGCGCGTCACTGCAGCTTCGGCATCGGTGACCCGGCGCTCGGCCCGGGCGTGCGCGTGATGAGCGGCGCTGCAGGCGATAACCTCCGCCTCGAGCTGCACCTCGATCACTGCATCGCGGGCGCGATCGACGCCGGCAAGGCGGCCGGCAAGCTCGCGCTGTGCGACTGCATCATCGCCGAGGATCGCGTGGCGGACGGCGATCCGCTTTCGGCTCCGCTCGTGCTCAGCGCGCCGTTCGCCGACCTCGTCATCGCGCGCGCCACGCTGTTCGGTAAGACGCTCGGTCGCACGATCGAAGCCGACGACTCCATCTTCTTCGGGCCGCTCCACATCGCGCGCCGCCAAGACGGTTGCATGCGCTTTTGCTACGTGCCCGAGACCTCGCGCACGCCGCGTCGCTACCGCTGCACGCCCGACCTGCAGATCGCGCAAGCCAAAGAAGCCTCGAGCAGCTTCGGCGCCGCCGATGAGCAAGCCATTCGCGAGCGCATTCGGCCGCAGCTCAGCTCGACCTTCGCGGAGCACTACGCCTTCGGGCAGCTCGCGCTGCGCTGCCCGCCCGAGATCGCGCGCGGCGCGCAAGACGCGCGCGAGATGGGCGCGATGAACGGCCTAGGTAACCCGCTGCGCGACGCAAACATCCGCGACGCGCTCGATGAGTATCTTCCGTTCGGCCTTTCCGCCGGCGTGTTTTTCATCAACTGAGGTACGGCGATGACAGGGGATTACACACGCAACACGTTCCGCCGCGAGCAGCGCTTCACCGGCGTTCGCGAGCAGCAAGGTCGCGTCCACATGGATGCGGATTGGAACGAGCACGTCGACATCGGCCACCACGTCACGCGCACCACCAACGGCGACGTGATTGGGCCGACCGGCATGCCGCAGGCCGCCGCCGGCTTCGCGATCACCGCCGCACCCGCTGCGCCTGGCAGCGATCTCTTGATCGGTGAAGGCCGCGCGTACATCGGCGGCATCTTGGTCGAGCACGAGGCGCTGGCGACGACGCTCACCAAGGTCTCGGGCAATGGCATCGATACGATCTGGGAAGTCTCGCTCGGCGCGCGGCTCGCGCTCGGGCAATGGCTCGGCCCGCAGCTCGACCCGCTCTCGGACTTGGCGCAGGTCTCGAGCATCGAGCCCGCGCAGCAGGGCGACAACGGTCGCCAGCGCATCAAGCTGAGCGTCGCGTACGCAGGCAACGACGCCGAGGTGCGCGGCCTTGCATCGCTCTTGCACCAACCGCAGCTGCCGGGCGCGACACTGCCCGCGGCCGACGGCTTTTATCTCGCGTACCTCGACGTTTGGGAGCGCGAGATCACGGTGCTCGAAGATCCGGCGATCGCGGATGTCGCGCTCGGCGGGCCCGATACGGCGCTGCGCACGCAGCTGGTGTGGCAGACGAAGCTCTTACCTCTCGCGGCGCTGATCGCAGACGGCACGCTCGGTGACCCGCCGATGTGCAAGTCGTTCGCCGCGGGCTGGCAGCCCGACACACGCACGCCGATCACGCTCAAAGCGCGCGCGACCGCGAGCGCCGCCGCCACAAACCCCTGCGAGCTGCCGAGCGAAGGCGGTTACCGCAGCCTCGAGAACCAGCTGTACCGCGTCGAGCTGCACCGCGGTGGTGAGCTCGGCACGGACGCGCTGCTCGTGAAGTGGTCGCGCGACAACGCCATTCACCGCACGCGCTTGCTCGATGTCGTCGACGGCAGCCTCGTCGTGGAAGAAACGGGCAAGGACGAAGTCACGGCGCTCGCCACCGATGACTGGGTCGAAGTTCGCGACGAAGGCCGCATCCTGCGCGGCGAGCCCGGCTTCTTCGTCGAGATCGGCGAGGTGGTCGGCACGCGCCTCGGCATTCGCACCATCCTCGATCCGATTACGCAGGCCGAGCTCACGCAGAACAACGAGCCCGACGCCGCGGTGCTGCCCACGAGCGGCCTGGTGCGGCGGTGGTCGGGTGGCGCACCGGTCGAGCTCGCGCCCGCGCAAACTCTGTCGCTCGAGAACGGCATCGAGATCTCGTTCGGCGCGAGCACAGGTCACGCGCAGCTCGGCGATCACTGGTTGATCCCCGCGCGCTCGCTCACCGCATCGATCGAGTGGCCCGCGGATCCCGCGAGCGGTGATCCCGCCGCACGCCCGCCGCTCGGCATCGCGCACGCCTTCTGCCCGCTCGCCATCGTCGAGAAGACGGCGCCGGGCTGGACGGTGACGGACGACTGCCGGCCCATCTTTCCGCCGCTCACGCTGCTCGAGACGTTCTCGTACTTGGGCGGCGATGGTCAGGAGGCGATGCCGGACTTGACCGCGAGCGGCGACGCGGCCTTCGCAATGATCGCTTCGCCGCTGCGCGTCGGTGTCGCGCGCGGACGCGTACCGGTCGCAGGCCGCCCCGTGCGCTTTCGCATCGTCGATACGGTGAACCCCGGCAGGCTCGCGCTCTTGCCGACGACGCCTGCGAGCGACGTGCTGTTCGACACGCCGCTCGAGATCGTGCTGCGCACGGACACGGACGGCATCGCGGCCGTTGCCCTCTCCATTCACAAGGACCGCCACCAAAACCTCGTCGTCGCTGAGCTGCTCAACGCCAGCGATGCGCCGCAGGTGGAGGTCGTGCACCTGCCGATTCACTTCACCGCCAACACCTCGATCGCGGCGCAGGTCGCATACGACCCGAGCGAGTGCGCATACCAAGACGAGGCGAAGCTGCCGCCCGGTCGCAGCAAGACCGTGCAGAGCGCGATCGACAAGCTGTGCCCGCGGCTCGAGCTGCTGCCGCTCGGCGGCGACGGCCAAACGCTGTGCGTGGGCAAGCCCGGCCCGTGGCCGCTCACGGTCGGCGTGTTCTGGGGCAAGGATCCGCTCAAGGGCATCGCGGTTGCGTTCAAGGTGATCGCAGGTGACGCGGAGATCGCGAGCTTACCGATCACCACCGATGCAAACGGCCTTGCGAGCGCGCAGCTCATCGCGGGCGATAAGCCCCTCCTCAACAACGGCATCGTGCTGGTCGAGGCCACGCTGCTGAACGGACCGATCGCGTCCAAGCCGAGCAAGCTCGTGTTCGCGGCGCGCTTTCTCAACGCCGAGTGCATCTACGTCGGGCCGAAGGTGTGCCCGCCCGGCCAAGCCGCGACGAAGTCCAACGCGCTCGCAGATCTGATCAACTACTTGTGCCAGCAAGTTGGCCAGCAAGCCTCTCCGGCGCTGCACGTCACGGGCGTGTTTCGCGCGCGCACCGCGAGCGGAGGTGCGATCGACAGGCCGCTACTCGCCTACGCAGCCGTGCCGCCCGCGATCTTGGCGCGCGGCATCGTGTTCGAGCTCGATGGTCCAGTCGATCCCGCGGCGCTCGAGCGCGGCGCTGTCGGCCACATCTCGCTCGAGCTGCCGTTCGCGGCCGGCAAGGACGAGGTGATCACGTGGTGGAATCGCGCACCCGACAATGACCTCGACCCGCACTTCGCATGGCAGCGCATTCGACTCGAAGGCGCGCTGACGATCGCCGAGGGCAACGAGCGCTCCAAGCATGGCTTGCTGTGGACACCTTCAGCCCAGGCCGCGAAGTGGCTCGAGTCCGCGATGGCGGCCGCGTTCAAAGCGCTCAAGCTGCCGCTGCGCGCGCCTGCCGAAGCAGTGCTTCACGGCCAGCGCATCTACAGCGACGAAGAGCCCGTGCGCCACCTCGACGGCGCGCTGCTTCTCGACGCCAAGGAGCGCACCGGCGCGCGCTACCCCGCGGGCGACGGCCGTACCGGCGGCGACTTTTGCTTGCCGTTCTTCGTAGCGCCCAGCCGCTGAGCCTGCTTCGTCCAGCGGCCGCTATTAAAGGAAGCGCGGGCCCGCACCGGACATGCGGCACTTGCCCAGTCATTTCGGCGCCTTGACGGTTAGGGGCCGGGTTGCTAAACGGGCCAGGCTTTTCCGGGCTGCACACCCAGGGCCGTTAGCTCAATCGGCAGAGCAGCGGGCTTTTAACCCGACGGTCGACGGTTCGATTCCGTCACG
>WUUC01114510.1_pt1 | contig 10273 bp, 6 predicted proteins | sample 6278441 | NCBI WGS metagenome assembly WUUC01 (sample SAMN13675441, study PRJNA597444) | soil metagenome | isolation source: soil | place: USA: Washington | collected 2017-10 | reverse complement strand
TTCTTAAGGGCTTAACTCCCATAGAAGTTTACACTGGATGCCGCGTTGCACTTATTACGTGAATCCAGCATTAAGCTACTCTCTTGATAGCAAAGCAACCCGCTAAGCAGGCTTAATCATCTGGTTCAAATGGCGCTCCTGCATAGTTGTCAAACCGCGAGTAGTGACCCTGAAAGGTGAGGCGTACGGTGCCAATCGGGCCGTTACGCTGTTTGCCAATGATAATTTCCGCAATGCCTTTGAGTTGACTATTCTCATGATAGACTTCATCCCGGTAGATAAAGAGAATCAAGTCAGCATCCTGCTCAATCGAGCCAGATTCCCGTAAATCGGAGTTCAACGGCCGCTTCTCTGAACGCTGCTCTAAACTCCGGTTCAACTGGGATAAAGCGATCACCGGCACTTGTAACTCCTTAGCCAAGGCTTTCAGAGATCGTGAAATTTCCGCAATCTCTTGGGTACGATTTTCAGACTGCCCCGGTGCACGCATCAACTGTAAATAGTCGACCATGATCAGACTCAACCCACCCTGCTCCCGAAATAGCCGGCGTGCTCGAGAGCGGAGATCGGTCGGCGTTAAACTGGCCGAATCATCAATATAGAGATTACACTTCTCTATCAGTAAACCCATACTGCTGGTGATCCGTGCCCAATCTTCATCATCCAGTTGACCAGTCCGGATACGGGTTTGATCGATACTTGAGAGGGCGGAGAGCATCCGCATCATCAATTGATCAGCCGGCATCTCTAAACTAAAAATTAATGCCGGTTTGGAGTGTGACATCGCCACCTGCTGACACATATTCAGGGCAAAGGTGGTTTTCCCCATGGAGGGCCTGGCCGCAACAATGATAAGATCAGAGTTCTGTAATCCCGCAGTTTTTTTATCTAAATCCGTGAAACCCGTAGAGAGGCCTATCAATCCACCCTGAGGATTGTGATATAACCCTTCGATGCGTGTCAGCGTATTCTCAAGGATTTTACTGATATTTTGCGGCCCCTGCTCTTTGCCGATCCGCGCTTCCGCGATCTGAAACACCCGGGACTCCGCAAAATCCAGCAGCTCGCCACTGTGACGACCTTGCGGTTCATAACCGGCATCGGCAATCTCTTGAGCAGCGCTGATCAGTTCCCGTAGCACCGCACGCTCACGTACAATATCAGCATAAGCTTGGATATTAGCCACACTCGGGGTATTTTTAGAGAGCTCAGCTAAATAGGCAAACCCTCCAACACGCTCTAACTGATGGCGCTGTTCGAGTGCCTCGGAGAGAATAATTAGATCAACCGGTTTCGACTGCACCAATAAGCTCTCGATGGCGGTGAAGATCAATCGATGCGGTTGACTATAAAAATCGGTCGCAGAGACCTTTTCGGTAATGCTGTCCCAACAATGACTATCCAGCATTAATCCCCCCAGCAGGGATTGCTCCGCTTCCAAGGATTGTGGCGGTAACTTCATCGCCGCTACCTGTGCTGGTTTCTGAACCCCTTTAGCCACTATTTCAACCATTTCCAAGTACAGTGTGAGTAATCCCTACGACTCCATCACCAGTGAGGAGAGTAGATCTATTGGCTATCTAAACCAGCATGAGCGTTTGAGCAATAATCCCCCTCACGCTCAACCGAGCTTACCTTGCCTAAAAACGATATCCCTTGAGCTCTTGTCTTCCTAGAAAGCGGGCCTGTTGGCCTAAAGCCGCTTCAATTCGCAATAACTGATTATACTTGGCCAGTCGATCGGAGCGACTCAGCGAGCCGGTTTTGATCTGGCCAGCTGCCGTTCCTACCGCTAAGTCGGCAATAAAAGTCTCTTCAGTTTCCCCTGAGCGATGCGAAATAATCGTAGCATACCCCGCGGCTTTGGCCATGTTAATCGCCGCTAAGGTCTCTGTTAGCGTGCCAATTTGATTCGGCTTGATGAGAATCGCATTGGCTACCCCCTGCGCAATACCCTGCTGCAGCAAGGTGGTATTCGTCACAAACAGATCATCCCCAACCAGCTGGTGAGTGCTCCCTAAAACTTTAGTTTGGTAAGCAAAACCTTCCCAATCCGACTCATCCAGGCCATCTTCAATTGAGGTGATTGGATAACGCTGGGTTAATGCCTGCAGGTAGTGGGTGAATTCCTGGGAACTATAGCGATGCCCTTCACCCTGGAGCTCATAACAACGGCGATCGCGGTGATAAAGCTCCGAAGCAGCACAGTCTAAGGCTAACGTCACTTCGCGCCCTAATTGGTAACCTGCCTGTTCGACCGCTTGCTGAATACACTCTAATGCTGCCTCATTAGAGGCCAAATTTGGTGCATAACCCCCCTCATCTCCAACGGTCGTGCTAAGACCTTTGGCTTTGAGCACCTGTCCCAGCTGATGAAAAATTTCAGCTCCGACGCGTACTGCCTCTTTAAAGCTAGTGGCTCCCACGGGTTGGATCATAAACTCTTGAATATCCACCGTGTTATCCGCATGCTGACCACCGTTGATGATATTCATCATCGGCAAAGGCATAGAGTAGTGGCCTGGGCTCCCATTCAAGTCAGCGATATGCGCATATAAGGGTGTGCGCTTAGCAGCAGCGGCCGCTTTGGCGGCAGCCAGTGAGACTGCTAAAGTAGCATTGGCTCCTAAGCGTGCTTTATTCTCGGTGCCATCCAGCGCCAATAATGTCTGGTCTAGGCTCTTCTGCTCGCTCGCCTCTTTAGCCTGCAGTGCGCTGGCAATCTCTCCATTGATATGTGCGACTGCTGATAAGACCCCTCTTCCCCCATAGCGGGTGCTATCCCCATCGCGCAGCTCTAAAGCTTCGCGCGATCCAGTCGAAGCACCCGATGGCACAGAGGCTAAGCCGATGGAGCCATCCGCTAAGTGGATCTCCGCTTCAACGGTTGGGTAGCCGCGCGAGTCGATGATCTCCCGGCCTAGCACTTTCACGATGGTCGACATCATTTTTCCTCTGTTGAATAAACCGAATGAATGCGATAGCAAGCCGCTTTGGTGACACCGATCAATGCATCACCAAGGCGCGCACTTGGCAGTTAGGGAGAGGGCTTGGCAGTATGCTGTTGCCGTGCCGCCGCTGCTTGAATAAATCCGCTGAAAAGCGGATGGCCACCCCGTGGGGTGGAGCCAAATTCTGGATGAAATTGACAAGCAATAAACCAGGGATGGCTGGGAATCTCGATGATCTCGACCAACTTTTGATCGACCGACCAGCCCGTCACTCGCAGCCCTGCCTGCTCCAGTAGCGGCAACAGCTGCAGATTCACCTCATAACGATGACGATGGCGCTCACAAATCGTCTGTTGTCCATATAAACGATGAACTAAACTTCCCTCCTGCAGAGAGCACCGTTGCGCCCCCAAACGCATCGTTCCGCCCAGACCGTCCGTTGCTTCGCGCACTTCCAGTTTACCCTGTGGATCACGCCATTCAGTGGCTAAAGCCACCACAGGATAGGGGCTATCGGCCACAAATTCAGAAGAGTTAGCCCCGGATAGCCCGGCCACATGGCGTGCATACTCAATCACGGCAGCTTGTAAACCCAAGCAGATCCCTAAAAAAGGGATACCCTGTTCGCGCGCATGGCGGATAGCTGTTATTTTACCGGCCATGCCCCGAAGACCAAATCCCCCCGGCACTAAAATAGCATCCAAGTCGTTTAATAAATGCTCTCCTTGCTGCTCAATTGCTTCTGCATTGATGTGGCGAATGTTAACCCGCCATTGCTGCTGTAGCCCGCCATGCCTAAGGGCTTCATTTAGGGATTTGTAAGCATCTGGTAACTCCACATACTTACCGACGATCCCCACCGTGATCTCTCCTAAAGTGGAGGCTTCCTGGGAGACCACCTGTTCCCAATCGGTCAGGTTAGCTTCCGGGTAGGATAATTTAAAGTGTGCGCACACCGTGCTATCAACCCCTTGGGCTTGTAGCAACATCGGTACTTTATAAATAGAGTCTAAGTCTGGCAGAGCCACCACTGCCTTGGGCAACACATTACAGAACAGCGCAATCTTGGCACGTGCACTACTGGGAACCTCATGATCCGATCGGCACACCAGCAGATCAGGTTGAATCCCTAATGACAATAGCTCTTTAACCGAGTGTTGGGTCGGTTTGGTTTTCACCTCTCTAGAGGTCGCTAAATAGGGGACGAGCGTGACATGCATAAACAGCGCCCGTTCACGCCCTATCTCGGCTGACAGCTGACGGATCGCTTCCAAAAAGGGTCGAGATTCGATATCCCCCACGGTGCCACCCACCTCGACTAAGACCACATCATAGGCTTCAAACCCTTGGATAAGTCGTTGCTTAATCGCATTGGTAATGTGTGGTATAACCTGTATCGTGGCGCCTAGATAATCACCACGCCGCTCAGCACGCAGCACATCCGCGTAGATCCGTCCCGCCGTAAAGTTGTTACGTCGGCTCATTTTGGTGTGAATAAAGCGCTCATAGTGCCCTAAATCCAAATCGGTTTCGGCACCATCTTCTGTGACAAACACCTCACCGTGCTGTGTAGGACTCATGGTCCCTGGATCCACATTAATATAGGGATCCATTTTGATCATTGTCACTTTAAGGCCACGGGCTTCAAGGAGCGATCCTAAAGAAGCGGCCACGATGCCCTTACCCAACGAGGAGACGACACCGCCCGTGACAAAAATATAGTTTGTTAACATGCTAAGCCTAAGTCGTGTTTGAATGAAGCACACCGTTGCACCACTGCACGCTGATCAAGCGCTCCGGCATGCGGTCCTGCAAGTCACTGAGCCGATGACAACCCACTCGGTGAATCGAAACCCCCCGACCTCGCGTAATAAAACCACTAATCCGATTCTCAAGCGTGGGATGGCAACAGCGGGCAAAGGTGACCAATAAATTGTCGACCCCCGCCACCCTGATCTTCCCAGCCTGATCTGCTGCAGACACCCCTGCTAATAAGGTCTGCTGCCTCGGTGACGTTGTTGGGGATCCAGCCCCCTTTATCTCTACCCTATCTGGATGACTGTTCCGCAGGAGTGCTTTATGTTTAAGGGGATCCCGGTTATCGTGAACACCCTGTAAGCGACTCTGCTGTTCCAACCAGGCCCGGATCTTAACACGGGCCCGACGCGTTGTGATAAAGCCATAGTGAGGATTTAACCAATCACGGCGTGGTCGGGCGGTTTTTTGGGTAAGAATGGTCACCTGTTCACCCAGCTGCAGGCAGTAAGTCAACGGCACAATCCGACCATCCACTTTAGCGCCAATGCAGCGATGGCCAATCTCGGTATGAATAGTGTAGGCGAAATCTAAGGGTGTCGCTCCTTTTGGCAGCTCTATTACCTCACCCAGCGGAGTGAACAGATAGATCCAGCGATCTGCTAGCAGTGGTTGTGGCTCACCACGGCCTGTTGCCAAGGAGCTCTCCCAAGCTAACAGCTGTCGCAACCACAAGATACGTTGTTGAGCACGCACCATCCCTGCGGGTAAGGCCCCTGCTTTGTACTGCCAATGCGCTGCCACGCCGAGCTCGGCTGCTTGATGCATCCAGGTCGTACGGATCTGGATCTCCATGGGCTTACCCTCTAAGTCCAGCAATACCGTATGGATAGATTGATAGCCATTGGGTTTGGAATGAGCAATATAATCCACGAACTCCTCTGGTAGCGACGGATAGTGGGCATGCAACAGGCTCAATACCGCATAGCAAGCCGACACCTCATCAACAATAATGCGGAATGCACGAACATCAAACAGCTGCTCAAACAGTTTCGATTTGTTCTGTAGCTTCTGCCAAATACTGTAAAGGTGCTTGGGACGACCAGAGATTTGAGCCGTGAACTCTGTGGGCGCTAATAAAGCCTGCAGCTCAGCGATCCGAGCGGCGATATCCTGTTCACGATCGCTACGGCGCTCCTGTAACTGGGAGGCCATCAACTGATATGTCTGCGGAGATAGCGCACGCAGTGCGAGATCTTCTAGCTCCCACTTCAACTGGCCAATACCCAGATAGTTCGCTAGGGGGGCATATAGCTGTTGACAGATACTAGCAACAGGCTGCTGAAGCGCGAGATCTTGCTCTTTGATTGCACCCAAATAGACTATACGCTCTACCAGTTTAATAATAACACAGCGAACATCACGGATCATGGCAAGTAACAGGCGCTGCCGCTGACTCCACTGCACAGCGGTCAGGGGTTGCTGCGAGCTCCCCGGCTGGCCAATCACTGTCATCTGCATCACCCCTTGGATGAGTGAGATGATCGCTGGGGAGAAATCGGTGGAGAGGGCCGGTTGGCTGATGATCTCAGCTTCAACTAAGGGGAACAAGAGCGCTGCTTGCAAGCACTCGCTGTGTGTAATGAGGCGGGCTAAGCGCTCTGCCATGGCCTCTCCACGCGCCAACAGATGGGTGGCCTCTGCCCTCTGAGCAATTTTAGCCTGGCAGTAACGCCAGGTTTCGTCTAAAAGCACACGAGTGGGTGCATGGCTGATCGTGAACGGAGCCTCCCACCGCTCCCCAGCTAAAGTCCCTGCTATAGTCAGCGCATCCTGAGGCACAATACTCCTCATGCAGCCTCCCTCTTGAAAACCCATCGCTCATAAGGCCTGTGAGATCACTCACGCCATTATAAACTGTTTCACCGGCCAATAGCACCTCCAACCTCGCAGAGACTCAAAGCCCCCTATAACTGGAAAAGGCTCTACCCAGAAACGGTTTCTCCCAACGGCGCCTTTTATTCACAGCACTGCCTAGCGGTGTAAAACCACTAACCTCCGCTCAATACATTCGCCAGATCAAACTTAAACTTTTATTATCTCTATTTTGAGCGGAGGTTAAGCTTTTCCAGACACTGTTTAGCTTTTTTAACTCCTTGAGCTTCTGCTTTAGCGTACCATTGCACGGCCAGTTGCTCATCTCTTTCAACCCCTATTCCTCTTTCATACAAAACACCCAATTGGTATTGTGCTGGTCCCCAACCACCCTCCGCAGATTTGCTATACCATGCTGCAGCAGCGCTACTATTTTCTGCAACTCCGCGTCCTAGTAAATATAAAGCCCCTACCTGGTCTTGGGCAACAAAATCTCCCTGTTCTGCTGACAGCAGCAACCATTTTGCAGCCATCGAGTCATCCTGGGACTTCCCTGCCAATCCTTTTAAATACAGTAATCCTAATTCGCGTTGTGCACCCGCTTGTCCTTGCTCAGCCGCTTTGGTAAACCACTGAGAGGCCAATGCGATATCAGGAGCCACACCTAGTCCCCTTTTGTACAGCATTCCAAGAAAATATTGGGATAAGGCGAGATCTTTTTCGGCTGCTTGACGAAGCCATCTCACAGCTAGGGTATAGTTTTGAGGAACCCCTCGGCCTTTTAAGTAGAGACTGCCTAGCCCCTCTTGGGCATCAGCAGACCCTTGCATAGCCGCTTTTGTATACCACTCGACAGCCTGCTGAACATTTTGGGTAACTCCTGTACCATCCTCGTAAAACGTCCCCAGAGTATACTGGGCCAGTATGTTCCCCTGCTGGGCAGCTTGCCGAATCCATTTTGCAGCTAACTTAACATCCTCAGGCACCCCGGAACCCAATCGATACTGACCGCCTAAGTGAAGCTGAGCGTCAGCATGCTGCTGCTCAGCCGCCTTTCGATACCATTTTACAGCCGCCTTTGGATCCTGGGGAACACCTAACCCCTCTGCATAGGAACGCCCTAACGCAAATTGAGCATCAGCATTCCCTTGTTGAGCAGCCTTTGCGTACCAGTAGTGAGCCTTGGATAGGTCCTCAGCAACACCCCTGTCCTGTTCATACAATTTTCCCAACTCCAGTTGGGCATCCACATACCCTTGCTCTGCCGCTTTTTGATACCATTGGATGGCAATCCTATCATCCTTGAGTGCGCCTGAACCCAATCGATATAAATTCCCTAAGAAAAATTGAGCTTCGGGGAGTTGCTGTTCTGCTGCTCTTTGATACCATTGGGCAGCAACCTTATAATCCTTTTGCACTCCTAATCCTTGCCTATACAGATCACCTAAGCAACACTGAGACGGAGCATCCTGATTTTCGGCAGCCTTATAAAACCAACCGGAGGCGGTATGATAGTTTTGAGACACACCAAGCCCAGTTGTATAAAGGATTCCCAGTTTACGCTGTGCCGGTGGATATCCCTGCTCAGCCGCTTTTTGATACCATTGTCCCGCTGCCACCGGGTCCTGAGGCAAGCCACCATCACCTCTCAGGTAGTAGTCTCCTAACATAGATTGAGCCAGCGCAAACTTGGTTGCCGATTTCCGGAACCAGTGCAGCGCAGCAACCATGTCCTGTTTTATACCGATACCTTTGCTGTAAGCACGCCCTAATTCAAATTGCGCCCACACCTCGCCTTGCTCCGCCGATTTTCGGAACCAGTAAATAGCCTCCTTTGGATTTTTCTGAATACCCAGTCCCTCCTGATAGTGAAGGGCCAATGCACGCTGTGCCCGTGGCATTCCCTGTTTAGCGGCCTTCTGAAACCACGCAAAAGCCTGAACAGCATCTTCTGGAACATCCAGTCCCTGCTGATACATACTCCCCAAATGGTACTGTGCTGTTGCCCATCCTTGATTGGCCGCCTTAGTAAACCATTTGAGAGCAATACGATTATCTTGCGGAACCCCCTGCCCCCGTTGATAACGATAACCCAATTCCTCTTCCGCCTGAGCATCTCCCGCCTGTACCCAGTGTTGCAGCTCTGCCAGGGGTAAATCCACCAGCACTTTCCTCATGGCGACCTTAGCCAGACAGTTGTTGCTCGGTGTACCCAATACTAGCAGCAGCCCCAGAAAAATAGTAAGACGGCGTGATAAGATAGTCATAGTCATGGTCATGGTCCCGCTGGATCTCGCTGTTTTTGAGGTGTTAATGAAGAAAAGGATAGATCTGTTGCATCGCGAAAAACCTTTGATGGGATCGCTTCACTGCCAGCAGACGCCTCTGAGGCACTGCTTATTGATTGCTTCAGAGACTCAGTCGCTGGCTCTGAAGCCTGACTGCACTTCTGCTGCTCTCTGCGCATTCTATCCAGAGCAATATACATCGCTGCCGCTCTGCGGCGATCCACTAAAACATTGTGTTTCTCGTCATTGGCTACTCGGTTACTCATCACTTCAATAGACTTATCCCGAGCATAGTTAACACCCAGAGCAGCTGCAGTACCAACCGGACCAGTTCGAGTGATATAAAGAGAGCCTAGCATGAACAGAGCTTCACTGGTGGGCTTCTGGAGTAGTTGTGGCAGATTTCTATAATATGGGGAGTATCTTTATAAAGCTCCGGAGAATATTCCATCGGAGGTAGTGTTTCGTTATAGTTACCCACCATCGAATCCTGCCGTATTTGTTTAAGTCGTTCACTAAGACCTCTTTTTTCCCAAGCAGCCATTTTAATCTTATCTCTTTGTACCACTTCTCCCTCTTTCAGGTGATGCTCTCGAAAACGGTTGTCAGATTCAAAAATGTAAGCAGAATTTTTTTGAGCTACTTCAAAATTCCGTTGCCGATGCTCTATTTCGGCAATTTTTTCTTCAGTTCTCTGGGCATATATTATATCCACAAATTTTTTCTCAGATGGATCTATAACAGATTTTCCTAAGGTATCAAAGAAAGTCATTCCAGCCTGACAGAGTGTATTACTTTTACATATAGGTTCTAAAATTTCTTTGATTAACTTAACTTCCGGCCTGTTGATGTTCCTTGAAAAATTTTTATTTTCGGCAATAGTCTTTCCAATATCCTGCTCTATTAACTCCTGTTCTAGACCAACTCTTATATCTTTTTTCCTGTTCTCTTCATGATTATACCGTTCGTAATTTAAAAAGTGATATGGATATTGAGAAAAATTACTATTTTTTATGGATACCGAACTATTATCTACCCAATCAGCTGTTTGGCCATTCATTCTAGGAGCGGTTGCCAAACAGAAGGTTGATGAGTCATTACTACTGGAGCTCCACCATTTTTTATTAATCTGTTTGAATAGCTCCGGACTATAAGAATCTGGAGACCAGCAAGCTGCATAGATCGGTTTAAAAGGAGTCTTGGTTTTTTTCTCATGACTATTGTGATCAGAATCACTTTGCTCAGCTCTTTTCTTATCTGCCTCTGTTTGTGCTGCACCCTTCTCTACAGGCTTATCAGTGTCTCCCGGGTTTTTCTTATTAGTTGGATCTGGGCTATCTTTTTCTCTCTTTTTTTTAGCACTATTATCTCCCTCTCCATCACTACCCTTTTTCTCTTGCTCCT
>WUUC01096007.1_pt1 | contig 10274 bp, 11 predicted proteins | sample 6278441 | NCBI WGS metagenome assembly WUUC01 (sample SAMN13675441, study PRJNA597444) | soil metagenome | isolation source: soil | place: USA: Washington | collected 2017-10 | reverse complement strand
TCATCCACCTGTTCAACAACCGCTACCTGGAGCGCTTCGGCGAGCCCACCCCCCTCGGCCGGGCGCCCTTTGACGAAGAGGTCGACATGGGCGGGGGCACCATGGCCAGCGGCAAGGTGGCGATGGAGAGCATCCTCGCCGGCCTGCGCAACCGCTCGGTGGTGGTCCTGCCTTCCGACCGGGACCCCAACTCGGGCGAGTACGACTACCAGGTCGAGTACCTGGAGTCCCAGATGCGGGGCGCCGACTTCGAGCGTTACATGAGCCGCCTCGACGAGGAGATGTCCCTCGCGCTCTTCACGCCGATCCTGCTGTTCCGCACGGCCAACGTCGGTAGCTACAACCTGGGCCAGGCGCACCTCAAGATCTTCCTGTGGATGCTCAACAGCATCGCCGGGGACTTGAAGTACTACATCCAGAACTACGTCGTGAACCGACTGCACGACATCAACTTCGGTCCGGGCGCCCCACCCGCGGTGTGGGCCTACCGCAAGCTCGGCAAGGACGACACGAACCTCTACACCGCCATGCTGCAAGCGCTGGTGGCCTCGGGCCGGGCCACGCCCGACCTCGAGGAGCTGGGCACGGCCATCGGGCTCACCCTTCGAGAGGTCGAGCAGATCACCGACGACCCGAATGACCCGCTCGGCGATCCCGAGTCCCCCGAGGTGCCCAAGGACCCAGCGCAGGACAGCCCGCCCTCGGTCACCGCCCGCTACCCGGCCTCACTGGACAAGGCCCGTGAGGTCCTGCGCAAGGCGGTCGTGCGGGCCTACAACACCGCCGCTCGGGGCTCCGAGCCCAAGCAGTTCGCCTACCAAGGTCGCCTGGTCGAGGCACTGTGCGAGTCCGGCGCGGACACCGCCACCGCCCAGCGGATGGCCCGCCACGTCTACAGCCGGGCCGGCGACCTGATGGCCGACCTCTACGTCGCCCTGCCGGGTGAGCCGGAGAAGTTCCGCGACGTGCTCGGCCAGAGCACCGGTCACCTGCTGGCCGAAGCGTTCGGCTGACGACGCCCGTGGATCTGCGCTGCACCTGCCGCGCCCGACCGATCCTGGCCAAGGCGCACGAGTTCGATGGCCGCTGGGTGCTGCACATCAAGGTCTACAAGCGCCAGCAGATCTACGCCGAGATCATCCTCGAAAGCGGCAGCACGGCGCGCATCCGCTGCCGAGCCTGCTGCCGGTGGTACACGGTGCGGGTCAGGCCCCAGCCGACCAGTGTTCAAGAGGATTTACCCGCGGAACTCGGCAGCTTCGAAGAAAAGCTCTAGATTCCGCCACGAAAGTGGACCGACTTGATTGCAAGAGTGGCGGTGAGTTGTTTACCGTCAAGCGTCAATGCCGGATGTCGTGGAGCTTCCCATCGAACAAGTCGGGAAGCTGAGTGTCTTTAACATGACCGTCGGAGTCGATGGTCACGAGTCCGAGACCTCCGCATCAGGGTCGACCATCGTCAAGCGGGTGGAGATCTTCAAGGCCGGCACGTTCACTGACGCATTCGGCGAGGCGCGCGAGTGGACGTTGGAGCACTTGTTGATCATGGTCAACAACTTCAACAACCTGCGCTCGTCTGACAAGTTCCCGAACGTACCCATGCGGCGCGACCACTCGTGGTCGATCGATGGAGTCATCGGCTACATCGCCAACCTCGCCGTGGAGGGCGAGACGCTGGTGGCCGATCTTGAGTTCACCGAGCCCGAGGACTTCGACAAGTTCAGCCGTGGCACCTACCGATCGCGCTCGATCGAGATCGGTGCCTACGAGGACAACGACGGAATCACCTACTGGCCGGTGGTGATGGGGCTGGCCTTCGTGGACATCCCCGCCGTCGAGGGCCTTCACCGTGCGGCTGGGCGGCCGGTCGCCTCGTACACCCTCCAGCGAACCAAGGAGCCAGACGTGCCGGACAAGCCTGCCGAACCCGAGAAGTTCGTCTTCAGCCTCAACGGCCAGGAGACGACCGACTACGCAGCGGTCAACAAGTACATCGCCCGCATGGAGGGCGAGCTGACCGCCGAACGGGCCAAGGTGGCGACCCTTGAGGCGTTCGCCACGGAGCAGAAGACCACCGCCCGCCACAACTTCGTGTCGGCCCTGGCCACCGACAAGAAGGTCGCCGCCACCCAGGTCGACGGCCTGAAGGCGCTGGTCGAGTCGCTGTCGGACGAGCAGTGGGAAGCGTTCCAGAAGTCCTACGACAACGCTCCGGTCAACTCGCTGCTCGGCGAGCACACCGACGGCGTGACCAACCCCAACGGCGACACCCAGACCGATCCCCGCAAGGCCGAGATCGACACGCTGGAGGAGATCCTCTCGCTCCATCGCAAGTCCGGGCTCAGCGATGACGCCATCGCCCGCACCAAGTCCGCGCAGCGGCTCGCTGCACTGAAGGGAGCCTGAGATGCCCTCGTTCACCAAGGATGCCTTCGCCACGCCCTTCGGGCGGAACGTGTACCTGCGCTCCACGCAGGACATCAAGACCGAGAGCTACACGGTGGCCGCCGCCACCGTGCCGGCCACCACGATCGACGGTTACACCGGCCAGAAGGTGCTCCAGCCGGGCACGGTCATGGCCAAGGCCACCTCGGGTGCGTCCAGCGGCAAGATCGGCCCCTTCTCGGCTGCGGCCACCGATGGTCGCCAGACGCTCGCCAACGTCGTGGGCATCTGCAACACGTTCCTGCCCTGGCAGCTCATGGAGCGCGACGTGGAGATCGCCGTCGTCTACGAAGCCTCGGTCCTCCAGGCCAAGTGCATCGAGTACGACGCGAGCGATGAACCCGTCGCGCTGACCAACACCACGGCAGCCGGGATGGTCGCCCAGAAGACCATGGACATCAAGTTCCGCTGATCGGTCCACACGGCGCGGATCAACCGAAGGGATAAGAAAAGATGCCGACTCTGCCTCAGGACCGACTCGTTCGCAAGGAAGTCGCTCTCGGCCTCATCCGGGAGTGGGAGCAGCCGCAGGACCACATGGGTCTGCGCCTGCTTGCCCCCTTCCAAGAGGTCCAGTCCGACGACGTGATCTTTGACTACACCCGCGGTCTGACCGCTGGTCTGGCCCCGGCTCGTGCCGAGGACGCGGAGTCGGAGATGGCCGGCAAGGACGACAGCGTGGGCACCGGGCGTGCCTCGCTGATCGACTGGGCGCTCAAGGACCACTACGACCCGAGCGACGTCAGCCGCTACCGGGAGGGCTTGATCCTGGGTGGGATCGCCGGGGCCGAGCAGCTCCCGCTCACCATCTCCCGGATGACCGACGAGTGGCAGGCCAAGCTGGCGCGGGACACCCGGCGTCGTCGGCGGATGCTCGACAACCGGCTGGAGTGGCTGATCATGACCGCCCTTCAGACGGGCGCGATCACCTACAACGACGGCAAGATCGTCTTCACCGTTGACTACGGGCGGCCCGCTGGCCAGACCGACGAAGCGCCGGCCTCGACCGTGCTGTGGGACCAGACCACCGCCGATCCCATCGGCGACCTTCTGTCGGTCAAGTACTACATGCGGGACACCTACGGCGTGAACATCGACCGCGCCATCGTGTCCAACCGCATCCTTCGGGCGCTGCGCATGAGCGACAAGTTCACCAACACCCTGATCGGCTCGAACCCGCTCTACACCGTGCGAGGCTGGGGTGACGCGGCGGCCTCGGAGCTCGTGCAGTCGCAGGTCGACATCAACTTCATCGTCTACGACTCGGTGTACCGCACGCGGGCGCTGGGCTCGAACACCGTGGTCAACACCCGCTTCCTGGCGGATGACCGGGTGTACCTGCTGCCTTCGCAGGCCGACATCGACTCCCTCGACGACATGATCGGCTTCGGCAAGACCCTCAGCTCGCCCCACCCCGAGGGCAACTGGACGTCGAGCTACTACGAGTGGGAGCGCAGCACGGTCGATCCGTGGGGCTACGACATCGGCACCGGCATCAAGGCGTTCCCGGTCTTCCCGCACCTCGACAAGACCTACACGATCAAGGTCCTCTGATCGACGGGGGGTCTTTAAGCCTTCGGCTTAAGCTAAGTCAGCAACGCTGAACCCCCCGACCTTCGCGCACGAATGGAGTAGCCATGGCCGACGAGAACACCACCACTCAGGATCGGGACCGGGATCGGGCCCGAGCGCGCCGGGACAACGCCGAGGAGCCGACCTCGCCGCAGGTGCAGGCCGAGAAGTCCCTTACCGAGTCCGACGAGCCCTTCGTCGTGCGGACGATCTCCGAGGAGGAGTTCGGCTCGGAACGCCCCGATGGCCCGCCTCGGGTGAACGGTACCGATGGCGAGGACGTCGAGGCCGCCAACGGCCTTCCCTACCGCGGTGTGTCCGAGGACTGGGTGCGACTCACCCCCAAGGACTGAGGCGTGTACTGCGAGCGCGGCGACCTTCTGATCGGTGACCTGCCACTCCCGGCCAACATGGCCGAGGGCTTCATCCAGGCCGCCGTCGATGAGATCGATTCCGTGCTCGGGGTCAACTACATCCTGCCGATCGACACCGCCCTGGCCGACCCCACCGCCGATCTGACCCTCAAGCGGATCGCCGTGCTGCTCGCCTCCGGCCGCCTGATCATGGCTCAGGCCACCGGCTCGGAGGACGAAGGCGTCCACGCTTACGGCATGTACCTCCTGCGGGAGGGCAAGGACCTGCTGTGCAAGGTCGAGAGCGGGGCCCTTCCCCTCATCGGCGTGACCAAGCGGGAGGAGTACGCCGACACCGGCAACACCCCCTACATCAAGCAGGAGGACTCGGTCTCACCGATCGACGCCTACTACTCGACCGTCTCCCGAGGGATCTTCAAGCGCTTCGTTCCGGGTGATCTCAATGACGAGGTGGCCTCGTGATCGACGTCACCGTCCAGCTCGACCCGAACGACAAGGCCCGCATCGACAAGCTCCTGTGGGGGCTGTCGACGGCGTTCGCCGGCCATGCCGTGTCGACCGGACGCCCTCGGGACTTCCGCAGCTTCCTGGGCGTGCGGGTGCTGCCCTACCTCCAGGACCGGATGCGGGCCCGCTTCGCCATGGAGGGCGACGACGCCAGCGGCCAGTGGGCGGCGCTTCACGTCCGCACCCACTGGTGGCGCGAGATGTTCGCCGCCACGCACGGCCTGAACATCCAGAAGGACCACCCGATCAACTTCCGGACCGGCGAGCTGCGGGAGTTCGCCCAGACCTACGACCTCGAATCGACCGCCACCACGGCCGAACTGGTCATGCCGCGTCGGCTGGCCACGTCGGTACAGGCGACCAAGCTGCGCCATGCCCAGCGGGGCGGCACCATGCGGCGCTCGGGCACTCGCTTCCCGGCTCGCCCGGTCGCCGTCCTGGGCACCCGCGACAAGACCGTCATCGATCGCCAGCTCGAAAGCTGGGTCGGGGACCTGATCAAGGAGCTGGCGTGACGGACGTCCCCATCGAGATCGCCGCCCTCGATGCCCTGGCCGCGCTCTCGTCGATCACCATGGTCGACCAAGGCATCGACACCCCGGTCACGGTCTACGGCCGGATGCTGGCCGCTGGCGACCCCGATCTGTCCATCGGGGTCTTCCCGATGGGCTGGCAGCCGGTCGTCTCGCCCGGCATCGGTAGCGGGGAGCCCGACATCGGTCGCTACAACCTCGGGATCGCCACCATGCTCAAGAGCGTTGACCGCCTCAGCGGTGAGCGCCTCTCGGCCATCTTCGTCAAGCGGGTGCGGACCGCGCTCTACCGGCACAAGCCACTGCTGGATGACCTGCGGTCCCTCTCGTCCTTCGACGACGAGTCGGGCCTGACCGAGCGCTACCAGAAGAGCGGCGTGACCTCGGTGGACTACGCCAGTAGCCAGATCACTGGTGGGTTCGTCTTCGTGTCGCAGACCGAGTTCTTCATCGAAACCGAAGTGGCCTGAAAGGAAGACAGGATGGGCTACACCAGCCAGCAGGGACAGGTCGGCTTCGGCCTTCAGTCGGTCAAGGGTACTCCGGTGGCGGCGACTCGCTTCGCCCGGCTGCGACGGGGCTCGCTTGCTCCCAACCGTGACCTGATGATCCCCGATCCCGAGATCGGCGGTAACCGAGACGTGCCCCAGGCTTACCTCGGGCCGATCGCCTTCTCCGGGTCCTACGAGTTCTACGCCCGGATGCAGCTCATGGCCCTCTTCCTGCGGGGCGCGCTCGGGGCCGTGTCGAGCACTACCACCGCCGGCCAGTCCGAAGAGCAGACGATCACCATCACCGGCACCCCGACCGGGGGCACCTTCACGCTCAGTTACCGTGGCCAGACCACCGCGGCCATCGCCTACAACGCCACGTCTGCGGCCGTTGTGAGCGCGCTGGAGGCGCTGTCGACCATCGGGGTGGGCGGGGTCACCGGAAGCGGTGGACCGCTGCCCGGCTCGGCCGTGGTGATCGCCTTCGCGGCGGGCCTGGCCAACCAGAACGCTCGTCCGATCACGGGCGACGCGACCAACCTCACAGGCGGCACCAACCCGGCCATCGCCATCACCGAGACGACGCCCGGCTACGCGGTGCGCGGCGTGCACGTGATCACCCCTTCGGACGCCTCGAGTCTCCCCTGGTTGTCGGTGGAGGAGCGGCTCTCGGTTGACTTCGAGAGCTTCCGCTACACCGACGCCAAGATCGCCCGGCTCCAGTTCGAGTGCGACGCGGACGGCTACATGGGCGGCACCGTCGACATGAGCGCTCTGCGCCAGGTCGCTGGCTTCACCGCCCAGGCCAACCCGACCACGGTCGACACGAGCCCGATGATCACCGGCTCGCAGGTCTTCATCTACTGGAACGGCATCCAGCTTCCGGCCAAGAGCATGAACTTCGAGATCCAGAACAACATGGAGGACGACGACTTCCGCCTCGGTAGCTTCACCCTCGGGGACCTGACCGAGAAGCGGCGCATGTTCACCATGGGCTGCACCGTGCGGCCCGACGACGCCGCCCTCTGGCGGGAGGCCACCTACGGCGGGTCCGCGCTGACCGAGCCCCGCGCCGGCCAGGCTTCGCTCGGCACGCTGTCGATCGTGGCCACCACCTTCGAGGACATCCAGGGGGCAGACACGCCCTTCCGGCTCCAGGTGGACGTCCCCTACGCCGCCATGGCCCCCTTCGCGGTCGAGCCCTCGGGCGACGACGTGATCGAGCACGAGGTCAACTTCACCTTGCTCCGCGACGACCCGCTGGCGCCCATCGCAACCTTCACGGTGGTCGACGACCTCGCCACGGTGAGCTGAAAGATCTCCCTCCCGCCTGAAACCGTCCGCCCAGACCATCGCCGCACATCGGCAGGGCGGGAGGGGGAACCAATCCCAACAAGAGCACAACGGAGGCTCAACCATGCCAGACGTCCTCGACGACATCGAAGTCCGCAACGAGCGCGCCGACATCGGCAGCAGCTCGGAGCCGGGGATCGTGCAGGTCGACTACTTCGGCTTCTCGTCCAGTGATCGGTTCTTCCTGCCGGACGGCGTGAGCTACGTCGATCTCAAGGTCCTCAACGAGGGCGAGCGGCGGCGCTACCAGAACGAGTCCAACCGGGAGATCAAGCTCGGCCGAGGCGGTGGCGGGGACGCCAGCCTCAAGATGCGGCCCGGCGACGACAAGCACACGTTGCTGACGCTCTCGATCGTGGGCTGGAACCTGATGCGCAACGGCGCGCCGGTGCCGTTCACCAAGCAGCTCGTCGACCAGTTCCTCTCGGCGGCCGACCCCTCGCTGATCGACAAGATCGAGAAGCGCATCCGCCAGCTCAACCCGTGGCTGCTCTCGGAGATGACCGTCGAGCAGATCGACGAGGAGATCAAGAGCCTTGAGGAGATGCGAGAGGTCCGCCTCCGGGAGGAGGAGGGAAACGCCGCTTCCTCCAGCAGGTGAACGCCTGGGTGCGTGGGCGTGAGTTCCCCGGCCCGGTGTGCGAGTCCATCCGGCTCTTCGCCTTGTGCGACGCGATGGGGTGGGCGGCGCTGCCGGTGCACGGGGGCCTCTACGACCAGCACCCACGCCTCCTGGAGGAGTGGTCCTACATCCTTGGGCAGCGAGCCGAGCACCAGCGCCGCGAGCACGAGCGTGAGCAGCGAGCCAACAGGGCGAAGAAGGGCAGAGGCCGTTGAACTCACTGCTGCGCATCCGCATCCAGGTCGCCATCGAGCAGGCCAAGGAACTCAAGGGCCTCCAGAACGAACTGGGGCAGCTCAAGAAGGCGGCTAATGCCGCCTCGACGGGCGGCATCGGCCAGTCGCAGGCGGCCGCGGCCAAGTACGCCGCCACCGCCTACAAGCAGGCCACGAAGCAGATGGATGCGGATCGGGCGGCCTCCACCAAGGCGGCGGCGGCGGCCGCCGCCGAGCAGCAACGGTTGGACCGGCTGACCTACAAGGCCAACGTGGACCAGGCCCGGCAGGCCGCTCGGGAGGACGAGCGCAACGCCAAGGTCAGCTACAACATCCACAAGCAGCTCAACCGCCAGAAGGTCCGCGACGCGGAGATCGCGACCAAGGAGGCGGCGGCCAAGGAGCAGTACCTGGCCCGGCTGACGTTGAACCTGCACAAGACCGTGGCCAGGCAGCAGGCCGTCGACGCGCGGGAACAGGAGCGGCGGGACGCCCAGGTTCTCAAGACCCGGGTCGCGCTGAGCCGCCAACGGCTCCAGGAGGAGACGAGGGTCGCCAACGAGCTGGCCGCTCTCCAGCGCCGCCAGCTCGCCCAGCAGGAAGCCGCCCAACGAGCGGCGGTGCAGCGCCAGATGAACGAGATCGGCCGCTTGCAGAAGTTCGCCGCGGTCGGGCTCATGAGCAAGGGTGCGGCGGCGGCCGGCGTGCGCCAGATCGGCATCAACGCCTCCGACGTGAACGTGGTCAACGCCGCCAGCGTGGCCATGGCCCGCCTGGCCAACAACGAGGCCGAAGCCCGAGCGGAGGCGTCCCGCCTGGTGGCCGAGATCCGCCAGCTCCAGCGACTGTCCAAGGCTGGCGTGATCTCGGGCGACGATGCTCAGGCCAAGATCCGCCAGATCGGGGCCACCAGCAAGTACAAGAAGGTGACCGAGGAAGCGACCATCGCGCTGTCCAAGTTCACCAAGGAGCAACAGCGCGCTGAGCGGGCCGGTGAATCCCTGGCCAGCAAGATGTACGGCCACTCCACGAGCGTGCTGAACTTCGGTCGCCAGGTGCAGTGGACGGGCCGCCAGCTCGAATACAACTTCACGATCCCCATGGTTCGGGCTGGTCGAGAGATCTTCCAGCTCCAGAAGGCCACCAACGAGGGCTTCACGGGCATGGTGAAGGTCTACGGCGACACGGCCAACGCCGTCGACCGCCTCTCGACCAGCTACCTCACCCTCGGCATGAACCTCAAGGAGGTCAACCGCGCGGCCATGAGCGAGGCCGAGCAGACGTCCTACGACCTCGGCCGGGCCATGCGGGCCGTGTCGGACATCTTCGGTATGCACCAGAACGAGGTGGCCGAGCTGGGCGAGCTGTGGGCTGCTACCGGGCTACGGGGCGCGTCGCTGGCCAAGGCTGTCCGGCTCACCGCTGAGGCCATGGTCGTGGGCGACTTCGACGACGTGGAGGACGCCTTCCAGGCGATTCTCCAGGTGCAGGGCGCCTACAACCTCACGGTCGACCAGACCCGCGAAGCGCTCGCCCTGCTGAACCTCACCGAGAACATGACGGCGGCCCGCTTCGCCGATCTGACCAAGGTCATCGCCCGCGCTGGCTCCACCGCCAACGCGGCCGGCATCCCGCTCCAGAACCTCATCGCTCTGGCCACCGTGCTGGTGCCTTACACCGCCACGGCGGAGACGGCGGGCAACTCGCTCAAGACGATCATCAGCCGGATCATCGTGCCCACCGGACAAGCGGCTGAAGTGATGGGCTTGCTCGGCATCAACATCGCCGACACCTCCTGGCAGATGATGAACGGCGCCGAGAAGTTGGAGTTCATGGCCCAGACCATGGCGAGCGCCACGGACGCTCAGCGGGCGCAGGCGGCCGCTTTCGTGGCTGGTCGCTACCAGGTCAACCGCTTCGACAAGATCATGGTGGACCTGGCCAACCACCAGTCGAAGTACTACGAGGTGCTCGCCGCGCTCAACGACGAGACTCTGGCCGGGGGCCAGGCCATGGCCCGCTACGAGGAGGAGATCAAGACCTACCTCTCCTCGACGGGCAAGAGTCTTGAGATCGCCCAGGTCCGCCTGGAGAACATCGCCAGCCAGGTCCTCACCGATCTGCTCCCGGTCATCCTCCTCGTCACGCAGGTGATCGCCGATC
>WUUC01121125.1_pt1 | contig 10278 bp, 22 predicted proteins | sample 6278441 | NCBI WGS metagenome assembly WUUC01 (sample SAMN13675441, study PRJNA597444) | soil metagenome | isolation source: soil | place: USA: Washington | collected 2017-10 | reverse complement strand
CCTCAGGGCAATGGACGTGGCGCTGCACGTCGCGGGTGGTGTCGGTGGTGTAGGCCTCGCCGCGCCGGATCTCCTGGCCGCAGGCGGTGCAGGTCCGGCCGGCGTCGCGGGCGACGGACCAGCCGCTGTAGCGGAGCCGCTCCAGCTCGGCCCGCGCGGACGCCAGCTCGGCGCGGAGCAGCTCGTTGGTGCTGCGGGCGACATCGCGGGCCTCGCGCATCTCGGCCAGGTCCTGCTCGACGCGGCGCAGCCGGGCCGAGGTGGACTCGTCGTCGATCGACGAGGCGCCGCCCCAAGTGCGGGGAAGCGGCGGCGCGCCGTCCACGGCACGCTCGGTCCCATGGAAGCCCGGGCCGGGGATGTAGCCGCCGGCGGCGAACCGGGCCTTGGCGACGATCGCCGCGGTGGTTTCGTCGAGCCGGGCCGAGGCCTCGGCCACGGCCGGGTCGACCGCCTCCAGCTCTTCGAGGTCGGCGGCCAACTTCTCGTAGTGGACGCGTCGGGCGTCGCCGCACTCTGGGCATTCGAGGCGGTTGTAACCGTGGTCGGCGCACGGCGGCGGCTGCGTGGTCTCGTCGGTCACGACTCACCCCGGTTCGCGAGGCGACCACGGATCACGCGGTTCCAGTGCGGCTGCTCGCGCGGGCCGAGGCCGTCGACGGAATTGATGCAGGCCTTGCCGGGCGGCTGGTCGCAGCCACCCAGGCCGCACGTGACCAGTAGGGCGTCCGCGATGTCCTGGTCCTCGCCGGTGGCGCTCATGAGTCCGCCTCCGCTTTCTTCGGACCCCAGTCGCCCTCGAAATCGCGCTGCCACTTGGCGAAATCCTCGGTGGATCGGATCGAGTGCTCAGCGGTCCAGACGGCAGCACCGACGACTCGGGGCCACGGCACGAAGAGGTCCTCGCGGCAGAACATGCCGACGAACCAATCCATGAGGGTGACCCGGACGCCCATGTCGTCGATGGCCTGCACCTCACCGACGAAGCACTTGGTCTTCGTGGTCAGATCGGTCATGAGTGCCACCACGAAACCGACCTCCAGGCCGAACGCGACGGAGGCAGGCGACGCTGGCGCGGGGCGCGCAGTGAGTCCGTTGTGTCGCACGTTGTGCAGAGGCTTCTCGGCGACGATCGCGGCACGTTCGGCCTCAAGTACGGCGCGGCGACTCTGGAAGTGCTCGACCCTGATGTCAGCCACGTCGCACCACCACGGCTTGTCTTCCTTATGGCGTGCGAGGCGATTCGGCAACGACGCAGTGATGCCGATGTACAGCAGCGCACCGTCTGCCCCAAAGAACCTGTAGAGGGCGTGAGCCTTGCTTTCCAGGTCGCTCACGACGTCCGTCCCGGCACGTACGGCACGGCCTGGCGGATGCCGACCGGCAGCGTCTCCCGCAGCACCTCGGAGCCCACCGGCGCCGGGCGCAGCGCCGACCGGACCTCCAGGCACACGTTCGCCAGGTCCGGGTTGCGGATGCCCGTCTTCTTCGCCCGGGCTGACTCGGTCGCCAGGGCCGCCTCGACCAGGCGGAGCGCCTCGCGGGTGCGGGCGCCGTGCTCGAGCTCGGCGGCTTCCGGGGTGTCGTCCAGGGTCGGGAAGCCGGGGATGATGTCGGCCGGCGGGACGTGGGGCTGGCGGTCGATCTCGGTGACCAGCCGGTTGAAGAAGCGCTGCCAGGTGCTCATGCCATCACCGCCGTGGGCGGGAAGAGCCGGTCGACCAGTTCGCGGTTGAACGCGGTGGCGCACTTCAGGCAGGCCTTAACACGCCACCAATCGGCGTTTCCCATGTCGCTGTTCGGCGGCAGGCTCATCTCGATGTACCGCGCGCCAGGCTCGATGTACCGGTCATCGCAGCGGGCGGCGGACGACTCGCACTGATGCCGCTTGCGTGCGGTGCGGCCGGTCCAGTACTCCTCCCGGTTTCGCAGCCTCATGGGCCTTCCCCTGTCGTCTCGGTGAAGCGCTTGCAGGCGCAGTTGGAGTTGGAGCACGTCGCCCGCACGCCGTCGTCGGTGAGCTTGTGGACGCTCTCCAGGCACCGGCAGGTGCAGCGGCCCAGGTCGTACGGCATCTGCCCGGTCGCGGCACCCGGGTCCTGGGCGCTCATCGCCAGCCGCCCGAGACGGCCCGTGCGTGCTCGGAGCGGGGCCGGCGGCAGTTCATGTACTCGCAGGGCCGGTCCAGGCGCGGGCCGCTGCCGCGCCCACCGGGCGCGTTCGGAGGGCGCCAGGAATGCGACGTGATCATCGGGCACCTGCCGGGCGGATCGCGTTGGATACGGCCCTTAGCGCCGACCATTCGGCCGAATAGCGGACGTACCGACCGTCACGCACGGACGACACCAGCCCGGCGTGGCTGAGGACGCTCAGGTGGTGCGACACGGTCGGCGCCGACACGCGGTCCAGGGCGACGATCAGCTCCGTCACCGTCGCGCCGGGGCGGCCGATCAGGATGCTCAAGATCTCCATGCGGGACGGGTCCGCCAAGGCCCGGACCGTGGCGGCCAGGTGCTCGGCATCGGGGCGGGCGATGCGCCCGTTGGCGAACAGGCGGGGCAGCTCAGGCATTGGGCGCCCCCGCCTGCGCGTGCATCGCCTGCTTGCGCTCGCGGAGCTTGGCGATGACCGTGTCGGCCTCGGCGGCGGTCAGCTCGTTGCTGGACTCGACGGTGTCCGCGCCGATGAACCGGGCGGTCAGGTCGAGCCGGGTCTGGCGGTTCTCGTCGCCGGAGTAGCCGAGGTCGGCCCACAGCGCGAACATCGTCTTCTGCTGCTCGCGGGTGACCAGCTCGGCAGCCGGGCCCTGCTCGATCGCGGCGGGCTCGTCCAGCTCGGCGACGGTCAGCCGCCGCGTGGCCGGCGCGGACGGGGCGACCGGCTCGAAGTCGCCGGCCTCCTCGGCGGCGTACGGCATGCCCATCACGGCGTCGGGCCCGACCCAGCGGCACACCTCGGCCGTGGCCCGGGCGACGAGCATCGCCTCGGGGTTGTTCTTGTAGTTGGCGTTGGTGGTGAACTGCGGCAGCTTCCGCGCCCGCTCGATGTCCCAGGTGGAGACCTGCCACTCGCCCTTGCCGAACCGGCGGCCACGCACCACCGCCCGGGTTGCCGACTGCTCGACGGTCTCGACCTGGTGACCCTTGCCGAGCACCACGGCGCGCAGGGTGATGGCCTTCGGCGCGGGGGTGCCATTGATCGAATCGAAGGCGCGCAGGCTGGCCATGGGGTCGAAGCCGAGCTCGGCGCCGGCAAGCATGGCGGCGGCGGCCTCCGCCGGCTTCTTGCGGTAGGCGGTCGGCACGAACGACGTGTCACAGATGCGCTCGGCGATGGCGAACACGGCGTCGGCCTGCTGGAGCCAGCTGCCGAGGCGGTCCATGGCGGCGTCGTCGCGGGTGGCGACAGCGGCCTGCTGCTGGGTGGGGATGGAGATATCAGTCATCAGAACGGGGGCTCTTCCTGTGAGGTCTTGATAACGCGGGTGGCGGTCTGGGCGGCGCCCATCTGGGCCAGTTCGCTGCACTCCATGACGGAGCTCCAGGCGGCGTCGGCAGGGACCGTGACGGTCGTGGTCACGCGGATGCCGTTTAGGCCGATGACGGTGGCCTCGAAGGTCCACTCGGGCGGGAGGTCGGTCATCAGTACTCCTCGTCCCGCACCCAGGCGGGGGGCTCGATGTAGGGCAAGTTGGGTTGGGCGTAGTCGCCGAACAGCTCCCTGGCCTTGGCGTCGTACGCGAACATCGCCGGCACGGGGTCCGTGAACAGGCCGAGGTAGTGCCGTCGGCCGCCGCAGACGATCTGGGCCATCCACTTGCGGGCACCTTTGTGCCAGGTGACGCCCTTGATTCCGGAGGTGTTCGTGACCGGCGGCGGGGTGTTCGCGCCGTTGAGTCCCTTGTTGGCGGGGCGCAGGTTCTCGCGGCGGTTGTCGAGGCCGTTGCCGTTGATGTGGTCGACGAACGGCAGGCCGGTGATGAAGTTGTGGAGCCGGGCGGTGGTCCAGCGCCCATCCGGCCGGCGCACACCGTGGAGCGCGTAGACCGTCTTCGGTTTAACGCTGGCGCACCAGCTTCCTGCGCCGACCACGCGCTCGTAGTCCTCGTCGTCGACCAGCGCGACATAGCCGCGGGTCAGGGAAATCTCCTTCACCAGTCCTCCGTCCGCACCCAGCCGGGCAGGTCGATCTCGGCAATGTCGTCAGTGGGGTAGCCGGGCCAGACGTCAGCTGCCAGGCAGTCGCGGTAGATCTCCAGCGCCTCGGCGCACCTGCGGTCGCCGTACGCGATAGCTCGGCCGGTGAGCTGGAAGGTCTGTGCGAGGTAGGGCGGTTCCTTCTCGACGGCTACGAAGCCGAAGAACGGCTCGACGCCGGGGAAGCAGGCCCGGAAGCCGCGCAGGTAGAACGCGGCCTGCACGTAGTAGCTGTAGTTCCACACCGACCTGGTCAGGCTGTCGTTGTCGGCCTTGTCGCAGGTCTTCAGGTCGACGATCCCGTCCGGTCGCAGCCAGTCGGCCTTGGCCCGGCAGAGCACGCCGGTGGCCTCGTCGAGCCAGATCAGCGTCTGCTCGGGCTCGCCGCGGCTGAGCAGCCTCGGCGCGTGCGGGTGCCGGAGCAGCATCTCGGCCATGCCGTGCACGGCGTCCCAGTCGGCCGGCTTGAGCGGCACGGCGCCGCGGTCGCGGGCGGCCTGGACCTCTTCCTTGACGGCCTTGGTGCGCCACTCGTCGGCGTCGATCCGGACCAGTTCCGGGCCGGCGCCGAGCACCAGCTGGTGTGCGGCGTGGCCGACGTCGAAGGTCTTCTTCGGCGGGCGCGGGTGCAGCTGGTTGTGGCGGAACTTCGCCGGGCAGACCAGCAGCTCGCGGACGCCGGTGCTGGACAGGCTGGTGCGGGCGAGCGGGCCGGCGAAGTACTCCTCGTCGGTGAGCTCGTGCACGCCTGGGCCGGGCAGCGTGGCCTGGTCGCTCACGACCTCACCGCCCGGTTCTCGTAGGCGGTCATAACCGCGGCCGGGATGCGGCCGAGCTTCGGGACGTCGATGCCGTTGGCCACCGCCCACGCGCGGACGGTCTTCGCGTCCGTGCCGGAGGTGGCCGGCCCGGCCGGGGCGGCGATCGTGCGCTTCGGGGTCAGCTCCTGCTTGATCGCGGCGAGCCGCAGCTCCAGTCGGGCTGCCTCCTCGCGAAGGGCCTGGCCCTTCTCGTAGTCGGCGACCTGCGCCTCCAGCTGGTCGAGCAGGTCTTGGGCCTTGTCGGCGAGCCGGACCAGCCGCGGCACCTCGGTCGCGGTGGCCCGGTTCAGCAGGTCGGCGATCGTGTCGGCCGGCTGAACCGGCTCAACCGGCGCCTTCGGGGCGGTGGCTGGGGTCGGCGTCGTCGTGGCTGTGCCGATGCGGCCGGTGCCGTTGATCCGCTGCCACTCCAGGGCGAGTGTCCGGGCGTAGGGCCGGTTGTTGTTGGCGATCTTCTCGACGACGCGGACGACCTCGTCTTTGCTGGCGCCGGTCTCTTTGGCGACGTCGTCGTAGCCCTGGCCAGGTGTGGCGTAGTAGGCGAGGATCTTCGCCTCGTCGGCGGTGAGGTTGGTGACGGCCTCGGCGATCGGGATGGTGGTCGGCATCAGGCCACCGCCCCGTGCCAGGCGAGCCGCTGGTCGGTGATCGCGGCGAAGGCCCGGAGCGCGTGGACTTCCTGCGCGGTGGTCATCGGCGCGAGGGCGTGCAGGTGGACGACGTGGCGGCGGTCCTCGACGACGCGCAGCGGGACGCCCTGGTCGGCGAACGCGGTCACCAGGCAGAACGCCCGGATTCCGTCCAGGCGCTGGGCGACGACGCCGACGGTGCGGGACCGGCCGAAGCCGTGAGCGCCCGCCGGCGGGTAGATGAGCGTGCGCATCAGTCCCCGATCCGGTCGTCGATGGAGTACATGACCGGGCGCCCGCCGATGACCTCGTCGTTGGCCGGAGCAACGGCCCTGACCTGCACGCTGTCGCCGTTCGGCATGGTCACGGCGAAACCCATGTGCTCACCGACGTAGCAGCCGGTCCGGTCGGTGACCTGCTGGAGGCCTTCGAGGAACTCGGCGAGCCACCTCAAGTCCTCCGGGGTGGGGCTGAATGAGGCGCTCACGCCGGCACCTCGATCTCCGAGAGGTGCACGAGGTGGCCGAGCCCGTCGACCTTGCCGTACAGCACCTCGTTGTCCCAGGGCAGCCCGGCCAGGCCAGCGCGCATGCCGTACGACATAGCGGCCGGGTTGCCGTTGGCGTCGCCCCACGGGATGCCGGCGACGTTGATCCACCAGTCCTCGATGCGGATCTCCTTGCCGCCGAGCTTGAACGCGTCGGCGCGGAGGGTGACGGTCTTGCCCGCGTACTCGCTGGGATCGCGCTGGCTCACGCGTCGGCCCTCCGGACGGTGTAGTGGCCGCCGGCTTCGTGGGCGTGCTGGCGTTCGCGGCGGTGCACGCAGAGCTGGCCGACCCAGGCGAAGCGGTGGGAGCAGGTGGCCTGCTCGACGACCTCGCCGCCGACGAAGAGCTGCCGGTAGACGGTCCACTTGCCGGGCTTGGCGCCGGACTTCGCAGCTTCGCGGGCGAGCTGGGCGAGGAGCTTGGTGCGGTCCTGGGCTTCGGCGGCCAGTTGGGTGTCCAGGCTCGCCTGCTCGGCGGCGGTCATGCCGTCACCGTCGGGCGCGGGCCGAAGATCGCCTCGACGTACCGGCCGAGGTCGTCGCGGCTGTTGGTGCCGTCGAACAGGCCGGGAGCATCAGTGCATCCGCAGTCGCAGATCGGGTCGACGCCCGGGACCTCGTCATCCTCGATGCCGAGTGCGGCGCATCCGGCCTCGGAGAAGCGGTCGAACGTCTCGTCGTCGAGGGTGACGTTCAACCAGTTGCCGCCACTGTCGATCTGGACCCCGCCGCCGGCGAGCACCACGGCCCACCCGGCGAAGCAGGCCACCGTGCCGCACGAGGTCTTGTGGAGCCATCGCTCCTGCCGCCACTGCTCCGGGTGGGCGTCGATGTGGTCGAGGACGCGATACGCCAGCTCGGCGTTCGGGGCGGTCATCGGACGACTCCCGCCGTCGCCACGGCGCCGACCGCGCCGAGGGTTGCCCAGATCGCGCCGACGACGGCCAGGCCGGTCCGGTGCGGGCGGGTGGGGCGGCGGTGACGGCCACGCCAACTGGCGGGCCGGGTGATGTAGGTGCTGCTCATGGTGTGTGTGGACCTTTCGGGAAGCAGTTCAGGGAAGTGGTGGCCCGGGGCCGCGCTGGGCTGAACTCGGCGCGGTCCCGGGCCGGGGTGCCGGGTTCCGTAGTGGCCGGTCCGGAACCTCGGCGGGCGGGGATCGGCGGCCGGGGAGGCTGTCGCCGATCCCCGGGTCAGCCGGACGTGACGGCCTGCCCGTCCGTGACGAGCACGCCCTCGTCGGCCCGGACCGTCGTCGGCGTGGCCACGCCCTCGATGCCGCCGGTGTGCAGCGGCACCCGGGCCGGCGAGACCGGCGTCGGGTCGTCATTCGGCTCGCGGGAGAAGCCGAACCCGTCGTCGGCGGCCAGCGACTCCAGCGGGATGTCAGCGGCGGCGAGGAAGTGGTCCGCGATCGGGGCCCACTCGCCGGTCTGGTGGATGACGATCACCCACGCCCAGTCCAGGAGCCGGTACGGCAGGACGTGCAGCACCTCGGCGGCCCGCCCGTGCGGCAGGAACGGGGAGGCGATGATGTCGCCGGGGGCGAGCTTGGCGGCCGGGCGGGTCAGCGGCTTGGTCTCGGTGGCGGTCGTCATCGCGCGACCACCTGGGCGGCACGCAGCTCGGCGACCTCGGCGCGGAGGCGCTCCAGCTCGGCCTCACGCTCGCCGGGGCGGCCGTTTCGGTGCCAGGCGATGACCGTGTACTCCCCCGACCCGATGCGGCAGGTGACGCAGGTGCGGTCGTCCAGGCTCTCGTCCGCCTTCGTGTCGAGCCGGTGGGCGATCTCCCGGACCTGGGCGACCGCTTCGCCGTCGTGGAGGTCGATCTGCATCCGGAGGGGCGACTGGTAGCCGCCGGTCCGGGTGGTCGGCAGCCAGGAGTTCGTCTCGATCCAGGTGGCGAACTCGCGCAGGCCAGCGACGAACTGGGCGCGCTGGTCCGCCTCGGTCTGGGTTACGGTTTCGGTAGTCACTGATCAGGCCTTTCGTAGTGGTGGGACTGGTTAGTGCCGGGCCGTTCCGGGTGCAAGCCGGGGCGGCCCGTGTTGCGTCAGCGGGATCGGCGGGTCAGCGATCGGCGGGTCAGCGCCTCGTTGATCGAGGCCGCGATCTCGGCTGTGCCGGGCCAGACCTTGTGGTCCGGGCCGAGGACGCCGGGCCCGGCCCCCCGCCCGGACAGCGGCACGGGGGCACCGCCGCCGGACGAGGGGTCGGGGTCAACCGGCAAGGAGAGCGGGCCGCCGCACTCGGACCCCGACGTGCGGGTCCTACCGGGGGCGATCCTCGGCGAGGCTGCCGCGACCAGCTGGTCGCGGTTGCTCGCCGTCTCCTGACCGGAGCTTTCGCCTGCCCCATGGGCCTGCTGGCCCGCGAGGCTTTCGCCGGGCGCGCTACGACGCGCACCGGCAGAGCCGGGCGCCGGCTCCTGTTCCCCCGAGACCACCGAGAGCTTCACGGCCGAACCGACCGCAGGCAGGGGAAGAGCGGCGATGTCGCCGAGTTCGCGGAGCGTGGCCTCCAGGTGGAACCCGGCGACCTCGAATCCGGCGTCGGCGATGTGGCCTTGGGCGCCCAGCGGGTACGACGCCGGGTCGATGTCGCGGCCGAGGATGTTCAGGGCGGTGCGGATCATGCGCTCGGCGTCGCGCAGGACCTCGCCGAGGCGAGGCAGCGGCGGGACGCTGAACTCGTTCGGCTCGCCGATGTCGGTGTGGTGCTGCTCGACCTCGGCGAAGAGGATCCGGTCGGCCTCGGCGAGGGTCTCGTCGGCGGGCACCGGGGCGGTCATGCCGCGACCTGGAGGCTGTCGATGTAGGCGAGGAGCGCGGCGCGGGTGATCCGCCGGGAGGCCCCCATCTTGAACGACGCGATTTCGCCGTTGCGGACCTTCGTCCACATCTGGCGCTCGCTGAGGTCGAGAATCTTGGCGGCGTGGGGAACGTTGTAGGCGATCTGCTCAGCAGCGGCGATCGCAGCCGGAGCCGCGTTCCCGCCGGTCGGACTGAGTACCGTGCTGTCTGCGTGCATGCAGTCAAGGTAGCGCGACTGCATGCGCAGCGCATCTCATACTTTCGGTCAGTTCCGAATCCACCAATAGGTGAGTAACTATGTAAGCCATGCAGAGTAGTGCAGTGCCAGGTAATTGCCGCTGGCGGCGATCCACCCACCGACCACCCGTGCGACTGCACCTATGGGATCGTTCCCGTCCACGGGACAACCGGCCCACGAATGGGACTTACCGTGACAGCGTGGCCGCCACCCCAGTGACCCCCGAGGTCGCCCGCGCACGCTTCGCGACCTTCGTCGCTCGCGCCCTCGACAGCGCCCGTGCCCGCGGCATGACTGACCGGGAGATCATGCGGGTGTCCGGTGTGGCCACGTCTACCTTCCACCGCTGGCGTCAGGCCGAGGGCCGGAGTCTTCCCGAGCTGGCGAAGGTGAGAGCGTTCTGCTCCGCGACCGGTGCCAGTATCGAGGAGGCCATGCGCGTGCTCGGCATGACCGACAGCGCGCCTGAGCCGACCCCCGAGTTTCCTCTGCCCCGCGACGTCCGGATCATCCTGCGCCGGCTCGCCGACCCGAATACCCCCGAGCGCGAGGTCGACTTCATCAGGCAGTCTCTGTCGATGCTCGCCGAGCGGGCCGCCATCGAACAGCGCCGGGACGAGCGCCGCGACGCCGTCTGACCGGCGCCCTTCCCCCCAGGGAGTCGCCCATGCCCCGCAAGCGCTACCCCACGATCAGCAAGGGCGCCGATGGGCTGTGGCACGCCTGGGTGACCGTCGGGACCAAGGGCAACGGCCGGCCCGACCAGCGGCACATCAAGCGGGCGACGAAAGCCGGCGTCGAGGACCGCATCGACGAGGTACTTGACCAGATCCGCAACGGCGCGGTGGTCAAGGCCGGGCCGGGCATCACGGTGGAGCAGTGGCTGAACCTCTACCTCGACACCATCCTGCCCAGCGGTGGCCGGGTCGACCCCGGCACCATCGGCGACTACCGGTCGCTGATCAAGAACTGGGTCCTGCCGGTCATCGGCGGCAAGCGCCTCGACAAGGTCCAGACGGACAACCTGGAG
>WUUC01240163.1_pt1 | contig 10279 bp, 7 predicted proteins | sample 6278441 | NCBI WGS metagenome assembly WUUC01 (sample SAMN13675441, study PRJNA597444) | soil metagenome | isolation source: soil | place: USA: Washington | collected 2017-10 | reverse complement strand
TGAACATCGCGGCGTTGCCCTTGTACACGTTCTGCGCGGTGAAGCTGAACATGTGATCGTGGAACCAGTGCGTACTCATTGTCTCGTGCCAGTCGCCCGGCACCTGGATGAGGCGGCCGCTGCCATCGGGAGTGCTGGCCATCCGATCCGTCGCGCCAGTGTTGTAGCTGTAGTGGCCCGCCAACACGACCGGCCAGTGATAGTCGTAGAACTGGTTCGGGAAGAAGAACGCGCCGGTGAACCCGTCGTTCTCTGCCCCGTGATGACCGTTGTGCTCGTGTGTCGTGATCGTGTGGCGCCCGAATCCGCCGTTCTGCGTTACGTCAACGGGAAGGCCGTTGTGGTGCCGGAACAGGACAGGTTCGCCGTAGCGAGCTTGCACGAGCTTGGGCGGAATCGTTCCGTCGAACGTCCACACCGAGTTCGGGTGCTGTGTCGGCAGCCGCGGATGAAACCGCAGCGGAAGGCCGCGCGCAGGATCGATCCCCGAGTTCAGGCGTGGCGCGACCCGCGGGTTGTAGCGGTAATTGGTTGTCGCCGGCGCCTGCGTCGCCTCGACCGCGACGGCCGGCGGGAACTCCTGGAACCGCTGATGCGCCCAGACAGGACCCGGCGGTCGCCCTTCGACCGGCCCCTGGCCGCCACCGAGCGCTGCGTGGACAGGCTGCAGCGTTTGATTCGCTTCGCCCGTGGGTGATGGCGTGAGACACGAGACCGGATTGCGCGCCAGCACGTCGAAGCGCGGCATCGGCTGGGTAAACGGCGCTGCCCCGAAGAGGGGACTGCGCGGGACACCCGTTGGATCCGCTGCCGACACCCGTGACGCAAACGGGCTCAGGCCCGAGATGTCGGCCAATACGCCGGCACCGGTGAAGAGTCCCCACTTGAGGAGATCGCGTCGCGACACGCGACCCCAGGACATCTCCCTGATAATTTCCGCGCGCTCTCGTCGTGCCTGTTCGGCCGCCCGTATACGTGCTCTCGACGCGTTTCCGGGCAGGTAGATGCGGCTCATGGACGTTGGCTCCTGGTGACGCGTTCCGATTCGTCTCGACTAATGATTTGCTTCCCGCAACCACACGCACCGCTACTGCAGCGGCGTATTCATGTCGGCCTGAATCTCCGACTGTGAGAGCGCGCGGTTGTAGACGCGCACCTCGTCAATCAACCCGGAGAAGAATTCACCCCACGCGTTATTGCCACCCACGCGCAAAGGCGCCGCGGTCGTGTTGATCGCGCCGGTGCGTGCGACCGTGCGCGCCAGCACGCCGTTCACGTAAAGCCGCATGTTCGCGCCGTCGTATGTCGTGGCGAGATGGGTCCAGGCAGCCGTCGCAAGCGCCGCGGTTCCGGTGACGCCCTTGAACGTCGTGCCAGCAACGAAGTAGGCCGACGGCCGGTCCGTCTCCTCGTTCGCGTAGAGCTCATAGGCCGCGCTGTCGGGCGATTCCTTCATGAGTACCGTCCGCCAGCCGGCAATCTCCGAGGGCCGTACCCACGCTTCGAGCGTCATCGCGCTGGTCAGGTCGAGTGCTGCCGCGTCGGCCACGGTGACCCAGTCGTTCACGCCGTCGAAGGACAGCGCGTTGCCGAATTTTCCCGGAACGATCTGCGCTTCGCGGATGCTGCCATCACGGCCGCTGCCCGACGAATCGTGCGCGATGGGCGATCCGGCCGCTTCATTGAAGCCGAGCGCGAGCACCGGTCCGGCGGGGGTCGGGGCCGGTGGCGGTGGTGGTGGCGGAGTGCCGCCACGGTTCATGTCGGCGGCGATTTCAGACGCGGTCAGCGCGCGGTTGTAGACGCGGACCTCGTCGATGAGTCCCGCGAAGAATTCGCCACCCCACGGGACATTGCCACCGATGCGCAACGGGCCCGTCGTCGCGTCCATGACGCCCGCGCGCGCGACGCTGCGAACCAGCGCGCCGTTGACGTACAGCTGCATGTTCGTGCCGTCGTAGGTCGTGGCCAGGTGCGTCCACGTGTTCGTCGGCAGCGCCGCGGTTCCGGTGACGCCGCGGAGGGCGCCGTTCAGCGTTCCGTATGCGGCCGGACGCGAGATGTCAGGGTTGTGAGCGTAAAGCTCGTACGCCATGCCCGCGGCACTTTCTTTGAGGAGCACCGTGTGCCACTGGGTGAGCGTGCTCGGGTTGACCCACGCCTCGAGCGTCATGGCGCTCGTGAGATCGAGCGACGCGGCATCGGCCACCGTGACCCAGTCGTCAACGCCGTCGAATTTCAACGCCTTGCCGATCTTTCCGGCCTGTGAGGTTGCGCCTCTGACCGTGCCGTGATTGTTGAAGCCGGATGCGTCGCTGACGATGTCCCCGGTCACCGAATCGAAATTCAGCGCGAGCACAGGCCCGGCGCCTCCTGGATCGACGGGCGCCGCGTTGGACACGGTGACCGCGACGATGGCCGACGTGCTCGTGTTGCCAGCGGGATCGCGCGCAACCGCGGTGAGGTTGTGGGTGCCATTCGGGACGCCGGTCGTGTTCCAGGTGACCTGGAACGGCGCCCCGGTGACCTGCGGTCCAATTTGCGTGGAGCCGTCGAAGAAGCGAACGCTGGCGATGCCGATGTTGTCGGTTGCCGACGCGCTGACCACAACCGATCCCGCCACCGTCGCGCCGCCGACCGGCGCGGTGAGGCTGACTGTCGGCAGTACGGCGTCGCCTACGGCGCTCACCTTGACGAGGCCGACGGCAGTCTGTCCGGATCCATCGCGAATTTCGTACGAAAAGATGTCCTCGCCCTGAAAACCGGGCGAGACGGTAAAGGTGAATGGGTCAGCGCCGGTTATCGCGCCGCCGGCGGAGCTCGATGGTCCGACAGAGACAACCGCCAGTGATGTGCCTCGGTCGTTCGCGAGCAGCGTCGCGCCGGAGAAGGTGACCGATGCGCTGTTCATCGTACCCAGCACGTCGGTTGTCGCGACTGGCCACGGGTCCGCCTGGGGCGAGAGCGGCGGGAGCACGCACGTCGAAAACGCCTGGAACGATTCCGGCGTTTGTTGCGCCCGCAGGACCGACGAACCTGTCAGGATTGCGAGGAGAACCCACCGGGCGACGACCATCGTACGACGGCTCGCATCCATTTTTCGCTCCTCGATCGCGAAGTCACCGCCGGGAACGGCGGGAAGCAGAATGCATTTGTGGAAAGGCCTGGAAGTGCAACAAACGTGTGCCGGCTCGGCGAGCGCTGCGTGAACGCAGCAAAACGGTCGTATCCTGTTGAACCGGCGGCCACTTAGCGCGCCCCACTCTTCGTCTCTGCTTTTTTGCGCGCCGCCGCCCGAGCCGACTAAGGGCTGCCCGGGCGTCGACAACGGCGACTTGGGTGTCGCCGCAGCGCTTGCCTGATTCGGTGGGAGTACCCACGATCCGGAGCTGCACACAGGATGAGCACGCGTCTCGTTCGACGTTCCATTCGCACGATCGTCCTTGTCTCACTCATTGCGTACTTCGGGCTTACGTATCTCGAGCGTCAGCGGATGGTCGGGTCGGCTATCGCGCCGGACTCTCCGCGTGCCACGACGTCGGAAGTCGATGCGGAGCAGCTCATGCGTGACGTCCACGCGCTCGCCAGGCCCGAGATGGGTGGACGCCTGACGGGATCGGACGGCAGCCGGCGCGCCCGCGCGTTCATCCTCGAACGTTTCCAGCAACTGGGGCTGCAGCCGGTCAACGGTGTTCGCGAGCAGAAGTTTTCGTTCACGCACCACAGCCTGACAGCGCTCGTCCTTCCATCGCGGCCCTACAAGCAGCCATACCCGGACGCGACGAACGTGATGGCAATGATCGAAGGGACGGACGAGCCGGACCGCTTCGTCCTGCTCACCGCGCATTACGACCATCTCGGCGTCCGCGACGGCCAGGTGTATCCCGGGGCCGATGACAACGCGTCAGGTGTGGCGGCGATGCTCGCCGCCGCGTCGTGGTTCGCGGAGCACCGGCCGAAGCGTTCGGTCGTCTTCATCGCGTTCGATGCCGAGGAACTCGGCCTGCGCGGTGCCCGGCACTTCGTGCAGCATCCACCGTTCGATCTCAAACGAATCCTCTCCGTCGTCAACCTGGACATGATCGGCCGCGGGGACGCGAATACGCTCGTGGTGGCGGGCACCTACTACCATCCGCACCTGAGAAACGTGATGGCGGAATCGGCGCACGGACGACAGATCACCGTGGTGTTCGGTCACGATCGACCGTTCGTGGGCGTGCCGAACGTGGAGAACTGGACGCACGCGTCGGACCACGGTCCATTTCACGATGCCGGTATTCCGTTCCTGTACATGGGCGTTGAAGATCACGCCGACTACCACGAGCCGACCGACACGGCGGACAAGATCCCGGTGCGGTTTTACGTTGAGGCGACAAATCTCGTGCTCAACACGGTCAGGCAACTGTCCGACACGAATCTTGCATTTGCGCGCCCGTAGGCTGTTCAGGTCGATCGAAGAACAGGAGGCCCAGATGGAGAGTCGCGCGAAGTTGCTAGGCCACCCCATCCACCAGATGTTGATCGTCTTTCCGCTCGGGCTGCTCGCGATGGCCGTTATCTTCGACCTGCTCGCGATCGGGTTGGACGAAGGCTACTGGTCGGAAATTGCGTACTGGATGATCGCGGCCGGCGTGGTCACCGGCCTGCTCGCCGCGCCGTTTGGCACCATCGATTGGCTTGCCATTCCGTCGGGCACGCGCGCGAAGCGCATCGGCGCGGTGCACGGGGCGGGCAACGTTGTCGTCGTGTTGATGTTCGCGCTGAGCTGGCTGATGCGAAGTGATGCCCCCCGCATGCCCGAGATGGCTGCGCTGGCTCTCTCGTTCGCCGGGGGCTCGCTGGCGCTGTTCACGGGTTGGCTCGGTGGCGAGCTGGTCGATCGGCTCGCCATCGGCGTAGACGACGGCGCGCACGTTGATGCGCCAAGCTCGCTGTCGCGGCGGCGCATACGAGGCTGAAACATGTCAGAGGTCGTCGTCATCACCGGCGCATCGGCCGGAGTGGGGCGGGCGCTGGCGCGCGCGTACGGCGCGCGGGGCGCATCCGTCGGCCTGATCGCGCGCGGGGTGGATGGCCTCGAGGCCGCTCGCGCGGATGTCGAACGCGCGGGCGGACGCGCGCGCGTCTGTCCGGCAGACGTCGCGGATGCCGCGAAGCTGGAAGAGGCCGCGGCGGAAGTCGAAAACGCGTTCGGCCCTATCGACATCTGGATCAACAACGCGATGGTCTCGGTCTTCTCTCCCGTGAAGGAGATGACGGCTGAGGAATTCCGGCGCGTCACCGAGGTGACGTATCTCGGCGTCGTCTACGGGACGCTGGCGGCGCTTCGGCGCATGCTGCCGCGCGATCGCGGCCGCATCGTGCAGGTGGGATCGGCGCTCGCGTATCGCGGCATTCCGCTGCAATCCGCCTATTGCGCCGCCAAACATGCCGTGCAGGGGTTCTGCGATTCGCTGCGCTGTGAGCTGCTGCACGACGGAAGCGGGATTACGCTCACGATGGTGCAGCTGCCCGCGGTGAACACACCGCAGTTCGACTGGGTCAAGAGCCGGTTGCCGAACCGCGCGCAGCCGGTGCCGCCGGTGTTCCAGCCCGAATCGATCGCGGAGGCCATCGTGTCGGCAGCTGAGAGTGGCCGGCGTGAGGTGTACGTCGGACTTCCCACGGTGGCGGCGATCGTCGGGGACAAGATTGCTCCGGGCCTGCTCGATCGCTACCTCGCGGCGACCGGCTACGCCGCGCAGCAAACCGATCAACCGGACGATCCCAATCGGGCCGACAACCTCTGGACGCCCGTGGCCGGCGATCACGGCGCGCATGGGCGCTTCGATCCTGTCGCACGCGAGATGACGGCACCCGGTTGGATATCGGACCACCGCGGGCGCATGGCGTTGGCCGCGTCGATTGCACTGGCTATTGCCGGTGTCGTGCGCATGGCAGTCGGTGAGCGCAGGGCGGCCTCGACAGCCTGACGCGTCATGTTCGAGCTCCCGGCCCAGCACCTGGTCCGCCTGAGGACGCGCGCCGACACGCTGTACGTCAGTCAGAACCGAACAGTCTTCGCTACGCGGCGGGACGGGTTCGTCAACGGCGAGCCCGATCATGGCTTGTTCGTCCAGAGCACGCGACTGCTGTCGCGCTACGAATACCGCCTCAACGATCAGGCACCCACACCGAATGCCCTGTCGAACGTGGAGCAGCATTCGTGGCTCGGCTACTACGCAGTTCGCGCGCCAGATGTTGCCGACAACTACGTGACGCAGGGTCCCGGTGGCGCAACCGCCCAGCACACGATCGAGCTGCGGCTGTCACGCTTCGTGAGCGACGGCGTCCACGAGGACGTTGACGTCACCAATTTCACGCAGCACGACGCGCGGCTCCGGCTCGAGTTGCAGGTGGACAGCGACTTTGCGGATATCGCGGAGACCAAGGGCGAGCGGCTTCAGCGCGGACAGGTGCGCCGTGCCTGGGAGGCCCAGCGCGCTCACGAACTGACGTTCTCATACGAGGCGGAGCACGCGTATTCGCATCAAGGCAATACCGGTACGGCTCGTCTGCAACGAGGTGTCCGGGTCTCGTTCAGCAATGCGACATCACCGCCCACGCAAAGCGGCGACACGGTTCGATTCGACTTCCGGCTGCCGCCGCATGCAACATGGCACGTCTGCGTCGAGATCGTTCCACGCATCGACGGACGAGAGCTGCCATCGCAATATGGCTGTCGCGCGTTCGCCGGCGGTGCCGCGCCGTACGACCGCCGCCGCGCCGCGTTCCTGGCGGCGGCAAGCAGCGTCAGCACGCCGGCCGCCACCACCCTGGCGCCGGTTGTCGTCGGCGCGCTCGAACAGGGCAAGCGCGACCTGGCGATGCTTCGGCTCCACGATTTCGACCACGGCGATCGCGCGTGGACGATGGCCGCCGGTCTGCCCGTGTATGTCTCCCTGTTTGGTCGAGACACGCTGACCGCATCGTGGCAGGCCGCCATGGCAAGTCGCGAGATGATGCCTGGTACCCTCGCGGAGCTTGCGCGCTGGCAGGGATCGGAAGTGAACGACTGGCGCGACGAACAGCCCGGCCGCATGTTGCATCAAGCCGAGAGCGGCCCGCTCGCACTGCTGAATTTCAACCCGCTCGCGCGGTATTACGGATCGATCACGACGTCAGGTTTTTATCCGGTTGTCGTGTCCGAGTTGTGGCATTGGACGGGCGACAAAGACCTCGTTCGGCCGTTTCTCGAGCCGGCGTTGCGCGCGCTCCAGTGGCTCGACAAGTACGGAGACCTGGACGGCGACGGTTTGTACGAATACCAGACGCGTTCGGAACAGGGTGTCCGCAATCAGGGCTGGAAGGATTCCGACGACGCGATGGTGCATCAGGATGGGTCGCAGGCCGAGACGCCGATTGCTACGTGCGAAGAACAGGGGTTTGTGTTTCTCGCCAAGCGGCATCTGTCCGAGCTCTTATGGTGGCTCGATGAGAAGGACGCGGCGCGCCGACTGTATAGCGAGGCGACCGAGCTCAGGAAGCGGTTCAACGACGCGTTCTGGATGGAGGATGTTGGCTACTTGGCGATGGGCCTCGACCGCAACAAGGGCCCGATCGCGTCGATTGGATCCAACGCGGGGCATTGCATCGCGGCGGCGGTCGTTGACGATGCCCTGGTGCAGCGGACGGCCGATCGGATGTTCGCCGCTGACATGTTCAGCGGCTGGGGCATCCGAACGCTGTCATCCGATCATCCCGCCTACAACCCGTATAGCTACCACCGCGGCTCCGTCTGGCCCGTCGAGCACGGCAGCTTCGCGATCGGATTCATGCGCTACGGCTTGCACGAGTACGTCCTGCGGACCTGCAAGGCGCAGTTCGAGGCGGCCGCGCTGTTCGACTACTATCGGCTGCCGGAGCTGTTCGCCGGCCACCACCGCGACGCCGATCATCCGTTTCCCGCCCACTATCCCAACGCGAGCTCGCCGCAGGCGTGGTCGGCTTCGAGCGTCTGGGGCCTGCTGCAATCGATGCTGGGACTCTATCCCTATGCGCCGCTGAACCTGCTGCTGGTCGATCCCCACCTGCCCGCATGGCTTCCGCAGATTGCCGTACGCAACCTTCACGTCGGCTCGGCAGTGGTGGACCTGGACTTTCGCCGGACGAAGAGCGGTGATACTGATTACGAGGTGCTCGACAAACGTGGGCCGCTGCATGTGGTGCGACAGCCAAGCCCGTGGTCGCTGACCGCAACGTTCGCGGAGCGTTTGAAGGACGCGTTGACGAGCCTGTTGCCCGGGAAATGACGATTGGCTCCGGAGGCGCGCGCACACTGCGCCATGTCAGCGCGCGAGATGAGATCGTGCAAGCACTGAGCGTGTGCGGCGCGCCGCGGATCGTTGGGTGTGTTCTGGCCGTGGTGCTGTCTTCGGCTGGTCCGGTTGCACAGGCGCCCGCGACGAACGGCTTCTACATCCACGCTGAACGAGGCTGGGTGCCGCTCACCGCGTACGCGGAGTTCCACGCCGCGACGGAGACTCTGCGGCTGGTCAACGGGTGGACTGACGACATTCCGGACGTGACCGACACCACGCGCTTCGCGATCCAGATGCCGAACTGGAGCGTCGGGGCCGTGCTGCTCACCGGTGGTGATTTGTTCTCGTCGCGTTACGCCGAGCGGCGGAACCTGACCTATGGCATCCGCCGCACGAGTGTCTACGGACGCGAGATCGAGGTGGGCAAGAGCGATCCCGCGAGTCTCGACAAGCTGCTCGACCAGGTGGGCGTTTCTCCGGGCGGCGCTGGTTACGTATTCCTCGTCGTGGGAACGGAAGGATTTCCAACGCGCTATTACCCCGTGCGCGTACGCCGCGGCGGCGCCGGCGGCATGTCGACCACGCCACCCTCGTCACCGGCCGTGTTCGAGTGGCCCGGCGCCTGTCCGACCGAATGCTGCGGTTACGGGACGACATGGACAGCCAGGGAGGAGACGCCGGCTTTTGCCGTCGCGCGAGTACCGGGCGCGTCGGCTCCCGCCGCGGATCCCGCGTTCACGATCCCGGCGGGCGGTGCCGTGCGTGCTGTCACGGGCACGCTGTACACCGTCGAGACCGGCACAGCGCGCGTGGAGGAAGACTTCTCAACCGACGCGACGTTCACCGATTTCTCGACGCGTCACAAACAGCCCGTCACGTTCCTGGCGGGCGAGATGATCGAGTTGCTCGCGCCGCGAGGCAATGGCGTGTACCGCATCGTTCACGACGACCGCGTCGTCGACGCCAATCTCTATCGACTCGGGACGCCCGCGTCGTGCAAGGCCGCGAACGTCCCTTGTGCCGGCATCATCACCAAGGAGCCGGTGACCGAGTGGTGGGTCATGGTGCTGAACTCTGAGAAGCAAAGCGGCTGGATCAACGACCCGACCCGATTTGCGCGCGGTACGTGCCGGTGAGGCGCAGCGCCGCGGGTGCGAGGATTGAAGTCATCGCTCCACGGCGGCAACTCGGCCGCAGGGTTTCTCTTGTTGCGCGGCGACTCGAGTTGTCGCGGCCCGTTTACACCTTCGGCGATCCCAGGCGTGGCACAGCAGTATCCGGCGAATGGCGTTCGTAGATACCGCCCCGCAGGTCGATGCGGTAATCAGCAACTGCCTCTTCGATCTCGTTCCCGAAGAGGTCGAAACGACCGTCCGGAGCATCTCCGGAGTCGCCGGTTTCCACCAGTGACTCGCAAGCTACCGCTCCCGCGAGCGGGGCAGCGGGGAACGTAATTTCTGCCGAGGTCGCAGTGTTCGCCAACGGCGGCCGCGGGGTCCACGCCTCGTGGCCTGCAACAAACGCTACGAGCCAGATCACCCCGATTGTTACGCGCACCATCGTCATCGCGCGCCCATCCTCGCTGTTCCAACGCCGAACCGACAGTCTCGGCTCGCCGCATCGTATGCAGCAACAGGTGTGCCCACACGACGCGACCGTGGCACGGGCGTTGCCTTTCAAAGGGCGGCAGGAACATGTGAAAGTTAGCGATCGACTTCGCCGGTTCATCCGAGCTCATCACCAAGCGTTCGCCATCGGCGTGGTGACGCTCTCGATCGTGTTGTGGGGCGCGGTCGCGGGCTCGGCCTGGTTCGCCCGCGACATCCTGGCCGGGCTGCCAGCGCGCGAGGCGTTGCGCGGCGTCAGCACGATGGCGCAAGCGACGACGCTCCTCGACGTCCACAACAAACCGGCGTTCACGATTTATCGCGAGCAGCGCATCGAGGTTCCGCTGGACCGCATGTCGCCGCATCTTGTGC
>WUUC01233889.1_pt1 | contig 10281 bp, 7 predicted proteins | sample 6278441 | NCBI WGS metagenome assembly WUUC01 (sample SAMN13675441, study PRJNA597444) | soil metagenome | isolation source: soil | place: USA: Washington | collected 2017-10 | reverse complement strand
TGATCTCGCTGTACGAGCTGTTCGTCGACGAGGACCGCTGGTTCTTCACGATGCCGGTGATCGACGGCACCGACCTGCGCACCTATCTACGCGGCGCGCGCGTCGAGGACGTGTACGCGATCTTCCGCCAGCTGGCCGAGGGCGTCGTCGCCATCCACGACGCGGGCAAGCTGCACTGCGACCTCAAGCCTCGCAACGTGCTCGTGACGCACGACGGTTGCGTGGTGATCCTCGACTTCGGCATCACGGTGGATGTCGTGCTCGACGCGCGGCCGGTCACGCGCTCAGTCGAGGGCACGCCGGCGTACATGGCGCCGGAGCAGATGGCGTGCCAGGCCGAGCCCGCGTCGGATTGGTACGCGGTCGGCGTGATGCTCTACGAGATCTTGTACGGCGAGCTGCCGTGGGACGCCGAGACGCGAAGCAGCAGCGAGAGCTTGCGCTCGATCGCGCCGCCCGTGCCGCGCGATACGCCCGCGTGGCCGGCGGCGTTGATCGAGCTGTGTCGAGCGCTCTTGGATCGCGACCCCACGCGCCGGCCGGACGACGCCGAGATGATCGCGCGCCTCGACATCGCTCGACCGCAGCGCGCATCGTCGCTTCGATCGCGCGGGCAAGCGCGCTTTGCAACTGTTGGGCGCGCGCGCGAGCTCGAGCGCTTGCGCGAGGCGTTCGACGCTGCAGCGCTCGGTCGCGGCGCCTGCGCGGTCTTGGTATGCGGGCCATCCGGCATCGGCAAGACGCACCTCATTCATCAGCTGCTCACCGACGTCGCGTCGACCGGGCGCGCGACGGTGTTTCGCGGCCGCTGCTTCGAGCGCGAGGCGCTGCCGTACCGCGCGTTCGACGCGTTGATCGACGCGATCGCCGATCACCTCGCGACGCTGAGCCCGAAGCTGCTGCGCGAGGTGCTGCCGCTCGACTTGCGCTACTTGAGCCGGATGTTCCCGGTGCTCCAGCGCTTCGAGCTGATGGCGCCTGGCGGCGGAGCGGCGATCGGCGAGGTGCTCGCGATCCGAAGGCGCGCCGTGAACGCGCTCGGGTTCTTGCTCGAGCGGCTGTCGCAAAAGACGCCGCTCGTGCTGCACCTCGATGACCTGCAGTGGGGCGGTGCGGACGACGCAGCGCTGCTGATCGAGCTGCTCGCAGCGTTCCATTCCGGACATCGCGTGTTGTGGTTGGGCTCGTACCGGACCGAGGTGAAGGGGCACGCGCCGTTCTTGCAGCTGATGAGCTCGCAGCGCTGCGAGACGATCGAGCTCTTGCCGCTGGGCGAGAGCGCCGTGGCTGAGCTCGCGCGCGTGCTGTTGCCCGATGGCGAGCCGAGCCAGCTCGCGGCGGTCGCGCGCGAGTCGCAGGGCAATCCGTTCTTCTTGTCGGCATTGGTCGCGCACGTCGCGCTGAGCGAGCGCGGCGAGCGAATGCCCGCTCCCGATCTCTCGCAAGTGCTCGCGGCGCGCTGCGCGCAGCTCTCGGCGCCGGGCCTTCACTTGCTGCGCGTCGTGGCGCTTGCAGGGCAACCTATCGCGCGCGAGATCGCGCACGACGCGGCCGGCATGCGCGTCGAGCCGGAGCTGCTCGCCCTGCTGCGCAACAGCGGGCTGATTCGCCTTTGCTATGCGCCGGCTTCGAACGCGCTCGAGTGCTTTCACGATCGCATTCGCCAAGAGGTGGTGCGCGCGACGCCGCAAGCCGAGGCGATGGCGATTCGCTTGCGGCTTGCGGAGCAGCTCGAGCTGCAAACGCCGGAGCAGGCGGAGCTGATCATGCATCACTACCTCGACGCCGGTCTGCCCGAGCGCGCGGCGCCGCACGCAGTGCGTGCTGCGAGCGCGGCCGAGCAAGCGCTAGCGTTCGAGCAAGCCGCCACGCTGTACGAGCGCGCGGTGCAGCTCGTGCGCGATGATGCGGAGCGCCGCGCGCTGCGGGTGCGCTGGGCGCAGGCGCTCGCCAACACCGGTCGCGGCGCGCTCGCCGCCGAGCAATTCGTGATCGCTGCCGCGGCGTCAGCCGGTCGCGACGCGCTCGACTTGGAGCGGCGCGCCGCGCACGAGCTCTTGGTCACGGGGCATATCGAGGCCGGCTCGAAGCTCTTGCGCAGAGTCATCCGCTCCGCGGGCCTGCCCGATCCCGAGAGCTACTTCAGCACCACCGTGGCGCTCGTGCCGCGCGCGTTGCTCGTCTTGCTCGGCAAGCGGCCCAGCATGAAGCCGCCGCGCCGCGCGCTCGACGACGACCAGCGCTTCGCGCTCGATGTGTGCTGGAGCGCGGCGTGGAGCTTCTCCGCGATCGATCCGCTCAAGTTCGGCTTGTACACGCTCGAGTTCATCCGGCATGCAGGGCGCAGCGGCGAGCCGCGCTTGGTCTCACGCGCGCGCGCGACGCTCGGCGTCGTGATGGTGAGCAATGGCGACGCGCGCTACGACGAGGCCCTGCGCGAGATCGCGCACGCCAAAGCGCTCGCGCCCGATGCTGAGACAGAGGCCTACGTCGCGCTCTCCGAAGCCGGCGTGCACGGGCAGACCTTGCGCTTTCAGCAGTGCCTTGCGACGGCCGATGCGGCCTACGCGACCTACGCGCAGCGCGTCAGCGGCGCGCACTACGAGAAGGTGCTGGCGCGAGTCTGGAGCCTCATTTCTCTCACCACGCTCGGCGGCATGCGCGAGCTCGACGCGCGCGTCAAAGAGCTCAAGCGCGACCTCGGCAGCAAGGGCGACCTCTACGCGAACGCGCAAGCGGCGGTGTACCAGCTTGTCGCGTGCACCGTTGCGGACCAGGCCGTCGAAGACGCGATCCACGAGCTCGAGGCGACGCTCGATCAGCTGTCGATCTCGGTCGCGCTGATCCTGCGTCCTGCGCTGATCCACGGCTACCTCTACTTGGGCCGCCTCGACGAAGCCGAAGCGGTGCGGCAGCGCTGCCAGCGCGAGCAGCGCAAGCACGGCCGCGGTAACGAGCGCCTCATCAGCAGCCTCGAACACAAGCGCAGCTTCGCGTGGCTCTCGATCGCGCGCGCGCGCGGCGCTGCGCCAGGAGATCTCGCGCGCGAAGCGCGCAGCGTAAGAGACATCGAAGGCTGGATGCGGCGCCAGAAGGGCGAGCTGCCCGCGTGCTACGCCGCGATGCAGCGCGCGGGCATTGCAGCTGCACGCGGCCATGCGGACGAAGAGCTGGTCGCCCTCAAGAGCGCTGCGGAGATCGCCGGTCGCGGTGGCTTTATCGCCTTCGAGGCCGCGGTTCGGATGCGCATGAGCGAGCTGATGGGTGGCGACGAAGCGCGTGCGCTGCGGCAGGCGGCTTCTCAGTACTTCGACGCGCATGGCTTCAAGAACCCGCAGCGCTTCATAGCGGCGTTCGGGCTCGCGCCGACGCTTCGTGAGTAGCGGCAGGCCCCTTCACGCGGGCGGCTCTTTGCGCTCCCATCACAGCCTGTGAAGGCGTGCCTAGCATTTGCGTTGCTGATTGCGGCTTGCACGACGGCGGGTCAGCGCCCTGCCGAGCGGGATCGATGGTCAAGGCACTGAGGTCGTCTATCCCATCGTCGTGAACGCCGCTCGGAGTGCGCGCCGCGCGAACAAGGCACTGATCGATGACGAGCTCCGCGAAAAGGAAGACCTACAACCTGGACGAAGTGCTGATCGCGCGGGCGCGTCGCGTTCTGGACGCTCGCACCGACACCGAGACGATTGAACGCGCCCTTCGCAGGGTGGTGGACGATGCGGAGATCGAGGCAGCGCTCGACGCCATGCTCAGCAAAGGCCGCTTCACGACCAAGCTCAAGTGAAGGGCTTGCGAGCGCGGAGCTCGTCGAACGCTCAGCGCGCGACTCGCGGTATCGCGCCAACGTCCAAGGAGCTCGCAGATCGCGGCGGCTGGTTTCGGCGCACCCCATGAAGGCGGCCCTGCGCCCCTTCTCCATGAACTTCCGGACATATGGTTTGGCCTAACGCGAGCCCGTAGATTCGCGGTCGATGGATACGCGACACCTCATCGACGCAGTCGTCCAGCAGACGACGCTGCTCATCGCGCAGCTGGCGACGCGGGCGGGCATCCGGGCGCCGATGGCGCATATCGCCGACCAGATCTTCTTGGAGCTCTCGCGCGAGATCGAACACCAGGGCGTCTCGCGCAGCGTGACCGCCGACATGTTCGGGATGGCGCTGCGGTCGTACCAGAAGAAGGTCAACCGCTTGAGCGCGAGCATGACGCAGCGCGGTCAGACGCTGTGGCAGGCGATCCTCGACTACATCGGCGAGCGCAGCAGCGTGAAGCGCGCGCAAGTGATCGAGCGCTTCGCGAAGGACGACGAAGGCCACGTCATCGCGGTGCTGAGCGACTTGGTCGCGAGCGGCCTTCTGTTCAGCACGGGCCGCGGTCAGACCGCCGCCTACCGCGCGATCTCCGCCGAGGACCGCAAGGCGCTCCTGGACGATGACGGCCTCGACGGCCTCTTGCACTTCGTGTGGCTGCAGATCGCCGACGCCGGCTCGATCACGCGCAGCGAGCTGCACGCGCGCTTCGAGGGCCGAGTCGAGCAGGTCGAGCGCGTGCTCGAGACGTTGGTCGGCGACGGCTGCGTGCAGCGCCAGCTCGAAGGTGCGGAGGCGCGCTTTTCGACCTCACGCGTGCTGATCCCCGTCGACTCCGAGGCGGGCTGGGAGACGGCCGTGCTCGATCACTACCGCGCGGTGTGCGTCGCGATCTCGAGCAAGCTCGCCAACCGCGACGCGCCGGCGAAGCGCAACTTGGTCGGCGGCGCGACGCTGGCGTTCGAGGTGCACGCCGAGCACCCGCACACCGACGAGGTGCTCGCGCTGCTCGGGCGCGTGCGCGAGCAAGCCAACGAGCTGTGGGAGCGCGTCTCGAAGCACAACCGCGACAAGCCCGTCGCGGAGAGCGAACGCACGCGCGTGGTCTTCTACTTTGGTCAGAACGTCATCGAGGCCGGCAGCGACGAGCAGGTCGTGCCATGAAAAGGGTGAGCACTATGCAAACGCATCGAATCACGCTCGTCGCAGTGCTGGCGCTGATGGGTTGCTACGGCACCAGCGAAATGCAGTCGGCGGACACCAACACCAATTGGTTGAAGCCGTGCGAGGCGAGCCCTCAGTGCGGCGCGGAGCTCAGCTGCATCGACGAGGTCTGCGCGCTGCCGTGCACGACGGATGCGACGTGCAGCCGCTTCGGAAACCAGGCCGAGTGCCTGCCGACGAGCGGGTCGAGCGAGATCTGCGACCTGGCCTGCGAGGACGACGCTGCGTGCAGCAAGCTCGGCGACGCTTTCGCGTGCGTCAGCGGTCGATGTCGCCACGAGCCGGAAGAGCCGCCGAGCGAGAGCGATGCAGGCGCAGAGGACGCAAGCGCAGAGGATGCAAGCGCAGAGGATGCAGGTCCCGGCCCTGTCTTCGACGCAGGCCCGACGATCCAAGAGTTCGACGAGAATGGCTTCATCACGTTGAGCACTGTCGATCGAGTCGCTTCGCCGCCCAAGGTGATCTGGTCCGAGGGTCGCTTTCTCGTCGCGTGGGCCAGCGCGTCCAACTTCGACAGCGTGACGAAGGAGCCTACGAGCGGGCCGCCCGCCGTCGACGTCGTCGAAGTGACGAGCAGCGGTGTGGTCGAAGAGCACCACGTCGAGGTGGAGGACTTTGCGGGCATTCCCGGAAGCATCGCGGCGATCAATGACGATGATCAGGTGGTACGAACCACCCAGTCCGATGAATGCGATACGCAGATCGTCGACTTTCGTACCGGCGCCATTCAAGTGATGGATGTCCCGTGCGAAGAGCGGCCCGCCAGCATCGCGAGCATCCGCGGCAGCGACGAGTGGATCGTCGCCAGCTCGCTCGAGCGCGACATCCGCGTCGGCCGCTACAGCTCGGCAATGGGTTGGATCGCGCCGCTCGAGGTGATCGGCGAACGCGACGACGACGGGTACACGCTGGACGTCACGACCGCAGGCAATGCGGCCACGGTCGTCTGGGGCAACACCTACGGCAGCTGGGCTTATCTCATCGACGACCTGGCAGCGCTCACGTCGGGCACGGTGTCGCGCTTCGACGGCGCAGTCATCGTGGATGGCCAGTACGGGCTCGCTCAGCTCGACGACCGCGTCATCGCCGTTGCGCCGTTCGTACAAAGGCTCTGGACCAACGTGCTCGGCACCGACACAAAAGCACCCGTCAAAGATGTCATCGAGGACGCGCTGGCGGAGGATCGAAAGCCAGGAACGGCCTGGCTCGCACAGCGGGAAGTGCTCGCCGTCTGTTACACGACGGCGGGCCGCGATGACGTGGCCGACGATGCGGTCTCCGTGGTCCTCGTCGACCGCGATGGAGACCTCGTCGAGGGCGTGGGCATCGCGACTGACATCTGGAATGGCGGCGGCTGCGATCTCGCCTGGTCGGGCAGCGAGCTGCTCGTCGCCTGGTGGGACATCGATCACAGCGGAGCCGGAACGAGCCTCGTACGCGCGATGCGCCTGCCCGTCCCGTGGTGAGCGTGGCAAGCCGGCGTGTCCGCGCCAGCCGCTGCGGCCGGCACGCTTTTTAACGCCTGTATTCACGAGCGCCAATCGTTTAACCGCGGGCGTCGGGTGCATGCACCCGTTCGGCCCGAGCGGTTTTACGAAAGGCTTTCGTGCATGAAGAGCTCGGTGCGATGCATCTTCGCGGTGGCTACGGCCCTGCTGTCTTCATGCAGCTCGCCGGATGAAGGCCCTTCGGGTGGTCAGGGTGGGGCGGCTCCCGGGTCCTGCACGCCGCTCTCGACGGCAGCGTGCGTGTGCATGGGCGACCCCACGCCGCGCATGATGCAGTGCTTAGCCGATGGCACTGGCTATGCGGCGTGTCCGTGCGCTCCGATCGGCGGCAGCGGCGGTATCGGCGCGAGCGGGGGCAGCGCGGGCACGACCGGCGGCACAGGGGGTAACGGCGGTAACGGCGGTAACGGCGGTAGCGGCGGTAGCGGCGGCACGACCGGCGGAGTGGGCGGCGGCGCGCCGGACGCAGGGCCGCCCGACGGCGGCGCGGCGGGTGGTCACGAGGACGTGGTGTTCACCGAGAACGTCCGCTTGAACGACGACATGGGCAACGGTCGACAGTCGGAGGTCGCGATTGCGTCCGGCCCCGATGGCCTCGTGCTCGCGGGCTGGATGGACGAGCGCGCCGAGCGCGTGTGCGCGTTCTCGTTCTCTACCGATGGCGGGTTAACTTGGAGTGAGAACGTCTCGATCCCGAACGTCTCCAGCTTCGTCGGCGACCCGGCCGTAGCGATCGACGGGGGCGGCACGCTGTACGCCATCTGCCAGCAGTACGGCGCGGAAGAGATCCGCATGATGACGTCGCGCGACAAGGGCGAGACGTGGTCGGAGATCCGCAGCATCCAGGACGCGCCCGATAAGCCCTATGCGCAGGGCGGCACCGAGCCGGGCATGGTGTTCGTCTCGTGGCTCGGCAATCCCGGCGGCATCAAGCGCTCGCTCGACTTCGGCGAGACGTGGGACGAGCCGCACTCGACCGGCAACATCATCCACGGCACCGCCATCACCGCCGCGACGACGGGCGTCGTGCACGTGCCGTACAACTTGGACTCGCAAAACAATCAGCTGCGCTACCTGCGCAGCAAGGACAACGGCGCGACGTATGAAGAAGCGCGTGATCTGATCGAGGACATGGGCAGGTTCTGCTTCAGCTGCATGCCGCGACAGCATCCGATCGTGGGCGCGGGCGCCGACCCGACCGGCAAGTACGTCGCGATCACGTGGTCGAGTCGCATGACCGCAGGCGAAGGCGACGACGACGTGTGGTTGCTCTACTCGAAGGACGGCGGCGATACGTGGACCGATCCGATCCGCGTCAACGACAACGACTCGCCGTCGCGGCAGTTCGAGCCGTGGGTCGCGGTCGATGCGAAAGGTTGGGTGCACGTCGCGTGGACCGACTTCCGCAACGGCGAAAACGATACCTACTACGCGCGCTCGGCCGATCCGACCATGGGCTTCGAGCCCAACATCCAGATCAGCGACGGCGGGGGTGCTACCAACCTCGCCTTCTTGGGCGATTACAAAGGCATCGCCGTGCAGGGCAACGACGTGCTGGTCGTGTGGCAGGACACGCGCGACGACTCGGGCGATATCTACTTCTCGCGCGCGGCGGGCGCTGCAGCGGCGTTGCCATGATGCCGCTACTACGAGGCTTTGCGCTGGTTGCGGTGGTGCTCGCATCCGCGGGCTGCGGCCGCTCGGATGCGACGCCGGTTGGCAAAGCCGAACCGGCGAAGGCTCCTGCGCTCGAAGCGGCGACGCCGCATGCGCGCCTCGCACCGCGTGCACCGCGCGCCCTGGCCGCGGCTCGGTTGCCCGAGGACCCGGTCGCAGGCGCGCGCTCGACTGAGCAATGGCGCGAGCGTCGCGTGAGTCGATTGCGCAAGCGCCAGCTGGACTTCGATTACGAGCATCTCGCGGACCACCGCGCGGTGATCGAGAAGATCGCGCTTGCGCGCTCGCGCTACGACCGCGCGCGAAGCGAAGCGGCGCTGAGCGCGGCGCGCGCCGCGATGCCCGCCCAGCTCGACAAGATCAAGGCCAGCGTCGTTCACAGGCTCGACACCGGCCGCGGCTCCCGCCTGCTCGCCGACTATGACGCGCTGCTCGCCGCGCTCGCCACGAGCTACCCCGACGCGAAGCTCGCGAGCTTGCGCGGCGATGCGAGCGCGCTCACCGCGGTGCAAGCGAGCTTCGATCAGCGCGTGCAGGGCATGAGCGCGTGGCTCGAGGAAGCGAAGCTCGCAAAGACCGCAGAGGCGAGCGTTCAAGCGCCAGGGCGCGAGTCCGCGCTGTCGAAGCTCTGAGTCGTTCGCGAGGTTTCACATCTTGCGGCGGATACGTCGAAGCGCGCTGACCTCGGAGCGCGCGCAGGAGAACGCGCGGCCAGTACCAGTGCGTGCGCCTTCGAGCCGCGCGCGAGCCCGCTTGGCGCGTTGGCTTTTCGCGCCGCAAGGCGGATACTCGGCCGTGATGATCGCGCAGACACGACGTATGCAGAGCACGGCTGGCCTTCAAGGCTGGCTTCTTTCGTGCGTCGCAGCGCTGTTCGTCGTGTTGCTCTCGGGCCTACCGACGCTCGGCGCCGAGCTCTACGCCGCGCACTTCGAGTGCTGCGGCAGCGAGTGTGAGGGCGCGGACGACGAGGGCAACTGCCCGCCCAACTGTCACTACGGCACATGCGCCAAGACGATCAGCACGGCGCCCTCCGTGATGTCGCAGATCTTGCCGGCCGCCGCGCTGCCGCAGGAGCTCGCGCGCATGGAGCTGTTGCCCGAGCTGAGCGGTGTGCGCGTGGACGTGTTCCACCCGCCTCGAGCGTAGCGCCGCACGTCCGCCGCCGTATTGCGTCTTGCGCGTGCCCGAGGCTCGCGTGAGCGCCAACTCGGGCGCGCGCGCCGCAGGTCTTGGCGCGCGTGCACGCGACCGACGCTAGACCGCGCGCCGAATCGTTCGGCGCGCGCGAGGCGGGCACGCTGCGCGCGGCCCTCCCGTGCACGATCACCATCCATTTAAAGGACTCGAACCATGAATCGAACCTCCATTTTCATTTCGGCCGCGCTCCTCTTCGCGGCGGCCTGCGCGAACAAAGAACCCGCGCCCGCCGCGCACGAGCACGCGCATGCGCCCGCCAACGTCGTGGCTGGCTCGCACGAAGACTGGTGCGGCGAGCACGCGGTGCCCGAGTCGATGTGCACGCGCTGCAACCCGTCGCTGATCGCCGCGTTCAAGGCCACGAACGACTGGTGCAAAGAGCACGGCCTGCCCGAGTCGCAGTGCCTCGAGTGCAACCCCGATCTGAAGATCGTGCGCCCACCCAAGGGGAAATGAATGCGAGCGATCGCAGCATGGGTGATCGCAGTGTGGGTGTTGGGCTGCCAGCCCAAGCACGACGAGCGGGTCGCACCCGAACGCGGCGACGCAGTCGACCGCGCGAACCCAGTGAAGGTCGCCGAACCGGCGAGCGCCGATGCGCTGTGCGAGGAGCACGGCGTGCTCGAAGCTGTGTGCACCCAGTGCAACCCCGCGCTGATCGCCGTGTTTCGCGCTAAAGGTGACTTCTGCGAGCAGCACGGCTTCCCAGAGTCGATCTGCCCGAGCTGCCATCCCGAGCGCGGAGGCAGACCGAGCGTGGATGTCAGCGCGCCCGCGGACGACGGCGCACCGGCCGACGGCACCAAGATCCGCTTCAAGAGCCAAGAGACCGCTGCACGCGCGGGCATCGAGACGGTCGAGGC
>WUUC01140323.1_pt1 | contig 10282 bp, 6 predicted proteins | sample 6278441 | NCBI WGS metagenome assembly WUUC01 (sample SAMN13675441, study PRJNA597444) | soil metagenome | isolation source: soil | place: USA: Washington | collected 2017-10 | reverse complement strand
GAGAACGGCGAGCAGGAGGTAGTCAAGGACGCGCTGGGGGAGCCGATCCGCCTCGATACCGTGCGACAGGCCACTACCGGCGAGGACCTGAGGCTGACCATCGACGCGGCGATTCAGGCTCGGACGGAGGAGGCTCTGGCGGAGGCCGGCGAGACCTACTCGGCCGCCGGCGCCACGGCGATCGTCATGAACCCGAAGAGCGCCGAGGTCCTGGCGATCGCCAACTGGCCGGGCTTCGATCCGCTGCAACTCGACCAGACCTCCGACGAAGCGCTTGTGAACCGGGCCACCGGGTTCACCTACGAGCCGGGATCGACCTTCAAGCCGTTCACCGTGGCCGCCGCACTGGAGGAAGGCGTGGTCACGCCCAGCACCAGCTTCTACCTGCCCTCCAAGATCCAGGTGGCCGACCGCAGGATCGGCGAGGCCCACCCGAGGCCACCTATCACCCTCACGGTCGCCGACATCCTCGCCCAGTCATCCAACGTGGGGGCGGTCAAGGTCGGTCTCGAGCTCGGCTCGGAGAGCTTCGACTCGTGGATCCGCAGGCTCGGCTTCGGTGAGGCCACCGGAATCGAGTTCCCCGGCGAGGAGCAGGGGATCGTCCCGGAGCTGGATGAGTACTCCGGGTCGACGATGGGGAACCTGCCGATCGGCCAGGGCCTGGCCGTTACTCCGATCCAGATGGCCGCCGGCTATGCGGCGATCGCCAACGGCGGCGTCCTCAGCCAGCCCCGGCTGATCACCGAAATCGGAGGTGAGCAAACGGAGCCGGAGGAGGGCGAGCGGGTGATCGAGGAGCGGACATCCGCTCAGATCCGGCGAATGCTGGAGGGCGTGCTGGCCCCGGGAGGTACCGCCTCCCAGATCACGGTCCCCGGCTACGAGCTGGCCGGGAAGACCGGGACGGCGGAGAAGGCCGAGGGCGGCAGATACTCGGAGACGGCCTATGTGGCCTCCTTTGCCGGGTTTGCCCCCGCGCACGACCCCGCGCTGCTGGTCACGGTGGTGGTCGACGAGCCGATCGGAAGCATCTTCGGGGGTGACGTCGCGGCGCCGGTGTTCGCAGACATCGCCTCGTTCGCGCTGCCGTACCTTGGTGTCTCGCCGCGCTGATACTCCGGCGCGAGGACCGCTTCCTAGAATCGCCCGCGATGAACCTGACTGAGTTGCTCGACGCTGCAGGCGTCGAGGCCGAGCTGCGAGGAGACGGCGATGCCGAGATCGCCGGCCTCGCGTACGACGCACGCCAGGTCGGCGAGGGGGCGCTGTTCTTCTGTGTGCGGGGGATGACCAGCGATGGCCATCAGTTCGCAGGCGAAGCGGTGGAGAGGGGGGCCGTTGCGGTGGTGGTCGACCATCCCCTCGAGCTCGGCGTGCCGGAGGTCGAGGTCCGGGACGTCCGGGCCTCGATGGCTCCGCTGGCGGTGGCCTTCTGGGGGGATCCGACCTCCGAGCTGATCGTGGCCGGCGTCACCGGCACGAACGGAAAGACGACCACCACCTTCCTCATCCGCCACATACTCGAGGCCGCGGGGCGCCGATGCGGGCTGCTCGGCACGGTGAGGCGGGTCGTAGGCGGAGCGGTCGAGGAGGTGGAGCGGACGACGCCCGAGGCGATCGACCTCCAGGCGATGTTCCGGCGCATGCTCGACCGAGGAGACGAGGCCTGTGCCATGGAGGTCTCGTCGCATGCCCTCGCCCTGAACCGCACGGACGGGATCCACTTCGACGTCAAGGTGTTCACCAACCTGACCCAAGACCACCTCGACTTCCATGCGGACATGGAGGAGTACTTCGCCGCCAAGAAGCTGCTGTTCGCGGCCGAGGGCGGAGCCCCGCTGATGGAGCTGGCCGGCGGGGTCTCGGTGATCAACGTCGACGACCCCTACGGGCAGCGACTGGCGGGAGAGCTGGGGGAGGGGGAAACCGGTGAGCGGGTCACCTTCTCGGCCGCCGGCGCCGAGGCGGAGTTCAGCGCCACCGAGGTCAGCTTCGACGCTTCAGGCGCGGCCTTTCGCTGCCGAACGCCGGCCGGGGAGCTCGAGGCCCGGATCCCGCTTCCAGGCCACTTCAACGTGGAGAACGCGCTCGCCGGGCTGGCGGCGAGCTATGCCCTCGGCGTCGATCCCCGCCTGGCGGTTGATGCCCTTGCCTCCGCCAGCCGGATCCCCGGACGTTTCGAGCCGATCGAGGAAACTCAGCCGTTTGCGGTCGTGGTCGACTACGCCCACACTCCGGACTCGCTCCGGAACGTCCTACGGGCGGCGAGGCGGCTGACCGAGGGGCGCCTGATCGCGGTGTTCGGTTGTGGGGGCGACCGCGATCGTGACAAGCGGCCGTTGATGGGAAGAATCGGGGTCGAGGAGGCGGACCTCGCCGTGATCACCTCCGACAACCCCCGCTCGGAGGAGCCGCTGACGATCATCGATGAGATCCTGGCGGGAATCGAGCCGGAGGAGCCGGAGTCGGGAAGGCACGCCCGGACGCGAAGCGGAGGACGTGCCGAGGTCGGTAGGCACGCCCGGACGCGAAGCGGAGGACGTGCCGAGGTGGTGGTGGAGGCCGACCGGCGGGCAGCGATCGCCCTCGCCCTGGGCCGGGCCTCCGCCGGAGACATGGTGGTCATCGCGGGCAAGGGGCACGAGCAGGGTCAGGAGTTCGCCGGCGGGCGCAAGCTTCCGTTCGACGATCGCGACGTCGCCCGGGAGGAGCTTCGCCGCCTAGCGGCTGGCGCGGCGCGGTGATCTCGCTCGACGGGGAGCGAATCGCCGCCGAGGCCGGCGGCGAAGTCCTCGCCACTGGCCGGGCACGGGGCCCCACCCGGGTGGTGATCGACTCTCGGGCCACCCGGGAGGGAGACCTGTTCGTCGGCGTCCCCGGAGAGCACGAGGACGGCGGCGCCTACGGGGCCGCGGCCCTGGAGGCCGGCGCCTGGGGCGTCCTGGTGAGCAGCCGGTGGGCGCGCGAGCTGAGCGCCGCGACGGGCGGCGAGCCTGGGGGCTGGGTGGTGGGAGCACCGGACCCCCTCACCGCCCTGCAGTCGCTGGCTCGATTCTGGCGGCGTGAGCTGGGTTGCCGGGTTGTGGGCATCACCGGCTCGACCGGCAAGACCTCGGTCAAGGACATCTGCCGGGCGATGCTCCCCCTCCGCCTCCACGCGAGTCCCGAGAACTTCAACACGGAGGTCGGGCTACCGCTGGCCATCCTCATGGCTTCCGAGGGCACCGAGGCGCTGGTGCTCGAGATGGGGATGAGGGGGCCCGGACAGATCGCCGAGCTGTGCGCGATCGCCGAGCCCGACGTGGGGGTGATCACCAATGTCGGCCCGGTGCACGTGGAGCTCCTGGGCAGCGTCGAGGCGATCGCCGCGGCCAAGGCGGAGATAGTCGCCGGCTTGCGGAAGGGCGGAACCGCGGTCCTGCCCGCCCACGCCGAGCCGTTCGAGTCCTACCTCGGCCCGGACGTACCCCGGCTCAGCTTCGGCGAGGGGGGCGACGTCTACGCCCGACAGGTATCCGCCGGGTCCGGCGAGACCGAGGCCCTGATCGTGACGCCAGTCGGGGAGGGGCGGTTCACGTTCCCGTTCGATGAGGCCTACAACCTCGAGAATGCGCTGGCCGCCATCGCCGCAGGGCTGGCGCTCGAGCTTCCGCTGGCCGAGATGGCTCGTCGCGCGCCGGGGATAGTCTTCTCCCGCCTCCGGGGGGAGCTCGTCCACCTTCCCGGTGACTCGATCCTGATCAACGACTGCTACAACGCCAACCCGCTGTCCATGCGCGCTGCGCTCGACCATCTGGCGTCGTTGCCGGTACCGGGACGGCGGGTGGCGGTGCTCGGGGAGATGCGGGAGCTCGGGCCCGAGGCGGGCGCATACCACCGCGAGGTCGGCGAGCACGCCCGCAGGCGGGGAGTGGAGCTGTTGATAGGGGTCGGCGAGCTGGCCCGGGAGCTCGCCCCCGACGAGCTCGTCTTGGACGCGCAGGCGGCGGCGGCGTTGCTCACGGATCGGCTGCAACCGGGCGACGCGGTGCTGGTCAAGGGCTCTCGCGCCGTCGGCCTCGAGCTGGTCGCGGAGAGGTTGACCCAAGCCGAAGCCTCCACAAACCAAGCTGGCCCCGGACGCGGGAGCGAGGGCGGGTCCATCGATGATTCCTCGCGCCCGAGCGGGAGCGGAGGAGCCAGCGTCTGATGTTGGGCGAGATCCTGATCGCGGGCATGGCCGCGATGCTGATCTGCATCTTCCTCGGCCCACGGTTCATCGAGTACCTCCGACTGAAGGAGTTCGGCCAGAACATCCGCGAGGAGGGGCCCGAGGACCACCTGGAGAAGGCCGGGACGCCGACCATGGGAGGCCTGATCGTCTTCGCCTCGATCGCCGTGCCCTACCTCGTGCTCTCGGACCGCGACGCGCAGAGCCTGGCGGTGTTCGGCGTCGCCATGGGATGCGCGGGGTTGGGCTTCGCCGACGACTTCGTGAAGATCGTCAAGCGACGCTCCCTGGGCCTGTCGGCGCGGTGGAAGCTCCTGTTCCAATTCGGGCTCGCGGTCGGCCTGTGGTACGTGGCCCGGGAGGAGGTGGGGTTGGACTCGATCGTCGAGCTCCGGATCTCGAACGCGCAGATAGACATCCCCGACGCCGCCTACATCGTGCTGGTGTTCCTGGTCATCGCCGGGGCCAGCAATGGCGTCAACCTCACCGATGGCCTCGACGGCCTGGCGGCGGGCTGCTGCGCGATCGTGCTGCTCGCCTACACGGCGATCACCTTCATAACCAATGAGCAGGAGGACCTGGCGCTGCTCTCGGCCTGCCTGGTGGGAGCGTGCGTCGGGTTCCTGTGGTTCAACGCCTTTCCGGCCTCGATCTTCATGGGGGACACGGGCTCGCTGGGCCTGGGGGGCGGAATCGGTGCCCTGGCCGTCATGACCCAGACCGAGGTCCTGCTGATCATCATCGGGGGCATCTTCGTGATCGAGGCGATGTCCGTTGCCCTCCAGGTGGCGGCCTTCAAGACGTTCCGGCGCCGGGTGTTGCTGATGGCCCCGGTCCATCATCACTTCGAGCTCCTCGCGTGGTCGGAGTCGAAGATCATGCTCCGGTTCTGGATCGTGGCCGCGGTCTGCTCGGGGATCGGATTCACCCTCTACCAGCAGTCGATCGGCACATAGCTGCCTGGCGCCTGCGCCGGAGGCCGCAGGTGAATGGCCCGGCGGGGGCGAAACTAGTTATGTGAAGTCGGCCGAGCTGAAGCCACGCCCGTTGCTGCCCGAGGGTCCGTTCCTGGTCGTGGGGTTGGCGCGCTCGGGGGCGGCAGTCGCAGGCCTGCTGGCCGGGCGGGGAGAGGTCGTCCGGGGCACCGACGCCGCTCGTCCGCCGGAGGCGGAAGGGCTGCCCCCAGCGGGCGTCGAAGTCAGCCTGGAGGTGGATGGAACGGAGCTCCTGGACGGCATCCGGACGGTCGTGAAGAGCCCAGGCGTGCCCCAGGACGCGCCGGTGATCGCGCGGGCCCGGGAGCGCGGCATCGAGGTCACCGGCGAGCTCGAGGTCGCCTGGCGTGCGATTCCCAATCGCTTCTGCGCGATCACCGGGACGAACGGCAAGACGACCACGGCCGAGCTGGTCGGGCATCTGCACCGGGTCGCCGGTCACGCGGTGGCCGTGGCCGGCAACGTCGGCACGCCACTCGCCTCGCTCGCCGGCGAAGTGGGCGAGGAGGCGACGGTTGTCTGTGAGTGCTCGAGCTTCCAGCTCGAGGACTGCTCCCGGTTCGCGCCCGAGTGCGGCGTCTTCCTGAACCTGGCCCCCGATCACCTGGACCGGCATGGATCGCTGGACGCTTACCTGGAGGCCAAGCTCCGCATCTTCGCCAACCAGGGCAACGACGATGTCGCCGTTTACAACGCCGCGCAACCCGAGCTCGCGGGAAGAGACCTGGGAGGCTGCGCACGGAGGGTCCCCTTCTGCCCGCAGGAGCCCTCCGAGCCCACCTGCGAGATGAGCCGGCGAGGGGGGGTCATGTTCTACGGCGAGGAGCCGCTGCTGGAGCTCGAATCCCTGCGGCTGCTCGGCGAGCACAGCGTCGAGAACGCCATGGCCGCCGCCGCAGCGGCACTCTCGCTCGGCATCGACCGCAAGGCAGTCGCCGAGGGGCTGTCCAGCTTCGAGGGAGTGCCCCACCGACTGGAGCGGGTGCGCGAGCTGCGGGGCGTCACCTACGTCAACGACTCCAAGGCCACCAACGTCACTGCCGCCCTGGCCGGCCTGACGGCCTTTGGGGGCGGCGTGCACCTGATTCTCGGCGGCTCGCTGAAGGGAGAGAGCTTCGAGCGTCTGGTGGATCCCGTCACCGAGCGCTGTGCGGCCTGCTACCTGATCGGGGAGGCCGCGGTCCGCCTGGAGCAGGACCTGGGGCCCGCGGCGGCGCAGGGTGTCGCCGTGCGCCGCTGTGTCGATCTCGAGCGAGCGGTCGGCAAGGCGGCCGGCGCTGCCACCACCGGCGAGGTGGTCCTCCTCTCACCAGCCTGCGCGAGCTTCGACCAGTACGAGAGCTTCGAACGGCGTGGCGAGCACTTCCGCTCCCTGGTGGAGGAGCTGCGGTGAGCGGGAGAAGGCGCGCCATGCTGGCCCGCGGACCGGCTGCCCGAAGCGGTGCTCCGCCGATCGAATACTCGCTGCTGCTCACCGCCACCCTCTGCCTGCTGGCTCTTGGTGCGGTGATGGTGTTCAGCGCCAGCTCGGCTACGACCCTGCTGGCCGAGGGCGAGGGCGACGGCGCCTACTACCTGAAGCGGGTCATCCTGTTCGCGGCGATTGGGCTGCTGGTGATGCGGATCGCCTCCATGCGGGGCGCGCGGCTCGCCCGGGCGCTCACTCCGGTGCTGGTCGCGGTGGCCCTGGTGCTGCTGGCCGCCGTGCTCATGCCGGACGTCGGGCGAAGCGTCAACGGAGCCCAGCGGTGGCTCGGCGCCGGGCTGGTCCAGTTCCAGCCCTCCGAGCTGGCGAAGCTCGCCCTGGTCCTGTACGGGGCCCACATGCTCGCGGTGCAGCCGCGACGGGTTCGCAGCCTGAGCGGCCTCGCTCCCTACCTGGTGGTGGTCGGGGTTGCCCTGCTTCTGATCGCCGGCCAGCCCGATCTTGGCACAGCGGTCGGGCTCGGAGCCGCCGTGGCCTGCCTGCTGGTCGCCGCGGGCACCCGGCTTCGCACCCTGCTCCCCCTGGCCGCGGCGATGGGCATCGCCGTGCTGGCGATGGTTGCAGCGCATCCCTATCAGCAGGAGCGGCTGACAAGCTTCCTCGACCCCGCCGCCGACACCGGCGGCGCCGGCTTCCAGGCCACGCAGGCGACGATCGCCCTCGGATCCGGAGGCGTGCTCGGGGTCGGACTCGGAGAGAGCGTTCAGAAGGCCTTCTACCTACCCGAGGCTCACACCGACATGGTCGCCGCGGTCCTGGGCGAGGAGGCCGGCCTGGCCGGCATGGCGGTGCTGATCGGCCTGTTCGGGATGTTCGGTTACGCCGGCTTTCGGGCCGCGCACCGGTCCCGGGATCGCTACGGCAAGCTTCTCGCTGCCGGCCTCACCTCCCTGGTCCTGGCCCAAGCGGCGATCAATCTGTTCGCCGTCCTTGGCCTGGCCCCGCTGACCGGTGTGCCCCTTCCCTTCGTCTCCTATGGAGGTAGCAGCCTGATCGTGACGCTGGCATCGGCGGGCTTGATCCTGAACGTGGCCCGCGGTCCCCGGGCGAGCGCGGCACCGGCCAGGAATCGGGCCAGGCGCCGTCCTTTGGGGGCGGCTGGCTCTGGTGCCAAACTCCGCGTGCGCGATGGGACGAACCCGGCCAGGCGCAGACGACGCGGCGCGAGTCGCGATAGCGGCGGGCGGCACCGCCGGTCACGTCGTGCCGGCGATCGCAGTCGCCGACGCGTTGCGCGCTGAGGGCGCGCTGGTCTCCTTCCTGGGCACCCGGGAGCGAGTCGAGGCAAAGCTCGTCCCGGATGCCGGCTACGAGATGGACTTCCTGCGCGTCAGCGGCCTCGACCGCCGAAATCCGCTCCGCGCCACGGCCGCCGTCCTGCAAGCGACCGGCGCCATCCGCACGGCTCGCCGGGCCCTTCGCCGCCGCGGCGCGGAGGTGGTGCTCGCATGCGGCGGCTATGTCGCCGGACCAGCGGGCCTCGCTGCCTTGACCACGGGCCTGCCGCTCGTCCTCAGCGAGGCCGACAGCCGCCTCGGTCTCGCCAATCGGCTCCTGGCCCCCCGGGCCCGCCGCGTCTGCCTGGCCTTCCCGATCGCCGGTCGCAACGGCGACCGCTACCTGGTCACCGGTCGCCCGGTGCCGGAGTCGATCCTGCGCGCCGACCGCGCCGGGGCCAGACGCCGGTTCCAGCTGGGCGAGGGAGAGAGCTGCCTGCTCGTCGTCGGGGGCAGCCTGGGCGCGCGGTCCCTAAACGAGGCCGCCCTGGCCGCGTTCGCCGGCCCCTCACGGCCTCCCGGGGTGCAGGTGATTCACGTCGCCGGGAGCCGGGATTACCTCGATCTGCGCCGACGCTGGGAGGAGAACGGACGGCCCGAGACCTACCGGCTGCTGGAGTATGAGCCCAGCCTGGGGGAGGTCCTCGCGGCCAGCGACCTCGTCCTCGCCCGCGCCGGCGGATCGGTGTTCGAGATCGCGGCGGCCGGGCGACCCGCGGTGCTGGTCCCCTTCCCTCGCGCCACCGGAGAGCACCAGGCGCAGAACGCCCGCTGGATGGCCGAGGCCGGCGCTGCCGCGGTGTTACGCGACGAGGAGCTCACCCCGGACCGCCTGGCGGGCACGGCCAGGGAGCTGCTGGCCGACGGCGAGCGGCTGACTCGCATGGCGGCGGCCTCCCGGTCGCTGGCCCGTCCCGACGCCGCCCGGCGGGTCGCGGCCGAGGTCCTGACGGCCGCTGAATGAAGGAGCAGCGAAAAGCCATCCCTCGACGCGAAGCGGAGGAGATGGCGTTGATGCGGCGGCGGCGGCTTCACTTCATCGCCATCGGCGGAGCTGGGATGAGCGGCCTGGCGCTGGTATGCCACCAGCTCGGCGCCCAGGTGACGGGCAGCGACCGCGCCGACTCTTCCTACATGGAGCGCCTGCGGGCCGCCGGCCTCGAGCCGGCGCTCGGACACGCCGCGGAGGCGGTGCCCCCCGACGCCGAGGTCGTCGTCTCGACCGCGATCCGGGAGGACAACCCGGAGCTCGCCCGGGCCCGCCGGCGGGGGCAGCGCGTCATTCACCGGGGTGACCTGCTGGCCGAGCTTTGCGCGCGGAAGCGGCTGCTCGCCGTCGCCGGGACGCATGGAAAGACGACCACCACCGCGATCTGCGTGCACGCTTTGCGCGAGAGCGGCGCCGATCCCGCCTTCTTCCTCGGTGGCGAGCTGCCCGGGGCGGGGCCCGGCGGGGAGGCGACGAACGCCGCTTGGGGAGGTGGCGATTGGGTCGTGGCCGAGGCGGACGAGAGCGACGCCAGCTTCCTGAAGCTCAGCCCGGAGGTCGCGGTGATCACGAACCTGGAGCTCGACCACCATGCGCGCTGGGGCTCTGTGGCGCAGTTGCGGCGTGCGTTCGCCTCCTTCGCCGCGCCGGCCCGGGGGCTGGCCCTCGGCGCCGGGGTTGAGCTGCCGGGCCTGGAGGACCGGGAGGCGATGATCCGACTCGCGGTGCGGCCGGACGGCGCGTCGGGCGAGCCGGCCGACCTCGTCGCCACACAGATCGAGCCCGTGCCCGGAGACGGGACCACTTTCCGGGTTCGAGGGTCCGACCTCGATCTCGACGTCAGGCTCGGCGTCCCGGGTCGGTACAACGTGGCGAACGCCCTCGCGGCGCTGGCGGGGTTGCGCCTCGCCGGGGCCGATGTGCGGAGCTGCGCCGAGTCGCTGCCCGGCTTCGGTGGCGTTGCCCGCCGCCTCGAGCTCAAGGGCACGAGAGACGGCGCCTCGATCTACGACGACTACGCTCACCACCCGACGGAGGTCGCGGCGGCGCTCGCCGCTGCCCGCGAGCTCGGAGGTCGGCGGTTGATCGCCGTCTTCCAGCCCCACCTCTACTCGCGGACAAAGGCGCTGGCGGCCGAGCTGGGCGCCGCGCTGGCCGACGCCGACGAGGTTGCGGTGCTCGACGTCTACCCCGCCCGCGAGGAGCCGGTCGGAGATCTCGCCGGCGTCAGCGGCCGGATGGTGGCCGAGGCTGCCGCGGAGCGAGCCGGCGGCAAGCCAGTGTGGTGGGTGCCGGACGCCGAGGGGGCACGCCGGGCGCTGT
>WUUC01051892.1_pt1 | contig 10282 bp, 13 predicted proteins | sample 6278441 | NCBI WGS metagenome assembly WUUC01 (sample SAMN13675441, study PRJNA597444) | soil metagenome | isolation source: soil | place: USA: Washington | collected 2017-10 | reverse complement strand
CGCCACCGGCGGTGATCTTCAACGCCGTGAACAACGCGCTCGATCCGCTAGGCGTGGAAGTGCGCGAGACACCACTTACGCCCGAGAAGCTGCTCGAGGCTCTGGAGCGCGCAAAGGCGGTTCCGAAGCGGGAGGCGGCGTGAAGGCCGCAGCGTTCGACTATGTCCGGCCGCGCGACCTCGGCGAAGCCTTGAATTTTTTGACTGGAAAAGTTGGTGAAGCGAAGCTCATTGCGGGCGGCCAGTCGCTCGGGCCGATGCTCAACCTGCGCCTCGCACGGCCCAAGCTGCTGGTCGACATTTCCAGGATCGAAGCGCTGAAAGAGATCAAGGACGAGGGCGATGCCTGGCGCATCGGCGCCGCCGTCACCCATGCCGAGCTAGAAGACCGGCCGCTTCCGGCCTGCGAGCCGCTCGCCAAGGTGGCGCGCGTGGTGGCGTACCGCGCGGTGCGAAACCGCGGCACGGTGGGCGGGAGCATGGCGCACGCCGACCCGGCGGCCGACTGGCCGCTCGTGCTCGCCGCGCTCGATGCGCTGGTGCGCGTCAGCGGCCCGGGCGGCTCGCGCGAGATCAGGGCGGACGCTTTCATGACCGCAGCCTTCACCACCCAGCTCGCCGATGACGAGATCGTGGAATCGGTGCGCGTGCCCAAGCTCGGCGCCGGCGCGCGATGGGGCTACTACAAATTCTGCCGCAAGACCGGCGAATTTCCCGACGCCGCGGCGGCCCTGCTTCTCGATCCCCAGCGGCGCGTCGCGCGGCTTTTCGCCGGCGCCCTCGAGCGTGCGCCGCAGTCCCTCGAGCCGGTGGCCCGCACGCTCGCGCTGGAGGGCCACGCGAGCGCCGACCTGATTGCCGCGGCGCTCGCCCGCGTCGCGCCCGGCCTGGGCCCTGCTGCACGCAAGCTCCGTGCGACCGCGGTGCAACGCGCCCTCCTGCAATGAAGACGATCGATCTCAGCGTCAACGGCGAGCGCGTGCAGGCGCTGGTCGAGCCGCGCATGCACCTCGCAGACTTCCTGCGCGATCAGCAGCGCCTGACCGGCACGCACCTGGGCTGCGAGCACGGCGTGTGCGGCGCCTGCACGGTGCTGATCGACGGCCAGCCGGTGCGCTCCTGCATCACCTACGCGGTGCAGTGCGAGGGCGCGCAGGTGCGCACGGTCGAGGGCTTCGAGGACGACGCGCTCATGAAAGAGCTGCGCGCGGCCTTTTCGCGCGAGTACGCGCTGCAGTGCGGCTTCTGCACGCCCGGGATGCTGATCGCCGCGCGCGATCTCGTGCTGCGCCTGCCCGGCGCCGACGAGCGCCGTATCCGCGAGGAGATGTCGGGCAACCTTTGCCGCTGCACGGGCTACGTCGGAATCGTGCGCGCGATCTCGTCGGTGGTGCAGTCGCGGCGCGCCTCCAACGAAGTCCCGGTCGAAGAAAAGAAGGCCCAACCGCCGGCTCGGTTCACGCCGCTGGAGGCCAGCAAGGATGAGAAAGTTCCGTCCGCTCCGGTGTCTTCGGGCACGCGCATCGAGGACGAGGTCACGGTGAAGCACCCGATCGACACGGTGTGGGCGGCATTCGCCGACATGCCTGCGGTGGCGGCCTGCCTGCCGGGCGCCGAGATCACCGAAAGTACCGGCAGCGCCGTCAAGGGACGCATCACGGTCAAGTTCGGCCCGATGCGCGCCGCCTTCGCCGGGGGCGCGGCGCTCGAGCGCGACGAGCCGGCGAAGCGCGGGGTGATTCGCGGCGCCGGGCAGGACGCGCTTTCGTCCTCGAGGGCGCGCGGCGATATCGCCTACCAGCTCTCGGATGCCGGAGGCGGTTCCACGCGGGTCAGAATCAGTATCGACTACAGTTTGCAAGGGCCGCTTGCGCAGTTTTCGCGCGGCGGCTTGGTGAAGGAGTTGGTCGGCCGCATGGTGGCCGAGTTCGGCAACAACCTCGACAGGCACCTGGCAGGCGGCGCTCGCCCGGGTGCGCGGGCGGGCGAGCTCGATGCGGGCGGGGTGTTCTGGAGATGGCTCTGGCTACGATTAAAGGCGATTTTCAATTGAGGAGTGAGGAGCGATGAAACTGCTGAAAGTGGTGTTTGGCCTGGTCGTTGGCGCGGTGGCCGCCCCGGCGCTCGCGCAGGACAAGATCTCGGTGAGGCTCGACTGGACGCCGTGGGGAATCCACGCGCCGATCCACCTCGCCAGCGAAAAAGGCTGGTTCAAGCAGAACGGCATCGACGCCACGGTGGAGGATGGCAACGGCTCGGTGACCACCGTGCAGCTGGTGGGCAGCGGCCGCTTCGACGTCGGCAATGCGAGCCTCGCGCCGATGATGATCGCGCGCGACAAGGGACTGCCGGTGCGGGCGATCGCCAACTTCGCGCGCAAGAACGACATCGGCCTGCTGGTGCCGCGCGGCGGCGCGATGAAGGGGCCGCGCGACCTCGCCGGCAAGAAAATCATCTTCACCGCGGGGTCGCTCGAGGCGCCGTTCCTCGACACCTTCCTCGCCCAGGGCGGGCTCAAGCGCGAGCAGGTGGAGCTGCTCAACGTCGAGGCGGCGGCGAAGGTGCCGACCTACGCGGCGCAGCGCGCCGACGGGGTGTTCTCCACCGTGCCTTTTGTGCTGCCGCTTGTCGAGGCGAGCAGGGCCTCCGACGCGATCCTCTTCTCCGACTACGGGCTGCAGTTCCCGAGCTTCGGCCTTCTGTCCTCGGAGGACAAAATCAAGCAGCGCGGGCCGGCGATCCGGCGCTTCGCGAGCGTGGTGGCGGGTGCCTGGGAATACATCCTCGCCGGCGGCGAGGACGAGGCGGTGAAAGCCATCATTGCGCAGCGCCCGCAGGCGAAGCTCGATCCCAAGGTGCTGCGAGCGCAGATCGACTCGCTCAAGGCGTTCTTCAACACGCCCGCTTCGAAGGGCATGCCGATGGGCGTGATGGCCGACGCCGACTGGGTGGCGGGGATCAAGACGATGGCGTCGGTCAATCTCATCAAGCAGGCGCCTGCCGCCGATTTTTACACCAACGACATGCTCGATCGTGCGCTGATCGCCAAAATCGCCAAGCGATGAAGGGCCGACCGGCCGCCGCCATCGAGGTGCGCGCGCTGCGCAAGCAGTTCGGCGCGAACGGCGTCGTCGCCATCGAGGACGCGAGCCTGTCGATTCGTCCGGGCGAGTTCGTGAGCGTGCTGGGGCCGAGCGGCTGCGGCAAGAGCACGCTGCTTCGCTGCATCGCCGGTCTCGAGACGCCGAGCGGCGGCTCGGTCACGGTCAACGGCGCGCCGGTCAGCGGGCCGCCCGAGGGCCTGGGCATGGTGTTCCAGAGAGACGCGCTGCTCGACTGGCGCAATGTGGCGGACAACCTGATGCTGCCGGTGGACTTTAGGCGCGGCGACCGTGCCGCGGCGCGCGAGCGGGCGGCGGCGCTGCTTGCGCTCACCGGCCTGCAAGGCTTCGAGAAGGCGTATCCCGCGCAGCTTTCCGGCGGCATGCGTCAGCGGGTGGCGATCTGCCGCGCGCTGGTGGACGATCCGCTGCTGCTCCTCATGGACGAGCCGTTCGGCGCGCTCGACGCGCTGACGCGCGACCAGATGAACATCGAGCTGCAGCGCATGTGGCTCACCGAGCACAAGACGGTGCTGTTCGTCACGCATAGCATCAGCGAGGCGATATTTCTGGGCGACCGGGTGGTCGTTTTCACGCCGCGCCCCGGGCGCATCGCTGACGTGGTCGAGGTCGACCTGCCGCGGCCCCGGCGCCTCGCCGTGCGCGCGAGCGACCGGTTCAACGGCTACGCGAGCCACATCCGCACCCTCTTCGAGGGCATGGGCCTTCTCAAGGAGGAGGCTTGAAGGGAAACCTCGCCGCGCTTGCCGTGCTGGTGGGCCTGTTCGTCGCCTGGGAGGTCGCAGTGCGGGCGCTCGAAGTGAAGCCGATCATCCTGCCGCCGCCTTCGGCGGTGTTCGCCGATCTCTTCAGCGCGCCGGCGTGGTACCTGGGGCACGCATGGTACACGCTCATCGTGACCCTCGCCGGTTTTGCGCTGTCGGTGGTATTCGGCGTGCTCCTCGCCGTGCTGATCGTCGAGTCGCGCCTGCTGGAGAAAAGCATCTACGCCCTGATCGTGGGCCTGAACAGCGTACCGAAGGTGGCGGTGGCGCCGCTTTTCGTCATCTGGCTGGGCACAGGCGCCGAGCCGAAGATCGCCATCGCGTTCTTGATCGCGGTGTTCGCGATCGTCATCGACGCGGTGCTCGGGCTCAAATCCGTGCCGCCGGACATCCTGGATCTTGCGCGCTCGCTGCGCGGCGGGCGCCTCGCCACGCTCTGGCGCATCCGCTTTCCCTGCGCGCTGCCGTCGCTCTTCGCCGGCATGAAGGTGGCCATCGGCCTCGCGCTGGTCGGCGCCATCGTCGGGGAGTTCGTCTCATCACAGCGCGGCCTGGGCTACGTCATCCTGAGCGCGCAGGGCATGTTCGACACGGCGCGCGTGTTCGCCGCCATCCTGGTGCTCGCGTTGATGGGCGTGGCGCTCTTCTGGCTGATCGCCTGGCTCGAGCGCTTTGCCATCCCGTGGCACGCGTCGCAGAAAGAGCACGTTCACACTTCCTAGAAGGAGATCACCATGGCACTCGTTCCCATTGCAAAGCTAGGCAACTTCCTCCACATCTACGACTTCAAGGTCGAGCCCGACCACATCGACGACTTCATCCGGCTTTTCAACCAGTTCGACTATTCCGACGCCAACCCGATGCACAAGTCGCCGGCGCAGGTAAAAGACGGGGCGCTGGTGCAGGACGTGAAGGATCCGACCCGGTTCTGGCTCATCGGCGAATGGACCGACATCGAAGTGCATGCCCGGATCCTCAAGGAGTTCAAGGGAATCAAGCCCGAATTCATCAAGCACATCGTCGGCGGAAATTTCACGCCGCAGTACGGCAAAGTGGTCTCGGCCACGCCGCAGCACATCCTCGACAAGGCGCAGAAGCAGTCGGCGTGAAGCTCTTTACCTTTTTTCGGTCCTCCACGTCTTACCGGCTGCGCATCGCGCTCGCCTGGAAGAAGCTTGCCTACGAACCTGCCTACACCAGCCTGCCCGGGATGAAGCACAAGGACCCGGCGTACCTGAGGCTCAATCCGCAGGGGCTGGTGCCGGCGCTCGTGAGCGACGAAGGCAAGGTGTACACGCAGTCGATGGCGATGATCGAGTGGCTCGACGAGCGCTACCCCGAGCCGCCGCTCATGCCCCGCGACGCGGACGAGAAATGGTACGTGCGCGCCGTGGCGCAGATCATCGCCTGCGAGATTCACCCGCTCAACAACACCCGCGTGCTGAAGTACCTGAAGGCGAGCTACGGATTCGATGACGCCCGGGTGAACAGCGGCTGGTACGCGCACTGGATCGCCGAAGGCTTCGCCGGCCTGGAAGGTTTTCTAACTGTGCAAAAAAGAAACGGCAGCTATTGCCTCGACGAGCGCGTCACGCTCGCCGACGTGTGCCTCGTGCCGCAGGTGTTCAACGCGCAGCGCTTCAACTGCGACCTCAGCCCCTATCCGAGCGTGGTCAGCATCTTCGAGCGGTGCATGAAGCTGCCGGCGTTCGCCGACACTCAGCCCTCCAAACAGGGGGACGCCGCCTGATGCTCGCGCGCCAGCCGCACTTCGACTACTCCGCGATCGTCGGCCGGCCGCAGTTCTCCTGGCCGGGCGGCAAGGCCCTCGCGTTCCATCTGTGCCTCAATCTGGAGGCGTTTGCCTTCAACACCGGCCTCGGCGTCTCGTACTCGCCCGGCCTTCGGCAACCCAATTCCTACAACTGGGCTTGGCGCGAATATGGCAACCGCGTAGGCGTATGGCGGCTACTCAAGCTCTTCGACCGGCTGGAGCTGCCGGTGTCGCTTCTTCTTAACACTGAGTGCTATGACCATTGCCCCGAGGTGGTGGCCGCCTTTCGCAAGCGCGGCGACGAGATTGTCGGACACGGGCGCACGAACTCCGAGCACCAGAACGACTTCGATGAAGCGGGCGAGCGCCAGCTCATCGCAGACGTAACCGAAGCGATCCGCAAGCACGAGGGCAGGCCGCCCGCCGGCTGGCTCTCGCCCGGGGTGAATCCAAGCCTGCTTACGCCAGACTTGCTGCAGGAGGCGGGCTATCAGTACGTCCTCGACTGGCCGATGGACGACCAGCCGGTGTGGATGAAGACGCGAAACGGCCGGGTCCTGAGCGTGCCGTATCCGCATGAGGTAAACGACATCCCGATGGTGGTTCTGCACCACGGCGGCGCCGACAAGTTCGCCGACATGATCATCGACAACTTCGACGAAATGCTGGAGCAGTCGGAGGAGCAATCGCTCGTCTACGGCGTGTCGATCCACGCCTTTATCGTCGGCCAGCCATTCCGGCTGCGGCATTTTCGCCGGGCGCTGGAGCACATCCGCGCGGCTTCCGACCGGGTGTGGTTCGCCACCACCGGCCAGATCGCACAGCACTTCAGCCAGGTGGTGCCTGCGGGATAGCGGCAGCGGCCCGCGCGATAAGCCACGCACCGCCGAGCGCCGGCGGCAAGACAACCGCCTCGCCATGCCGCTCAATTCGCAGCGCCGTGCAACGGGCAAGGAACGCCTGAGGGTCGCGAAACGAAAGCGCATAGCCGGCAATGCCGGGCGCGGGTGGCGCGCTGCCGAGGAGCTTGTCGAGGGCCTGTCTCGTTCCGACGACGACGCGGCCGCGGGCACAGTCGAGCTGCACGAGGGGTCCGTCGGGACGGGGCAAGAGGCCGCTGAAGCGGGCCCACCGCGCGGCGACCTCGCCGGGGTGCTCGGCGACCACGTAGACGGCCTCGAGGCCGATGACGCTGTTGTCGTGCGCGAGGCTCGCCGCGGTCCAGATCACTTCCGGGCTGAGGTGCTGCACGTACTGGATGCGACCTTCGGACATCCGGGCCGGCGGCACGTATACCACCCGGAAACGCACGCGATCTCCGTTTTCCAACGTCCTTTCCAGGGCGACCAGGGGCTCGGGCTCGAAGCCGTGCGCCGCCAGGCGGCCATGCTCGGCTTGCGCATCCGGCGTGCCGAAGCATGCGAGGTGCACGCCGTCGTAGCGCGCCATGCGGCTTCGCACGCGCTGTGCGTTCGGCGTATCGAGCGTGGGCGCGAGGATTTCGATGTAGCCGTGCTCGAGCATGATGCAGCGGTTGGAGGTCCCGGCCGGCGCGCCCTGCGCGCGGTGCGCCGACTCCGGCGTCACCGCGAAGCCCAGCGACTCGGCGAGGCGGGCTGCGGCGCCGAGGTCCGGCACGAAGTGGGCGACGTGATCGAGATACAGCTCCCCCGGGGGCGGCTTCTGGCGCTCGGCGATGTTCATGGGCGCGTTAATATACCTGCGTGAACAAACCCCTCGAAATCGCGATGCTGACCGGCGCCGAGGCGGTGGTGGAGATGCTGGCGGCGCACGGCGTCGAGGTGATCTTCGGACTGTGCGGCGACACCAGCCTGCCGCTCTACGACGCGCTGCGCGGCAGCAGCCTTCGGCACGTGCTCACACGCGACGAGCGGCACGCGGCTTACATGGCGGACGGCTACGCCCGCGTCACGGGCCGGGTGGGCGTGTGCGAAGGGCCCTCGGGCGGCGGCGCCACCTACCTTCTTCCGGGACTCGTCGAGGCAAACGAATCTTCGGTGCCTATCCTCGGCATCAATACCGACGTTTCCGTGTCGTCGCGAAACCGCTTTACCCTCACCGAGCTCGACCAGGGCGCCCTGATGAGGCCGCTCACCAAGTGGAACGCGGTGCTCGACCGCTCGGCGGACATCCCGCGCACGCTGCGGGCCGCCTTCGAGGCCATGAGCAGCGGCCGCCCGGGAGCCGCGCATATCGCGCTGCCCTTCGACGTACAGAACGGCGCCGTGGAGCGAAGCGAAATCTGGGCCGATCCCACGCTGGGCGTGTTTCCGTCCCGCCGCGTGGCGCCCGATCCGTTCTTCATCGAGCTTGCTGCGAAGGTCCTGCGCGGTGCCAAGAATCCGCTGTTCATCTGCGGCGGCGGCGTGGTTCTTTCCGCCGCCGAGCCGGAGCTTCTGGAGATTGCAAGGAAGATCTCCGCGCCCATCGCGACCACGGTGAGCGGCAAAGGATCGGTCGACGAGCGCTCGCCTTACGCGGTTGGCGTGGTCGGCTCGAATGGCGGCACCCCGCAGACACGCGCCGTCGTGGATGCGGCCGACGTCATCGTGTTCGTCGGCTGCCGTGCCGGATCGGTGACCACCGAGCGCTGGCGCCACCCGGCGCCGGGACAGGCCAAAATCATCCACGTCGACCTCGACCCGCAGGTTCCCGGCAGGAACTACAAGGTAGACGTGCCGATCGTCGCGGATGCGAGGCTCGCCCTTGCCGCGCTCTGCGAAGCGGTAAGCGACAGGCGCGGCGAGCTCTCGCTCGTGGAAGCCAAACGGCGCGAGAAGTTCGATGCCTTCCAGGCGCTCGCCGCCTCGGGCGACACGCCGATCAAGCCCGAGCGCGTGGTCGCCACGCTGGACCGGCTCCTGGACGAGGATGCCATCGTCGTCGCCGATCCCGGCACGCCGTGCCCGTACTTCTCGGCGTTCTACCGGGTAAAACGCCCCGGACGGCGATTCTTCTCCAATCGCGCGCACGGCGCGCTTGGCTATGCGCTCGCCGCCGCGGTCGGCGCGCATATCGGCCGCCCGGCAGTGAAGACGGTCGCAGTCATGGGCGACGGCAGCTTCGGCATGTGCGTCGGCGAGCTCGAGACGGTCGTGCGCATGGAGCTTCCGATCACCTTCATCGTCATCGCGAACGCGGTTTACGGCTGGATCAAGGCCGGTCAGAAGTCCGGCTACGGGCAGCGCTATTTCTCGGTCGACTTCGGCGTCACCGATCACGCGAAGGTCGCGGACGCCTTCGGGGTGCGCGCTTTCCGCGTCACGCAACCGGCCGAGCTGGAAGCGGTGCTGAAGCAGGCGTTGTCGCACCCGGGTCCTTCGCTCGTCGACATCGTCTGCCAGCCGCTGCACGAGGCGCGGGCGCCGGTATCGGAGTGGGTGGCGTAATGAAAGAGCTGCCTTCTTTCGTCCACGGTCACCACGACATGGGCGGCCAGCCCGCGGGCAAGGTCGAGCCGCTCGAGCACGACTACGAGGCGTGGGAGCGCCGGGTCGACGCGCTCATGGTGCTCTGCTCGGGGGTGAAGGGGCCGATGCGGGGGACGAAGCGCCTGCTGACGGTCGACGAGCTGCGCAAGAACATCGAGGCGCTTCCGCCGGACACCTACGACAGGCTCGCCTACTACGAGAAGTGGATCACCGCGCTTACCCAAACGCTCGTTCAGCGCGGCGTGATCACCAGCGCCGATCTTATGCGCAAGATGAACGAGGTGCGCAAGCGTGCGTAGCCACCACGACATGGGCGGGCTGCCGGCAGGCGCGCTCGAGCGCGCCGAGCATGGCTATGCCGATTGGGAGCGCCGCGTGGATGCAATGTCGGTGCTGATCGGACAGAAGCGCCTGGTGACGGTGGATGAGCGCCGCCGCGCGATCGAGATGCTCACTCCGCAAGCCTACGACAGCCTCAACTACTACGAACGCTGGGTGATCGCGCTCGGACAGACGCTGATTCAGCGCGGCCTTATCACGAGCGCCGAGCTCGCCGCCAGGATGCGCGAGGTGCAGGCACGTGTCTGAACCGCAATTCCAGCCCGGCGATGCGGTGCGCGTGATCGAGGCCTATCCTCTCGGGCACGTGCGCACGCCGTTCTACATCCGCGGCAAGAGCGGAATCGTCGAGCGCTACTGCGGGGCGTTTGCCAACCCCGAGGAGCTTGCGCAGATGCGCGACGGGCTGCCGCCTCAGCCGCTGTACCGGGTCAAATTCCGCCAGCACGATGTCTGGCCCGATTACCAGGGAAGCCCGCACGACGTGCTTGAAATCGAGATCTATCAACACTGGCTGGAAAAAACATGAACGACCCCGGTCCCTATCGCCCGCTCAGCTATTTCCAGCTGATGGAGATCAGCCTGCGCGAGCTCCTCGTCGAGAAGGGAATCGTCACGGAGGAGGCGGTGGCGCAGGAAGTCGAGGCGATGCGCAGGCGCGGCTACGAACGCGGCGCGCGCGTGGTGGCGCGCGCCTGGGTCGACCCGCAGTACCGGCAGCGCCTGATCGCAAACGGCACCCAGGCGTGCGAGGAGCTGGGTCTCGAGGTGCCGGCACTCAGGCTCCTGGTGGTCGAGAACACGCCGCAGGTCCACAACGCCATCGTCTGTA
>WUUC01160102.1_pt1 | contig 10283 bp, 15 predicted proteins | sample 6278441 | NCBI WGS metagenome assembly WUUC01 (sample SAMN13675441, study PRJNA597444) | soil metagenome | isolation source: soil | place: USA: Washington | collected 2017-10 | reverse complement strand
GCCCGAGCCGGGCGAGCGGCCGATACAGGTCGTACCTCCAGTCGGACTCGCCGGTCATGCCGTACTTCGAATCGGCGCCGTCGAGCCACAGTGCGACGAGGAGGTCGGTGAGGTACTCCCGGACCGTGCCGTGCTCGTCGGTGGGCGCGGACAGCACGTCGGCGCGCTGCTCGGGGGTCATGTCGAGGGCCCTTCGATCAGTGCGCGGATCCGGGTGCGGGCGCGCTCGGCGGACTCCGGGTCGAGCCCGGACGAGATCACGGCGAGTGTTGCGGCTTCCCACCGGGCGGCCGCCTGCGCGGCGTGGGTGTACCCGTCGCGCCATCCTTCGCGGTACTGCTCGGAGCCGGGCGGCGGCTCCGGGGTGACGCCGTGCAGATGGGCGGCCCGCTCGATGTCGGACATCACGCACCCCCGAAGTGGTGGGCGCCGATCAGGATCGCGGCGAGCGCGAGCCCGAGTGCGGCGGTGGGGTTGAGCACCCGACCGACGATGGCGATCGCGGCGAGGATGAGCACGGCCACGGCGGAGCGGGCCGGGTCGGCTCCCTGCCACACGGCGAACGCGAACAACGCGAGCAGCACGAGCACGGACATCTTGACGGCGGCGGGGGGCATCACCGAACCCCCGTGGTGCCGTCGGCGTGGGTGCCCATCAACTCGTCGTAGGAGAACCGGTCGCCGAGCACGTCGACGATCGACACCTGCGAGCCGACGAGCCCGAGACAGCGGGCGTCGAACATCAGGGCGTACTTCTGCACGGTGGCGGCGCGGCGGACGAACTGCGCTCCCAGATCGGTCACTCGCCACACACCGGCCTTGCCGCCGTCCTCGCGGCGGTGGCGGGAGTCCTCGATCAGCCCCCAGGCGGCGAGTTTGCCCTCCTCGCGGGAGCGGCCGCCGACGGTCTCGGGGATGTACTGCCACTCCTGCCCGGCGGCCCGCCACATCTTGATGAGGCTGCGGGCCATGCCGGAGTTGAGCTTCCGCCGGTACACCTTGACGAACTGTGTGCACGCCGGGCAGTGGGCGCCGTTCGCCCGGGCTTGCTCTTTGATCCACTCTTTCGCTTCCGCGAGAGTGGTCGTGGGTTCGATCTTCAATTCGGGTCCTTCCGGTGGGTGGGGGAACAGGGTCGGATCGGTGGGGCCGTAGTCGGTCGTGGTGACCGTGCGCCGCAACAGGGCGGCGGTGAAGTGTGAGCCGGTGAACTCGCGGATCCGGGCGAGCGCGCCGTCGAGGTCGTCGCCGTGCTCGAACAGCCACGGCTGCGAGCCGGGGGACTCGGGGCGGCCGACCTCGACGGCGTACTCCACACGGATGGTGATCATGTCTTCGTCATCTCGCCGATCGCGCAGGTGCACCGGCCCGCGCTCACCCACAACCGGCGCAGCACGAGGAAAATCCGCTGCGTCTCGTCCTTCGGGAGCGGTTGCAACTCGTGCGGGTTGATCGCCCCGGCGATCGCGAGCGCGGTCGCGTAGTAGCCGAGAAACACCGTGCGGTGCTCGGCGTGGAGTTCGCACGGCTTCATGGGCCGTCCCCGGCGGTGACGATGAACAGCATCCCGTCGGAGAACATGCCGCCGATGTAGCGGGCCCCCTCGGGCAGGTCGGTCCCGACCACGGTCATGGTCACCGAGGTCGGCGGGCCCGGGGTCTGCACGAGCACCCATATCGAGCCGGTCGCCGGGTCCCGGGCGACACCCTTCGGGGTGCCCGGGACGGTGGTCGTGGCGTGCGGGAACACGGGGAACGGGGAGACGTTCACGCCGACAGCGGTCGGCCGTTGCCGTCGAGGGGGCGACGGAACGGGTGCGGCACGGCGTCGTGGGCGGCGGCACGGCTGCGTCGGCCCCGGCCGGCGGAGGTGCGGCGGCCGGCTCGTCGGGAGGTCTGCCGGTTGTGGCGCGGGGCCCACGTGGCGCCGTCGGGGGTGGCGCCGTCCTTCACGGCCTCGTCTAGTTCGCGCTGGTTGGCGACGGTGATGCGCTTCCCGTCGCGGCCGCGCAGCACGGCGTACGCCTTCGCCTCGTCGGGGGTGATCTCGTGAGCGTCGGGCACGGTGAGTGTCCTTCCTGTCGAGGGGAGTAGCGAATCATCATGTTGTGCGTGTAGTCTAGCGCATGTCGTCCCGAATCGGGACGGCCACAGTCTCACCACTCCACCGGAGGAATCATCGAATGAGCCACGAACGGAGGCGTCATGGGCGGTCGCCGACCCAACCGCGAGACGTTCGCGCGGATGACGGACGACGCGCTCACGGCGTGGATCACGACGACGGTCGAGCAGTGCCGAGCGCTCCCGCTCGCGGTGGCGACGCTGGTCGAGCGAACCGGAATCAGCTACGGGCAACTCCGGTCACAGACTGGGCTGCCGAAGTCGACGGCGCAGGCGTGGGTGAGCCGGACGCGCTCCGCGTCACCGGGCTCGCCGACGACGGACACGGGAACCTCCGCCCCGTCGACTTCACCCTCGACGACCCCGCCGTGATCGCCGCGCTGCGCGCGGTCGGGCTGGCCGGGCTGACCATCGAGGAGGGCTGACGTGGAGATTGCCGGGCTCGTCAGCATCACCACGATCGCGGTGCTGTGCCTGTTCTTCATCGCGCTCCGGAACGGGTTCCTCGTGACCCTGCTCGCGGCGATGTGCGGGGCGGCGCTCGGGTTCGTCGGCGCGATGGCGACGATCTTCGTCGACATCATCCAAGCGATCGACTCGGCCGTCCGAGCGATCCAGTAGAGGGGACGGACCGACCATGACCACACCCGCGCCCGCCCCGGCGCCCGCGCCGCCGCCCCCGCCGGGGACGGCGCGTCGGCAGCCGCGTCCCGGCGCCCGACCGCTGCCGAACGGGCAGCCGGCCCCGGTGAGCCCCGGCGCGCAAGCCGCCGCCATGGGGCAAAAGGGCATGCCCCGGTGGGCGCTGGTCGCGCCGATCGTGGCGGCGTTCCTCGTCGCCACCGCCGCGACGTGGGGCCTCGTCGGGCTGCTCGTCGCACTCGGTGTGGTGCTGTTGTCGGGCATCGCGTACGTCGTGATGCGGATCCGGCGCAACCGACAGGCGCGCCGAAGGGGCCGACAGCCGGCCCGCCGTCGAGGGCCCGCGTCGCGGCGGGCGCCCGGCGGGTGGACGTTCCCCACACCGCGAGGAGGATCATGGAGGACAGGTTCGAGGGGCGGGCGTGCCCCCGGTGCCGCCAGGCGCCCGGGGAGTTCTTCTCGCTCGCCGATGGGCGGCCGGGGCCGTGCGAGTGGTGCGCGGTCCGGCGGGAAGCTCGGGTCGCTTCTGCCGAAGTTGGGCGGGCGTGGCTCCGGGTCGCGCGGGTCGCGGTCCGGCGGGCTCGGCTCGCGTGGGCGCGGCGGCGGGCTCGGCTCCGGTGGGCGTCGGGGTGGGCTCGGCTCCGGTCGCCGGGGTGGGCTCGGCTCCGGCGGTCGCCGAGGTGGGGGGCTCGGCTCCGGCGGTCGCCGGGGTGGCGGGCTCGGGCTCGGGAAGCTCAACCCGCTCGGGAAGGGGGGCGGCCGCAGCGGGCGGGGGTCTACCGGCTCCGGCACTCGACGCGGCTCCGGTTCCCGGGGTCGTGGCGGCGGGCTCGGTGGGGCGCTCGGGAAGCTGAACCCGTTCGGCAGCCGTTCGGGGGGCGGCGCCCGGCGGGGTGGAGCCTCCGGGAGGTCGGGTCGCAGCGGTGGATCCGGGCGTGGCCGCTCACGCGGCGGGCTCGGTGGGGCGCTCGGGAAGCTGAACCCGTTCGGGGGGCGCGGCCGCAGTGGCGCGGGCCGCAGCGGGGGCCCCGGCCGGACCTCGTCATCTGGGACGAGGGGCCGTTCGAGGTGGAACCCGTTCGGTGGCCGTGGTCGTGGCGGCTCATTCAGTCCGCGCGGCAAGCGTGGACACGGGCCGGGGACGCGGGGCGGCGGGCGTGGCAGCGGACCCGGATCGAGGGGACGCGGCTTCCTCGGCCGCACCTTCGGGAAGGGCGGTCCCGCCCGCCGGTTCGGCGGACGCCTGATCGGTCGCGGTGGGACCCGCCCGACCTCTCGCGGTGGAAGCGGGTCGCGGGGATCGCGCCCGAATGGGAGCGGATCCTCGCCGACGTCCGGCCGCCGGACTGGACGCGGACTCTTCGGCCAGTTCCGCCGACCGGGCCGTCCCCGTTCTTCGCGCTTCTCGCGGACCATGCCGACGTGGGCCCGCCGAGCATTCGGGATTGGCTCGCGCGGTCGGGTGAGTCCGGCGGCGCGCAACCGTCACCGGAACTGGCGGCAGGCGACCCGCCGAGCGAACCGGGCGAACCGGTTCGCCGGGGCCCGGGCGTGGTGGAACCACCCGAGGCGGGTCACGGCGCGTAGGCGCGCCGGGCAGGCGCTCGACCCGCAGCGGTTCATCCGGGGCGTCGTCGCCCGGGGGCTGCGGACGCCCCGGACGCGGTCGGCGGCGCGAGGGCTCATGCGCGGCGCGCGCGGCCTGCGCCGGGCCGGATGGAACGCCCGAGGTCGGCTCACGCACGGTCGGTGGCTGCTCGGGCAGGTCGCCCGGGGTCGGCTGCCGCTGGTCGGGGCGTGGCGGCAGTGGCGCAACAACCCCAACCAGAACCGCTACCTCGCGAAGCGGCAGGGGTTCCCGTGGTGGCACTGGCGGCGGATCTTCGGGGTCCCGCTGCGCGGCCGCCGCTCGATCCGACGGGTTCACCCGCAGACCGACCCGGCGCCGCCCGGCGCCGGGGGCACGACCCCGCAGCCCCTCGTGGGCGCGGGCAGCACGACCAGCACGCCCCTCGTCGCCACTCCGGCGGCGGGAACCACAGTGAATGGAGATCCAGACATGCCCGCTCGTCAGCGTTCGACCTCCGCCTCATCCGGCGCTGCCGGCCAGACGACCGCGTCGTCGTCGGCGGCCGCGTCGTCGTCGGAGGCGGTGCCCGCCTGGGTGAAGATGATCGTCGACGCGGTCGCGGCCGCCGAGAAGGACTTCACCCCGGACCGGGCCCGCGCCGTCGTCGCGGTGATGGACCACTACCCGACCGTGCTGGAGGCGATGGCGAAGTTCGCGCAGACCCTCGGGAAGAAGTCGATCGACTCGGTTGACCTGCCCCCGTCGGCGCAAGAGATGTTCGCCGCGCTCGGCTCGATCCAGATGAAGTCGGTCGGCCCGGCCCGTGACGGGCTCGCGGCGGCGAAGAAGACCGTCGCCGACCGCATCGCCCGCTATCAGGCGCAGCGGTCGCAGGACGCCGCGTGGGACGTCCGCGCGAACCGGGAGTGACCCGGCGGGCCCCGACCGGCTGCGTGCGCGCGGCCGGTCGGGGCTCATCCCTGCCCCACCCACCCGAAGGGAGTTGATCGACCGATGTCGCCGACGGCGAAGGCACCGCCGCAGGACCCGTGGCGCCCGGATTCACGGTGGGCGCTGCCCGCCGTGCTGTCGGTGTGGATCTGGACGCTCGGTTGGCTGCCGGTGTGGGCGGCCCGGTGGGGCGAGCCGTTCGAGCCGTGGCTGATGGTCGGGTTCGGGTTCGTGGCGGCCGGTGTCGGCACATGGCGGGCCCGAACGATTTGGATCCCCTCGACCTACGGGGACTCGCTGCGCGAGCAGGGCACGATCCTCGCGGTGCTCACCGGGGCGGCGGTCGGCTGGTTCCTGTACCGGGCCGGTTACACCTCGCCGTGGGCGCAGACCCCGCTACTGCTGTTGATGGCGGCGGTCGCCGGGGTGTGGTGGGCGGCGCTGGTCACGGTCGCGCCGAAGCACGCGGCGGCCGAAGCCGAGCGCGGGCTCCGGCTGGAGCACATGAGCGAAGCGCAGATCATGCGGGCGCTGCTCGACCAGTCCGACATGGCGGATGTGAAGGTGCTCGACCACGTCGAGACCCGGGCCGGCTGGACAACCACCCTCGGCCCGGATCCGGCGTACCCGCGTCCCCCGAAGATCGGCGACGTGGTGCGCAACCTCGATAACCTCGCGATCAACCTCGCGATGTACTGGCGGAACCGTGACGGCACCGTGCTCGAAGGGCCGGACATCCGGCTCGAAGAGGTGTCGCTCGACCGGTGGTATCTGCACACCTCGACAAAGCACGTGCTGCGGGAGAACGTGCCGTTCCGGCTCGCCGAGCAGCCGCACGGGTTCAACCTGCCGTTGTGGCTCGGTCTGTACGAGGACGGCGAGGCGATGAAGTTCACGATCATCGGTCGGCATCTGTGGCTCGTCGGCGTGACCGGCGGCGGCAAGTCGGTGATCTTGAACAACATCATCGCGCGGACCCTGGAGTGCCGCGACGAGTACGGCGACGCCGACGCGCTCGTGTGGGTGTGCGGCGTCAACAAGATCGTGCCGCTCGTGTACCCGTGGCTCGTGCCGTGGTTCGAGGGCCGCACCGCCGAGCCCGCCATCGACATGGTCGTCGGTGAGCACGTCGACGACGTGCTCACCTTCCTGAAGAACGTGTTCTATCTGGCGAAGGACCGCAACGCCCGCAACACCCGCCGGTCCAAGCTCCAGACCTCCTCGCAGGTGCCCGGCATCGTCGTCGTGGTCGAAGAGGCGCAGATGTTCCTGGCGATGACGCAGGCCATCGCGATGGAGGACGAGGGCGCCGACGAGTTCTGGAGCGGCGGTCGGCTCGTCCACGCGATCTGCTCGATCGCCCGCTCGGCCGGAATCTCGATCATCCTGGTGACGCAGGCCGGGCTGGTCGACGCGCTCGGCTCGTACGGCTCGGAGATCATCCGGAACCTGCAACTCCGGGCGTGCACGGTGACGATGGCGGACTCCGACGGCCGGTTCGCGCTGCCCGCGCTGCCGTCCGGGGTGGACACCACCCAACTCCGCGACCACTCGATGTACCTACAGGTCGGGATCGGCGAGAACTCCCGGGCCATGCCCGGGAAGGCAGCGAAGATCGACGAGGATGACGTTCCGCCGGTCGCGACGCGGCTCGCGGAGCGCCGGGCGCATCTGTCCGGGCGCGACCTGGAGGCGTTCAACCATGAATCGGGATGGTATGAGAACCGGTGGGCCGCCGACCGGGTGCCGGTGCTGGTCGAGGCGGCCCGCGACGACGACGAGGCACCCGGCGGGAACGGCTTCGACTGGCCCCCGGACCGGCCCGCGCAGCCGGTCGTGGTCGAGCCGGAGCCGCTCGGCGAGGACGAGCCGCGCCCGCTGCCCGGCCTGCCCCCGGTCGAGCCGGTGTCGTTCGACGTGCCCGGCGCCGACGTGGCCGTGCACACGGACCCGGACGGGCCGGACCCGTACAACGTGCCGTTGACCGACGAGGAGGAACGGGCGTTGAACGACGAGCTGACTGCGATCCTCGGCCGACCGCCGACGGTGGTGCCCGCGCCCGCGCCCGAGCCGCCGAAGGGCTCGCCGATCTCGCGGCTGCCCACCGACGCGGACATCGAGAACCTCGCCCGGCTCGCCCGGCGGATGGAGCGGGAAGCCGAGGAGATGATCGCGGCGCGGGACGCGGAGGATGCGGCCCGGCCGAAGTCGCCGCCGATCGTGCTGCCGCAGCCGCTCGCGGCGGTGATCGCCCACCTCGACGCGCTCGACGACGCGCCGTCGTGGATCGCGACGGCCGACCTCGCGGCCGAGGTGCTCGGCGAGGACATCGAGCACGGCCCGGTGAAGTTGGGGCAGATGCTCGCCCGCAACGCGCGCACGGCCGGGGTTGCGCTGAACGCGACGGAGCCGCGTGACCTGCCCGACGGGCGGCGGCTGCGCGGGTTCCTGGTCGCCGATCTGTACCGGGCGGCGGTGGCGATCCGGGACGCGCAGCGCGAGCAGCGCTAGCCCGGAACGACGAGAGCCCGCAGCCGTCGGGGGCTGCGGGCTCTCGTGCGTCCGGGGTCAGGGGGCGATGCGGGCGGCCACGTTGAACAGCATTGCGAAGTCGGCGACGAGGCTCCGGTCGGCGGTGGTGTGCTGCACGCCGCGCAGCACGTAGGAGACGGCGTCGGACACGTACGGGCCGACGCGCATCGGCTTGCCCCGGGAGTCGGTGTAGAACGCCGTCTCGTCGACGGTGCCGAGCGCGGCCATGGCGGCGTGGCCGAGTCGCCGGGCCTCCTCGACGGGCAGCGCGTAGTAGTCCGCATCCAGGATCATGACCTGCTCGCGGGTGCGCAGCGTGCCGCGCAGCCGGGCGCGGCACTCGGCGACGGTGGCGAGGTTCTGGAGGTCCTCGTCCGCCTCACGGAGGACGGAGATGGCGGGGCGGGCGTGCGGCCCGACGATGCCGACCTCGGGGCTCATGCGGTGGTTAGCGCGCTCGGCGAGGTCGGCGGCGATGTCGTCAGTGGTCTTGCGGGCGGTGGTGGGGTTCGTCATGAGAGGGATCAGCGTCGAGCGCAGTCGGCGCCCGGCCTGCCCAAGCCACTCCTCGACGGACGGCCACCCCGTGAGCCACATTCCCCGGCCGTTGGCGAAGTCGGCCCCGGTCTTGGTCACTCGCGGGAGCCACACCTCGACGCGCGTCTCGCGCACGTCGACGAACGCGACCCGGTGTGCCCGGCCCTCGATGGTCACGCTCACCCGCTCGTCGAGCGGGTAGCGGGTTGCGACCTCGAACTGCTGAACGGCGGCGAGGCGGTAGTTCGACATTTGGGGCTCCTTCGGGTGTGCCGTGCTGACAGAACCGGACTCTACACGTCGAGCGTGCAGATAGCAAGCGTGTACACGAGTTCGGCCCCGCCCCCGGGGGTGGGGGCGGGGCCGCGTGCTGGCCGGTCACTCCTCCGACGAGAAGGTGATCTCCGGGTCGACGATCTCGAAGACGCCCGCCTCGATCGCGTCCCGGTCCGGCTCCGGCACCGGGGTCACGGAGGTGAGGTTCCCGCCGCGCAGGTGGATCGAGCCGGGCACCCGGACCCGGCCGAAGGTGAAGCCCTTCTTCCGGTTGTTCGCGAGCCGGGTGTCCTTCCGGCGGGCGTTGGAGTCGTTAAGGAACCGGCGGCCGGTGAGCCGCTCGCCCTCGTCGGTGGCCAGCCATGAGGTTCCGTAGCGGTTGGTCACCTGCCGCCACGCGACCAGCGTCGCGCCGTCGAGCCCGATGAGGGCGGGGATGGTGACGAACCCGTGCTCGTCGGCCCATTCCGCCTTCCGGTCGTACTCGCGGGCGATGGTGTCGCTCGCCCACTGCGACAGGAACCCGTCGGTGTCGCAGCGCTCGAACGAGTCGGCGGAGGCCTGCCGGGCGAGGCGGGCGTCCTGCCGGTACTTCGCGGCGAGCGCGGCCCACTCGTCGGCGGTGCGGCCGTTGATTTCGGCGGCGGCGGTGGTGTTCATGGTGTCCCCTTCGGGTCGGTGGGCTAACAGGACCGACCTTACACGCCCTGCGTGCAGTCTGGCAAGCCGTGTGCACGGGTGACGTGTAGCACATCGAAGGGCGGCAGGCGGCCCGCCACGTCCGGCTCTGCCCTGCGTCCGGCCCCGTCGAGCGCCACCCGGCGAGATGGGCGCCCATCGACGCGGCCGCCTGCCGCGCCGCCACGGTAGCGGGGGCGGCCCGGAAACGACGACGGCCCCGCCCGAGGTGGGCGGGGCCGGGGCCGGCGGGGTCACGCCTCCGGGTGGTCCACGTAGAGGACGCGAGCCTCCGGGTGCTCCGCGAGGAACGCCGACTCCGCGTCGTGCTCACTGTCGGCGAGCACGATGCCGCGCTCGAAGTTCCATCGGCGGACCGGGCTGTCGGCGAAGCGGTCGACCTGCTCCGGGAACTCGGCGCCGACGCGGAAGGCGATCCCGTCGGCGTCGGCGGAGATGAGGAAGGCGGGGGCGGTGGGGTTCGTCATGAGAGGGACTCTACATGACGTGCGTGCAGTCCGCAACGTGTGCACGGGGCGGAAACGACGAAGCCCCCGACCGCTCCGGGTGGGAGTGGTCGGGGGCGTCGTGGTCTCCGGTCTCAGAACATCCCGGGCGGGATGGGGAGTCCGGAGGCGGCTGCCATGCGTTCGAGTTCCTCTTCGCGCCACGTGTCCGGGGTGCCGGCTTCGGCTGCGCGCAGCCATGCACCCTCGGCCCACATCTCCTGCCGCGTCTGCTCGGCGAGGTCCTCCCGGAGCCGCCAGCAGAACCGGACGTGATCCACGGAGGCGTGGCGGACAACGGTGCCGGGCTCGTACGCCCGGGCGAAGTCGGAGCAGTCGCCGCATACCGGGCCGGTGAGCGTGCGGTCGACGGTGGCGAAGAGGTCCTCGGCTGCGAGTTCCTCGATCGTCTGGGCGACCTCGGCGGGGATGGCGATCATTGCTGCCTCATCTCTGTGGAGTTGTGTCGGGC
>WUUC01045202.1_pt1 | contig 10284 bp, 8 predicted proteins | sample 6278441 | NCBI WGS metagenome assembly WUUC01 (sample SAMN13675441, study PRJNA597444) | soil metagenome | isolation source: soil | place: USA: Washington | collected 2017-10 | reverse complement strand
TTCGTCGAGCAGCAGCACCGTTGGCTCGAAGACCACTGCCCGGGCCAGCGCGACCCGCTGCTGCTGCCCACCGCTCAAAGTCTTGACGGACCGCTGTGCCTGCTCGGAGAGCCCAACCAGGCGGAGCGCCTCCACAACCCGCGCAGACCGCTGCGCCCGCGGCACCTTCCGCATGCGCAGCGGGAACTCGACGTTCTCGGCGACCGACATGTGCGGGAACAGCGCATAGCCCTGGAAGACGATCCCGATATCGCGCTCGTGCGGCGACACGCTCGTCATGTCCCGGCCGTCGAACTGGACCGTGCCCTGGTCGGGGCGCACGAAACCGGCGAGAATGTTGAGCGTCGTGGTCTTCCCCGACCCCGATGGGCCCAGGAGGGTGAGAAACTCTCCCGGCTCGATGGTCAAGCTCACCCCGTCGAGCGCCTGGACTTGCCCGAGCCTGACCGACACGTCCCGAAGCTCGGCTCTGACGCTCACCCGGTCCTCCCCCGGAAGACGACTCGTACCATCAAGACGAGGCCGGCCAGCAGGGACGCCACCCCGATCACGAGCATGCTCGCGGCGGCGACCAGCGGATCCGCATCTTCAGCGGTCGAGCTCAAGATCTGGACGGGCAGCGTTCCGTTTCCCGGCGGCGACAGGAAGAGCGCCACGACGATCTCGTCGAAGGAGTACGCGAGCGCGAACAACGCACCCGCGGCGATCGGCCCGCCAAGCAGCGGCAGCTCAACCTTCCAGATCACCTTCCACCAGTTCGCCCCGAGGCTTGCGGCGGCCCGCGGCAGGCGAGTGTCGAGCAACGCAATCCCGGCACTGACGGTGATGAAGACGAGCGGGGCGGCGAGCATCGTTTGCCCGATCACGACGGGCCAGGTCGACCCGACCAGCTGAAGGCGATCGGAGATGTCGTAGAGACCCAGCGCATAGCTGATGATCGGCAGGACGAGCGGCGCGATGAACAGCGTTTGCAGCGCCCGCCGTCCGCGCGCGACACGCGCGACTCCGAGGGCGGCAGCGGTGCCCAGCACGGTGGCGATCAGCGCAACGGGCACGGCGATCCGAACCGACCGCCAGAAGGCCGCCGTCCAGACCGGGTCCTCGACGAAGGACGTGAACCACCGTAGGGAGAACAGATCCGGGGGCCACGTCAGGAAGTGGTCGCTGGTGAGCGACATCGGGAAGATGATCGCTATCGGGATCAGCAGGAACAGCGCCACGAGGCCCGCGGCGGCGGCGAAGACGCCAGTGAGGCCTCCCAGCGCGGCGCGCAGCGCGAGGCGCAGCTCGGCATCGGCGTTCACGAGCGCTCCTCCCCGGCCGGAATCAGGGGAACGAACCGATCCACCAGCAGATAAAGGACGAGGATGAAGACCAGGAGGAGCAGGGACATCGTGGCGGCTTGGGCGAAGTCCAACTCCTGATTGAACGTCTGCGCAATTATCGTCGCCACCGTGAAGTCGCCCGGACCCCCGAGCAGCGCGGGAGTGATGTAGAACGCGAGCGAGAACATGAACACCAGAGCGGCCCCGGCGAGAATCGCGGGACGGACGTGGGGCATCACCACGTGGCGCAGCACGGTGCGGGGCGGGGCGCCAAGGCTCTGCGCCGCCTTGAGCTGACTCGGGTCCAGTCGCCGCATGGCGGCGTACACCGGCAAGATCTGATAGGGCAGCATCACGTGCACCATGGCCGGATACATGGCGCCGGTCGTTTGGAAGATGTCCAAGGGCTGGTCGAGCAACCCCAATTTGCGCAAGAACTGATCGAGGGCACCGTTCGGCTCGAACAGGAGAACCCAGCCGAACGTGCGCACGAGAACCGAGATCCAGAATGTCGTGAAGAGAGCCGCGAGCAGCGCGGCCCCGAAGACCCGGCCCACCGCCGTGACTGCGATGGCGTAGCCGGTGCCCACGATCGAGCAGATGAGCGTGACCGTGATCGACAGGAGCAGCGTCCGCCATACCGCACTCAGGAACAGCTCGTTCTCGAGCGTGTGAGCCACTGCCGAGACGCCGTCCTCCGAGAGCGCGCGTGCAGTCAGCGCGCAGAGAGGCAGGATGAGGAAGGTGGCGCCGCACACCAAGGGCAGGACGAGCAGCGCGGCCCGCCCGTCGAAGCCAGCCTGCCGCGGGCGGCGGCCTGATGGGCTGGTCCAACGCGCGCCCCTCAGGGCTCCGGTCAGCCCGCCTGCCACTGCGTGTATCGCTCGTTGTACTCGTCGACCTGTTCGGCCATCGCGGCGTTGTCGAGATGAAACGCGACCTTCTCGTGCTCAGGGGAGTTCGGAAGCTTGCTGAGCGTCTCCTCGTCGAGGAGCTCGAGCGCTGCCGACTGTGCGGGACCGACGAACGTGAGCTCGGAGAACTGCGCCTGCCGCTCCGGCTGGGACATGAGGCTGACGAACGCCAGCGCTGCATCTCGGTTGGGCGGGTCCTTCGGGACCGATGTTGCCGCCCACGGCGTGAGGATCGCCTGATTCCAGACCACCTCCACGGGGAAGTCCTGGTCCTTCAGGATCGCCATGCGATTGTTGGTGTTGAACACCATCGATGCGCTCCCCTGCAGCAGGAACTGGGAGCTCTGGCCGAGCGACTCCCAGAAGATCGTATGCTCGCGGATCTCGTCGAGCTTTGCGAAGGCGCGGTCGAAGTCGATGGGATAGACCTCGTCGTCCGGCACGCCATCCGCGAGCAGGGCCGCCTCGAGAACCCGTCCGAAACCCACGGCGGCGCGCGGAAGCGCGCGCTTGCCGGGAAACTTGCTCATGTCCCAGAAATCCGCCCAGGATTCGGGCTTCGGGCCGGAGGTGTCGGTCCGGTAGCCGAGGACGGCGCTGATCGCATAGGCGCCCGTGGTCCACTTCTGGAACTCCTTCGGCACGGCATCGCAGGGCATGACCTCCGGGGGCAGCTCCTCGAGGAAGCCGCGCTCGCCGAACCGGATCACGTCCCAGCCGTCGACATCAAAGGCATCCCACTGAGCTCGGCCCGCCTCGGCGAACAGAGCGATCTTCGCGATGTCCGCGTCGGCGTACGTCACGCGGCAGTTCGTGCGCGACCGAAACGGATCGGCGAACGCCTGCTCGTGAAGGATGCGTGTCGCGCGGCTCCTGTAGTCGGCGTAGACCACAGCGTCCGACTTCACTTCCAGGCTGCCGATCTTGCCGGCCGAGCCGCTCTCGTCCTCCCCACAGGCCGCGAGGATTGACGGCGCAGCGAGTGCGGCCACCGAGAGCCCGGTACGGCGCAGAAGGGTCCGCCGGTCAAGGGTTGCGTCGAAATCGTCGAAGGGCATCGTGGATCTCTCCTAGTTCGTGGAAACGCGTCTTGGACTTGCGGTGGCTGGGAAGCGGGGCAGCTGGCCGAAGAACGCGCGCAGCTCTTCGGCAAGCTCTCGAGGAGCCTCCAAACCGCCGAAATGTCCTCCGCCGTGCAGGCTCGTGAAGCGTCGGATGTCGCTGTAGCTCCGCTCGACCCACTCCCGTGGCTCGCTGCGGTAGGAGAAGTGCAGGATTTGCGCCGGGACGTCGATCTGCCGGCCGCGGTCGAGCGACTTCGAGTCCACGCCGGGCGGCACTTCGGGGCGGCCCTCCCAGACCTCGGGACGAGCCGGCGTGCCGAGCGACCAGTCGACGATCGAGCGGTAGGAGGACGCGATCGTCTCACTGACCCAGTACAGCGTCGCGTTCACAAGTAGGTCGTCCTTTGCGAACACGCTCTCGATGTCGCCGCCGCACTCGCTCCACCAGCGGAAGAAGTAGACGATGTGCGCCACGAGCCCCGCCGGCGAGTCGTTGAGCGCGAAGGTCATGAGTTGCGGCTGGTTCCTGCCGAGGTGGATGTAGCCGTCGAGCGGCTCATCCCGCTGACCTCGGCGCTCCAGGAAGGCTCGTTCGGCGGGCGTCATCGGCTTTGCATCAGCGCCGAGATAGGGCTCGGCGGGGAAGGCCGTGCTAACGCCGGTCAGGGACTCCGGGTACTCGAGCGCCAGTCGGTTCGTGATCATGCCTCCGATGTCACCGCCGTAGGCGCCGAAGCGCTCGTAGCCGAGCACCTCCGTCATCAACGAGGCCAGCAGCCCCGGTACGCGGGAGAACTCGTGCCGGGGCAGCGGATCGGAGAAGCCGAAGCCCGGGACGGACGGCACGACGACGTCGAAGCTGTGAGCCGGATCGGCTCCGAATCGTCCGGGGTCCGTGAGCAGCGGGATGAGCGGCACATACTCGTAGAACGTGCTGGGCCAGCCGTGGGTCAGCAGCAGCGGAGCCGGATCGGGCCCTCGCCCGCGCACGTGGAGAAAGTGGAGGCGGGTCGAGTCGATTTCGACGACGAACTGCGGATGGGCATTGATCTCGCGCTCGTGCTCGCGCCAGTCGAACCGGTCGATCCAGTAGTCGACGAGCTCCTTGACGTAAGCGAGGCTGGGCCCCTCCTGCCAGCCCAGGCTCGCCGTCTCTTCGGGCCAGCGCGTCTTGGCGAGACGCTCGGACAGATCGGAGAGCACCTCGTCCGGGACGTCGACGGTGAAGGGCGTAGGCGACGGCATTGGATGTCCTTCCGTTGCTGCGATCACTGGGCTCGGTGAGTGTCGACTTGCGAGACCTCGAACCGCCTGAAGCGAGCGACGTTCCATCCGGTTCCGAGCCCGGCGAGCCCGGCGCCATAGGTCTCGTCGTCTACGGAGCAGACCTCAGTTCCGTCCACGCTCGCGACGATGCGCGATCCGGCGAACCGGAGTGCCAGCGACCGCCAAGATCCACCGTCGGGGCTCTGTCCGCGCTCGAGTATCAGGTGCTCGATTCCGAGGGGAGCCTTTCGCACGTCCCGAAGCGGCGCGATTCGCAGTTCCCAGCGGCCGGCGGCGTCGATCGCCAGCCAGTAACCGCCCGGGAGCGTCAGCGTCCGGCTCTCGGTGGGCGGTCCGGTTACGCGACCGAGGAGTGCTGCCTCCCCCGGACCCGCGGTCGAAACCTCGACCGCGACCTCATAGTTACGCCAGCTTCGGTCGCCGACGATCGTGAACGGCCGGCTCAGGTTGTCGGCCGGTGTCGGTGACGGGACATCGGGGTCGCGGAAATTCGAGGTCCACGGTATGGGCGGCTCGGTCACAACCTGCTCGAGTACGCCCGCGCGCACCTCGAAGGCACCCTCCTGATCGGCGAAGTAGCGCGGCATTCGGCCATCGCGATACCCCTCGAAGGTCTCGCGCCAGGGAAACGGGAACGGGCGCGAGCCGGGCGGGCTCGCGTTCCTGCGCGAGTGACCTCCCGTGGACGTGGCCGTCACGACGGACTCCGGCTCCAGCTCCAGGACGATCTCGTCGGTCGCGTCAAGGGTCTCGATGTGCTCGAAACAGCGGTCCTCGCGCGTGCGCCAGACTTGGACGGGCCCTCGCGACTGCTCCGCGAGTCGGACCACCACACGCTGCGGCTCGACCGCGTCGCCCGTCTCAGCCACGAGACTCCACGCCAGGCGGTCTGGCGAGACCAAGCTCACGACGCTTCCACCCTGAGGTAGGTCGACGCACGCATCGCGCACGTACCGCCATCCGGGCCGGACGAAATGAGTCACGTGTGCGGCGACCCATACCGCCGGTTGGACTCGGTAGTGACCCGACCATGGCTCGTTCGCGTACATCAACCCCGACCCCGGGAACATGAGGGCGTCGTAGTAACTGGTGACGGGGCTCCAGACGAGCGTCTTCGTGAGACCCCACTCCAAGTAATTGCGGTTCACGAACTTCGCCAGCTCGCGAGCGCCGGCCCACTCGCCGCTGGCGGGCGTCGAGAGGCGCTTCCAAGCGCCGTCCTCGCTGGCCCAGAGCCGTACTCCGAACTCGTGGGCGTGAGGCCGGTAGCCGCCGTAGAGCTCTGGGTAGTGCACGCCGATGACGTCAACCGCCTCGCGCAGCACGGGATCGTCCCGCATGTCGTCGGCGATCTGCCACGTACCGTCGGCCGCGACGACCTCGACATCCAGACTGGCCTCCTGGAGCCCGCGCTTGAGGCGCTTGATCCAGTCGACGTCATAGTGCATCTCGTTCCAGACGCCGACGTAGTCGAGCGTCAACCCGTGCTGGTCGCGCGCTCCCTCGAGATAGCGGACCAGATACGCGACGGTGTCCGGCGACGCGTAGTTGCCGTCCCCCAGCCATCCAGGCGCACCCCACGTCAGCGCCTCCAGCTGGATCTCCGGGTTGCGGGCCCGTGCCTCCGACATCAGCCACCACTCGTAGCCGCGCGTGAAGTCCAAATCGTCGCGGGAACGCTGGTGGCTCGGCTCCGCGCCGTCCGTCGTATTCGTGTCGCTGCCGACCTCGACGGTGAGGTGCTGAAGCGCGGCCCCGACGCCGGGTGAGAAGAGAAAGTCGAGAATCTCCGTGCGGGCGGGCTCGTCGTAGTCGATGAGCAGTCGCGACGACGCTCCGGCGCTGACCGCTCCGAAGCCTTCGAACACGCGCGTCGCGCGGCGCGGATCGATCGGCAGCTCGACCGAGCCTGACGCCTTGATCCCCCCGCTCCGTGCCACAGGCCTCCTTCCGGCTAGCAGATCCATGCCCGTCGAGCCCCGCCATGATGAGCGCAGCCGCGCGCAGGACTGTAGACTATTTCCGATGCTTGGTCAACCACCGTCGCAGAAGGCGCCCAAGATCGGCGTCCTCGCCGACGATCTGTCAGGCGCGCTCGCGACCGCCTCCTGCCTGCGCGCGCGCGGGTGGCGCACGACCGTCCGCTGCGAACCCGATACGCCTCTCGCTCGAGACGGCCGGGCCGTCGCGGTCAACATGCGGACCCGCGACTTCGCCGCCAACGGATACGAAGTAGCCGCGCAGTGGGCGGCCTGGCTCACCTCGTCCGGGTGCAGGCATGTGGAGCTGCGCATCGACTCGACGCTGCGGGGCGAGCCGGAGTTAGAACTCAGAGGGGTACTGGCCGGCGTCGGCCACCCGGACCCGCTCATGCTCGCGATCCCGGCCTTTCCCGAGGCCGGTCGCTTCACCGTCGTGGGTCGCCAGATCTCCAGTCCGCGGGGCCGTCTCGACGTGCCGGTGGGCCCCTTGGTGTTCGGCGATCAGCCATTCCGGCTCGTACCTCTGCCCGAAGTAGAGCGAGGCGCTACCTGGCTGTCTCGCAGGCTGCAGCACGAGATCCGCGACGGCGGCCGGCGTTTCGTCTTCGATGCCACGGACGCGGGACACCTCCTAACGGCCGCAGGTGTCGCCACCCAGCTTCTTCACGCGGGACCGCTGATCACTCTCTCCCCCGGGTCGTGGCTGCGTCACCCGCCGCGCTGGCGCACGGCCGGCATGGTCGTGGTGGCCATCTCCAGCCCAACCGAGCAGAACGCCGTCCAGCTTGACCGCCTCGCCACCTTGGAGGGGACGGTCGTGGTGGCCCCTTGTCACGCGCGGCGGTTCGCCCTCGCCGAGCTTGCGAGGTCATCGACGATCGTGGTGGAGACGATCCGGGACGGTGCGAGCGCGGGCAACCACGCCGACCGCGCGGCCGCGGCAACCGAAGACGTTCTCCGAAAGCTCGCCGACGGCAACGTCCCCTTGAAGGGCGTGGTGGCGAGCGGGGGCCACACCGCCGCATGCCTGCTCGACCGACTCGGACCGACCGCGCTCGACGCCGACCTCGAGGTCGACCCCCTATGTCCTCGCGGCCACCTCGTCGGTGGCCCGTGGTCGGGCCTCAGCTTGATCACGAAGGGGGGTCTGGTCGGCGACCCGTCGACGTTGACCCGCCTAGTCATGTCCCTACACCAGGAGCAGCAATGCCTCTCCCCCTCATCGCGTTGACCATCGGCGATCCAAGCGGCATCGGGCCGGAGATCGTTCTCAAGGCTCTGGCCGATCCGCACGTTCACGCGCGCCAGCGCGCCCTGGTGATCGGAGATCGAGCCGTCGTAGACGAAGTCATCGAGAGCTGCCGGCTGGACGTGCGGGTCCGGCCGGTGCTGGACCCCGCCGACGTCCGCGGCGAGCGTGCAACGATCGAGTTGCTGCAGATCGACAACGTGGGCGGAGCGGTCTGCTTCGGAACCGTCGACGCGAGCTATGGCCACGCGGCCGTCGACTACATCGATGCCAGCTGCAGGCTCGCGAAGGCGGGCAAGATCGACGGGATCGTCACGGGACCGATCAACAAGGAAGCTCTACGAGCCGCGGGGTCGCCTTTCCCCGGACACACAGAGATGCTGGCATCCCTGCTCGGGGTCGACCTGGCGGATGTCTTTACGATGTTCGTCGTCGAGCGGCTACGCGTCTTCTTTCTCACGCGCCACCACTCGCTCCGAGACGCGATCGACCGGATCGATGCCGAGCTCGTCCATCACGCATCGCTTCGTGTCCACCAGTTGATGCGCGAGCTGGGGTACGGCCAGCCACGCCTGGCGCTCGCGGCGTTGAATCCCCACGCCGGCGAGAACGGGCTTCTCGGAACGGAGGAACGCGAGATCCTGGTGCCCGCCCTCGAACGGGTGCGCAAGAGCGGCATCGACGTTGCCGGCCCCGTGCCAGCCGATTCCGTCTTCTGGCAGGGTCGCCAGGGCTCTTACGACGCGGTGCTCTCGCTGTACCACGATCAAGGCCACATCGCCGCGAAGACGCTGTCGTTCTTCGGCACGGTCTCCTGCACTCTGGGTCTGCCGGTGATTCGCACCGCGGCGGAGCACGGAACGGCCTTCGACATCGCTGGCCGGTGGATCGCCGACCCGACGGGACAGGCCGAGGGCATGCGCGTGGCCGCCGAGCTGGCGTCCGCGACAGGCCCTCAGTAGCCGCGCTCGAGATCAATCGCGCCCAACAGCGCCTCGCCTCGGCGGAAGCGCGGAACGTTCTCCCATACGAGCTCCGCCAGCGCGGCGTCCATCGTTCGACTGCTGTTCGCGCTGTGGGAGCTGATCAGCGCCTGGTCCAGCGCCCAGAGAGAATGGTCCTCGGGGAGAGGCTCGGGGTCGGTCACGTCGAGGCCCGCACGTCCCAGCCTGCCAGACGAGAGCGCTAGGACCAGCGCGTCGGTGTCGACGACTGGACCACGGCCGACGTTGACGAGGATGCCGCCCGGCCCGATCAGGTCGAGCTCGCGTGCGCCGATGAGTCCTTCCGTCTTCCGCGTAAGGGGGAGCGTGAGGATGAGGTGGTCGCTGAGACGCAGAAAGCGATCGAGCTCATCCGGGCGGAAGGCATGTGAGACACCGGAGACGTCCACGGCACGATGGCTCATGACTGCGATCTCGACTTCGAACGCAAGCAATCGCTTGACGATCTCGGCACCGACCGCGCCCATGCCCGCCACGCCGACCACCTTGCCAGCCAGCGGCTCAATCTCCAGCCGCAACCAGCTGCTCGTTCTGGCCTGCGCGACGAAGCCACGACAGCAGGCCAATAGGAGCGCAACTGCCTGCTCGGCCACTGGCGGACCGAAGCAGCCGCGCGCACTGGACCACAGTTGCTCTCGAGTCACAAGACCCGACTGCATCCAGTGGTCGACCCCAGCCGAGTCGAGCTGGACCCACTGCACGCCGGGATGCAGGTGCTCACGTAACAGGTCGACGCGATCATCCCGGCACGACCACACGAACACGTTGGCCTCCTGCGGCGGAACCTCGCGCCCGCCCACGTCCCTGAGAGCCTCCACGACCTTCTGCGGGCGACGCGGGCCAATCCATGCGTGCACTGGGAAAAGCGTGCTCGGCACCGGCAACGCGCAGATGGTGCATGATCTGCTCGATATTGTCAACTATCTCTAGCCCCCTGGACGCTCGGCAGTGAGGACGCCGTAGGAAGGCAAGTTTCGAACCCGCGACGCTTCGGGTTACGAGCCGGTCAATCACGTCGGACGACACGTAGGTCACGCGGCGCGCCCACGCGCCCGGCAGCGCGAAGGGCGCATCCAGCCGACGCTCGCAAGGGTCGTGAGCAGGCGAACGGGTCCTCAGGACTCGACAGAAGCCAGATATCTGGCCCTGGAAGGCGCGGCTGCGCTCCGCAATGGCCCGAGACCGCCGCGGAACCGGCGCGAACGCGGCTCGCCTCCGAATGGGCACTCCCTTGACTGCGCGTCCGACCGTCCAGCCGGCTCTTCAGGCACTAATCGCCAGAAGTGCCTGAAACCGCGAGAACCCGGGGGTATCCGCGAGCATCCCGGCGATGTGCCGCTACTCTCGTGGCGGCAAACTCCTTGCAAATCGCAGGAGAACGCCTCGCCGGAGCGCCTGGATCGCACCCAGGAGGTCGCCGGTTCGAGTCCGGCTAGCTCCATTTCGAGAAGTGCCTGCA
>WUUC01215520.1_pt1 | contig 10286 bp, 8 predicted proteins | sample 6278441 | NCBI WGS metagenome assembly WUUC01 (sample SAMN13675441, study PRJNA597444) | soil metagenome | isolation source: soil | place: USA: Washington | collected 2017-10 | reverse complement strand
ACTCAATCGGGACCGGCGGTCCTCGATTCGCTATCGCGTGCCCGGCAAGGCGCATGTTTTCTGGCCCGATACGCGCGTGGCGGCGGCGACGCTCGGCGACGTGTCGGCCCAAGGCTGTCTCGTGTTGGGCCCGCGCGTGCCCGCAGTGGGTGTCCGCATTTTCCTGTCGCTCGAAGTCACGGGTCTACCCAACGTGCGATTGCCTGCCACCGCCGTGCGCCGGAGCGAAGACGGCCTCGGAGAGTACGCCGCGCTGCGCTTCGACGTGCCGACGTCGAGTACGCAGGGCCTCGGGCTGCTGCTCGCGAGTCAGCTAAGTGCGAGCGATCGACGGCCGCTCGTGCTGATCGTCGATCGGACATCGCGCGCGCGTACCCGAATCGCGAACGCCCTGCGAGAAGGAGGCTTCGAAGTGATGGCTGTCGAGAGCGCAACCGATGCTCTCAACGCAGTGCGCCAAGAAGCAGTCGATATCGTGCTCGCTCGCTGCGATGGTTCTGGCTGTGCGGCGCTACTCGCGGTGGCGCGCGATTCACCCACCACCTTGCGTGTGGCATTCGGCCGGCACGCACAAGTCACGCAGGCTTTGGGATTGGGGCACGCACAAGCCCTTTCTGACGAGCCAAGCTCCCCCGTGATCCTGCACTCGCTGCTTGCGCAGCGATCGACAACGAGCAAGAACCCGGTCTAAGAGGTGATCATGCGACCCCTAGAAAGGCGCAGTGATGAGCGCGAGGAACGCCGCGCAGCGCTCCGTTATCGTGGCGAAGGCCTCGCTGCTTTGCGGTGGAAAGCGCAGGGCGAAGCGCGAGCCTCGCTGCTCGACGTGTCCGCGCTGGGCTGCCAAGTGGCAGGCGAACAGGTTCCCGAAGTCGGCGAACCCGTTTCCATCTGCCTCGATTTGCAAGGCGTACCCCGACTGGAGCTGCAAGCCCAGGCCGTGCGCTGTGGCCGACACGCGCGCGATCTGCTCGTGGGCCTCGAATTTCAGCTGCGTGGATCGGCCAAACGTGCGCTCGCTCGTCTGCTCTCCCTTTCTCTGTCGGCGCAGCGCACTCCTTGGTTCGTCATGGTCAGCGAGCCGGACGAGTCGGTGCGGGTGACCGTCGCGCAATCAGTCCGTGCCTTGGGCGCGCGCGTGCTAGCCGTGAGCAATTCGCTCGATGCCGTCCGTGCCGCGCAGCACTTCGCAATCGCGGCCTTGCTGGTTTCGGCGAACGAGCACGGCTTGCTCGCTTTGGCGACCTTTGCGGCCGATTTGCCTCAGGTATTTCGAGTCGCCTACGGTCGTGATTCGGAAACCGAGCGCTCGTTGCAGCGGGGTTACGCGCACGCGCGGGCGCTGCCCTCGGCATTTTACCCCTCCCTCACGTAGGCCCACGGTCGCACCGTAAGCGCTGCTACACTCCCCCCGTATGGGGCATCAAACCGTCGATCACGAGGCACTCACCGAGCGCCTGAACAAGGGCGCGATCGCTGCGCACGGCAAGCTGCGCTTTCTTGGCGAGGCGCCCTTCGGGGCCGAACGCATCGCACGCTACACGCTCGCAAACGGGCTCAAGATCCTGCTGCTGCGTGACTCGAGTGCCAAGGTCATCAGTTACCACACTTGGTTCGGCGTCGGTTCTCGCCACGAGAAGCCCGGAAAAACTGGTCTCGCGCATCTGTTCGAGCACTTGATGTTCAATGAAGTGGAAGGCCTCGCCGCAGGTGAGTTCGATCGTTTGCTCGAGATGGCTGGTGGCGAAGTCAATGCTGCCACCTGGGTCGACTGGACGTTCTACTACGAGAACATCCCGAGCTCCGAGATCGAACTCGTGGTGCGACTCGAGGCTCTGCGTATGCAGAAGCTCGTGCTTCGTGAGCCGCAAGTGGTGTCCGAGAAAGAAGTGGTCGCGAACGAGCGCCGCTACCGGGTCGACGACGACGTCGAGGGTGCGATCAGCGAAGCCTTGTACAAACACGCGTTCGTCGAACACCCTTACCATTGGCCGACCATCGGCTGGATGGAAGACATCCAAGGTTTCACTACGGAAGACTGCGAGAAGTTCTACACGACTTACTACGCGCCCAACAATGCCACCGTGGTCATCGTGGGAGATCTCGACGAAGAGCGGGAGCTCGAGCTCATCCAGCAGCACTACGGACCGATCGCTGCCGCGCCCGTGCCAGAGCCCGCACAGATCGTGGAGCCGGAACAGACGAGCGAGCGTGTTCTGACCATCGACAAACCGACCCCGACCGAAAAAGTCCTGCTCGGTTACAAAGGACCGGCCCTCGGAACGAGCGATCAGGCGGCGCTGACCGTCGTCAACGAGATCTTGTTCGGGGGTAAGAGTTCACGCCTGTACCGCGCGTTGATAAGCGAAGGCGAGCTGGCCAGCGACGCGCGAGGCTCGCTGTCGCCGTTTCGCGATCCGGGCTTGTATGAAATCTGGGTATCGATGCGCGGAGAGCTGCCCGCGCAACGCGCGCTGTCCGTCGTGGAGACCGAGCTGCAAAAGCTGAGTACGCAGAAGGTCGAGGAGAGCGAGCTCGAAAAGGCCAAAAACCGCTTGGAGCTCGCGTTCGTTCAGGGCATGGAGAGCGCAAGTGGACGCGCGGAGCAAATCGGCTTTTATGAGACCGTGCTGGGCGACGCGGGCCTTATCTTCGCGCAGCTCGATGCTTATCGCGCGGTGGACGCCGAGCATGTGCGCGAGGTGTGCGCGCGCTTGCTCAAGCCTTCGCGACGAACCGTTATTTTCGTGCGCCCTTCAGGGGAAGTCTCACCCGAGGGCGACGCAGAGGAGGCCGCGTGAGCGCGCGACAGATTTGGGTCGAAGAACGTCATGATCTCCCGTTGGTACATTTTCAAGTGGTGTTGCCCACGGGCAGTCTGCTCGACCCACACGGTAAGGAAGGATTGACGCGTCTTGCCGCGCGTCTCATGCGGCGGGGCACGGAGCGTCAAACCACGCAAGCGCTGGAAGAGCGAATCGACGCGCTCGGCGCTGACTTCTCCATCGAGACCTCCGTCAATCACGTGCGCTTGGCGGGGAGCGTCATCTCACGCAGCTTGGAACCGATGCTCGCCTTGGTCGGCGAGATCATGCAGCTGCCTGCCCTGAGCGAGCACGAGCTCAACCTGCTCAAACGCGAGACGCTCGCCGCCTTGGTCGAGCTCACCGACAATGATGGAAGTCTATCGAGCATTCACTTCAGGCGCGCCTTGTTCGCGGGGCACGCGTTTGCACGTCCGGGCGTCGGCACCGCGCGCTCGATCGCGACGATCACGCTCGATGACGTCCGCCGGACCTACCAAGATCGCTTGCGTGTCACGCGACCGATCGTGGGTTTTGCGGGCGACGTGACGCAAGCGCGAGCGGAAGAGCTGGTTCGCCTCTATCTTCATCATCCGCAGCGAACGGTCGATGCTCGTATCGTTCCGGACGTGCCTTCCGTACGCGAAGGCAGGCATTTGCGCTTGGTCGACAAACCGGAGCGCACCCAAACGCAAATTCAAATTGGTCGGTTGGGTACCCATCCGCACGATGAAGATCACATCCCGCTCGTGGTCGCAAACGCGGTCTTCGGCGGCGCGTTTACCGCGCGACTGATGCGCGCAATCCGTTCCGAACGCGGCTGGTCGTACGGTGCGTCCAGTCGCCTCGCGATTGGACAGGTTCGTGACGCCTGGAGCATGTGGACGTTCCCAGCGGCAGCCGACGCGGCGGCTTGTATCGCCCTACAGCTCGAGCTCATGGAACGCTGGGTTGCAGAAGGCATCAGCGACGAGGAGTTGGCATTTGCCAAGAGCTATCTCGTCAAGAGCTACGCCTTTGCAACCGACACGGCCGACAAGCGCCTCGAGCAAAAGATGGAGATCGCACTTTACGATCTCCCGCCCGACTATTTCTCCTCTTACACCGCACGCGTCGACGCTGTGACACGGACTCAGGCGAGCGAGTCCGTTGCCCAACGTTTGTCCCCAAGCTCTCTGGTGTTTTCCGTGGTCGCCACCGAAGAGGACATCGGGCCCGCGCTGCGCAATTTGCCCGGCCTGACCAGCTTCGAGTCGATCGCCTTCGACCAGGATTGAGCTGCGGGCAGCTTACTCTGCGGGCAGTTGCGAGGGTGCCCCGGCAGTCGTCGCTTCTCCGGTCGCCGGCTGTTGCTCAGTCGCTAGATCAGCAGACGCTGCTTGGCTTGTTTCTCCCTGAGCCTGCGCAGCGTAAGGATTGGCGGGTAAAGCTTTGGCCACGCGGTCGATCGCGCCTTGGGAGAGCCGGGAGGCGGCTTCGTATTCCAGATCCGCAGCCGCGGATTCGCCGGACGCCCGCAGAACGTCCCCAAGCACCGCGTGATAAACGGCGTGGGCGGGGGCCACACTTACGGCTCGCCGGGCGAGTCCAAGTGCCGGATCGAGTTCGCCACGAACCAAGTTGATGCGCGCCATTCCGCTGAGCGCACCAGGATGATTCGGACGCGTCGCGAGAACTTCGCGAAACGCCTGCTCAGCTTCGTCATAGCGCCGTGCGTTGAGGCAGCGCCGGGCTTCTTTCAGAGCCGCCTGAATCTCGAGCAGGCCGCCGCCTGCTTCAGGTTCTGATGCTAGCGGCGCGGGAGCAAGTGGGGCCTGCACAACCTTTGGCTCGTCGGTAGTGGACACGAGCGCTACCGCTGGTCTTTCTACGGTCTTTCGAGCCTTCGGTCGTACCGCGTTGGCGGCTTCTGCCTCCCGCTGTGCATCCTGCCCAAACGCGAAGCTCAAGGAGACGTGATTTTCTTCATGATTGATCCCGTGGATCAGCCAGTCGTTCGAAAGTGTAATCGCGAACACCGTGACAGAGATAACCAGCCCGGCGGCGGTTGCCCAAACCATCGTTCCTAGCGCACCGAGGACGCGTATGCGCAGCGGATCGCTCGAAGCGTCGGCGACATAAATCGACGGATCGATGATGATCGACGGCTGGCTCTGCCACGCGTCAGACGCAGGGGGAATCGTTGCCATGAGGACGACGCACTGCAGACTGCGTACCAGATGTCAGAGCTGTGTTTTTGCTCGCTTTTCTAGTCGCGTCAGCCGCTACGCCGGGCTTTTGGGTGTTGGCCACGCCAAACAGGTTCGCCGACTGTCCGCTGGCTCGACCCTACAAGCTGCCTGGTTGGCCGACATGTTCAACGTCGAATCTGATGACGCCGCATCAAACGGTGCATGTAGACCCGATCGATGCCTGCTTCGCGCGCCGCGCGCGAAACGTTGCCTCGGGTCCGTTCGAGCAGCAGACGTAAGTACTGTCGCTCGAATTCGGCGATCGCCAATTTGCGTGCCTCGGCATACGTCAGTGAAGCATCCACCACGAACGAAGTGGCTATGCCGGCAACGGGCGTCAGCTCGAGTTCACTGAGTGGCCCCTCATTCTCCATCACCAGGCAGCGTTCCAGATAGGTCCGTAAACCGCGCACGTTGTCGGGCCATTCCGCGCGCTTGAGGTGTTCGATAAAGGCGTCCGAGGTGAAGCGCTGCGTATGCGCTTCCGACGCGCCAGCTTGCTTCAGGATCGCGAGGGTGATCGGCAGGATGTCTTCGCTGCGCTCTGCGAGCGCGGGAAGTGAAATCTTCGTCATCGACAGGCGAAAGTAGAGCTCCGAGCGAAACGTCCCTTCCTGAACCGCATGACGAAGGTCAGTCGTACTCGAAGCGATCACACGAACGTCGACTTCGATCGGATCGAGGCCACCCAGCCTGCGCAACATCCTCTGCTCGATGACGCGCAAAACTTGGAGCTGTGCAGCGAGGGAAAGCGCCCCGACTTCCTCGAGGAAGATGCTGCCTCCCGTCGCGTTTTCAAAAGCGCCTGTTCGACCGCGACTCTCGTCGCCAAACAACTCCCGCTCCATCTCCTCGCTGGCAATGGCAGGGCACTCGACCCCGATGAAGGGGCCCGGTGCGCGCGCGCTTTGACGGTGCACGGCGGCGGCAGCCTCTTCTTTGCCTACGCCGAGCGGGCCCTCGAGGAGTAAGGTCCCGTCCGTTTGCGCAGCGTGCTCGAGCCGTCCGAACACAGCGCGCATCGCGTCTGATTGTCCGATGAGTGAACCAAAACCCGTGGCTTTGCCTGAGCTGAAACGAACCATCGACTCAGAGTTGACGTTCAGGTCAGTTTCTTCCTCGTCATGCTCGCGTCCGCGGGTACTGCTCATCGCTGCACCTCACGGATGACCCGATGGGGGGGAAGGCGAGAGCCGATGCGCGAGCTGAACGTCGCGCCGGCCGGTAGAAAGGTGGAGATCATGACGACACCTCGACCCCCAACCATGGCACTGACCGTGCCAGCCAAAGCCAAAGCGACACATTCTTTATAAAATAATAAGAATCGTAAGCACCATCGCTAGAAAGAGCTGTGGTTACCCCGATCGCGCGCGCGTTTTCGTCCTATTTGAGTCAATGATATGGGATGCGGTGTTCGATTCTCAAAGTGTGTACCTATGGAAATCGGTGACCCCTAGTCCACACGTGATCCTACAAACCGCCTCGCCTGCATTTTCAGACCAGACCTGCGCGTGAGTCAGCCGCGACAGACCCGAATGGCCTCTCCCGTGACGGGAGCAGACTCGCGCGACGAGAGGTATCCGATGACCGTTGCGACGGCGCTGAGCGTGACCCATTGCGTCGTGTCCGCGTTGGGCATCGCGGCGCGGTTCTGTGGGGTATCCATCGTGCCCGGAAGCACTGCGTTGATGGTCACCCCAGTACCTCGCAACTCGGCTGCAGCGCTCTGCACGATCGATAACTCCGCCGCCTTCGATGCGGCATAAGCAGAGAGTCCCGCACTGCCCTCGAGCGCCGCGAGTCCGGAGACCACGACGATGCGGCCCGCATGAGCAGCCGTCATGATGGGCACCACGGCCTGCATCAGATGAACGGTAGTCATCACGTGCGTCTCGAACAGATCGCGAAACTCCTCGACCGAGGCCTGGGCGATAGGACCGCTGTTACGAAACCGTCCAATGGTGTGCACGGCGGCATCGACACGACCCATGCGCTCGACGATGGCCGCGACCGCAGCGACCGTACGCGCTGCGCTCGACAGATCGATCTTGGTGAGCACTTCCCCGGAGGGAAGCAAAGTCGCCGTGGTTCGATCGATGCAGATCACTTTGGCGCGCCGCTCAACGAGGTGCGCAGCGACGGCCCGGCCCAACGCGCCCGAAGCGCCGGTAATGAGGACGACATCCCCTTCGTTGCTGACCTCCACGGACATATTGGCCAGCCTATCACGGGCTTCCGTAAACCCATATGGTGGTGAGCCAATGTGCGGACAATATCTAGTCTGCCTAGAAAACACAGTTCGAAAACCGCTCACGCCGTGCACCGAGCAACTCGCTACCCGTCCCTGACCGCAACCGTCTGACTGCCCCGTAGCCGGCCCTTACATGTAGGAGCGCTGGTCGACGGTGAGCACGGTTGCGGACTCACGTCGCTCAAGGGCAACATCAATACGTCGCGCCGGCGCGGCGCTTCCGCATGGCCAACGAGCCCCACGACAAGAAAAGCGAGCCCAAACGGGCGCCTGGAGAGGTGCGCGAAACATCGTCGCGCGCGCCCGATACGTCGCAGATCCCCGCTCGCATCGCGGCGCTGTTAGCCGCATCGAACGAGCTCACGGCGCCTCGCCTGATGAGCGTAAACCCGGGCCGGCTCGAGACGGTCGATCTGGCGTTGGCGCCTGGCACGCTCGTCGCTCAGCACTATCGCGTCACACGTTCGCTGGGGGCGGGTGGAATGGGCGTCGTGCTCGAGGCGCGCGACGAGCTTCTGATGCGCGACGTCGCGATCAAGTTCGTGCAACCTTACTTGCTGGGCAGCAGCGATTCGCGTGCGCGTTTCTTGGAAGAAGCACGCGCGATGGCGCGCGTTCGTCACCCCAACGTCGTGGAGATTTTCTCGTTCGGTGAACACGACGACAAACCTTACTTTGTCATGGAGTACGTGCCAGGCATTACGGCCGATCAATGGTTTCGCCAGCACGTCATGAAAACAGGCTCGCCTCCTCCGATCGATGAAACGCTTGGAATCATCGACCAATGCTGTCGTGGCGTCTCTGCGATACATGCCTCCGATACGATTCACGGCGACCTCAAGCCGAGCAACGTGCTGCTCGGTCCCGCGTTTCGTGTCGTTCTCACCGATCTCGGCCTGGCGCTCATGTTGGACGCCGAAGGGTTCGACCAAGTGGCGGGCACGCCTGCGTACATGGCGCCGGAAGCGATCGATCCGACTCGAGATCCTGACTTGGCGAAACGCCGCGACGTGTACTCGCTCGGCGTGATGGCGTACGAATTTCTCACCGGCAAGCTTCCCTACCGGATCGACAATGCAGGTGACTTGTCCGACCTTCGTCGGCGGGGGCCTCCATCTTTACCCAGCCAATTGCGCAGTGAACTACCGAGCGCGTTCGACGACTGCTTGCTGCGCGCGCTCGAGAGCCAGCCCATGCGTCGCACGCCGAGCGCAGAGGCCCTGCGTCGCGACTTGATGCAAGCGCGTCGGCGCGCCACCGAGCGCAGCCAGGCGTTTCGCTTCTTGGTAGTGGACGACGACTCTGACTTTCTGTTCCTGGTCGAGCATGCGCTCGTCGCGTCATTTCCGGGATCGACCATCGTATGCGTCGAAGATGGCGCTCAGGCACTCGAGCTCGTCGAGAAAGAAGCCTTCGATCTGGCCGTGGTCGACCTCATGCTGCCCGACTTGAACGGCGTCGAACTCACGGCCACGTTTCGTGCGAGTCCCCTTACCCAGCGCATGGCCATTCTGATCGTGACCGCCTACGGGGGCGGCAAGGATTGGAAGCTACTCAGCAGTCTCGGAGCCAACGGGTTTCTAGTCAAACCAGTGGATCCGAACGCACTCGCGGCGATGGTCGGACGCATGTTGCAGACCATGAAATCGTCCCGTTGAGCCACGCGAGTGCGCCTCTAAGCTGCATGCTAGGCTCACCCGCATGCGCATACTGATCACGGGCGGAGCAGGATTCATCGGTAGCAACCTCGCAGACGAGGCGCTCGCGCAGGGCCACCAAGTCGCCATCCTGGATGACTTGAGCACCGGAAGACGCGAAAACGTACCAGTCAAGGCGACGTTTTTCGAAGGTGACATCCGCAACGCGAGTAAGGTCACCGAGATCTTCGCTGCGTTTCAGCCCGAGATCGTCTGTCATCAGGCTGCGCAGACGAGTGTCGTGGTGAGTACGCGTGAGCCGATTCGGGACGCCGAGATCAACGTCATTGGCAGCCTCCAACTGATTCAAGCGAGCGTCGCGCACAAGGTGCAACGCTTCGTGTTTGCAAGCACCGGCGGGGCTATCTACGGCGAAATCGCGGAAGGTCGACGCGCCAAAGAAGACGAAATGCCGCTCCCGCTCAGCCCGTACGCGTGCAGTAAGTTCGCCGTGGAAGGTTACCTGCGCGCCGCGGGCTTCGAACACGGGCTCAAGAGCACCGTGCTCCGCTACGCCAACGTGTACGGCCCTCGTCAAGATCCGCACGGCGAGGCGGGCGTGGTTGCGATTTTTGCAGAGCGCCTCAAAGCCAAGCAGCCGATCCAGATCAATGCCAAGCAAAAGCCCGGCGACGATGGCTGCGTACGTGACTACGTGTTCGTAGGAGACGTGGTTCGCGCCAATATGGCGGCCATCCAAGGGGCGATTAGCGCTCCGATCATGAACGTGTGCACGGGCGATGCCACCACCACCAAGATGCTTGCAGATCAGCTCGAAAAGCAGCTCGGCGCAGGTTCCGAGCGGCGCGTCGGGCCAAAGCGTCCCGGCGACGTCGAACGCTCCGTCCTCGATCCGAGCTTGTGTGCGTCGATCATCGGCGCCAAGACGTCGATTGAAGAGGGGCTCGCTTTGACCGCGCGCTGGTTCAAAGACCGCTGAGAGAGGACCGCTGCGCGCGCAGCGATGAGTGCGGCCGTCAGCTTGCTTCAGTACGCCCGCGCGCCGCAAACCAGAAGCGCTCGACCTCGCCGACACGGTCGCGAACCATGGCGAGGTCTTTCTGTAGGCCGACGAGCAAGATGCCGATGCCCGTGTCGCGCCCTAGCCGGCTGCGAATCTTCATCATTTGAAAAACGTTGTGCTTGCCGCTGGTCACGACGACGAGCACACGATCAGCCATACGCGCTGCGCGTCGGAGGGCCTGCGCAGGTACCGGTCCGGTCAGAGTCAGGATCTGCATGTTCGGCAGCTCGGGCCCTTCTTGCCCAGGCCCATCTCCTTCCCGAACAACCATACGGTGAC
>WUUC01115826.1_pt1 | contig 10286 bp, 8 predicted proteins | sample 6278441 | NCBI WGS metagenome assembly WUUC01 (sample SAMN13675441, study PRJNA597444) | soil metagenome | isolation source: soil | place: USA: Washington | collected 2017-10 | reverse complement strand
TGGCTCGACGGCAAGCACACCGTCTTCGGCGAAGTCGTCGAGGGGATGGACGCCGTCGACGCGATCGAGGGCACCGAGACCGACGCCTCGGATCGCCCGCTCGAGCCTCAGGGCATCGAGCGCGTCGAGCTCGACGACTGATTCAGCTCCCGTTCGCCTGAGGCAGGCACCCGGGCTCAGCCCTCGGTGCGTCCGGCGCGGCGGCGCCGAAGTGCATCGCCCGGGCGCCAGAGGCTGACCAGGCCGGCGACCAGGGTGACGAGGAAGATCTGGCCGAGCATCATCTCCAGGCCGGCGATCATCCGGCCCGGCTGCGCGGCGGGGACGAGGTTTCCGTAGCCGGTCGTGGTCAGCGTCGTATAGCTGAAGAAGATGAAGTCGCCGCTGCCCTGGTCGACTCCTTCGAAGAAGGCCCCGGCCTGGAGGCGGTCGACGGTGGCGTAGACCCAGGTGAAGAGGATGCCGAGCACGGTGTAGACGCTGATCGCGCCGAGGATCGTCCGGAACCCGATCTCGGCGCTGGTGACGACGCGGCGCAGGACTGCCAGCATCGCCACCGCCAGCAGACAGATCTCGACCACGGAGCCGATGTTGAGCCAGGTCTGCTGGCCGCTGGCGGCGGCGATCACGGCGCAGCCGACGGCGAGAACCGAGAGCGCCATTGCCGCCCAGACCCCTCGGGGATGGGCGTAGGAGCTGATCAGGGCGACGACCGAGGTGGCGCTGGCGGTGGCGGCGAGGGCGACGGCGTCCCAGCCACGGGTGCCGAGCAGCGAAGCGAGGACGTAGGTGATGAGGACCAGGATCAGGACCAGGCCGAAGGCGTCGTTGATCCGCTCCGCGCGCAGCAGCCAGCGTGCGCGTCCCGCGTTCCTCTCAGCCCCGTTCATCCTCGCTCGTTCGGCCGGGTGCTGCCCTTTCCTGCTCGAAGACCCTCTCCTGCCTTACACTGGGGTTCCTGTAGGGAGGTTCGAAATCGCTTGCTTATGCGGCTATGCTGACCGCGCTCAAGGGCATTCGAGTTCTCAACGATCAATGCGTATTGAGCAGATAACGCGGAAACTTGGCCAGGGGTAAGCGCACTTGAATGATTTGAACGGGGTATCTCGCGGCAGCCGTCGCATCGTCGGCTCTCTCGTCCTTGCGCTGCTCGTCGGGCTGACCACGACGGCGCTGGCGTTGGCCGGGCCCGGTTCGGGCTCGGCGCGGACGGCCGAAGACGGCATCGAGTGTTTCGGCCTGAAAGCGACCGTTGTCGGCACCACGGGCGACGACCGCCTGCGGGGAACCCCGGGGGACAACGTCGTCGCCGGGCTCGGCGGCGAGGACCGGATCATCGGCGGCGGCGGCCACGACGTGATCTGCGGCGGCTCCGGCGAGGACTTGATAACTACCGGCAAAGGCCCCGACAAGATCTACGGTGGCACGGCGGACGACCGCATCATCTCCCGCAAAGGCCCCGACATCGTCTACGGCGGCTCCGGCGACGACCGCCTCAACGGCGGCCCCGGTGTCGACGCATGCCGCGGCGAAAGCGGCAACGACGTCGAACACAACTGCGAGAAAACGGCGCCGCCGCTGCCGGAAGAGCCGGGCGGCAAAAACAGCGCCCCGGGCGCGGTCAGCGACACCGCGACCACCGACGAGGACACGGCGAAAGCGGTTGACGTGCTCGCCAACGACAGCGATGTCGACGGCGACGCGCTGACGGTCACCGCGGTCGAAACCGGCGCCACCAAAGGCAAAGTCACGATCACCGGCGGCGGCTCGGGCGTCAGCTTCGACCCCGACGGCAAATTCGAGGCTTTGGGCACGGGTCAGTCGGCGAACGACTCCTTCGGCTACACGATCAGCGACGACCACGGCAACACCGCGACCGCGATGGTGGCGGTGACGGTGACCGGAATCGACGACGCGCCGAAAGCGTCCAACGACGAGAAAACGCTGGCCGAGGATGCGCCGGCGACGGCGATCGACGTATTGGCGAACGACACCGACGTCGATGCCGGTCTGGCGAAATCGATCGAGTCGGTCACCCAGCCGGCAAATGGCACCGTCGTCATCGCCGGCGGCGGCACGGGGCTGACCTACCAGCCGAACGCTAACTACTGCAACGAACCGCCGGGGACGACGCCGGACGCCTTTACCTACAAACTCAAAGGCGGCTCCACCGCGACCGTCTCGGTGAAAGTCACCTGCGTCGACGACAACCCGACCGCGGTCAACGACTCGGCGACGGTCAACGAGGACAATCCCGCCGCCGCGATTGGCGTGCTGGCGAACGACACCGATGTCGACGCCGGCCCCAAATCGATCACCTCCGTCACCCAGCCCACCAACGGCACCGTCGTCATCACCGGCGGCGGCACCGGGCTCACCTACCAGCCGAACGCCGGCTACTGCAATGCGCCTCCGGCGACCACCCCCGACACCTTCACCTACACGCTGACGCCAGGCGGCTCGAGCGCGACGGTCTCGGTCACGGTCAACTGCGTCGACGACGCGCCGACCGCCGTTAACGACACGAAAACGGTGACCGAGGACGCGGCCGCGACCGCGGTCGACGTGCTGGTCAACGACACCGACACCGACGGCGGCCCGAAGTCGGTTGCCTCGGTGACCCAGCCCACCAACGGCACCGTCGTGATCACCGGCGGCGGCACCGGGCTGACCTACGCGCCCAACGCGAACTACTGCAACAGCCCACCGGGCACCACCCCCGACACCTTCACCTACACCTTGAACGGCGGCTCGATCGGAACCGTCGCGGTGACGGTGACCTGTGTGGACGACAGTCCGACGGCGGTCAACGACTCGCCGACCGTGGCTGAGGACAGCGGCGCCAGCGCGGTCAACGTGCTCGCCAACGACACCGATCCTGACGGTGGCCCCAAATCGATCACCTCCGTCACCCAGCCCGCCAACGGCACCGTGGTCATCACGGGCGGCGGCACGGGCCTCAGTTACGCCCCGAACGCCAACTACTGCAACGAACCGCCGGGGACGACGCCGGACACCTTCACGTACACGCTGACGCCCGGCGGCTCGACTGCCACCGTCTCGGTCAAAGTCACCTGCGTCGACGACAACCCGACGGCGGTCAACGACTCGGCGACCGTCAACGAGGATTCCGGGGCCGGCGCAATCGCGGTTCTGGCCAACGACACCGACATCGACGGCGGCCCCAAATCGGTCACCTCGGTGACCCAGCCCGCCAACGGAACCGTGGTCATCACGGGCGGCGGCACCGGGCTGACCTACGCGCCCAACGCCAACTACTGCAATGAACCGCCGGGGACGACGCCCGACACCTTCACCTACACGCTGACGCCCGGCGGCTCGACCGCGACGGTCTCGGTCAAAGTCACCTGCGTCGACGACAACCCGACCGCGGTCAACGACACCAAAACCGTGACCGAGGACGATCCCGCTACGGCGATCGCGGTCCTCGCCAACGACACCGACGTCGACGGCGGCCCGAAATCGATCCAGTCGGTCACCCAGCCGACCAATGGCACGGTCGTGATCACCGGCGGCGGCACCGGGCTCACGTATCAGCCGAAAGCCGACTACTGCAACGAACCGCCGGGGACGACGCCGGACACCTTCACGTACACGCTGACCCCGGGCGGCTCGATTGGCACCGTCGCGGTCAAAGTCACCTGCATCCCCGATGCGGCGACGGCGGTCAACGACACCGCGACCGTCAACGAGGACTCCGGCGCCAACGCGATCGACGTCAGCGCCAACGACACCGACCCCGACTCGGCCGGCAAATCGATCACCTCGGTCACCCAGCCGGCCAACGGCACGGTCGTGATCACCGGCGGCGGCACCGGGCTTACCTACGCGCCCAACACCAACTACTGCAACGAACCGCCTGGAACGACGCCGGACAGCTTCGAATACACGATCCAGGGCGGCTCGACTGCCACCGTCTCGGTCAAAGTCACCTGCGTCAACGACGCCCCGACCAACGTCTCCTTGACGCCCTCGAGCGTCCCCGAGAACAAACCGTCTGGCACCGTCGTCGGCAGCTTCTCGACCACCGACGTCGATGCCGGCGACACCTTCAGCTACGAACTCGTTTCCGGTGAAGGGGACGACGACAACGGCAGCTTCGACGTCTCCGGCAACCAGCTGAAAACCAAAGCGAGCTTCGACTTCGAGACCAAGAGCAGCTACAAAATCCGCGTCAAAACGACCGACAGCGGCAGCGCCAGCTTCGAGAAACAGCTGACGATCACGGTCGAAAACGCCAACGACGCGCCGACCGACATCGCCCTGACGCCGGCCAGCATCAACGAGAACGAACCGGCCGCGACCGAGGTCGGGACGCTCTCGACCACCGACCAAGACATCGGCGACACCTTCACCTACACCCTGGTCGGTGGCGAAGGCTCCTCCGGCAACGGCAGCTTCGACGTCTCCGGCAACAAACTGAAAGCCAAAGCGAGCCTCAACTTCGAGTCCCAGTCGAGCTACTCGGTCCGGGTCAAATCGACCGACGCCGGGGGCCTCAGCACCGAAAAACAGCTGACGATCACGGTGATCGACGTCAACGACGCGCCGGCCGTGGCACCCGACAGCTACGCGGGTGTGGTCGGCAACACGACCGCGGTCAAGGGCGACGTCGTCTCCGAGCCCAACGTCTCGCTCAGCGGCGCCCTGCCGATCGCCAACGACAGCGACGAGGATGCCGGCGACACGATCAGTGTCGTCGAAGAGGACAACACCCCGACCACCAAAGGCGGCAGTGTCGACATCGACCCCGATGGCACCTTCACCTACGAACCGGGCCAGGGCGACAAGAACGAAAACGACACCTTCACCTACAAAGTCACCGACGGCGAAGCGACCTCGACTGGGACGGTGACGATCGGCATCGACAACGTCCTCGTCTGGTACGTCAACGGCAGCGCTGCCAGCGAAGGCGACGGCCGCTCGGCGACCCCCTACAAAGTCCTCGGCGGGATCAACGGCGCTGGCGGCGCCGGTGACAAAGACGGTGAAAGCGACTACCTCTTCCTCTACGGCTCCAACACCTACGTCGGTGGCCTGCCGCTGGAGACGAGCCAGAAACTGGTCGGCCAGCCCCAGGGGCTGAGCGTCCCCGGCCACGCCGGCCTCGTTGCCGCGAGCGGGACCAACCCGGTCCTCACCAACGGCGGCGGCACCGGGATCGTCCTCGCCAGTGGCACCGAAGTCCTCCGCGTCGACGCCAAAAACTCCTCGACCTTCGGGATCGCCGGCAGTGCCGTGACTACCGCCACGGTTGGTCCGAACACGACGATCAGCGGCAATGCCAGCGGCGGCGTCGCGCTCAGCGGCGCCGCGGGCGGCGACATCTCGATCGGCTCGACGATCGAAAACCAGAACGGCAGCGTCGTCAGCGTCGCCAATCGCAACTCCGGCACGGTGACCCTGAGCGGCAACGTCACCTCCGCCAACGGCGGCGTATCCGCCTCCAGCAACACCGGCGCCCACGTCGCCTACACCGGCACCCTCAACCTCACCCGCTCCGGCGGCGGCGACACGTTCACGGCGACGGGCGGCGGCGGCGTCAAAGCAACCAGCTCGTCCAACGTGCTCAGCTCCGGCTCCGGGACCGCGCTGGAAGTCACGGGCACGACGATCGACGCTGGCGGTCTCAACTTCAGGTCGGTCGCCTCCAGCGGCGCCGACAACGGGATCAAGCTCGAAAACACCGGCACGACCGCGGGCCTCACCGTGACCGGCACCGGTGCGGCCGGCAGCGGCGGCACGATCGCCAGTTCCACCGGCGCCGGCATCCTGCTCAGCTCGACCAAAGCCGTCAGCCTCGCATCGGTCAAAGTCAGCGGTGGCGGCGATGATGGCATCCGCGGCGCCAACGTCGAAGGGCTCTCGCTGACCGGTAGCTCCGAAGTTCTCAACAACGGCAACGCGGTGACCGAGGACGGTCTCGACCTCACCCAGGTCAGCGGCGCGCTGACGCTGACCGGCGCGAACGTCTCGGGCAGCGGCGAACGCAACGTCTCGGTCATCAACGAATCGGGGACCCTCAACGCCAACATCGTTGGCGGCACCTTCTCGAACACGAGCAACTCAGCGGTCGGTGGCGACTCGATCTTCTTCAACGGCACCAACACCGGCACGATCAGCGCCAAAGTCGAAAACGCGTCCCTGACTAACAACAAAGACGACCACGTTCAGGTCACCACCGACGCCAGCAACACCGTGATCGAGAACGTCACCGTCAAAGGCAACACGATGTCGAACACGATCGGCCAGCCTGGCGGCTCGGTGACGCTGAACCCGGGCGGCAACGCGACGATGGAAGCCTTCGTCCAGAACAACAACATCCAGGGCGCCCACATCCAGGCGATCACTGTCGACACCCCCGGCAGCCAGATCTCGCCGCAGCCGGCCCAGGTCGAGGCGACGATCAGCGGCAACACGATCGGCGCCCCGGGCACGGCGAAATCCGGCGCCTCGACCGGCGAGGACATCGGCGTCAACTCCAACGGTGGCGCGACCGTCACGGCCCTGGTCACCAACAACCTCCTCTACCAGTACGCCAACATCGCCGGGCTCGACCTGGTCCAGGCTGACGGCAGCGGCACCCTCAACGCGACGGTCCGCGGCAACACGATCAGCACGCCGGCCCCGCCCGAAGGCGAAATCGGCCTGTTCGTGACGATCGGTGCAGACGAAGGCGACAAAGGCACGTCCTGCCTCGACATCGGCGGTGCCGGCGCTCTCGCCAACGAACTCAAAGGCTCCTCCGGCGGTATCGCCCCGTTCGAGCTGCGCTTCCGGATGAACGGAGAAGCGACCGCTCAGCTGCCCGGCTACGCCGGCGGCGCCAACGACACCACGGCGGTCAGGGCCTACCTCGAAGGCCGCAACTCCGTCACCTCGTCGGCGCTGGTCAAAGTGACCCAGTTCGACGCCACCTCCAAATTTGCCAACGCGGGCTCTTGCCCGACCCCCTAGGCTGACTGTGCGATGGCGGAACCGTTTCTAGGCGAGCTGAGGCTGATGAGCTTCAACTATGCGCCGCAAGCGTGGGCGCAGTGCAACGGCCAGCTCCTGCCGATCAACCAGAACCAGCCGCTGTTCTCGCTGCTGGGGACGATGTACGGGGGGAACGGGCAGACGAACTTCGCGCTGCCCGATCTGCGCGGCCGGGTGCCGATGCACAGAGGCGCCGGCCTCAACGTCCAGGGCCAGACGGGCGGCCAGGAGTTCCACACGCTGACCCAATCGGAGCTGCCGGCCCACAACCACTTCATCCAGGCTTCCTCACAGCAGGGCAACCAAGCCCTGCCGGGGATGCCCGCCTCGATCGAGAACACCTACACGACCCCGACCGATCTCACCACCATCCATCCCTCGACGCTGACGCCGGTCGGCGGCTCGCAGGCGCATGAGAACCGCAGTCCGCTGCTCGTTCTCAACTGGTGCATCGCGCTGATCGGGATCTTTCCGAGTCAAAACTGAGCCATGGCCCAACCCTACGTCGGAGAGATCAGGATGTTCGCCGGTAACTTCGCCCCCGCCGGCTGGGAACTCTGCGCCGGCCAGCTGATGCCGATCTCAGAGAACGAGACCCTCTTCAACCTGATCGGCACCACCTACGGGGGGGACGGCCAGTCGACCTTCGGCCTGCCCGACCTGCAGGGCCGGGTTCCGGTCCACATGGGGCAGGGCCCGGGCATCAGCCAGACCTACCAGATCGGCGAGGAGACGGGGGTCGAAAGCGTCACCCTGACGACGAGCCAGATCCCCCAGCACACTCACGCGATGCTGGCCTCGACCGCCGGCGGGAGCAGTCCCAACCCCGAGGGGAACGTGCTCGGCTCTCCACCGGCCGTGACCATGTTCCTGCGCGAAAACCCGGAAGCGGCGCTGCCCGCGAACATGGTCACCCCGGTCGGCGGCTCGCAGCCACACGAGAACCAGATTCCCGAGCTGACGGTCACGTACATCATCTCCCTCTTCGGGATCTACCCTCCGCCCTCCTGATGGACCCCTTCGTCGCAGAGATCCGCGTCTTCGGCTTCAACTTTCCTCCCAAGGGGTGGGCATTCTGCGACGGCCAGCTGCTGCCGCTCTCGCAGAACACGGCGCTGTTCTCGTTGATCGGGACCTTCTATGGCGGCAACGGCGCGTCCAACTTCGCCCTGCCCGACCTGCAGGGGCAGGCGGCGGTCTCCCAGGGGCAGGGGTCGGGGCTGCGGAATCGCACCGTCGGCGAAGAGTCGGGATCCGAAACGGTCACCTTGTTGCAGACCGAGATTCCGGCTCATACCCACGCGCCGAAAGCGACCACCGAACCGGCCACCCTGCAGGCGCCGGCGCCGAATCGGGCGCTGGCCCGCTCCAAACCGGGCACCGCCTACCAGTCGAACTCGAGTTCGAACCTGGTTTTCATGCATCCACAGACCGCGTCCGTGGTCGGCTCCAGCTTCCCCCACAACAACCTGCAGCCGTACCTCGCGCTCAACTTCTGCATCGCCTTGCAGGGAGTCTTCCCCCCGCGCCAGTGAGCGCCGCCGCGCCAGCGGTCGAGCTGCGCCCCGCGACCGCCGAGGATGACCCCTTCCTGCTGCGCGTCTACGCCAGCGTGCGCGAACCGGAACTGGAGGCGGCCGGGTTCCCGGTCGAGCAGCGGGACACCTTCGTCGCCCAGCAGTTCGAGGCGCAGAGCCGCCACTACGAGGAGCACTACACCGAGACCAGTTTCGACGTGATCGTGGTCGACGGCGAGCCGGCGGGACGGCTGATCGTCGCCCGCTGGGAGGGCGAGCTGCGGATCGTCGACATCGCCCTGCTGCCGGATTGGCGTGGTCAGGGGGTCGGCGGGGGGCTGTTGCGGGGACTGATCGCCGAGGCGGAGGATCGCGGCGTCAAAGCCTCGATCCACGTCGAGCAGTTCAACCCGGCGCTGGCGCTCTACCAGCGGCTCGGCTTCGTTCCCGCCGGCGAGCACGGCGTCTATCTGTTGCTGGAGCGGCCACCGGGCGGTGGCTCCGCTCAGGCGAAGACGGCTTCGTAGGTGGCGCCCTCGGCGTCGCGGCCGACCGGGACGACGAAGATCTCCAGCGTCCCCAGCGAGCCGTGGCAGAGGGGGACGGTCTGCTGCGCGAGGACCGGTTCGACTGGGCCCTTGAAGGTGAGGACGAACGGCTCCCGCGGGGAGTGGGGATCTGGGGCGGCGATCGCCTCGACCAGCTTCAGCTTCAGCGTCCCGGCCTCGCCGGCGTCTACCTCGAAGACATCGCCGACCACCGGGACGAAGGTCCCGAGCGTGAGCTCGTCGGTCACCGCGGTCAGGGGGTGAAGCGGACGGCCTTGCGCAGCGCGGTCGCCCGGCCGGCGCGGTCGAGCATCACCAGCGAGAGCTGGTAGCTGGCCGGGTTCAGCGGCGCGCGGGCGCCGAAGCGCAGTAGCGAGCGACCGCGGCTGGAGCCGGCGCTGGCGACGGCGACGACGCGACCGCGGCGCAGCAGGGTGGCGCGGACCGAGACGACGGTGGCAGCGTTGGTGAGCTGGATGTCGGCGAGCAGGCGCTTACCGGAGGTCGAGGGGCGCAACGAGGCGCGACGCAGGCTGGGACCAACCCCGGCTGCCGCGACCTTGCGCGGGGAGGCCGTTTCGGCCCGGCCGCCAGGGTTCGACGCCTGGGGAGCTCCGTCCTCTTCGAGCCCGGGGATCTTCACGGTGCGGTCGACGATCACTTCATAGGTCTGGTCGCCGGTGCGACGCTCGACCGGGACTACGAACAGCGAGTGCTTGCCGAGCTGGGGGTGGTCGAGCTCGCGGATGCCCTGGGGGAAGCTCGGACCGCTGCCCGCGAAGACCAGCGAGAAGGCGTCGTCGTTGCCGACCAGCGTCGGCACCTGCGAGGCGATCGGCAGATCCTCGACCCCGACCAGCTCCAGGGCACGCGAGCTGCCATCGACCGTTGCGGTGAAGCCGGAGCTGGAAAGCCCGAGGTAGTCGGAGCGTCGTAGCCCGTTACCGCTCGCGGCGGCTTGGGCGACGCCCTCGAACCCGCCGTGCGAGCCGATCAGGAAGGTCGCCGCACCGGCGGCGCCGATCTGCACCAGCCGCCGCCTGGTCAGCTCGGTCGAAGTCGTGTTCTCGGCGGTGGAATCGGGCATCTCGAATATCCGTTGCCCATGATTGCGCATTGGGGGCATATGTGCTGAGCGGAGGGGGTGGGATTCGAACCCACGAGCCCCTTGCGAGGCCACTGGTTTTCAAGACCAGCGCATTCAACCGCTCTGCCACCCCTC
>WUUC01098985.1_pt1 | contig 10286 bp, 8 predicted proteins | sample 6278441 | NCBI WGS metagenome assembly WUUC01 (sample SAMN13675441, study PRJNA597444) | soil metagenome | isolation source: soil | place: USA: Washington | collected 2017-10 | reverse complement strand
CGCTGGTCGTCAAGCTGGACGATCTGTTCAACCACTTGGCGCAGGTGCGCGAAATGTTGGGCCGCTTGGTCGACTTGCATCAAGCCATCGCAACCCGCCGTGTCTCGGCTCCGGCCAGTGCCGATACCGACAAGAAGGTGGGCGAATGGCTCACGGGCCAGAACGTCGAAGCGTCGCTCGAAGCAACCGGGCTTCTATCCAACAAGCAGGCGGCCTCGGGCTTGCAAAACACGCTGGAAAAGTTGGCTGCCAAGGTTGCCGACTCGCAGGCAAAGCGCGTCGAACTCAAGTTCCATGGGCTCGAGCGTGTGCCGGAATCCTACAAGCGTCCGATCAAAGACATCACGATTCAGCTGGTGCGCAACGCCGTCGTGCACGGCATTGAAATGCCGCAGGATCGACTGGCCATTCAGAAGCCGGAAGCGGGCGTCCTCAACATCGACTTCGTCGATCGCGGCAGCGAAGGCTACGAATTGGTCGTGCGCGACGACGGTCGCGGCCTGCAGCTCGATCGCATCAAGGAAGTCGCAATCGATCGCGGCTTGATCACACCGGCGCAAGCATCGCTGCTCGACGCCCGCCAGGCCATGGCACTTATCTTCCGCCCGGGTTTCTCGACAGCGGAAGATGTCACCACAGACGCTGGCCGCGGCGCGGGCATGGATCTGGTCCGGGTGTTGGTCGCCGAAATGGGCGGCCGCGTGGGTCTGGCATCAGCGGGCGGTCGATTCGCCAAATTCAAGATCTGGCTGCCGGCTGTTAACCAAGCCGCTGCTGCATAATTTCGTTTCAACGAGGGATAACAATGGCAACTGCAACTGCCCACGCACAACCTGTGGCCGCCGGCAAGCTCAAGCTGATGATCTGCGACGATTCGAATATCATTCGTCGCAAGATCGAACGCGAATTGAAGATCGACCGTCTGCAGGTCATCTCGACCGCGTCCAATGGACGTTTGGCCGTCGAGGCGTTCAAGAAAGAACCCGCGGATGTCGTCACGATGGACATCACGATGCCTGAAATGGACGGCATTGAATGCGTGGAAAAACTGGTCGCCATCAAGCCCGACGTTTTGATTCTGATCATCTCGGCGCTGTCCGATAAGTCGACCGCCATCGAAGCGCTCAAGCGTGGCGCCAACGGCTTTTTGTGCAAACCCTTCACCGACAGACAACTCACCGATGCGATCGCGGAGCTGCTGCGAGGTGCACAGTCATGATGACAAAGGTTGAACTAGAAACCTTCGTCGAAGGCACAACCCACTATTTCGAGACTGCCGCCAATCAGCCTGCGTCCGTAGGTTCACCCTACATCGTTCAAGACGGCAAGCCGACGGTTCAGGAATTCACGGGCGTGATCAGCATTGCCGGCAAACGCCGCGGGATCGTGTATTTCACGGCTTCGCGTCCAATGCTGACAGTCATGTTGATGCGCATGGGCGAAACGGAACTGACGCAAGAAAACATGTGCGATCTGGTTGGCGAAGTGGCGAACACCATTTCGGGTAATGCGCGCCGCGACTTCGGTAAGGACTTCATGATCTCGGTACCTCAGGTGGTCGCCGGCGAACCTGAGAAAGTGGCTCCGCCCGACAACATGCGTTCATTCGTGATACCGATCAACTGGCGCAGCCATTCGGCTCAGCTTGTGGTTTGCCTCGAATAGTTTGTTTTCCTTAAGACCATGAAAAAGGCCCCGGTTATCCGGGGCCTTTTGTTTTGGAGCACTCTCAAACCGGCTGTCGCGATTATTTTTTCTCGGCCGAGAGATTCGCCATCAATCCTTTGAGCGCCAACTCGGCGGTATGCGCCAACATCGCGGTATGCGCTTGCGCACGCTTCGCTTGCAGGATGGCGCCGAGGGCTTCGGCCAACGGGGCAAGCAACAGCCGATCGTCGCCGGTGTAGGGTTGATCGCGATTGACGACGCCCAATGCACCCAGGCTCTTGTCGCCGTCAAGGATCGGCAGGATCAGTGCAGTAGACTGCTCGGGCAGCGCAGCGTGCACTTCGGAATTTTTCTTGTCATTGATGATGATCGGCAGTGCGGTGCGCATGCATTGCGCACTGGGGCCTTTCGGTGACAACGCCGCCGCGGCAGGTTCCACCGCCGTCGCGCCGCGAGAGCGATCGAAGACAGCAGTCAGCGCGGCAGTCGTTTGAGAAACATCCGTGGCGCAGGCATAAGCGATTGGGCTTGACGTGATTTGAGCGGCCAACTCCATCGCGCGCTTCACGATCGCGGGTTCGTCGTGCGCAAGTGCCATGCGATGCAACTGCAACGCATATTGCAATGCATTGCTGCGAGTTGCTTGCGCCTTTTGTTCGGCATGCAACAGCGCTTCGGCAGCTCTTTCGCGCGAATCCCGCGCACTGCAATCGCGTATGACGACAACCGTTCGCGGACGTGCGCCGGTAACGCTTCCGACACTGACTTCGACGATGTACGCGGTGCCATCCTTGCGTAGATGTTTCGTTTGATAGCGGCTGCGGTCGTTGCCGATGTCGCCTGCCTGTTCGGCAGCCAGCCACTGTTGAAATCTGGTCGATGTTTCATCGTCGATCCGCGCCTCCAGCTGCGCAGGCGGGATCTTCAGCAATTCTTCCCGGTCGAAGCCGGACATACGGCAGTAAGTCTGATTGACGTCGATCAGCTGCTGATGCTCATCGAGCAGCCAGATACCATCGGCTGCGGCGACCAACAATGATTGATAGGCGTCTGCAGCATGCGCGGTGGCTTGCTGCGAAAACACACGCTGCGTTACGTCATAGGCGGCGAAGACTTCGCCACGGCGCACACCTAGCTCGACTGCGCGCATGTGCAGTTCGATTGCAATCGCCGCGCCAGATTTGTTGCGATGCCAAGTGGCAGAAGTGCCGGCAATGGCCGCACCTGCTGCAAATGGCGGTGCGCTGCGGGGCAAATTCAGGAATTCCTCGCGAGCGAAGCCGTACAGGGTCAATGCTGCTTGATTCACGGCCAAGCATTGACGGTCTTCGACACTCATGAGCCACAGCGGTGTGGGACTCGCTTCAAACAATTGCCGAAAGCGTTGTTCGCTGGCTTGCAATTGCTTATTCAAAGCATCCAGTTCGGTGACTCGCGCCAACAGCTTCGCTTCACGCGCGATCGAACGATCTTCACCGCTGTTGCCGGGTGTGACGACCATTTCCGGCACAGCTTGCGCGTCCGACACAGACACCGGCGCAGGAGCAGCCGGAACAGAGACCGGCACAGGTTGCGTCTTGTTGAATCTTCCAGTGGTAATGAACGCACCCGTCACCATCGACTGCAATTGAACAGGATCCGGACGCATTGCGCTGGCGCCTTGGGCGAGCAGCTCATCAACGCCTTTGAGCAGTAGCGCCGAATCGGTGGATCGCTCGACATAGCGATCAACACCCAGTTCACGCGCGAAGCGTTCGTACTTGGGATCGTCCTGGCGACGCGTGTAGAACAGGAATGGAACCCACTGCAGCCGATCGTCCTGTTTCCATTTCTTGCAAAGCGAGAAGCCGTCCATCTTGGGCAGCAGAATGTCGCTGATCATCAATTGCGGCGGTTCGCGTCGCGCCGTTTCGAGCGCGTCGACGCCGTTGTTGGAACGTACGACCGTATGCCCGCGCTCGACAAGCAGCTTCTCGAGCGCCATTTGCTCGAGTTCCCGCTCGTAAGCGATCAATATCGTGCTCATTCGACAGTACTCACACGGACCTCTCGCTCTGGATTCGCGATTTGTCATTTTACGAGCGCGACCCTACGGCGAAGTGAGACCTAGCGCACAGTTAATCCCCTAATACCAGCGCCATAGTCCGTTTGCCGACGAAAGCACTGCAGGCGGCGACGAACGGCGAAATTTCCGACCGTTGGGTGCCATGCAGCATCCACCCACGCATACTTCTGCAATAGCGGGCAAACCGAGAAATTGGGCCTTAGTTCACGCCCACCTCTCGGTAAAGAACGATCCAGTTCGCAGTCCCAAAATTTTGCATAAGTAGTATGGGGTCATTCATTGCAACCCGTAGGAGCGGGCAATGGCCAACAACTCAGCACGCCAAACAACCGATAACGAGAATGTCGTGGACATCGACCTCAACGATTCGTCGCCCGATACGCCGGCTGCCGGTGGCAAGGCGCCGCCGCCGATCCTCGTATTGAGCCGCGAAAATGCGGTCATCGATGCTATCCGTAAATCCGCTCCTCGCGGGACTCGCGTCGTCGCGGCTCCCAGCCTCGACCAAGCCGCCGGCCAATTGCCGACGCTGCAGCCGGGCGTCCTGCTGATCGACACGGCATGCGCGCCGGATGTCGCCGGTATGGTCGCGCAGCTGACGCAGCACTTTCCGGACATGGTCGTTGTCGTCGCGGGCAAATCCGAAGACAGCCAATCGCTCATGCGACTGGCGGCCGCCGGCCAGATCTACCGCTTCTTGTTGCTGCCGCTTTCGCAAGGTCAAACACGTTTGACGCTGGAAGCCGCAACCAATCGCCACCTCGAGTTGGGTCAGACGGCGGAACGCCTGGCCTCCGGCAACGAAGGCGGTTCGGGCAAGAAGAATTACCTCGTCAACTATATGGCTCTGGGCGCTGGCCTGGTCGCACTCATCGGCGGCATTTGGTTCTTCATGGGCCGGGTTGCTTCCGACGACGCCGCACCGGCGGCCGAAACGGCTGCTACGGCGAAGGACCCCGCTGCTGCCGAACTTGCCTTGGCCAACAAGGCATTGAGCGATGGCCGATTGGTCGAACCCGCCGGCGAAAGCGCACTTGATTTGTTCCGTAGCGCGTTGGCGCTGAATCCGAGCAGCGAGCAGGCGCGCAATGGCGTTCGCTCGGTTGCCGACAAGATTCTCGAACGCGGCGAGAAAGCATTGATGTCGGAGAAACTCGAAGAGGCAGTGGCTTCGGTCGAGTTGGCGCGCGACATTCAGCCGGATCATCCGCGTTTGTCGTTCATGGACGAGCAGATCAAGCGCGAACGCGAACGCATGAAACTGACGCAAGCGGCTGAAGTCGGCAACAAGGTGAGTTCGCTGCTCGCTCAGGCCGCGCAACGCATCGAGCAGGACAAGCTGATTGCACCGCAAGGCGAAAGCGCACGCGACGCGCTGACCGAAGCGCGCCGCCTGGATCCAACCGATCCGGCCGTGCTCCAGGCGTATCGCGATCTCGCTGGCCGTATTGTCGAATCTGCAAAGCAAGCTGCAAACAGCGGCAATGCCGACACCGCACAATCGTTGGTGGCCGCTGCCCGTCAGATGGGCTATGGCGGTTCCGCTTTGTCGGCCGTCGAACGGACCTTGGCGGATCAGCGCAGTGCCGCATCGAAGCGCGCAGGCGCCGACAGCGAAATTGCGACCGCTCGCAAGCGTCTTAACGATGGCCAGTTGATCGAACCGGCCGGCGACAGCGCGAAAGATCACATTGCGAATGCACGGGCCGCAGACCCGACCCGTACCGAACTCGCCGATCTCAACAATCAGCTGGCCGCGAAGCTGGTCGAACAAGGCAAGCAGGCGATGGGTGCGCAGCAATTCGATCGCGCCAAGTCATTGGCCACTGCAGCGCGCGATGTTGGCGCCCGCAGTCAGGATGCCGCGATTTCGCAGCTTGAACGCGATATCGATGCAACGCGTCGCGCCGCCGCCGCGAAGGTAGCCACCGCGACGCCAACGCCAGCGCAACCGGCAATCAATGAACAAGCCGCCACTGCCCTCAAGCGCATCAAGACTGTCATGCCCGAGATGCCGGAAGCGGCTCGCCGCAAGAAGCTCGAAGGTTGGGTGGAAGTCGTGTTCACCGTCAACGAAAAGGGATTGGTCTCCGAGGCGCAAGTCCGGAGTTCAAGCCCAGAAGAAGTGTTCGACGATGCGGCCGTCAAAGCCGTGAAGCAGTGGCGCTTCGAGCCGGCAACCAAAGATGGCAAGCCCATTGCGACCCGCAGCATGATTCGTCTCAAATTCTAAGCGATCGCTGATCGCTGCGAGCAAAGGGCCGACACTGTCGGCCCTTTTTTTTGGGTCTCTGCTTTTGCATCCGAAGACCCGTCTCTGCGCAAGCTCAAGCGTTGTGGTGGCTAAGTGGCAGCTCAACAACTGGGCGTATCGATCTCGGAGCGGCCATTCAGCCGGAGCGGCGCGAGTGTCGGCGCAGTCTGGCCTGTCGCCCAGGCACGTGCTAGCGTGAACGCACAGGGCCCTGCCCGGTCTTAAGTCCGATCACCGTGCGCATAGAAGACAATCAAGTCCTTCATAAGAGCGGCCTCGCCCGTATCGAGAAAGTATGCTGCCTGCGTGCGCGTAAAGGCTTGAGCTGCGAGGAGTGCAAGTCGGAGCACCAAATTGCCATCCCGCTCTCTGGCGTGAATGTGCGTCACATCGGCGGTGAAGCTTTCACGATTGCGCCCTCTCACGTCACCCTGTCGAATCGAGACGAGGCTTATCAAGTAAGCCATCCATACGGCTCAGGCGAGACACAGCTCACGATCGTTTTACACGAACCCGTGTTGCGCGACAACTTGGGCCACCTCGTCGACGAGGATGGCTGCTTCGCGGACCCAGCGGCGGATATGCCGTTTGTCGCGCGACAGGCTGCGCTTTCGGTGCAGTTGCATCTTGCCGTCCATACACTAATCAATGCGGTCCACAGCGACCAGCACACGCAGACCGAAATCGACGAAGCAATTATTATTCTTGTTCATCGTCTGTTGAGCCGAACCGCCCGACCCGATCAATTTCGGCCGAATGCTTTGCGAGACAGACAGCTTGCATCGCAAGCCCACTCGTTGCTGGCCGCGAACTATTCCAATTCGGTTTCCCTTGAATGCCTGGCCCGACAGCTGGGAGTGTCGGTGTTTCATTTGTGTCGGGTGTACCGCCGTGTCATGAATAGCTCGCTCTGGTCGCAGATCCAGCGTCTTCGAATCGGTGAAGCATTGCAGCGCTTGGCGGAGGGCGAACGGGATTTGACCGCACTGGGACTCTCGCTTGGCTATGCTCATCATAGTCATTTCACCGCAGCCTTTCGCCGACACTTGGGATTGACGCCCTCTAGCGCCCGGCAGCGCTTGGCGGACCCTTCACTGCACAACCTGGTCCAGTCGATAGCCTGCAGTTAGGAGCAAGTGAGCAAGAATTCGATAGCGGTAAATGTGACCGTTCACTTAGCCTCTGCACCTCCTTCAGCAGAGCAGTGTCATGAACTCTTCGCCTCCTTTGAACGCGGTTGCGGCCTGCACTCACGCAGATCCATATCCGTACTACGCACAGTTAGTTGCTCGATCGCCCTTCTTCTTCGATGAAGCACTGAAATTTTGGATTGCATCAAGCGCAGCAGCGGTCGAGGCTGTGCTCGGCAGCGAGCTGTGTCATGTCCGGCCTTCTTCGGAGCCTGTGCCGTTGGCACTCGTTGGATCGCCTGCCGCCGACGTGTTTCGACATTTGATTCGACAGAACGACGGTCCTCGACATTGCCCATTCAAACGGGCCGTTGAAAATGCATTGAGATCTGTCGATGATGCCCGGATTGCCGGCCGCGCGAAGCATTGGGCAGAGTTTCTAATCGCAGAATCGTCAGTAGTACCCGACGCACATACGAGTTACGCATGGATCAATGAGTATTCCTTCGGCCTGTCGGCGTTCGTCATAGGCGATCTTCTCGGCTTGCGGCACGCTGCACTCAAGGATGTCGGCAGCTGGGTGGCAGAGTTCGTTCGCTGCGTATTCCCGGGCAGCACACCACTGCAGATCGAGCAAGGCAAGGCGGCTGCCGGTAAACTGCTGGCATTATTCCGTGATGAATTCCATTCAAGGCCTGTCGGGTTGTTTGCCGATCTATTCAGTGAAGCAGAGGTTGTCGGGAAAGTCGATTCTCACGTTGTCATTGCCAATGCAATCGGGTTTTTGTCGCAGGCCTACGAGGCGACAGCCGGACTCATCCAGAATTCGTTACTAACGCTCGCAACTAATCAGGGCATGCAAAAGTCTGTCTTCGACAGCCCCCGCTTGCTACCCAATCTGATTCTCGAAGTACTGCGTTACGATCCGCCTTCGCACAATACTCGCCGCTTCGTCGCGCGTAGCGGTAACATCCTAGGACAGCCGCTGAAAGAGGGTGATGTCATTCTCGTCCTACTAGCTGCTGCCAACCGCGACCCGGCCGCCAACGATCGGCCTGAGGAGTGCGATCTACTGCGCCCTGATCGAAAATTGTTCACGTTTGGCGGAGGCTCGCATGCTTGTCCTGGAGATGTTTTCGCGACGACTATTGCGGAGTCAGGCGTTCGCGCTCTGCTCAGCACCGGTCTCGACTTAACCGCCCTGCGTAATTTTACCTACCGCCCCTCAGCCAATACGCGAATCCCTCTCTTCGGCTAAATGTACGACTCCAATCAAATGCGGAAGGCTCAATCCTTCCAAGCGCTGCATCAGCGCAACGATCCCTTCGTAATCCCCAACCCTTGGGATGCCGGCACCGCAATGCTTTTGCGTTCGCTTGGCTTCGAAGCGCTTGCGACGACCAGCCTGGGTGTCGCCAACACGCTCGGCGTCAAGACCGCTGGCATGCAAGCCATTCTGGAAAACTGCCGCGTGCTTTGCGCGGCAACCGATCTGCCCGTCAATGCGGATTTGGAGAACGGCTTCGCCGACGATCCTCGCCAAGCTGCCGAATCGATTCGCCTAGCCTATGACTGCGGCGCGGTCGGCGCATCGATCGAAGACTTTTCGGGCGATCCGTCGCGGCCGATCTATGACTTTGCGCTGGCCGTAGAGCGAGTGCATGCCGCAGTCGAAGTTACTCGCTCACTGCCGATCCCATTCACCTTCACGGCCCGCGCGGAAAATTTCCTGCACGGTAGAAGAGATCTGGATGACACGATAAGGCGGCTGCAAGCATTCGAGGCAGTGGGCGCCGATGTGCTCTATGCGCCGGGACTGCGGGACTTGGCGCAGATGCAGGCCATCACCGGGGCCGTGCGGAAGCCTGTCAATGTCGTGATGGGGTTCGGAGACCCTTCCCTCACGCTTGATCAACTGGGCGCAATAGGCATCAAGCGGGTGAGCATCGGCGGTGCGCTTTCAAGAATCGCACTGCAATCGTTCATGGACGCTGCTCGAGAACTGCAGTCAGGCCGCTTCTCGTTTGTGGGAAGGCTCGAGCCGCTTGGCACTCTGCAAAGCGGCTTCGCAACCGTGCAAGACTAGGTGGCGACGTCGATGGGTCCGAAAAAGCGCTTGAGTCTCGGCCCGTAGTGACGGTTCATGTCGAATGAGACGATGACGGCTTGCGCGCGTCCCACAATCTGCTCGCGAGGGACGAAGCCGAAATAACGCGAGTCATAACTATTGTCGCGCGAGTCTCCCATCATGAAATAGTGACCTGCCGGGACCGTCACTTTTGGAAATGAACGCATGGAGTTGCGCGATGGCAAGGTAGTGATGGCATGATTTCTATTCGGCCCATGCTCCAATGTCAGGATTGGATTCGGGTCTTCGTGGAACTCCTCGCGCAAGGCTCCGGCATCGATTGCCTCGTATTGCAGCGGCAAGCCGTTGACGATCAACACCGAGTCGCGAAGTTCTACGGTATCGCCGGCCTTGGCGATGACTCGTTTAACCAGGCGTTTGCCGTCTTCCGGCGAGAAGAACACGACAATTTCGCCGGGCTGTGGATCGGCCCAGCGAGCAACGCGCTTCAAAGTCAGCGGCACACGAAGATCGTAGGCCAGCTTATTGACGTACAGCAGATCGCCTTCAAGCACAGTTGGCTTCATCGATCCGGTGGGTACCCAATTGCTGTCAGCGACGGCGGAGCGCAACGGGATCACAATGAGCGCGACTAACAAGTAGGGCCAAACCCACTCGCGCCAAACCTTACGCCAATCCTGTCTAATGTCTGAGGACGAATTTTGCATGGCGACCCTCGAATATGTAAGCGCGCGTCTTGAGCGATGTCAGCTTATGACGCTACTTCGACTGCGATGGTTGCGTAGCGTTCAATCTCGATTCGGATGTTGCCCCGCCCTGGCTCGACCGAGTGCGGCGAGCGTTTCCCGGACATAGGGCATTTTGAATAATTCGGCAGTCTCGACCGAGACCTTGCGCTGCCAGTTGGCGTGTTCGACGTGGGTGCCTGGTACGTTGACGGGATCCGTCATGCCGATGAGATCTTCCAGTTGCAGCAAAACGAGCGCAGCGTTGGTCATCCCGAGAAACATGTGCACTGCTCTAGCCAAAGGCGGCGAGAATTCGGGTATCACATCGCCGTCGGCCCAATGCCACAACTGT
>WUUC01060296.1_pt1 | contig 10286 bp, 7 predicted proteins | sample 6278441 | NCBI WGS metagenome assembly WUUC01 (sample SAMN13675441, study PRJNA597444) | soil metagenome | isolation source: soil | place: USA: Washington | collected 2017-10 | reverse complement strand
TGTACAGCGCAACGTTGATGCCGAGCGCGTAACCGTCCGCCGAGAACTGAAGGAAGAACTCACGATCTTCGCCTTCGCGTTCCCAGGAGTCGCCGATATCGGTATTGTGCGTCATCAGGACCATGATGCGGCCGCGATCGTCAGCGATCATGCGGAAGTTGGCAGAGGGACTGTCGGGTCCTCGTTCGGACGTGATGCCGCCGCTGCGCCGCCAGAAATTGATGCTCGTCACCTGCGGGATTTGCGGGATGGAAAACATCGCATTGCGGACGGGATGGTCAGCCGGCACGTCGGCGATCGAGAACTCCGGCAGCACCGTCCGCATTTGCGATGACCACTGCCGCCACGCGAGAGTCCCCCAGAAGTCGTCGACCCACAAGAATCCCCCCTTTAACAGGTACTCGCGCAGCCGTGCGGCTTCCTCCGACGAGAACGCAGCGGTGCCCACGTCGGTCGCCATCGTGAACGGACACCGGAACAGCGCGTCGTCGGTGAGGCGAACGACCCAGTAATTCGGGTCGCCCTCACCGTCCGTGCTGATCGGCGTTTTTGTCAGCTCCGAAAGCCGGACCATGAGATTGATTCCCGCGTAGGGATAATCGGTGCCCCACCCCATTCCATTGGCCTCGCGGCGGACGCTCCGAAACATGATTTTGCAATGTGTGAACGCGCCGTCGTTGAAACCGGAATGCGGAATTCTCAGCGGCACCTCCGGTCCCTCAGGGAGCCGGAACCGCTGCGCGGATGCGGTGGCGATGATCGCGCCCGACAGCATCAACACCACGGCGATATGGCTCCGTCTCTTCATCGAGTGTCCGCCTCGCTGCCTCTGTGGAACCGCGGTTGTCTTGTTTCGCGCGACGTACCTGGATGCGCGACCCTCAATCCGAATCCCGCGCCATCTATCATGCCGCAAGCCGGCGCTCGACGGGTCAAGTCCCACGCGGCTTTCGCGAACCTCGCCGCGCGCCGACTTGCCACGTCTGGTCTCGTCAGACTCCAATCCGCGCCCCGAGGTTCGTCGCCGCGAGCGCTGCGACATTCAGATCTCCGGCAGGGAGCTCGACGGTGATGCACGTGCCCTGCCTGCCGGGCCCCGGCGCGCACGAGATCTCGCCGGCGTGCAATTTCACGATTTCGCGGCATACATACAGCCCGATACCCACGCCGGCCGGCCGCGAGCGTGCGCCGGAGTGCTGTTCGAGGCGGACAAACTTGTCGAAGATGCGGGACTGAAACGCGTCGGGCACGCCAGGGCCGGTATCCGTGATGCTGACGACGACGGTCTCAGGCGTTCGCGGACCCCTGGTCGCCCGTCGCCGTGTCTCGACCGTGACGCTGCCGCCCCGCGGGGTGTACTTGAGCGCATTGCCTAAAATGTTCTCGAAGACCGCGCGGAGCCGCACGACGTCGCCGCGCACGGACGGAAGCGTCGTGTCAACCAGGCTCCGCAGCCGGATACCCTGGGACTGCGCCTGACGTTCCGCGCGGCGCAGCGCGTCGGCGAGCAGCAGCGACACGTCGAGCGGTTCGACGTCGAGCCGCAGCTCGCCGGCCTCGATGCGTGTCAAGTCGAGAAACTCGTGAACCGTTTCGGTCAGTTGTTCGACGCCTATCAGCGAAGTCGTCACCAATTCTCGGTGGCGCTCCGGCAGCGCATCGGACACCTCCTGCAGCATGAGCAGTGTCATCCGAAGCGTCGTCAGCGGCGTTTGAAGTTCGTGCGACGCCACGGCCACGAGCTCCGATCGCATTTCATCGAGCTGCGCGAGATCTGTCACGTCGGACAACAGGAGAATGGCGCCCGCCTGTTCGGCGGTCGCCCCTGAGACGGGGACCACACGCGGCAGCAGACGCCGAACCGTATCGCCGGATTCGATCCGGATCGTCCGCGTCAAGTCGATGGCGGCCGCCACGTCTGCTCCGGCTGCGACGGCGGCTGCGACGGCCCTGCGGTCCAGCCCTTCGAGCGTGAGATCGTCGAGCGTTGCGGGCGCCTGGATGCCCGCCGCCTCGAACAGGTGGGCCGCGGCCCGATTCATCGAGACAATCCAGCAGTCGGGGTCGAACAGCACGACTGCGTCCGGCAAGGCTTCCAGAGTTGCTTCGAGAATGTTCTTGGCGCGTAACACCTCACTCATGTTGGTGCGCCGAAACTCCGCGAGATCTTCGGACATCTGGTTGAACGCGGAAGCGAGCTCGCCGAGCTCGTCGCGCGAGGACACCTCGATGCGATCGCCGAATCGGCCCTCCCGGATGGCGTCCGCACCCCGTGTGAGCCGTCTCAGCGGCCCCACAACGGTTGACGTGAGATGCCAGGAAACGGCGGCCGCGATGCCCAGAGCCGCGATGGTGATCAGCAACACGGCACTCCGCGCCGCACGCGCCTCATTGCTCGCAGCAGTCACGGCCTGACGAGCGAGCTCGAAGTGGCGATCGCGTATCGCCGTCGTGAGCGCCACCACGCGCCGCAAGAGCGGATTGGCGCGCCCGTGGTACTCGACCAGAGCCTGACGCTCGGAAGCGACGGCCAGCACGCCGTCCGCCGTGGACCGGTAGTCCCGCAATTCGGCATGAAGCGGATCGGCCAGCTCGCGTTTGTCATTCGGACCCAACAGGTCAAAGAGGTCCAGGAGCGCTTTGTCGACGACGGCGCGCTCGCCGGCGAGAACGTGCTTTCCGCGCTCGTAGCCAGCGAGGACGAGCAGTACCGCGTCGTCCTCCCGTTCGAGTGCGCCGGCGAGTCGCGACGTGACAGCCGTGGTCGATTCGCTCTGGCGAACGGTGTAGGTGACGACGCCGCTCAAGCGAGTGAGCGCCAGAAAGGTCCACACACTTGCGGTGACGGTCGTGATCACCAGCAAGCCCGCGGCGACGACGAACCGAAGCCGGAGACGGCCGGGAACCATTCTCACTAGAGCAGCCCGTACCGCTTGCGTTTGCGCTGCAGCGTTGTGGAATCGATATCCAGGGTGCGCGCGGCCGCCTCGAGGGAGGGAAACTGCGCGATGACGCGGGCAATGTGCTCGCGTTCCAGCGCTTCGAGCGACACAGCTGCGCCGACGCGGACGGCGGCGTTGGCCGTTCGTGAATCAGAAGAATGCGCCGCCGTCAACCCGAGATCCGCAGGTTCGAGCAGCTCGCGGGCGGCCAGGATGACGGCGCGTTCGACCGCGTTGCGGAGCTCCCGCAGGTTGCCGGGCCACTGGTGCGAGAGCATCGCCTGCTCGGCCGAGGACGAAAACGTCTGTGACGGGCGCCGCTGCTTCCGCCGGAAGATGGACAGATAGTGATTCGCCAGCGGCAGGATGTCGTCGGCCCTTTCCCGCAGGGGCGGCACGGTGAGCGTCACGACATTCAGCCGATAGAATAGATCCTCGCGAAAACGTCCGACGCGCACGTCGTCTTCGAGCGTGCGGTTGGTTGCCGCGATCAGCCGCACGTCGGCCTGCCGTTCCCTCGCTTCTCCGAGCCGCTCGTACGTCCGGTCGTTGAGAAATCTGAGAAGCCGTGCCTGCGCGTCGGAGGTCAGTTCGCCGACTTCATCGAGCACGAGCGTGCCGCCTTCAGCTTCCTGGACTTTGCCGGCCACGTCGGCAACGGCTCCGGTGAAGGCGCCCTTCCGATGGCCGAACAGTGCGCTCGTCATCAAGTCTCCGGAGAGGGCCGGACAATTGACCGTGACGAACGGGGCGTCGGCCCGAAGGCTGTTCGCGCGAATCCAGCGCGCCAGGACGTTCTTGCCCGTGCCGCTCTCGCCGCGCAGCAGGACGACCGCGTCGGATGCCGCGGCGCGGGCAACGGTTTGCAGAAACCGTTCGAACGCGGGATTGCGAGACTGGAAGAACGCCGGCTCGCCGCTTTCGTCCAGCTGCTCTTCGAGTTCCGCGAGCCGCCGCCTGAGCCGCTGCGCCTCGCGCACTCGATTGGCGGTGAGCCTGATCTGATCGGGCGTGAAGGGCTTCGGAATGTAGTCGACCGCACCGCGCTTGATCGCATCGACCGCGCTCTCAATCGACGCGAACGCTGTGACGACGATCACGCCGAGATCCGGCTGACGGGACAGCATCTCGGGGAGCAGATCCAGTCCGGCATCCGCGCCCAGCCACAGATCGAGAAAGACGACATCGAACTGAGCGCGGTCCAAAGCTTCGAGCGCTGCGCCGCCGGTCGCGACGCCGAGCACGCTCGCGCCGGCTGCTTCAAGGCACAGTCTCAATGACTGACGCACCCCTGCATCGTCGTCGATCACGAGAGCCGTCCACGGCGCCCTCGGAGCGGTCATCGCGCTCGTGACATCGCGCTGGAGTGCTGTTCCCATCTCGCTGCCGACGTTATAAACCGAACGGCCCGACCAAGACCATCGTTTTCGCCTCGCAAGCTCTTCGCGGCCATTCCTCGTTTACCGCTGTCCATTCAGATCGCGCGCTCGGGTGTTCAATGTCCATGCAGGATGCGGCATCACACCCAACCACCAATCATGCGTCCCATGCGGAGTGCAGATCGTGGACAGGGGTGGCGTACGCGCGGTTCGGCGTCACCGCGAGATCGAGACCCATTCGCCACAGGTGGACACGTTGCACCTGTGGCGAAATGTTTTTCGCACCAGCTCGTCGGCCGCCGCCTTCGCCGCGAGAAGGCGCCGATACCGCCGCGTCGGCACCATCACGCACGTACTGCCGCGCCATAACGAGATCTGCCACTCGTTTCCGCCGACCGGGTCGATATGGGCGTAGTGTTCGCCGTGTTCCCGTTGCCAACAGACGTCGCTCAAACACCGACTCCACTTGGATGCCGCAGGGGCAAAACGATGCCGTTCAACCGTTCGTGTCGCGAAGCGCGTTCGACATGCGGAGGGGTTCGCGGGTCAGGACGGCGACGACATTCACGAAGCAGCGGCGCAGCTCTCGAATGCCGCGCCGTGCCGGTATGCGGGACTACAAGCAGGGCGTGAATACGCTGTGGATGTCGTCTCGCGTTCCATCCGGGCGCGGCGCTCCAAAATCTGGTCCGCGTTCACGACAGAGGCCATTGAGACCGACCTGCTGCCGGCAGTAGCGCGAGCCACCGCAGGCGATCTCTGTCGCGGTGAGGAACGCAAAGCGTGCGCCAGCGTTGCTGCCGCGTTGTTCCACAATATTCGGGCCGGAATGCCAGGCCGAGACGGCTCAGTCTCAGAGCACCACGCGGTGTCCATGCAGAATGCGGGAGCGGCGCCGCTGGCGACCCGTAAGCTGCGGCAATGACTTACTCGAGCGCCCCTCGTTCTCGCAGGAGCGCTATTGTTCTATAAAGGCGGGGAATCTTGAGCTGCGCGTCGGTGGTTGACGTCGCGGTGCCGGCCTTGCGAGGTCCTTGGCCAGGCCCTCGAGATGGCGTAGACGGGGACGGTCGGGACGCCATCCCGGGCGAATTCGCGGCGACGAGGGGGTCACGTCGTGCATCTTTTACTCACGTGGCACTCATGCAGGAACGGAGCCTCGTAGCTCCGATATAAGGGGGTTCGGATGACTCGCTGGCGTGGCGTCGTGAGATGGGCAGTTCTGGCGGCTGTGCCGCTGGTTGTCACTCCGTGCGCGCACGCGCAGCAGAATCCACCGCTCGCGGGATTGGCGATGATCGATCTCGATGGCCGTGCGGTGCGCGTCCAGGCCATGGGACTGGAGGATCGCCGTCCAGGACAGCCCGTCGTCGTCTTTGAGGCAGGTGCGAGCAATTCGCTCGAGGTGTGGGGCGGCATCCTGCCGCGGGTCGCCTCAATGGCGCCGGTCGTCGCGTACGACCGCGCGGGATTGGGGCGTTCCGAGTGGGACGACGCGAGTCCGACGCCTCGGCACGTGGCCGACAGACTTCGGCGGGTCTTGGAACGGATTGGTGCCGACCCGCCGTATGTGCTCGTGGGCTTTTCGTGGGGCGGCATGCTCGCGCGCTATTTCGCGGGTTATTACCCCGGTAACGTAGTCGGACTCGTTTTCGTCGATCCGAGTCCGATGGTCACCCAGTCGCTCGCCGACAATCTGACGCCGTTCGAGGCGATCGGCGCCGGCCGTGCGGGCTTCGAGGCCTATTGGTCCAGTTTCGCTTCCCTGATGGCAGGGGCATCTCCCGCCGTACGCGCCGAGATGCAGGTGTTCCGCGGGCTGCTGGAAAAAGATGTGGCAGATCGAGATCTTCGTCAGCTTCCTGCCGTGCCAATGGTCGTGATCGTCGCCGCGAAGTACCTCGCGGTGCCGCTCATGGTTCCGTTCGATCTCCAGCGGCATTTTCAAGCCGACCTGCATTATCGGCTCAGAGTTCTCACCGAATGGGTCCTGGCCTCTCCTCACGGCACGCTGGTGATGGCCAACAACACGACTCACACCATTCCTCGAGAGGATCCGGGTCTCATCGTTTCCGCCGTTGAGCGCGTGCTAGGGGCGTCGCGCTGACTGGCGACGGGTGAAACACGGACGTGAGCGCGAGTGCCCGCATCGCGAGCACCGGCCGCGGGACGCTCGTGAGGACGCGGCGAAGGGCCTGGTGAAGAACTCAGGCGAAACACGTGGAAGGGCAAATACGCTGAAACGATCCGGTGCGCGACCAACCGTAGCTGGTCGCGCGCGGGGCGATGCTTCGACTAGTCGTGGAGGTCGAGGATGCCGGCGGCGAACCAGCCCCCGTTGGCGGCGTTTCGGATCAGAAGGACGGGGCTCGGACAGGCCGACGGCACCGGCGTCAACACGTCGTCGATGCGGAAGTCGCCGTTCGCTTCGAGGGGCACGCCGCTCGAATTCGTGCTGTGCTGCGCGCCTGTGGCGTCGCAAATGAGAGTCGCGATGACCCTCGCGTTCGCGTTCAGACCGATATTGTTGCCGCCGCCCAGGAGAAGACCGCGGCCGTCCACCCTGATCCGTCCGTCGACGGCGACATCCGCTTTCAGGCGGGCAATGACCCAGATCTGCCCCGCGGGATTCACCCCTCGGACGATATTGCGAGAGACGTTTCCGAAGGTACCGTCAGCATTGGCGGCTCCGGCGACGCCCGATACCGGAATCACGCCGATTCCGCCGTCGAACCTGACAAGGGAATCATCGTCGGATGCCTGAAGCGGAGAAACGAGCGCGGCGAACAACACGACTACCCATGCCTTTTTCATCATCGCGGTTTGCTCCTACATGCGAAGTCACCTGGGGCTGCTGCCAGTGCGCCTGACGGCCGTCCGCGGCGATGCAAGGTGTAGTCCGGGCGGATTTGCTGGTGAGGTGCTGCAACCTTCTCACGCTAACGCGACGATGCGACCGCTCTTCGCGACATCGGCTGTTACGTAGTTCTCGTCGGAGTGGCATCACACGCTTACGGGAGACGTAACATCTCCGATTCTTGGAAAGCGCGTTTCGGTGACCCCAACGGCTCGTTACACCGGTAACGTCGAAGCGTAGGGCCACTGACGCCCAACGGTGCTGTTGTCGGCGCCGACGTGGGACTCGACATGCCTGCATTTCCTCGCGACACGGCGGCCACGCCGGCGCAGGCAGCCTATAATGCCGGTATCGTTGAAGGGCGTCGCTTTCGACCGGCACAGCTGGCCATCAGGCAGGAGGAGGTTCAGGTGCGCGCGCATCTTCTCGTTTCACTCAGCATGTTGGTTGTCTTCTCGATGTCGCCGGGCCCCTTGTCGGGCCAGAGCGCCGCGTCGCCGCGGATGGCGTCCGCCGTGACGAACTGGACGCCGCCTCGCACACCGCAGGGCCACCCGGACCTGCAGGGGACCTGGGATTTCCGTACGGTGACGCCGCTCGAACGTCCGAGCGAGTTCGCCGACAAGGCGGTTCTGACGGCAGAGGAAGCGGCCGAGTACGAGCGCCGCACGGTGGAGTCGCGCAACGCCGATCTCAATCGGGACAAGACCACGTCCAGAGGGATCATCAACGGTACCGAGATCACGGCCGACGTCGCGCTTGCCTATAACGACTTTTGGTGGGATCGCGGAACGAGGGTCGACCTGAGCCGGCGGACGTCGCTCATCATCGATCCGCCGGACGGCAGACTTCCTGCCCTGACGTCGGAGGCGAACAAGAGACTGGCAGCGTTGGACGTGGCGCGCGAACGTCCCGCTGAGGGCCCCGAGGACCGAAGCGTAGCCGAGCGGTGCATCCTTGGTTTCAACTCGGGCCCGCCGATCGTGCCTGGCGGGTACAACCAGAACGTTCAAATCGTGCAGGCGCGTGACCACGTCGTGCTCCTCAATGAAATGGTCCACAGCGCCCGCATCGTCCCGCTGGATGGCCGTCCGCACGGCAATCTTCGACAGCTGGTGGGGACCTCACGCGGCCGTTGGGAGGGCGACACGCTCGTCGTCGAGACGAAGAATTTCGCGCGCGAGACGGCGCTGCGAGGCTCCGGTCCCAACATGCACCTGGTCGAACGTTTCACCCGCGCCGGTCCGGATACGCTCCTTTACGAATTCACGGTGACCGACCCGGCAACCTGGACACGGCCATGGACGGCTCGGATTTCCATGGCCAGGACCGACGACCTGATTTACGAATACGCCTGCCACGAAGCAAACTACGGGATGACGAACCTGCTCCGAGCCGCGCGCGTGATCGAAAAGGAGGCTGCGGTGGCACCCACGAAGAGCTCTCGGTAATCCGAGTGGGCCGCGCGGTACGAAAGTGGAGAGTCGTAGAAGCTTCCTGAAGCTCACTGGGGCAGCAGGGGCGGGGCTGGTCGCCCGTGGTGCGGGTATCGCGCAGGCGCGAGCGCAGCGATCGGCGGCCGCGGCCACGTCGTTCGTCGAGACGCCGGTGCTCACGATCGCGTACGAAGAGAGCGGCGATCCGCGCGGTTTTCCGATCGTACTGCTCCATGGGTTTCCCGACGACGTTCGTGCGTGGGACCACGTCGTGCCCGCGCTGGCGAAAGGCGGACACCGCGTGCTCGCGCCGTACCTGCGAGGATACGGACCCACTCGATTCCGCGACACGGCGGCTCCTCGCATGGCGGAGCAGGCGGCAATCGGTCAGGACCTCGTCGACTTTGCCGACGCCCTCGGCCTGGCGCAGTTCGGCGTCGCCGGGTACGACTGGGGCGGCCGTGCCGCTGCCATCGCCGCGGTGCTTCAGCCGGAACGGGTGCGCGCGGCAGTCCTCATCGGCGGCTACACCATACAGAACACCATCGCGCCAACACGCCCGGGGCCGCCCGACGCGGAGCAGCGCCTCTGGTATCAGTGGTATTTCAACACGCCGCGAGGGCGAGCCGGGCTCGAGACGAATCGGCGCGCGATCTGCCGGTTCTTGTGGCAGACATGGTCGCCCACGTGGCGCTTCGACGATGAGGCTTTCGATCGCACTGCGGTGTCCTTCGACAATCCCGACTTCGTGGACGTCGTCATTCACTCGTACCGCCACCGGATCGGAAACGCGCCGGGAGAAGCGCGCTTGCAAGCGATGGAGGAGCAGCTGTCGCGCCGGCCGAAGATCGAAGCGCCGACCATCACGCTGTACGGCGCCGACGACGGGCTGGGCCGTCCGCAGGTCGAGTCGCCGCCATCCGAGCGCGCGGCATTCACGTCGCTGCTCGCGCGGCGTGTGGTCGAAGGCGCCGGACACTTCATGCCGCGCGAGAAACCGCAGGCTGTATCGTCGGCGATTCTGGAAGTGGCCGCCGCAGCGCGGTAGCGCGTCGCGACGCGGCCTGTGCCGCCGGCTGTTCGCGCCCTGATGTTCCGCTCTCTGGACTATTGCGCCCTCATCAGCGGCAGGTGTGGGGGACGCTGGTGTTTACGGGCGCAGGGGATCCCGCCGATCGCGGTCTCAATTATTTGAGGAGCGCCACCGCAAGCGCGATGAGCGCCACGAGTAGCGCGGCCGCGGCAACGATGTACGCGACGAGCGGCGACGCTGTCGCGCCGGCCATGAAGTTCGCCTCGCGCACCGCGAGCGGCTCGCCCGCAAACAGCGATTGCCGCATCACCCGCTTGCCGGCAATCACTTCCTCGATGCCCGTGACGAAGTGATGCTGGTGAATCCGTTTCGCCGAATCGGGGCCTTGTTCAGCCGCGGCCGCAAGCGCGGCCTTCAGCACTGCGTTCCGGATGTCGCCGCCGCTCACCTCGTATCGTCGCGCCAATGCCCGGAAATCGACGTCGGCGGCGAGGGGCGTCCGCGCAGGATGCAACTGCACGCGCCAAATCTCCGCGCGTTCGGCCTCCGCTGGCATCTCGAACAGCACATGTGTCCGGATGCGTCGCTCGAATGCCGGATCGAAGTTGGCCGCGAGGTTCGTGGCGAAGATCACCACGC
>WUUC01144007.1_pt1 | contig 10287 bp, 9 predicted proteins | sample 6278441 | NCBI WGS metagenome assembly WUUC01 (sample SAMN13675441, study PRJNA597444) | soil metagenome | isolation source: soil | place: USA: Washington | collected 2017-10 | reverse complement strand
TTCATCGCTGCGGTAGTCGTCTCGGCTGTCTCGATATCATGCAGGAAGCCAACTTCGACTCGATCAAAGCAAAGATCGCAGAGTTCTACGAAGTTGATCCCAACCTCCTTTGGACCGCTGCTCACGGTGTGAAGGATGTCGAGGCCGAGATGAAGCGCATGGAAGAGGAGGCTGTCGAGACAACCATCTGAGAAGAGTAGTGCAGGTATATCAAGCATTCAAACTCACCTACCGAACAAGGATGTACAATGTCTCCCGCATCGAAGCTGAAGCTCAACCTGTCCGAAGCGCAGGGCCGCGAGGCGATCCCGGACGACACTTATCCGGCGACCATCAAGGGCTTCTCGGACGTCAAGAAGGGGCCGAAGGCGAACTACGTCGCCGTCGAGTTCGAGATCTCGGAGGGCCAGTACGAGGGCCGGAAGTTCTGGTCAAACTTCATGGTCGACGGAGCGGCCGCAGGGATGTTCGTCGACCTGGTGAACAAGGCGACGGGCACCAGCTACAAGGTCGAGGACATGCGCGAAGAGGGCCTCGAGATCGACCCGAACGACTTGATCGGAGCGCCGGTCGCTCTGGTCATGAAGCAGGAGGAGTACCCCGAGGACTCCGGTGAGATGCGCTCGCAGATCAAGAGCGTGCTCGCTGCGGGTGCGAAGGGTCGGGCGAACGCTCGCGGCCAGGCGGCCTCGGCCCGCTAAGGACAACGAAGCCCCCTTCCTCATACCGCGCGCAGTACGCCGCTCGCCCTTTACCAAGGGCAGGTATGCAGGGAGGGGGCTGAGTCCTCATGACCCTAGTCAAGAGTTTCCTCACGGCCGATAGGCTTCAGCCTCCCGCTGGGAAGGTTGTGCTCGAAGCCCTCTATGCCGACACTTACGATCCGCTCGGCAAGATCCTAGTCCCCGAACAGTTCCAGCGCAGGTACCCTCACCTGGCTCGCGTCATAGCGGGAGGCCACGAGGAAGGGTTGCAGCCTGGAGACATGGTCATCTTGGAGGACGAAGGATACGACGGAGATCGCACGTACTATGATGTATTCAAGCTTATCCTAAGCGATGGCAATATGGACTTGACCATCGTAGTGGACAACGAGTTGGAGCCAGCACTGCGTGAGAAGGTGACGCTATACAGGAGGCATCGCACATCTCACGACGTGAAGATCTCCGTACAAGACGTGAATGATGACCAGTGGTGGACGTTCAACTGTTCGGACGTTAAGGACTGGACATGGGACTTTCAGTCCAACACTCCGCAGAGACTGGAATACATTCCAGCGTACATGATCGAAGTGATGGACCCGAATAGCGGTCGCTTCAAGATGATATACATAGCGGACCTCAAGATCATCATGGCAAAACTAGGGGAGGAAGATGACGAACTCGACGATCGCACTGGATCAGATCAAGATAGACTCCCGGCAGAGGAAGGACGTGGACTCGCCGGAGTTCAAGGAGCACATCACTGAGCTCGCTGCTTCGATCAAGAAGTACGGGCTGCTGAATCCAATCACTCTGAACGCAGAGGACAATTCGCTCGTCGCCGGGTTCTGCAGGCTGATGGCAGTGGGTGCTGTGCTGGGGCGTAGCGAGATCGACTTCCGCTACGCACAGCAGCTATCGAAGATCGAGAGGAAGGAACTGGAACTCGAAGAGAATATCCGCAGAAAGAACCTCGAGTGGTGGGAAGAATCTGCGGCCGTCGCTGAGATCCACTCCATGAAGAAGGAGGCGGACCCCACATGGACCGTCGAAAAGACGGCTCAACTCCTCGGGAAATCGAAGGGAGGTACGTCCGAGGCGATTAACGTGGCTCAGGCTATCCAGCTCAATCCCGACCTGAAGAAGGAGAAGGGTGGCACCGCTGCCGTCCGCAAGGTGCAGACCAGAGAGAAGATCGAGAAGAGGAAGAAGGAGATCGCTGTCATTCGCAGAGCACGCGGAGGCACTGGGATCAAGGCAGAGATCCTGACAGGAGATTCGCTCGAGCTGATCAAGAAGGAACCGTCCGGCTCATACGACTGTGTCGTGACGAACTTCCCCTTCGGAGTCGACCTGACACTGAAGAACGACGGAGGGGAGAATCGAGAGCTGTATCGAGACGATGAGGAGTACATCGTGGACCTCGTTCAAGCGATGGTGCCCGAGATCTTCCGTGTCCTGAAGGACGACAGCTGGTTCGTGGGCTTCTTCGACGTCCGCAAGATCACGTACAATCAGGATCTTGCGATGCTCCGCAACTACATCTCCAATCCCAAAGCGACCCGTCAGTGGGAGAAGGCAATGGGGCTCACCTACTGGCTCGAGCAGGCAGGCTTCAGCTACGTGTCATCCCTGCCTGCCTTCTGGGTCAAGCCGAACAAGTCTCAGGGAATCATAGGCAATCCGCAGAAGGGGATGATCGTCGCCTATGAGTCATTCGTCTTCGCATCGAAGGGCGAGGCGGTCCTCTTGAAGCAGGGCAGGAACAACGTCTTCGTGTTCGACACTCTGCCTTCAGACGACAGAACCTTCGCCCTGCAGATGCCAGGCACCATCTGTCGTGAAGTGCTGGACATGGTGGTACTCGGCGGCGGACGAGTGCTCGACCCCTTCGCAGGAGTAGGCTCGTTCGGTCTGCAGGCGATCGAGAAGCAGTGCGAGTTCAGAGGATTTGAGAAGAATCCGGAACGCGCTTCAGACGGGAACCTTCTCTTGGCCGAGCACAGCATGGCCGAGACAGCGGCACCCTCTCCGAACAGTATCCAGATCGACGAGGAAGAGGCTGCTGCCTGGGGGCTCGAGTGACGCCCATCGTCTTCACCCAGGAAGAGGTACTCCTCATGAGGATGATCGCCTCTGGGATCGGCAGCCTTGAAGTGAGCGCTCGAGCGAACACAGACATTCTGTCCGCTAAGGGACTCACTGAAGTATTCAAGCATTGGGGCAAGAGCCTCGAAGGTATCGCCAACAAGATGGAGGCACTCAGTGTTCGAGTACCTGGTAGCTCCCTGTAAGGGAGAGAGTGCGATCGCCAAGGCGATCAACGACAAGGGGAAGGAAGGCTGGGAACCCTGGATCTTGTCGTTCGCAGGGACGGACATAGTCGAGTCCCGTATGAGTGTCGATGACCTCATCAAGGGAGCGGCGCATCCTCAGATGATTACGAAGTACGTTCTCATCCTGCGTCGTCGTGTCAAGACGGGACCAGAAGCATGAATCGGGTCCCTCCAGTCGGACCTCTCAATGCCAAGATCATCGCCCTAGGCGAGAGTCCAGGTAGGGAGGAGTTCATCAAGGGTGAGCCCTTTGTGGGCACAGCCGGTCAAACATTGAACGACTTGCTCGGTGCAGTCGGCATCGAACGCAGCGAAGTGTACATCACTAACACGTGGAAGGGGGAGATTCGAGGAGACAAGGATGACTTCTTCTTCAAGAAGACAGGCAAGGGGAAGAAGCTCCAAGTGCAGCCGACTGATGAGTACATGCAGGGAATCATGGAACTGCTCGGTGAGATCCAGCAAGTGCGAGAAGCAGGAGGCGGCAATGTCATAGTCCCGATGGGGAACTACGCGCTCTGGGCCTGCATCCAAGAGCTGGGCATCACGAGCTACCGCGGGTCCATCTTAGAGCACACGCTCTATCCGGGACTCAAGGTCATCCCGACTATGCATCCCGCTTGGTACCATCACAGTCAGCAATGGAACAAGTTCATCCTCTCCGAGTGGGATTGGCAGAGGATAGCCGAAGAGAGTAAAACTCCTGAGATCGTCCTTCCGACTCCGACTATAATCATCGACCCAGACGACGCGCAGATAGAGGATGCGATCTATCGCTTCACTCACTGCGAGGAACTGACGGTCGACACCGAGTGGCGTGCACCTGAGAAGCTCGCTTACATTGGCTTCTCGGATCATCACGACTATGCCGTAGTCATCCCAGCTACGTCGATGCAAGCGTACCGAGCGTACAAGAAGATCCTATCTTCGGACGTCCCGAAGATCATGCAGAACGCTGCGTTCGATACTGTCGCCCTACACAGAATCGGGATCGAAGTGCGGTGCATCAAGCATGATACAATGGTCGCTTTCAACTGCTGCTGGTCGGACATAGGACAGAAGGGCTTGGACGTGCAGGCGAGCGTGTTCACTCGGATGCCGTACTACAAGGACGAGGTGGAATTCGTCAACACGGACGATGAGCTGGGCATGATCTACTGCGGCAAGGACTGCGTGGTCACTCACGACAGCATGGATCATATGCTGAATCGTGAGTTCAAGGACGAGATAGCGGGCGGTGCAAGAGGGTACGAGATCTCCATGCTGAACATGGATATCTTCATCGAGGCCAGCAAGACCGGAATGCTGGCGGACATGGAGAAGCTCCGCTCCCTGAAGAAGGAGTATCTCGATCGCGCTCATGCAACCGAGAGGCTCATTGCAGAGGTCGTCGGGCGGACTATCAATTGCAGGTCGTGGCCCCAAGTACAGAAGCTCGTCTACGATGACATGGGCTACGGGAAGAGCAGGAAGGAACGGAGCACTAAGCAGGAAGTGTTGATGGACATTGCTGCATCGGAGATGGACAACCAGGACTATAAGCAGCTACTCACGCTGATCATCCGAGTGCGGCAAGATCTCAACATGGTGTCGAGGTACATAAACGAGGACGTGGTCGACAGAGACGGACGGATCAGAACTAATTGGAATCTCGCCGGCACGAAGAACGGTCGATACAGCACTACCGATCCCTGGTGGAACGGCTGGGCGCAGCAGACCGCTCCTTACGACGCAAGAGAGATTGTCATCGCAGATCCGGGTCACGTCTTTGTCGGCCACGACCTTGAGCAGGCCGAAGCGCGTGTGGTCGCAGTTCTCACGAACGACTTCGATCTGATCGACCTCATGAATAGTGGAGTCGACATTCATACTAAGCTGATCGAGGACATGGGGATCTTCAACCTCACCTACGATCAAGCCAAGGCACAGATCAAGGAAGTCGGAAAGGACAAGCATCCTCCTCGGGTGCTCTGCAAGACGTGCCGTCACTCAATGAACTATGTCCAGACGTGGGCCGGCTTGAAGGCTCGAGTGAACAAGGACTATCTCGATACTGGCGTAGGTATCAATGCCGCCTTGGCGAAGCTCATAGCGGCACGGTACCTGGAACTCAATCCAGGGCTCGAGACTTGGTGGGAGGAAGTGTACCACCGCGTGAAGCACGACACGTATCTGATCAATGATCTCGGGCGACGCAGAAACATTCTCGGAAGAATGTCGAAGCGAGATCACACGCACCGAGACGTCGTGGCCTTCCAGCCACAGTCAGACATTGCGGACTTGACAACCATCACGATTCGAGAAGTGGCAGACGAAGCTCCGTATGCACAGTGCTTCCATCACGGGCACGATGGCTCGCTATGGCAGGTACCAGAGAGAAGGGAAGAGGAATTCAAGGAGCTGTTGAAGAAGCGTGCAACCAAGGAGTTGATCGTAGGAAAGGAGTCACTCATTATCCCGGCTAACGTCACATCTGGTCGGGACTGGAAGAATATGAACTAATGGCGACGAAGCTGATATACAAGGCTGAGCTGAGGGATATGTTCACTGGCAACATGATGAAGTACGAAGTCGAGATTCTCCTCAACGAGGTGAAGATCGAGGGCGTCTACATCATCGACCCAGATGGCGCTCGGGCAAGGTGTTCAATTGTTGAACAAGCGGTTAAGAAGTGAGTGAGATCCGCTTCAAACCCAAGCAGCCAGCCGCTGTGGTTCCGAAGGAAGGGAACCATAAGAAAGGCACGACTCGGGTTCTTCCCAACTGGCTCAGCGCCTACATGGCGTACACTGTGGAGAGTGAGAGCCCCGACGCCTACCACTTCTGGGTCGGCCTGACAGTGATGGCAGCTGCTATACGGAGAAACGTATGGATCAACCAGAAGATCTACCTCCTATACCCGAACCTCTTCACCATCTTAGTTGGCCCAGCCGGGCGTACTGGGAAGTCTACTGCTTTACGGCTTGGGAGGACCATCCTACACGGAGTGGAGGGCATATTCTACGGTCCGGACTCTGTTACCAGGGAAGAGCTTATACGACAGATGGCAAAGGCAGGTGGCGGGCCGAACGCTGCGCAGTCAGCGATGGTTATCATCTCTACGGAGTTGTCGTCCCTCATCGAGCCTTCTGGGATAAAGATGATCCAGTTTCTCACAGATATCTATGACTGTGAGTTCAATCCGAAGGGGTGGAAGTATGGTACGAAGCAGTCAGGGCGGGATACTATTCATAACCCAGTCCTCAATCTACTGGCTGGAACCACCGTCTCCTGGATTGCAGAGGGTCTCCCTGCTGCAGCTACAGAGCATGGGTTTACTTCACGAACTATCTTCATCTATGAAGACGAACCCCGCTACCTCAAGCCGTTTCCGGGAGAGGCCGACCCAGAACTCATAAAGGCTTTGATCAACGACCTCGATCACATGAGTCGGATCGAGGGCGAGTTCTCTTGGGGACCTGGAGCCCGTGACACTTACGTAGAAGTGTACGGAGAGATCTTCGCTAACAGACCTTCGGACTATCGCATCGAAGGCTTTCACAACCGGAAGCGAGTCCATGTACTAAAGATCGCCATGCTTCTCTCAATGGCTGAGTCAGACGAGCTTGTAATAAATAAGCGGGACATACTCACCGCGATGGAGATCTTGTCCAACGCAGAGGCCACAATGCCTAAGGTGTTCTCCGCATTGGGCAAGTACGATCACGCTTCGGATATGGACAGGATACTACAGAGGATCAAAGAGACTGGCGGGCTCTCTTTGATGCAGATCTTTGCGGACTATAGAGCAGTGGGAGATGTCGAGACGCTGGGCCGTATCGTCTCACATCTGATCCAGGCAGGATTAGTGGACCGCGAGAAGAGAGGCGAACGTCCTAACGAGGAAACCTGGCTGGTTCCTAGAGGATAGGACGCTGCACTACGTTGGCCTTCCCCTGTGATGCTCTCTCACGGTCCCCCTCGTCATCGTAGCGGCCCATCGGATTACCTGTCCCAGGCTTGTCATCGTTGAGTACTGTGGTGCAGCGCTCGAGATGCTTGTCGGGGCAAGCCGGGCAGGTGAGCATCTGTTCCGCCGCTCCGTATATCAAGATGGGAGCAGTGTAGGAGCCGATCGGCTGCGTGGCTGAAGAGAAGTAGTACATCTTCGTGTTGTCATCTTCTCGCCAGTCGTTGCCGCAGTTCTTGCAAGTGATCACAGACCCTCTTCTTGCGTCAAAGGAATCTTCGGGTAGCTGAGTCCCTGCAAGCTGCGGAGAGAATCTTCGGACTCAGGGAACTGCAACTGGAAGCCTGTGTTCGAGGGGTCGTAGATCTTGTCTAGCGCGAAGTTCCCGCCGTCGTCTATCGGCCTACCTAACATCATCCGCAGTGCAGCCTGAGCTGGATCGTTAGTGTCCAGCGCATCCCTTACGTCGACGTAGGCGAGCTGACCTGGCATTGACAGGCGGCCTACCTGAGTAGCCAGCATCTTCAGTGCGTCCCCCTTCTGATCCAAGGGAGCATCGATCACTCGCTTCATCTGGATGATGTTGTCCAGTACGGGTCCGCCTGCATATCCCATCACTGAGGCAGGCGAGATCCACGCTTCCATCTGGACTCCAGACTGAATCCCGATGTTCGTGAAGGCCCCTACGAGGGCCAGCGTTCTCGCAGTGAAGGCCGCGATCTGCTTCGGCGAGCCGTTACGCACCCTCCTTCCGTACAGCTCAAAGGCCCACATGGGCCAAGTGCCGAACATCCCAAGGAAGCGGCCCGGAGCTGACTGCATCCAAGCGGGCTGAGCTCCTGCACCGTAGATGAAGTTGGCTTCGTCAGCTGCCTGCTTGCCTATCCACCGCAGCGCTTCCTCCCTCCCGAGCCTGTTGTAGAGCTGGCCGAACTTCTGCTTAGTGACGTTGTGGAAGAAGGGCAGGCCCTCTTCCATGAAGTCATCCCATGTCCCCTTGCCCTTCTCATACTTCAACAGCGCTTCGTCTGTGTGCAGCTTCTGCCACCAGTAGACCGTGGCTCTCTCCACACCATCCGTGCTGGTGTACGGCAGGAGCCCCGTCCTCGCAACACGCCTCGACACGTCCCCCAGGCGCATTGCCTGGCGCATGGTGGCAGCTACGGCCCTCGACATGGGTCCGGTTCCCTTGATCGGTACAGCATCCATGAGGGAACGGTAGGCTTGATCGCCGAAGGGAACACCCGCATCTGTCATGCGGTCCGCTCCGGAGAGCATAGCTTCCTCGGCACCCTCGCGTGTAAGCGCTGTGTCGAGGGCCCTGCTGTAGTGCTTCGCTCCCACTCTCGGATACATAGTCCAGAGGGACTGAGTGAGGTTTCGAGCAATGAGCGCAGGGCGGAACGCCATAGCTGCACCATACATAGACGAGAGACCTATGTTGGCCATCTCGTCGATCACCCTCTCTTCCACCTCGATGCCGAGAGCCTTGTAGAAGCGCACGCCCCAGTCTCTGAAACTCTTCTGCGTGGCAGTGGGCATTCCCCTGATCACGTTCAGATATTCCGAAAGAACTTGCCGGATCGGATCTGCGAGCACTGGCTCGTTGTCTCCGAACTTCTTCCCCGCAGTCGTTTCGATAGCCTGCCTCTGCGCTGGGCTCAAGTCCCTGAACCTCGGAGTGGTCTCCGCTCGGACGAGATCTCTTGCCTTCGAGAAGGTGGGATTCACCTCTCGCTGGAAGAAGAGGGTACGGATATACTTGTGGAGGACGATAGCAGGATTCGCCTCCTGGATGGACATCTCGCCGGTCCTCGACTCCAGCATGAAGGGGCGGAACTCTGGCGGTATCTGACCCGCGCCAAAGATACGCTCCAAGTCAACCATCCCTCCATGCTTCTGAGCCCACGGCAGCACTCGGCTGTAATACAGGTTGACGTACCGCTTGTTCTCGATTCCAGTCAGATGGAACAAAGTATCGAAGATCTTCCTGGATTCGACGAAGGCGGTGATCTGCTTCTGTGACAGGCCTTGGCTCTTGAAGAGAGCAATGGCCTGAGTTTGCGTCATCTCCGTGCCGTCCACCTGTGCCCACAGCTTGCCGACCTGGATCGCTTCCTTCGTATTGAGCGGCTCCCACACCTTCCCCACTCGCGTAGCCCAGGGCTCGACAGCCTGATGCCAGCGAGTCGAAGCTTGGTCTAGGCCATCGAAGACTCCCGTAAAGACAGGAACTCCAACTGCGTCCTCGATCCGCTGCAACATATCTCGAACGTTCTGGATGCCGGACGTAGCGGGAATGTCATCGAGGAAGATCTTCGCTGATGGCATAGTGCCATCCATAGTGAAGATCCCGTCAGTGACATTGAAGCCCTTCTGCACAGCGGTAATGCCGGCGCTGCCCATGTTGAAGGGATCGCCGAGACTGTTCTTGTCGCTGCGTACCACGAAGGAGAGGAACTCTCGAGCCCGCTGCTCGGAGCCCAACTCAATCCGCATTCCAGTACGCATATCTCGAAGAGCCTTCCTGCCACCTTCCAGATTGTCCGCAGTGAATCCCTTCGAGTGCGCGATGGACTCGAACGGGAGATCGCCTTTGTCGAAGAGCTTCAACTGCTCCTCTCGAATGGCGTTCAAGATCTTCATGTCATCTTCGGGCACCTGCTTCCACATATGCTCGCGAAGCCGCTGAGCGAAATGCGACTTCATTGCGGGCCAGTCGGGCGCCCCGATAGGGAGCTCGTTGCTCCGAGCCCAGGCTTCGGCCATCTCCTCGAATGAGATGACTGAGCCCCCGTCAGTGAGGAATCGTGCACTGCGGGTCCCGTCTCTCGGAACGATCTGCAGTACGTCCTCGACTGTGGCAAGGGCACCCTGTGGCAGCCTTCCCAGCTCTTCCGGATAGACGATGGCACCTGAGACGTCGAACGCTCGACGCGAGTTGTTGTCCATCTTGATCCGCCCGTCTCGAATGGCTCGGATCAAGTCGCCTTCGGGAAGATCGCCCTGCACCTGAGCATGGATCTTCTGCCAGTTGGAGAACACCTGAGAGCGGAAGTTCTCAAACAGATCGTCTGCGACGTTCGAGAAGTCTGGCGCCTCTACGACTCCAGGGATATCTGAAAGACCCTTCGCCATGATGCGGGTCTTCTTGCCATCCGAAGTAAGAACGGATATCTTCCCGTCCTTAGCGATCTCCGGATTCACTACCTCATAGATCGTCCCACCCTTCTCTACCTGCTGTCCCTGGAAGCGCTGGTGCTTCAAGTACTGTTGCCGCTGCGTATGCGAAAGGGGCTTG
>WUUC01099635.1_pt1 | contig 10287 bp, 6 predicted proteins | sample 6278441 | NCBI WGS metagenome assembly WUUC01 (sample SAMN13675441, study PRJNA597444) | soil metagenome | isolation source: soil | place: USA: Washington | collected 2017-10 | reverse complement strand
TCCGTGACTTCGCTCCCTTTACTGGCCTTCGCATCGAATCATGGTTCGACGCGGAATAATGGCGGAGTGCTTGACGGCGGATCGCTTGCGAGTGCTCGATCGCCACTTCCGAAGACCAGATCCAGGTGGAGGCGGGCTGGATCAAGAGCGCAAGGTGGCATCCTGGCCGTGCCGAAACGCACGGGTGAACCGCCTCCGGCACGATATGCAGTCGCCGCGAGCCCTCGCGATCCTTGGCGGGGCTCGGCTCATTCTCGCGCGATGTGGGCGGAGCTGGTCATCGACCTCGACATTCACTCCCTCCGGCGCTCGCTGCTCCGCAGCGCAGTGGCCTTTGGCGGCGTGCCGCGGCAATGGCTCTTCGATAATCCCAAGACCGTCGTGCTCGAGCGGCGCGGCGATGCCGTCCGAAGCTCGTTTCTCTTCTTGAGCGCGGCGCTGATCGCAGCGTGCTTGGAGAAAGACGGGGCGGACCGCGCCTCGCTGCTGGTACGCTCGTGATCACGCGAGGCCAACCTCGCGCGCATCGTAGGAGCTCGCGGTGACGACGGAAGCGGCCATCGGAGGCGTGTCTCTGGCGAAATACGCCGCGGTCAACGCGGCGATGAAGGAGGGGTTCGCGCTGGCTGAGGTCCTTACCGTGGAGGGGCTCGACGAGCCCGCGTGGAAGGAGGCGGACGCCGGCTTGAAGGTGAAGCTCACGCGCGAGCCCGCGGCCCTCTCGTCCTACATGGAGGAGCTCGCGGCCGCGGAAGACTGGCTCTCGCGGCGTGTCACCCCCCTTGAGGACCATCCCGAGGCCTGGGTGGCGTTCCTGCACGCGGTCGGCACGAGCGCGGACTCGCTCGCGCTGTTTGAGGGGAATGGGCTCGGGGTAAACGACCTCTCCAGGCTCAGGCGGCGCTGGGCGCGGAGGATCGAGGAGGACCCCGCGCTCGAGAAGAAGCTGGCCAAGCTCGCCGACGCGCCGAGGGCGCTGCCGCGGATCGAGGTCGAGCCCGCGGTGCTGCGCCCGTCGCGCGCGGCCGAAGCAGCCCGAGCCGCGACGAGCGGAGAAGAGCTCCCGATCTCGTCTGTCGGCCGCCGGAGGGCGCTCAAAGCGCACCGCGAGGTGCTGCGCGCGCTCGCGGCGAGGCACGCGGAGGCCGAGCCTGAGGAGCCGCGGCAGGTCTTCGCTCCCGTGGTTGCTCCGGGACCTTCGGCGATCCCTCCAGGCATGCGCGGCTTCCTCGACGTGCATGGCACGCAGCTCGCGCCCGAGGCTCCTCCTACCGCGCCGGTGCTCCCCTTCGATCCTAACGCGACCCCAACGCTCCCTGCGCCGGGCGAGGCGCCGGAGCGGGTGCCGAAGGGGATGCGGGGCTTCGTCAATGTCGGAGGCACGCAGGCCGCGCCGGCGGTGCCGCCCGGTCCGGCGCTGCCCTTCGTGAAGGAGCCTCCTTCGAACGCCGGCGCGCTCCCTCCAGGGATGCGTGGCTTCCTCGACGTGCACGGCACGCAGCTCGCTCCCGCGGCTCCTCCCGCGGCTCCTGTGCTCCCCTTCGAGCCCGCGGGGGACGCGCGGCCGCCGGCCGGCAGCGTCGCGGTCGTGGTCTCTGCAAAGCCGATCGCAGCAGGATCGGTGATCCCGGAGGGGATGCGACGATTCACGAATCTGACGGGCACGGACGCCGCGTCCGACGCGCCCGAGGGGCCGGCGCTCCCGTTCGCTGCCGCTCCCAAAGCGCGGCCCGCGATCATCGAGGTGGGCGCGCCGGAGTCGCAGCCGGAGCCGCCGACCCTGCCCCGGCCGGCGCGCGCCGAGATCCCCTTAGAGCCGCCGCAGGAGGCCTCGATCCCGAAGGGAATGCGACACTTCAAGAGCGTGTCGGGCACGGAGATCAGCCCCGAGGGCGCGCCGAAGGACCCGGCGCTGCCGTTTGCGCCGGCGGCGGCCGATGCGCCTGCTCCGAAGGCCGGCGCGCCTCCTCCGCTGCCGTCCCCGGCCCCGCGGCTCACGCTCGAGCAATACGCGCAGATGAGCGTCGAGCTCGCGCTCTATCCTGCGCATAAGCTCACCATTCTTCAGCGTTATGGCGTCGACGACGAGATGCAGCGCCGGCTCGACGGCTACTGGGGCGCCCGCGTGCGCGAGGACGCGGGCATAAAGGCCGCGTGGGATAGACATTACGCCGAGCACTGGACGCGGCTCCGCGGTCCGCAGGGCGGCACGCGCTGAGCGAGGCGGCGGCTCGGCATCGATCGGGGCGGAGACCGCCGCGTCCTGTCAGGAGCCTTATTACGCTTTACGCTTTACGCATTGCGCGCCGGTCCCTAGGCTGGCCTCAGCGCGCTCCGCGGGCTCGATGCGACGGACGCAATCGGCCCGACAGGCGCTTGGGGGCTCTCCACTTCATGGCCATATCGGCAAGCATATCGATCGAGGGCGGCATCGGCTCGCTCGGCGCGGGCGACGTTTTGTATCGCTTTATGGTCTTCCCGTTCCCCCCGAATCACTTCATGGTGCATTCGCTCCGAGGGAGGGAGGAGCTCTCCGGGCTCTATTCGTTCGACGTCGTCGTCACGGCCTCGGAGCTGACCGACGGAGTGCTCGAGCAGCTCGCGCTCGGCCAGCGCGCGCTGCTCGTAATGCGCGCGGGGAAGGCTCCGCGCGTCTTTCACGGCATCCTCGCCTCGGTGCGGCGCGAGGGCGCGCGCGAGAGCCACGGCGTTTCGCAGTACCGGATGCGCCTCGTCCCGCGCGCGTGGCTGCTCAAGCACCGGCGGCGCACCCGCATCTTCCAGAACATGCGCGTCGACGAGATCATCGCGGCGGTGCTGAAGGAGGTGGGTATCGAGTCGCGCTTCATCCTCGAGCGCGCGTACCCCGCCCGCGAGTATTGCACGCAGTACGAGGAGACCGACTACCGCTTCGTCCGGCGGCTCTGCGCCGAGGCTGGGATCGTCTTCCGCTATGACCAGCCCGGCGCGCTCATTGAGGAGGCCGTGGCCGCGGCGACCGCCGCCGCCGGGGCCGCGGGGGCCGCGCTGGGCGTCGCCGCGCTGGGCGCCGCCGCCGCGAGCGGGCTCTTGACGAAGATCTTCTCCGGCGAGGCGATGGTCTTCAGCGACAACGCCGGAGGCTATGTTCCCATCGACGACGGCAGCCTGATCGGCGAGGCGGCCGAGGCGCTCGGCGTGGCGACGAGCGCTTCGGTCGAAATCGGCGGCGCCTCGCTGTCCGTCGAGCTCGCGAGCCCGACGCTCTATTACCTATCCGTCCAGGGGACGAGGACCGCGGCGCATGACAAGGTGACGCGCTTCGAAGCGACCCAGCGCGTGCGCACGAACGCGGCGACGTACCGCGAGTACGATCCCGAGCGGCCCATGGCCCTGATCACGACGCAGGGGCAGAGCGGCGGGAAAGGCGCCGGGAGCGGCGGGATCGCGGCCGCGAGCGTCTCGCTCGGGTCAGGCGGCCTCCACGTCGGCGCGTCGCTGGACGTGGGGGGCGCGCTGGCCGACGCGCTGAGCGGCGTGCTCGACGCGCCCGAGCTCGAGTACTACGAGCATCACGCGCCGTTCTTGTTCTCGAAGTGGCGCTACGCGGAGGACGAGCCCGCGCTGATCCTGCGCCAGAAGAGGCGCAGCGCCCTCGTCGCCGAGGGGGAGAGCACGTGCCCCGCGCTGGCCGCCGGGCACCGCTTCCAGCTCGAGGATCACCCTACGCACGAGCTGAACCGGAGATACGCCGTGACGGCCGTGGAGCACGAGGGGTGGGCGACGACCTCTCAAGGAGAGCGGGAGGTGTATCGGAACCGCTTCTCGTGCGTGCCAGCGGAGGTCGTCTTCTGCCTGCCGCGGCCGAAGCGGAAGAGCGTGATGGTGGCGCTGACGGCGACGGTGGTGGGCCCGCCGGGCGCGGAGATCCACACGAACCCATCGGGCCAGATCAAGGTGCAGTTCCATTGGGACCGCGACGGCCGGAACGACGACAGGAGCTCGTGCTGGATCCGCACCCTGCAGGCGTGGGGCGGCCCCGGCTGGGGCACGCAGTTCATCCCGCGGATCGGGATGGAGGTGATCGTCACGTTCGAGGGCGGGGATCCGGACAAGCCGCTGGTGCTCGGGTGCGTGTACAACGGGACGCACCCGCCGTCGTTCAAGCTGCCGGAGGACGACACGCGGAGCGGGATCCGCACGCAGTCTTCGCCTGGCGGGGACGGCTTCAACGAGCTGAGCTTCGAGGACCGGGCGGGCGACGAGCAGATCTACATCCACGCGCAGCGGAATTTCGACGAGACGATCGAGAACGACCACACCACCGACGTGCGCGGATCGCAGTCGCAGCGGGTCGACGGCGATCAAACGGAGACCATCGGCAAGTCGCAGAAGGTCTCGGTGCAGCGCGATCGCACGGTGCGCGTCGAGCGCGACCAGACGACCGAGATCAGGGGCAGCCGCTCGCTCGAGGTGACAGGCGACGACGGCGTGACGGTGACCGGCGACGCGTCGATGACGGTCGGCCGCCAGTACACCGTCAAGTCCGAGAGCCATTTCAGCCTGGTGGTCGGCAGCGACACGGGCGAGGCGCAGAGCGATCAGTACACGTACGGGATGGCCACCATCGGCGCCTCGGAGCGCGTGGTCGTGCGCGCGGTGGGCTCGATCCTGCTCGAGTGCGGCGACACCAGCATCGAGATCTCGCCCGAGAAGCTGACGCTCAAGGCGCCCGCTATCGAGATCAAGGGCTCGAAGACCGTCACGGCGACGGGTGACGGGCCCTCGATCAGGCTCGACCAACAGGTCGAGCTCGTGGGCAAGGCCGTGAAGATCTACTCGGAGAGCGGCGCGCTCGAGCTCGACAAGAACGCCACGATGAAGGCCGAGAAGATGCTCTTGAACTGCGACGCGAGCGAGCCGTCGCCGCCGCCGCCCGACGACAAGAAGCCCGAGAAGCAACCCTTCAGCGTCAAGCTCACGGACTACTTCCTCCGCCCGATCGCCGGCAAGAAGTACCACCTGATGTGCGAGGGGCTGAGGTACGAGGGCGCGACCGACGCCGACGGCATGGTGAAGCAGGACATCCCCAAGTCCGCGCGCGTGGTGAACATCAACCTGTGGCTCGACGAGTACCCGACGGGCCGGCAGCGGCTCTACACGCTGAGCTTCGGCGAGGTGCCCGAGGCCGACACGCCCAAGGGCGCGCACTACCGGCTCAAGCACATGGGCTACCTCGTCAGCGAGCCGGGCGACGAGCTCACCGCGGAGCTCAGGTCGGCGATCACCGAGTTTCAGCAGGACCACGCCGAGAGCCACACGCTCGACCCCACGGGCGAGCTCGACGGGCCCACCGTCGCCGCGCTCAAGGCCGTCTACGGCTCCTGATCGAGAGGAACGAAGCAATGGGAAATGGAGAGGGCGCCGTTCAGCAGACAATCGACGGGACCAAGGTCGCGATGATCGCGGTAAACGGTCAGCCGCCCTCGCTCGTCCGGTGCGTCATGGAGGGGGAGATCGCGGCGGACAGCACGGCTCTCGAGAAGAGGGTGAGGGGCGGCGGCGAGTCGCCCGCGCTGAAGCCTGAGGAGTACCCCGACCTCCGGCCTGAAACCTATAAGGACACCGTCCAGGCGGTGATGGGCCACCTCCTCCAGCGGCTCCGGGGCGGCATCGACGAGGCGTGGTCGTCGGCGCGCCACGGCTACGGGATCGGGCCGGCCCTCTGGGGCAAGAAGGGCGAGGGCATGATCAACTCGGTGGAGGAGCAGTGGGCCCGCGCCTTCGCGGAGATGACGGTGTTCGCCGCCTACGGCGGGCCCGGAGAGAACTATGGGTACAACCAGAAGGAAGAGCTCACGATCACCCGGCTCCTCGACAAGAACGTCACGCAGGCGCCCTACTTCCCGATCCTCATGGCGTGCCAGCACCTCAGCACGAACTGCGCGCTGACGCGCGGGATCCCGGTCGAACAGTTCAACCCCAACGGGATGACCGCGAGCAACGGCACGAGTTACCTGCCGCTGTTCAAAGAGCACAGTTATGGCGACTACAGGGTCAAGAACCGGGACGCGGGCAAGGGAACGAAGGAGGCGATCGCGAAGATCCCAAGCGGCCTGCTCGATCACATCCCGACGCTGTTCGACCCGACGCCGGTGCTCACGCCGGGCAGCGTGTTCACGTACAACTCGCTGGGCGTGGACGCCACCGGCCAGACGGGCAAGGCCCACATCGCTTCTGTGCTGCGCATCTGGGGCAGGCACTTCCAGCCGATCGACACCGGACCCTTCGCGGGCGGCGCGCACATGGACGAGGGCTCCGCCGATCACGACTTGCAGCCCGGCGACTCCAAAATAATGACGGCCAACCCGGGGGCGTCGCTGAACGCGCACTTCGTCGGCGCAGGCTACCTCTACGCCGACAAGACCGTGGTGACGCAGGAGCAGGTCGATTACCTCAGGACGGCGCGCCCGCTCGGGTTCGCGCAGCTCATGCTCGCGGACAACAAGAATATCCGTTTTTTGAGCCGGCTCCTCATCATGTACGACGGGAGCGACAGCTTCAGCGTCTCACGGTACATCTGGTCGCTCCGGAGCCTGCCCGCGAACCTCACCGCCGTCTGGATCCTCAGCATCCCGAAGAACGCGGGCCTCACCGCCGACATCGCCGCCGGCAAGGCGATCAAGGACATGAGGCCGCGCAGCGCGAAGGGTGAGGCTCAGGAGAAGCTGCTCACGAGCCCCCTCAACGAGATCCCGCTCCTACCGACGCACGTCATCATCTCGTCCGGCAACCCCAATGACCCGCAGGTGCACATGTACCGGCGCAAGATCGGGCCGACCAGCAACGTCACCAACGCCGCCGACAATTGGAAGAAGCAGGGCACCGGCGAGGAGAAGTTCTCGAACGCCATCTTCCCCGCGCAGCTCCGCCGCTTCAAGGTGAGCGGCGTCGTCGTGGACAACAAGGGGACGCTCGCCTCGCTGGGGTGGCTCTGGCGACAGATGCGGCTCGGCTCGCCCGACTGGACCATGCTCGATCCGGCCAGCAAGGAGAACCCCCAGGTGAGCGACATCACGAGCGGCATCCCTTACTTCGGCGGGTGAGGAGGACGATGCTGGACCGAGCCTTCTTCGGCGCCTGCGTCGCCGCCGCTCTGGGATGCAGCGGCGGGGGGCCCGCGCCCACACAGCCGGCGACCACGAAGACGGCGGCGCAGACGGCGGGCACGGCGACGGCGACGCCCGCGGCGATGGGCGCGGCTGCGGCGACGGCGACCGCAGCGACAGCGCCGCCTCTGGAGCGATCTCCCCTCATGGTCAAGCAGGCGATGAGGCTCCCTGGCGAGGGCCCGGTCAACCCGCTTTCCTTGAGGGACCTCGCCGTCGACGCGTCTGGCAATATCCTCGTCAGCGGCGGCTTGCGTGGCAGCCTGCGGTGGGGGACGGCGCAGCTCACGAGCCGAGGGGACGAAAAGGAGGCGCCGAGCGTCGATGCGTTTCTCGGAAGCCTGGACGCGAGCTTCCGTCCTGTGTGGGCGAGCGTCGCCGACGGGCCGGACACCGACTGGGCGAACGCGGTCGCCGCAGGGAAGGACCTGATCGTCAGCGTGGGCCACTTCACGGGCGAAGCCGAGGTGGGCGGCAAGATGCTCACCGGCCGAGGGGGCTCCGATATCTTGATCACGGCGTTCGAGCCCGGGGGGACGCTCCGATTCGCGCGCGGGTTTGGGAGCAAGGGACACTCGGACGCGACGGCCGTCGCGATCGGCGAGCGCGGCGACATCGTTGTCGGCGGCGCGTTCGAGCGAGCGATCCAATTCGACGGTTTTCCTCTGCAATCCACCGGTGTGTTCGCGGCCACGTTCCTTATCATGCTCCGTCCGGACGGCCGCGTCGTCTGGGCGAAGGGCTTCGGAGGCCGTGGAAACAGCGCGATCACAGGCATCGCCGTGGACCCCGACGGGAGCGTCGTGGTCGGAGGAGAGATGGGGGCAGACATCGAGGTCGACGTCTTCAAGCTGCGGGGAAAGCAGCGCGGCGAGCGAGGGTTTCTGATGAGGCTCGCGCCCGACGGCAAGCTGCTATGGGCGCGCCCGTTCGCGGGCGTGGATGAAGTGGCCATTCACGGCGGCGGGATCATCGCGATCGGCGCTCCGGACGACGCAGAGGTCCCGCCCAGTGACGCGACGCTCCCCGAGACCTGGCTAAAGGTGGTCAAGCTCTCGAAGGACGGCAAGGTGCAGTGGGCCAGGACGGTCGCCCCCGCTAGCCAGGACCCGAAGATGGCCGTCGCCCCGAGCGGCATGATCGTGGTGGCCACCACACCCCACTTGATGACGGGCTACAACGTGGGGCGCAGCGAAGCGTTCGTCACGACGAGGTCGCCCGAAGGCGAGCTCATCGCGAGCAAGAAGCTCGGGAAGAGCGAGAAGAGCGTCACGTGTCGGGCCGTGGCGGTGCGGTCTTCGGGGGAGATCCTAGTGATGGGCGGCTTCCTCGGCGAGATCGATTTCGAGAAGGCCGCGCTGTCGTCCGGCGGCGGCGACGGCACCTTCCTCGTCGAGCTTGAGCCCTGAGGGCGCGCCATGGCGACAGTAAAGGAGATCCTCGACAGGTACAGGCTGATCGGCGCGGGCGACGACGTCCAGCGGACCGAGGTCATGGCCGCGGGCCAACCTGCGCAGATCAGCGATCCCGCGCAGGGCATCCTGCCGTGGGACACGTACCTGGGCCAGGCTGTCCCCGACAACGTCTTGGAGCAGGTGGCGGCCGTCCGCGCGATGCTGCCGAACCCTCAGCACGGGCGCGTCCCCATGGCCAAGGACGCAGGCGAGTTCATGTTGACGACCTGCGACAGGTCGGTGTGCGTCATGTTCACAGACACGTCCGAGTACAGAAAGAAGATGGCCGCGGATATCCAGGCCGACGCGGACGCGCTCAAGGCCGAGCGTGACGCGGAGGCGGACGAAGAGACGAGGCTCAAGCTCCACGTCCGCTGGATGAAGACCGTGGCCTACAAGCACCTGATGAAGGGGCGCGAGGGCCCCTCCAGCGCGATCAACACGTACGACAAAGCGATCTTTACGTGGGGGATGGGCTTCGCCGCGACGGGCGGCCTGAAGAAGGTGCTCTCGAGGATCCACCAGATCGAGAAGCTGGCCAGCGCAGACCTCAACCAGCACTACGTGCAGAAGCTCTTCTACCTGTGCGGCTTCAAGTTCCAGGCGGGCCGCTTCTGGGTCGTCGATCTCGCGAAGAAGAAGGTGTACGCCGACGAAAAGCCCATCACGGCGGCCGAGGACAACGCCTTCCGCTACATCCACGACACGCTCGATCTCCACGCCATGTGGACGCTCGCGGCGCGCGACGATCTCACGCGCAAGGCGATGCTCGACGCGCAGCGCGACATCTTCTTCGAAGCAACCGGCGACGTCGCGCTGGCGGGCCGGGTCAAGACGTCGGCGCTCTATACGCTCCTCGCGCACCTGCAGCACTGGACCGGGGACACCACCCTGGAGCTCGTCGGCTACGCGTTCGGCCCCGACGCGACCCCTCGGGTCTCGAGCGCCTACCCGTCGGAGCAGGCCGACGCGGAGATCGCGATCCAGGCCATTCACCGGTTCTATCGGTGGCGGAGGCCCGACTTCGACAAGAACGATTTCGGGCAGGTGCGCAAGTACTGGTCGGAGATGCGCGAGGACGCGAAGGAGGAGGGCGCGACCGGCTTCGATCCCCAGTACGCGATCATGACCGCCGACCCCGTCGATGCGATCCCCGAGGGGCATTTCGGCGGCAAGCGCAAGGAGGGGCGCCTGTGGGATCTCGGCCCCTGCGAAGACTTCCACCGCAAAGCCGATGGGACGCCGGAGACGCCGCCCCCGCAGGGAAAGGCGGCGAGCCCTCCGCAGCCTCAGCATTCGCCGCCTCCGATCCCATTTATGATTATCCCGCCCCCGCTCGACGATATGCCCCGGCCGGAGCCGGACCCGGAGCCGGAGCCGAGCTACTCGTGGTGGGAGCTACCGTCGTGGAAGTTCTGGTGACGCCCTGCCCTGAACGGAGCTCATGATGAAGAAGGCCAACCCTGCCCTCGGGAAGCCCGCCGCGAAGCAAGGAGATAAGGTCGTCGCGCTCGACACGCACATTCTCATGGTCCCCTCGCCGGGCGGCCCGGTCCCCACGCCCACGCCGATGCCGTTCAGCGGTGATCTCACCGAGGACCTGAGCTCCGACGTGTTCATCGCGAATATGCCTGCCGCCAAAAAGGGGAGCGGCGCGAACAATGTGCCGCCGCACGTCCCGGCGG
>WUUC01141382.1_pt1 | contig 10288 bp, 8 predicted proteins | sample 6278441 | NCBI WGS metagenome assembly WUUC01 (sample SAMN13675441, study PRJNA597444) | soil metagenome | isolation source: soil | place: USA: Washington | collected 2017-10 | reverse complement strand
GAGCCATGAAGCCGCGTGAATGCGGGGCAGGATACGTCCGTTAACCTCCCTATTGTTCCACCGCGCAATGTTGCGCATGGTGCCCTCGAAGTCCTCCCACACGCAGCAGGTGCAGTTCGCCGCGGTCAGGCCGCCTTGCGCATGTCCTCGAACACGGCCCACGAGAGGTTCGAGATGACCAGTCCGTCGATGATGACGAGATCTTTAATGCTCATGCGACATGTCTTCCGCTTCGGCTCGTTCGTAGGAGTCACGCCTCCGCACGCCGTCGATCGGCGAACATACGGTGTTGCATTGACGCGGTAAGTCCAATTAAGGTCCTACGAAACGACGCTGGAGGAGCATCGGATTGTTCCGCCATCTGATGGTGATGTGCGACGATCGGGGAAGAGCTAGCAGGACATCGCATCAGGAGTTGAGAATATGCGCACCTCACGGGTCATTATGGCTGCAGCCCTGGCCATGTTGACGGCCCTTCCGGCAGCCGCCCAGGACAAGACCGGCGTCACAGACACGACGATCAAAATCGGCATCCCGGGTCCCCTGACAGGACCTGCCGCGAGCTTCGGCGCCGCCGCCTACGGCATTCAGGCCTACTACACTCATATCAACAAGCAGGGCGGCATCCATGGCCGCAAGCTCGAGCTCATCATGGGCGATACCGCCTGCAATGAAGCCAAGGGCGTGGCCGTTGCCAAGAAGCTCATTAGCCAGGACCAGGTCTTCCTGCTGAATGGCGGCATCTGTAGCGGCGTGGCGTTGGCCATGCGGCCCGTGATCGAGGAGTCGGGCGTGCCGTGGGTGGTCTCCACCGCCGTCAATCAGAAAATCTCGTTCCCGGTGGCCAAGAACATCTTCCACGCAAGCCAAACCAGCGAGATCGCCGGCCAGTCCTTCGCCAAGTTCATGCTGAGCAAGGATGGCACCAACAAGATCGGAATCATTGCCCATACCAACGAGTGGTCGAAGGGCTATCGCGACCCGATGGTCGAGTACCTTAAGACCAAGGGCATCACCCCGGCGGCAGAGGTCACACTAGAGCGCGGGCACACGGATGCGACCGCTCAGGTCTTGCGTCTCAAGGAAGCCGGCCTGGATTTCGTCGTGGCCATTCTCTATGAGCCGGAGATCGTCGTGTTCTTGCGCGATGCTCACAAGCTCGGCCTCAACACGCTAAAGTATGGTGCTCTCGGCGCCGATTTCATGAACACTGAAAAGCGGCTTGGCAATCGTGAGCCTATGAAGGGCTTCTTCCAGGCGTTCCAGTACAAGGACGTGATCGACGGCCCGGGCATCAAGAAGGCTCGCGAGATGATCGAGCCGAATCTGCCGGCTGGCGAGAAGTTGACCGACTTCAGCTTCTACGGTCCCGGTAGCTCCGTCGCCATCGTGCATGTGCTTGAGAAAATCGGCCGCGACCTGACGCGTGAGAAGTTCATCGCAGAGATGGACAAACTCACGAACTTCGATACGGGCGTCATGGCCGGCACATTGACCTTCACGCCGACACAGCATCAAGGCGCGACCCAGCTCTACACCGTTGGCTACGACGACGCTGGCAAGCTTTCGGTTTACGAATCGTGGGGCAAGAAGGTTTCGTTCTGACACCGGCAAGCTGAACCGAGGTCAGGAAGCGGTCGGTATGTTGGCTCAACTGCTCGTCAGCGGCGTGGCCCAGGGTGCACTCTATGCCCTTGTCGCGCTGGCCATGACGGTGATCTATCGCGCCACCACTGTGATCAACTTCGGCCACGGCGACCTCGTCATGGCGGGCGCCTTCGTCGTCTACCTGCTCGTTGTCCTCGGCGGTTTGCCATTTCTGGCCTCGGCGCTACTGGCCGTGGCGCTGCTGTTCGCATTCGGCGTCGCAGTCTACAAGGGCCTCATCCGCCCGATCATGGCCGGCCCGCACCTTGCGCTTGCAATGATGGCGGTGGCGGTTGGATACGCGCTACGCGGCCTTGCGCGAGTCGTCTGGGGGCGCGAGGTGCTCCCGTTTCCCAAAGTGTTGCCGCAGGGCTCCTTTATGGTTGGCCCTGTAATTCTGGCGCCAAGCGACCTCATCGTCACGGGGAGCGTCATTGCAACGGTCGCGATTCTCGCGCTGATCTTCTACGCGACGCCGCTCGGCAAGACGGCCCAAGCTGTGTTCCAGTCCGAGCGCGGTGCGGCGCTTGTAGGCATCAACGTCTCGGCATTCCAGAGCACGATGTGGGGCATCGGTGCCGCCATGGCCGCGCTCGGCGGAATCCTGATCGCGCCTGTCACGCTGCTATACCCGGACCTTGCCGCCGCCACGCTGATCCGCGCCTTCGCCGCCATGACGCTTGGCGGTTTCGGGTCGTTCCTGGGTGCTGCCGTCGGCGGCGTGCTGCTGGGAGTGGGCGAGTTGCTGGTCGGCGCCTATATCTCGTCCAAGCTCATCGACATCACGGCTTATCTCATCATCATCGGCGTCCTGCTGATCCGTCCGTCTGGCCTGTTCGGCCGGCAGGCGGTCGTACGCGTCTAGAGCCGGACCGCATGGAGCAGAGCACCGAAGCCACTGATGCGAACGCCTCGCCCGCAACCCGAGCGCCGAGCCGCCGCATTTTCTGGATCATTCCTGTCGCGCTCCTGGCGCTCCCGTTCTTCCTCAACGACTATACGCAGTATGTCGTCAATCTCGTGCTCGTCTACGTTCTGGTCGGTGTCGGTTTCAACATCGTGCTCGGCAATCTCGGCCAGCTGGCGTTCGCCAATGCGGCCTTCTACGGCATAGGTGCCTACGCCACAGCGATCCTGCTGTATCACTACAAGGCGCCGCTATTGCTGGCGATTGCCGCGGGGTCCATAGCCGGTGGTCTGGCCGGCGCTCTCGTGTGCCTCCCCGTTCTGCGCGGCATTCGCTCGTTCTATCTCGCCATCATGACGCTGGCCTTCGGCGAGCTGATGCGCTGGGTCTACATCAACGCCGAGACCTGGACATTGGGCTCCATGGGCCTGCACGTACCGCGCCCCGTATTGTTCGGCTGGGTCCTGGCGACGGAGAAACAGAAGTTCTATCTCTTCCTCGTCATCGTCACCCTCATCATCGTGGCGACGTCCAATCTGCTGCGCTCCCGCGTCGGCCGCGCCTTCATGGCGATCCGCGATAACGAACTGGCAGCCGCCTCCATGGGCGTCCCGACGGCGCTCTACATGGTGCTGGCCTTCGCCTGGAGCGGCTTCGTCGTCGGCACGGCCGGCGCGCTCTATGCGGTGCTTGTCCGCCAGGTTTCGCCCGAAGCCTTCAACCTGCTCGAACTCATCGTGCACTTCGGCATTGTCGTCGTGGGCGGGCTCGGCAGCCTCGTGGGCTCGATTGTCGGTGCTGTCGCCCTCACCATGGCGCCCGAGCTGCTGCGCGACCTCCCGGGATACGAAGAGCTGATGATCGCGCTGATGATGATCCTCGTTCTGCTATTCCTGCCAGGCGGCCTCGCGACCTTGCTGGAACGCGCCACGTCCCTCTTCCGCCAGATTTACTATCGTGACTGACCCCGCTCCATCATCGCCTTCCAGCGCGCGCCAGCTCAAGCTGACCGATGTCTCGGTCGGTTTCGGCGGGCTCAAGGCGCTGACGGGCGTCAGCATCGACGTTAGTCCGAGCGAGGTCGTCGCCGTGATCGGACCCAACGGCGCCGGCAAGACTACGCTCTTCAATGCCATCACGGGATTCGTGCCACTCGGTGGCGGACGCATAACTTTGGGTGGAGAGCGCATCGACGGCCTCTATCCACACGACATCTCCGCCCGCGGCATTCGCCGCACGTTCCAGAACGGCGGTTTATGCGGTCACCTGACTGTGCTCGAAAATATCCTGGTGGGTCTTCACTCCGAGGTTCGTTCCAGCATCGTCGGCACTCTGCTGGGTCTTCCGGGGGCTCGCCGCGCCGAGCGCGACGCGGTGGCGCGAGCCCGCTCGTTGCTCTCGCTCCTCAACATCGGGCACCTCGAGCAGCAGCCAGCCGGCACGCTGTCCGGCGGCCAGCAACGCATGGTCGAGATCATCCGCGCCATCGCCACCAACCCGCCACTGCTGCTGCTCGACGAACCTGCCGTCGGTCTCGCGCCCCCGGTGCGTACCCAACTCGCCGAGATCATCCGCCGCCTTGCCAAGACACAGGGCATCGGTGTTTTGCTCATCGAGCATGCCATCGAGTTGGTGATGGGTGTCTCCGACCGCATCGTCGTCTTGAACTATGGCGAGAAGATCGCCGACGATGTACCCGCGGCCATTCGTTCCAACAAGGCGGTTCTGGAGGCCTATCTCGGCCATGGCTGAAGACCTGCTCATCGCCGAAAGGATCGAAGCCGGCTATCCCGGCAAGCAGATCCTGTTCGGCGTCGACTTTGCCGTGCGCAAGGGCGAGGTCGTCGTCCTGCTGGGCGCCAACGGTAGCGGCAAATCCACCGCGCTCAACACGGTGTCGGGCTTCGTCCGCCCCTTCGGCGGCCGCATGATGTTCGACGGCCAGGACATCACCGGCTTGCCTTCGCACCAGATCTTCCGCCTCGGCATCGCGCAGGTGAGCCAGGCGCGCGATCTGTTCCCCGACATGTCCGTGGAGGACAACCTGAAGCTCGGCGCCTCGCAACGCGGCTCGAACAAAGCAGCCGAGAGCCTCGCCACCGTCTACCGCGACTTTTCCCGGCTAGGTGAGCGGCGTATGCAGATCGTGCGCACAATGTCCGGCGGCGAGCAGCAGATGGTCGCCATTGCCCGCGCGCTGATGTCAGGTCCGCTCCTGCTCCTGCTCGATGAACCCTCCGGCGGCTTGGCGCCAAAGTTCGTCGACGAGATCGCCGAGATCATGTCCCGCCTTAAGCGCGGCGGCATCACCATGCTGATGGTGGAGCAGAACATCAAGCTCGCCCTCGACACCGCCGACCGCTTCCTCGTCCTCAAGGACGGCATGGTGGCGGAACGCGGCAACGTCGGGCAAGGTGTCTCCCAGGAAGAAATCGTCCGCACGATCTATTTGTAGGACTGACAAGCCATGACCGCTGCTCCCGCTGCCCTGTTGTTCCGCAACGCCAGCATCATCGATGGCACCACGCCAGATGTCCGCGAAGGCTACGACGTTCTTATCGAGGGGGGCCTGATCAAGGAAATCTCTGACAAGCCGCTCAAATCGCCCTCCGCGCGCATCATCGACCTCAAGGGCAAGTCGCTCCTGCCGGGCCTGATCGACTGCCACGTGCACGTGGTCGCCGGCATCGCCAGCCTTGGCGGCAGTGCTGCATTTACCGACTCGCTCGTGGCGGCCCGCGCCGTCAACATCATGCGCGGCATGCTAATGCGCGGCTTCACTACCGTGCGCGATGTCGGCGGCGCCGACCATGGACTGGTTGTCGCCGTCGAAGAGGGAACAATCCTCGGCCCGCGCCTCGTCATCTCCGGCAAGGCCCTGTCGCAGACCGGCGGCCATGCCGACTTCCGCGGCCGCTTCGATGACCGCCCGCCGACGCACTACCTCACGCGCCTCGGCGCCATCGGCCGCGTCGTCGATGGCGTGGCCGAGATCCGCCGCGCCGCACGCGAGGAGATCAAGGCAGGGGCTCAGTTCATCAAGATTATGGCCAACGGCGGCGTCGCGTCGCCGACCGACCCGATCGCTTTCTTCGGCTTTTCGCGCGAGGAGCTGGAGGCCGTGGTCGAGGAAGCCCGCATGGCGCAGACCTACGTTGCCGGCCACCTCTACACCGATGAGGCCATCCGCCGCTTCATCGACGCCGGCGGCCATTCCGTCGAGCACGGCAGCCTGATTGAACCCCCAACCGCACGCCTTATGGCTGAGAAGGGCGCATTCGTCGTGCCAACCCTCGTTACGCTGGAGGCGCTAGCCGAGGAAGGCGCATCGCTTGGTTTCCCGGCCGACTCCATGGCCAAGATCGAGGGCGTGCGTAGCGCCGGGTTGCGCTCGCTGGAAATCTATCGCAACGCCGGCGTCAAGATGGCCTATGGCACGGACCTGCTGGGCCCCATGCATCGCCACCAGTCGCGTGAATTTTCCATTCGCGTCCGCGCGCTCAAACCCTTCGAGGTGCTGCAAAGCGCCACGGTCCATGCCGCTGAGCTGACGGGCCTTGCCGGCCGTGCCGGTATCGTCGCTGCCGGCGCATTCGCGGATCTGATCGTCGTCGACAGCAACCCGCTGCAGAACATCGACGTGCTCGGCGGGCAAGGCGATAAGCTCAGCCTCATTATGAAGGACGGCGTCATCATCAAGAATGAGCTTGCACAAGCTGCCTAGCGTATCGAGTACTCTGCCATCGGCTCTTCGAGCACAGCTTTGGGAAGTGACCAGAGGCCAACCCATGCTTTGGATCGGCATCGACGTCGGCGGCACCTTCACCGATGCGGTCGCCTACGATCAAATCCGGGGCGCCTTCACCTTCGCCAAAGTCCCCTCGACACCGGCCGACCCGACCCGCGCCGTGCTCGAAGTCCTGAAAGCCATGCAGCTCGACATCCAATCGATTGAACGGCTGGTGCATGGTGTCACGATCGGAACTAACGCGGTGCTGGAAGCAAAGGGCGCCGAGGTTTGGATGCTGGTGACAAAGGGTTTCAAGGATGTGCTTGAGATCGGGCGCACGAACCGGCCCGTCCTCTACGATATCCGCACTCAGAAAGCGCCGCCGCTGGTGCCACGGACGCGGGCTCTCGAGATTGATGAGCGGCTACTCTTCGACGGCTCCGTCTTGAAACCCATTGATTTGACCGAGGTAGAGCGGGTCGCCTCAGGCCTTCCCGAGCGACGTGATGCGGCCGTCGCCATTTGCTTCCTCCACAGCTACGCGAACGCGGCGCACGAGCTTGCTGCCAAGGCGACCGTCACGGCGGCCCGGCCAAATCAGTTCGTGTGCACGTCGCACGAGGTGTTGCCGCAGTTTCGCGAGTACGAGCGCTTCAATACCACCGCGCTCAATGCCTACATCGGGCCGCTCATGGACAGCTATCTCACGCGTCTCGAGGCAGGCCTGCGCGAGCACGGGTTCAAGCGCGACCTTCACATTATGACGTCCACCGGCGGCATCGCCACTGCGGCACGGGCGCGCCGGCTTCCGGTCTCGACCGTCCTGTCAGGACCGTCCGCCGGCGTCACGGCGGCGGTGCATCTGGGCGCCCAGCTCGGCATCGCCAACATCATCACCTGCGACATGGGCGGCACATCGACCGATGTCTGCCTGATCGAAGGTTTGAAAGTTCCTATGACGAGCGAGCAGAAGATCTCGCACTATTCCAACCGAACGCCGCAGATCGAGATCAATTCGGTCGGTGCCGGCGGAGGTTCGATTGCCTGGCTCGATGCCGGCGACATTCTGATGGTCGGCCCGCAAAGCGCCGGCGCCAATCCCGGCCCCGCCTGCTACGGCCGCGGCGGCGCGGAGGTCACCGTCACCGACGCAAACCTTGTCCTGAACCGCCTGTCAACCGCGCCGCGTGCCTCCGGTCATCTCTCGCTCGACCCGGAACTCGCATTCTCGGCCCTGGAGAAGCTGGGACGGCGCGTGGGCCTCGACACCCTCGCGCTCGCAGACGGCATTGTCCGCATTGCCGTGGCTCGAATGGTCTCGGCCATCAAACAGATCTCGATCGCGAATGGCCACGATCCGCGTGACTTCGTGCTGATGCCCTATGGCGGCGCCGGGCCGATGCATGCGGTCGCGGTGGCCGAGGAGCTGGACATCACTCGCGTTCTGGTCCCAATCGGTCCCGGCAACTTCGCTGCGTTCGGCGCGCTCATCTCCGACATCCGGTTCGATTATACCCGCACCCGCACTATGCAGCTTGACGACACCGCTGCCGGAGACATTGCCGCGACCTTCGCCAGCATGGCATTGGAAGCCCGCGATCAGCTGCGTGCCGATGGCGTGCCAGATGCAGATATCCAAATCGGCCACGCACTCGGCATGCGCTATCTCGGACAATCCTGGGAGCTGATCGTCGACCTTCCACCCACACCGGCTGGCGTCATTTCGGTCGAGCACATCATGGAGGCATTTGCGGACATCCACGATCGCCGTTTCGGCCACCGCAGCGGCGGCACCACCGAGATCGTGAGCTTTCGTGTGGCAGCGGTCGGACGCCTTACAAAACCGGCGCTGCCGCGGCTTCACGAGGCCAAATCTTCTGCTGTGAAGCTCATGGCCACACGCCGTGTCTACTTCAACGGGCAATTTGTCGAATGCCCTGTCTACGCGCGCGATGACTTCGGGCTTGGAAGCACCGTGACCGGCCCCGGAGTGATCGAGGAGAGCGGCTCCACGACGATCATTCCTCCAGGCTGGACGGCGCGCGCTGTGTCTCATGGCGAGCTCATGATGGAAAGATCCAGCCATGGATAGATCTGAGCGGAACCAGGGCTCGTGTGCGCCGCAGACCATAGACCCGATCACCCTTGAGGTCGTCTGCGAAGGGCTGATCGCCATCGTCCGGGAGATGCGCGCCAACATCATCCGCGCGTCGTACTCCTCGGTCATCTATGAGATGGACGACTTCTCCTGCGCACTTTTCGCCGCGGATGGACAGCTCGTTGCCCAGTGGTGGGACCATCCGGGCCACGTGCTGCCGCTGCCGTGGGGCGTGCGGTGCGCCTTCGACGACTTCAAGGACGACATCCATCCCGGCGACGTGCTTTTGCTCAATGACCCTTACCGCGGGGGCACTCATCTCAACGATGTGACGGTCATCTTTCCCGTGTTCGACGAAGCGGGCCGGATGATGATTTTTCCCGCCGTCCGCGCGCACTGGGTCGATGTTGGGGGCATGGTGCCTGGCAGCTACTCGGGCCTCTCCACCAATATCTATCAGGAGGGCGTCCGAATCCCGCCGATCAAGATCTGGGAGCGCGGCGTGCCCAACCGGTCGGCCATGACGCTGCTGATGGCCAACATGCGTATCCCCATCGAGCGGCAAGGCGATCTCAACGCTTCCATCGGAGCGTGCCGGATTGCCGCCGATCGCGTGCGCCGCCTCGTGGACAAATACGGCCATGAGGTTGTCGCAGACTGCATCCGCATACACCTAGATCGCACCGAGCGACGTCTGCGCGCTCGCATCGCCGAGCTTCCAGACGGCGACTATGACTATGAGGACTATCTGGAGTTCTACAACGACGGCAAGCTCGATCCCGTTCTCGCACGGCTGAAGCTCACCGTTGCTGGCGACCGGATTGTGGCCGACTTCACCGGCAGCAATGTCCAGGTGCCAGGCGTGGTCAACAACTCGCTGGCCGTTGCGGGTGCAGGCGTGTTCGTCGCAATCAAATCAACGCTCGACCCCGGCGGTGCGATCAATGAAGGCGCATTCCGTCCCATCAGGTTTGAAGCTCCCACGGGTACCATCTTCAATGTGGCTCTTGATGCTCCAGCGGGTGCCCATGGCGAGGTGCGCAAGCGCGCGGTTTCCTTAGGCTTGGGTGCCCTCGCACAGGTCATTCCGGAGAAGGTGTCAGGTGATCTCTCCGGCAGCTCGTTCCCCAACGCCATCGGCGGTTGGAATCCTCGCCGCAACCGTCCCTTCGTGTATTACGAGGTTCCGGCCGGGGGCAACGGCGGCCTGTCCGACTCCGATGGTGCAAGCACATTCGTCAACGTCGATTTCGGCAACCTGCCGTCCATTCACAACGCTGAGTCCATCGAGAATGAAATGCCGCTTTTTGTCGAGAGCTGCGCGCTCAGGACCGATGGCGGAGGCCCAGGCAAATTCCGCGGCGGCGCCGGCATGGTCCGCCGCGTACGCCTGTTGGAAGCCGAGGCGCAATACTCGGTACTGAGCGACCGCGGCGTCATTCCGCCGTGGGGCATTGCCTTCGCCGGCGCCGGCCTGCCGTATCACGTGTCCGTCGAACGCGAAGGCCAGACGTTTGAGTTCGATACACCGGGAAAGGTCACGGGGCACCCGATCGTACGCGACGACGTCGTCGTCATGCGTTCATCGGGCGGCGGCGGATACGGCGATCCTCTGGCGCGCGATCCAGGACGGGTCGCTGGCGATGTCGCGCGGCAGATCGTTTCTGTCGAGGCCGCGCGCGACTGGTATGGCGTGGTCATTGCGTCCGATGGCACACCCGACGGCGCGGCAACAAATGCGCTGCGCGCCGAGCTGAGCGCTGCACGTGTTTACGTCCGCATCCTCGCCGACGACACGCTCGATCCGTACATAGGCCTCAAAGGGCGCCATCGAATTCTGGAGCTCGCGGCCGTCGATGCGGATCGCCTGAATGCTAATGCCGACTCGCTCATTGAAATGTTCGGG
>WUUC01119238.1_pt1 | contig 10290 bp, 8 predicted proteins | sample 6278441 | NCBI WGS metagenome assembly WUUC01 (sample SAMN13675441, study PRJNA597444) | soil metagenome | isolation source: soil | place: USA: Washington | collected 2017-10 | reverse complement strand
GTCGGCCACGCGCACGAACGTCGTGCGTGTGCCGTGCTTCGCGCGGCGCACCTCGTCGGCGCGTATCCCGAGATTGATGATGTCGTGGGCAGCCGCGAGGGCCGTGAGGTCCGCGTCCGAAACGGGCATGGCGATCTGCGATGATATAAGTCGCGCATCGCCACTCGCAAGCTACCCCGCCGGCTCCGTGAACAGCGCGCTGAGCACGACGGCAAACGCGACGGCAAGCGCCCAGCCCACCACGCACACGGCAACAGCGCGCGTCGTGCTGCGATAGTCGAGCGCCTGGCGCACCGCGACGATCATCGCCACAAGCATCCACACGCCCGCGAGGACGAACACCGGCAGGCCGACGCCCGGAAGCATGCCGAAGACGAGCAGCAGCCCCGGCGCGGCCGAGAAGCCGATCGTCCGGAGCGTCTCCCCCACGTTCCCGCGCGTCTCCGGCTCGGGCATCAGGCGTACACCCACCTGGAAGGTGACGAGCGCCCACGCCGCCCATGAGAGCAGCGCGATGGTACTTAGCACGGCGACGGTCGCCACACTGGTGCCGCGCAGGTCCCCGGCGCCGATCGCGGCGGCAACGCTGGCCATGAGCACCACGACAAAGGCTTGTGCGGTGGCGCGCGGGTCTGTCTCGACCTCTTCGTAAATCGCCGTGTCGAGAGCGGCGGCACCGATGAGCCGCTGCAGAAAGGTGTTGCCTGCGGTGACCGTGGCCATGCCACACCTCATCCAAGAGCGCTTCCGACCTAAACTTTCCCGAGGCGCTCGAGCTTCAGGCGCGCGCGAGCAACCGTACGAGGAATAGTAACGGAGTTCCGCGCCGGTCGTGTGGCCGGCGAGGAACAGCCGTCGGACGGCGTGCGTCTAAGATTCGAAGGAAAGCACCCGGGGTGGGCGCGGGCGGGATTCCGCGTGAACGCTCGGGGAGGGGGGGGATTTGACGTTGGACAAACATTTCAACATCCTGGGCGCTCTCAACGTCGCCGTCGGCGCGTCCGGGCTGCTCGGCGCAGCCATCGTCTTCTGGTCGATGGCCGGAGGAAGTTTGATGACGGGACAGCTCAGTGTCCTGCTGCTCGCAATGGGCACGGCCATTGCGCTTCTGATCACTGCGTTTTCGTTGCCGACGCTCGCTGCGGGCGTCGGTCTCCTGCAGGGTAAACCGTGGGGACCCAAACTCGCGCTCGCGATGGGAGCGGTGAACCTGCTGAACATCCCCTTCGGGACTCCCGTCGGCATCTACACGATCTGGATCTTCGTGCACCAGCCAGAGAGACAGGCGCATTCCGCATAGGTCCACACGATCGTGGACCCCATGGTCGGAGCGCTGCCCGCCTCAGGTCAACTGCATGTAGCGTGCGCCGCCAACTGCAGGAGGCGGCCGAACCGATCCTGTCTGTAGGCTACGGCCCCTTCAGGATCTCCATCGCGCGGCGCGCGGCCTGATCGGTCGTTCGGATGCGCGCCGGCCACGACCGCGTGTAGCCCTCCGACGCCCATTTCCGCGTCGCGTCTATCCCCATCTTTCCGCCGTACGCCGGCAGGTCGGCCGCATCGTCCAGATCGTCCACGGGACCTTTGGTCATCTGAATGTCGCGCACCGGATCCATATGCGTGCCGACGATCCACGCGACCTCGCTGAGGTCGTGGACGTTCACATCCTTGTCGACGACGACAATCGTCTTGGAAAACATCAGCTGACCGAGGCCCCAGAACGCGCTCATGATCTTGCGCGCATGGCCAGGGTAGCGCTTGTCGATCGACACGATGACCAGATTGTGGAAAATCCCCGCGGCCGGGAAATGCATGTCGACAATCTCAGGCACCGTCTTCCGAATCATCGGCAGGAAGATGCGCTCGCTCGCCATGCCGAGGTAATAATCTTCCATCGGCGGGATGCCGACGACTGTGGTGAGATAGACCGGCCGTTTCCGCTGCGTGATGCAGGTGAGGTGGAACACCGGAAAGTCGTCGGGCTGCGAGTAGAACCCGGTGTGATCGCCGAAGGGCCCTTCGCGCCGGCGTTCGCCTGGCTCGACGTAGCCTTCGAGCACGATGTGCGCGCTCGCCGGCACGTCGAGGTCCACGGTCACCGCCTTGACCATCTCGATCCGCCGGCGCGCGAGGAAGCCGCCAAGCAGCAGTTCGTCGAGACCCTCCGGCATCGGTGCAGTCGCGCAATAGGTGAGCACCGGCTCCGGGCTCAGCGCCACGGCGACTTCCAGCCGGCGCCCAAGACGCTCGGCGACACGGTAGTGCTGCGCGCCCCCCTTGTGCCGCTGCCAGTGCATGCCGCTGGTGCGGCCGTCGAAGACCTGCATGCGATAGGTGCCGATGTTGCGCACGCTGGTTTCGGGGTCCCTGGTAAACACGAGCGGCAGGGTGATGTAGCGGCCGCCGTCTTCGGGCCAGCATTTCAGGATCGGAAGTTCGTCGAGCGTCGCGTCCCGCCTGACGATCTCCTGGCATGGCGCGTCCTTGACGGTCTTCGGCATCAGATCCTTGAGCCGCGACACCATCGGCAGCATCTTGATGGCATCCATGATGCCGGCCGGCATCTGCGGCGTCATCAGCTCGTTGATCTCCCGAGCGAGATCGTCGAGCGTCGTCACGCCAAGCGCGAGGCACATCCGTTCGAGAGAGCCGAACACATTGCTCGCGACGGGGATCGAATGACCGATCGGCTTCTCGAACAGCAGCGCGGGTCCGCCTCCCGGCATCTTGCAGGCGCGGTCGGTAACCGCGGCAATCTCGAGGTCCTGGCTGACCGGTTCGGCAATCCGCGTCAGCAATCGCCGTTTGTCGAGATCGGCGAGAAATTCGGTTAGGTCTACATACATAACTACTTGGCCACGACACCACGAATCACGAAAAACACGATAGTCCGCCAAGCGGTGTTTCGGGTTTTCGCGCTTTCGTGGCTACGCAGTTGCGGGAGCCATCTTATCGGTAATCTGCTGCGCGAGCGCGAGGGCGCGGCGGCCCTCGAGTCCGGTCACGAGCGGCGCGCGGTTCGAGACGACGGCATCGACGAAGTCGGTGAGCTCGCGGAGGAGCGGCTCCTCGTTCACAACGGGAACTTCGCCGCCCTCGATCGAGGGCGCGCCGTCTCCCGTGACCAGCCGCCAGAGTTCGATTTTCTGAGCGGCATAATCGATTGAAAGGTACGCCGCGGGCTGGAAAAACCGGATCTTCCGCACGCGATCGCGGCTGATCCGGCTCGCCGTGACGTTGGCGATGCAGCCGTTCGCAAAACGGAGCCGCGCGTTCGCGATGTCCACACGGCCGGTGAGCACCGGCACTCCGACAGCTTCGACCGATTCAACCTGCGCCTGCACGAGCGACAGGACGATGTCGAGGTCGTGAATCATCAGATCGAAGACGACGTCGATGTCGAGGCTTCGCTCGGGAAAGGTGCCGAGCCTGTGCACCTCGATGAATCGCGGGTCGGTGACGAGCGGCCGCGCGGCGGCGACCGCCGGATTGAAGCGCTCGGTGTGGCCCACTGCGAGCACCACGTCGTTTGCCGCCGCCGCGGCGATCAATTCATCGGCCTCGGTCAGCGAGCGCGCCATCGGCTTCTCGACCATGACGGCCGTCGACGCCTCGAGAAACGGCCGGGCGACCGCGAGATGAGCCTCGGTCGGCACGGCAATGGTGACGGCGTCCACCTGTCCGACGAGCTCGCTCGCGTCGAACAGCGCCCGCGTCCCGTACGCCGCGGCGATCTCGGCCGCGCGCGCGGCGTTGGTGTCCACCACGGCCACGAGCTCGACGGCCGCGAGCGAAGAGAGGATCCGCGCGTGGTGTCGGCCGAGATAGCCGACCCCGACGACCGCGACGCGCAACCGGGAGCTCACGTCGTCCCAGCAGCGACACGCCGCCCGACTATGGCGATACCGGCCTGGTCGGCCGCGTCGATTATGGCATGGCCGTCGATCATGAGCGTCCTGCCGGCATCGACGGACAGCACCGTCGCACCCGCGGCTTTCATCGCTTCGATCGTCGGCACGCCGACGACCGGCACGTCGAAGCGCATGTCCTGATTCGGCTTCGCGACCTTCACGATCCGCACGCCGGCGCCGGCCAGCTGACCCGCCCGGGCGATTACCAGGTCGGTGCCTTCCATCGCCTCGACGGCGACGACGGCCGCCGCCTTCACCGCGATGGTCTGTCCGATGTCGAGTCCCGCGATCTGGTCGGCGACCGAGTAGCCGAACGCCAGATCGGCCTGCTCGTCGGAGGTGGGCGCGCGCTTCGTCAGCACGCCCTCGCCGGCGAGAAGCGGCGCGAGAAAAGCGGTGGAATCCAGCAGCTCGATGCCTCGATCGCGCAGCACGTCGGCGACCGCGGAAATCAACGCATCGGTGTTTCGCGATCTGAGGCGGGTGATGACGCCGAGCAGCGTCATGTCGGGCACGATGTCGGAAAACAGCTTCGTGTGCTTCACCTGCCCGGCCATCACCGCCTGCGACACGCCGGCATCCTTGAGAAGGCTGATGCACTTGCCAAGCTGTCCGAGGGACACCCAGTGCACCGCCGCCGGCCGCCCCCGAGCGGCCCGCGCCTCGATCTCGGGGAAGGCTTCTTCCTTGATCGCAATCACGGTGACATCGTGTCCCGCGCCGCGCGCGGCGTCGAGCACGAGGAAGGGGAAACGCCCGTTGCCGGCTATTAGACCCAGCTGCATCGTCATCCCTGGGCCCTGGTCGGTGGTACCTGGTCGGTCCGTGGTCCCTGGTCCGTCCGTCGTCCCGACGGCCCAAGGACCAAGGATGGCCAAAGGACCAGGGACAAAGGACCAGGCACGATCATCGACAGTGCCCTACTCGTCGGCGAGCACTTCTTCGGTGCGAAGAGGCGCGCGCCGCAGAATCACGCCGCGCTGCGAGGAGCGAATGAAGTCGACCAGATGTTGCACCTCGGCGCAGGTGAGCGAGCGATCGCGCTCGATCTTCTGGAGCGCCCGCGTCGTATTCAGCTTCGACTGCAGCAGGTAGCGGAAGGACTGCTTGAGCTTGTTGATCACGTCGGGCGAGAAGCCGCGCCGCAGCAGCCCGATCGTGTTCGCGCCGAAGATGCGCGCCGGACGGCTGCCGACGGTCTTCGCGAACGGCAGTGCGTCCTTGGTGACGACCGAATAACCGCCGATGAACGCGTGCTGCCCCACGCGGCAGAACTGGTGCACCGCCGATCCGGCGCTGATGTTGGCAAAGTCCTCGACGGTGACGTGCCCGCCGAGCGTGGCGTGCGGGCCGAAAATGGTGTCGTTCCCCACGTGGCAATCGTGTGCGACGTGCACGTACGCCATGAAGACGTTGCGATCGCCGATCCCGGTGACGCCGCCGCCCAGCCGCGTGCCGCGGTTGATCGTGACGAACTCCCGGAAGATGTTCCGGCGCCCGATTTCGAGCCGTGTCTCCTCGCCGCGGAACTTGAGGTCCTGCGGAATCTGACCGATCGACGCGAACGGGAAGATCTCCGTCTGGTCGCCGATTTCGGTCCAGCCGTCGATGAGCGCGGACGCGCCGATCCGGCAGTTCGCGCCGATTCTCACGCGGCTGCCGATCACGGCATGGGGGCCGACGGTGGTGCCTTCCCCGATCTGCGCCGAAGGATGCACTATGGCAGTGGCGTCGATCTCGGTGCGGTCGGGAATGATGCCGAGCAGCAGCTCGCATTCGGCGACGACCTGCTCGCCGAGGTACGCCGTCGCCTGCGCCCGCACGATCCCAGAGCGGCGCTTGCCGAGCGCCACTTCGAGGCGGAGCCGATCGCCGGGAACGACCTGCTTGCGGAACTTCGCGTCGTTCACCCCGCGGAGGTAGACGCGCGCATGCGGCGGCGCATCTTCGCGCTGCAGCAGCAGAATTGCCGCGACCTGCGACAGCGACTCGAGCATCAGGACGCCGGGCATCAGCGGCGCCCCGGGGAAATGCCCCTGGAAGAACTCTTCGTTGACGGTGACGTTCTTGACCGCGACGAGCCGTTTTCCTTCGTCGTGCTCCGTAATCGCGTCGACGAGCATCGACGGATACCGGTAGCACAACCGGTCGAGCAGGATCGGTATGTTGATCAACGACCAGACCCGCTATTGCCCCGGCGGGTTCGGTGGAACCGTCGGCTTCGGCGCGGGCGGCGCGGGCGCCGGCGTCGGCTTCGCAGCCGGCGGCGCTGCCGGCGCTGCGGCCGCGGGCTTCGCGCCTGTCGCGGCGTCGAGCTTCTTCACCGCTTCGAGCGTGAGATCGAGCCCGGGATCGGCCCAGATGAAGCCGGTGTCGGCCGCGCTGAAGAGCGCATGCAGACCGCGCTCCTGCGAGATCTGCTCGAGGATCGGGAAGAGCTTCTGCTGGAACTGCTGCTGCACTTCCTGCTGCAGCTCGTTGACCTCGGCCTGGGCGTCCTGCTCGAACCGCTGCGCCTCCACCGTCTGGCGCTCGATGTCCTTCTGGAGCTGCGCTCGCGCCTGCTCGCTCATCACGCTCGCGCTCGTCTGGAGCTTCTGCTGGTTCGCGGTCAGCGTCTTGTTCTTCTCCGCGCCTTCCGCCTGCTTCTTCTGGATGAAGGCATTGACCTTGGACGCGGCCGCCTTGCCCTCGGCGGAAAGCGCGGCAATCTGCTGCAGGTTCACGTAGCCGATCCTGGCGCCCTGTGGAAAGGGTGCCGGCGGTTGCGGAGCCGGAGCGGGTGCTGTCTGGGCCTGCGGCTGGGCGGCTGGCGCGGGCGTCTGCGCGAGAAGCGGCGCTGCGCCGAGCACGAGCGCAAGCGACGCGGCGATGACGAAGCCTTTCATTACACGGAATCCTTTCGGCTGAAGCGGGGATTATAGCTTACAACGATAACCGCAGGGCTCGCCGAACCCGCAGAGAAGCACGTCGTCACATGCCGTCCGCGGCGTGTTCCGCGTGTCCCGCGTGTTCTGCGGTTTCCTAATCAGAACGTCGTGCCGACCGCGAAGCGGAACTGGAATGCCTTCTGTTCGGACTGATAGTTGTCCAGCACGCCCTCCCGCTGCGGGTTGTACGCGAAAATCAGCCGGAACGGCACGTTCAACACCGGCATGAAGAACCGCACTTCCGCGCCCGTGGACGTCTTGAAATCCCTCATCCTGAAATTCGAGCCACCGGCAAACGAGCCATCCGCCTGACGTACGGGGCCCGCCTGCACCTGGCCGGCATCGTAGAAGAGGATGAGCCGCACCGGACTGGCAATCGTGAAGATCTGCTCCACGTTGAACAAGAGGCTCTTGTTCCCGCCGAGCACAAGGCGTGTGACCGGATCCTGCGGCCCGATGCTGCGGATGTCGAAACCGCGGACGCTGTACTCGCCGCCGAGGAACAGCTTCTCGAAAATCGGGAGCTCGAGTGAGCTGCCGAGCGAGTGAATGTATTCGTACTGCGCGCGCATGCCGAGCGACATGCGGGCGTTCTGGCGCAGGAACCACACGCCTTCGATCATCGGCTTGTAGAACTTCGTATTGCCGCCGAGGCCGGCGAGGTCGATCGACGTGGTGAACCGGCGTCCGGTCGTCGGGAAGATCGGCTGGTCGACCGAGTTGTAGCTGAGGCTCGGCGTCACCTTGCTGATAATCCGCTGGCCTTCGGCGCCGATCAGCAGCGAGTCGCGGAGGAACGGGTTGCGCGCGAGGACCTCGGGATCGTTGTAGAACTCGCTGATCTCGCTCACGCTCACGCGCTCGTAGCTGTAGTTGGTGAACATCCGGGTGAAGCCCCGTCCGATCGGAAACCCGAAGGTCAGCACGCCGCCGGTCGATCGCTGCGTGAAGGCGGAAATGTAGCGGACGTCGCTCTTGAACAGGTTGATGCCGCCGGTGATGTTCCGGTCGAAGAGGAACGGTTCGGTGAACGCGAGCGTGTAGTTCTGCGCCCGCTCTCCGCCCTGCAGAGATACGGTGAGGCTCTCGCCGCGGCCGAGGAAGTTCGCCGTCTGGAACGACAGCTGCCCGAAGAAGCCTTCGAACTGCGACACGCCGGCGCCGAAGGTGAGCTGGTTGCGGTTCTGCTCCTCGAGCTGGAGACGCACATCCACCTTGGGCTCGTCGCCCGGCGTCTTCTCGACGAACACGTCCCTGGGCGGGCCTTCGAGCGCCTTGAAGTACCCGAGCTGATTCAGGCGGCGGATACTGTATTTGAGCGACTCGGAATCGAAGACGTTGTTCTCGTACAGCCGCATCTCGCGCCGGATCACGTTGTCGCGCGTCGTCGTGTTGCCGACGAACGTGATGCGGTTGACGAAATACTGCTTGCCTTCCTGCAGCCGCATGGTCACATCGACGGTTGGCGGACCCTGTTTTTCCGCCGGAACCGCCGCGAGGGCGGCCGGCGCCTCGGGCGGCGCGGCCGGATCGGGCTCATCGCTGAACTTGAAGTCCGGATACCCGGTGAATTCGAAGTACCCGCCAGACCCGTACAGCTCCTGCGCCTTCTGGAACCCCTGGCGGATGCGCTTCTGGCTGTAGAAATCGCCCGCGTCGATCTTGAACAGCGGGCGCAGCGCCTCCGATTTCACCACCGTGTTGCCGTCGAAATTAAAATCGCGGACGCGGTAGCGGTTCCCTTCTTCGACCGGAATGCGCAGCTCCACCCAGCGCGTCTCGCCGTCGCTCGAATCGCCAAGGTAATTCAACTGCGGCTCGCCGACGGTCGCGCGGATGAAGCCGCGGTCGCGGTAGTACTCCATCACCCGCTCCGCGTCTTCTTCGAACTTCCCCTCCTGGTACGTGCCACGGCCGGTGATGAACGAGAGCCACCAGTGCGCCCGGTTTTCCTTCATCTTGCGGCGCAGCGTCCCGTCCCCCGCCGCGCTGTTCCCGACGAAGTCCACCCGCCGGATTTTCACCTTCGGGCCCTCGTCGAGCTGAAACGCGAGGTTGACCAGCTTCGGGCCGCCCGCAATCGGGGTGATCTCGTGTTTGGCCGTCGAGAACTGGAAGCCCTTCTCCTTCATCATCTCGCGCAGAATGCCCTCGACCTTGCGGACCGTGGCCGGATCGATGAAGGTGTCGAGGCGGATCTCGATCTTGTTCTCGCGGAGCTTCTCGTCGATTTTCGTCCGGTCGAGCGTCTTCACCGGCAGGTATTCGACGTTCTTCACCCGCTGCCGCTCTTCCATGTTGTAGACGACCATCTTGCCGACCACGCCGTTGGTGAAGGTGTAGTCCACCGTCTCGATCGAGAGGTTGTCCAGGAAATTCGTGCCCCACAGCCGGTTGAAGTCCTCGCGGATTGTCTTCTCCGCCGTTTCGTCATAGGGAACCCACACGCCCTCCGACGGACGGCTCGACGGCAGCTGCATGTAATACAGGTAGGTCGCCGGGTCGATGAGCGTGACGTTCCCCTGCGCCTCGAAGCACGGAACCTTCAGGAAAACGACCGGTCCCGAGTTGGCCGGCGGCAGCGTTTTAGGCGGCGGAATCGGCACCCCGCACACGGTGGCCGGAGTGGCCGGCGCGGCGGGCGTGGTCGGCGTCGTTTGGGCGCGAAGCGTCGCGGCCGGAAGGAGCGTCGCGGCAACGAGCAGAGCTACAGGTTTCAACATGCTGGGCTTTCCGGAAGACGGACCTACGGCGGAACGTGTCTACTTTACTAGAAGTTAGACGTTTGGGGCAGCCTCTCGGCTTTGGCGGGCAGGTCAGAACCCGAGTCGGACGTAAACCGCAGAACGCGCTGAGCACGCAAAAAACCGGGGGTCCTTCTGCGTGTTCTGCGAGCTCTGCGGTTCAAAATCGAAAATGAGCGAACCCCTCTTTACACCAGCTTGTGGCCGGCTTCGAGCTCCCCGGCCGGACGGTACGAGAGCTGCCCGGCGTCGAGGTAGACCTCGATCTCGCCGCCCCGCAGCCTGCCCCGGATGAGCTCTTCGGACAACGGATCCTCGACATACCGTTGAATGGCACGCCGCAGCGGCCGGGCGCCGTACGAGCGGTCCTTGCACGTCACCTCGATGATCCAGTCGATCACCTCGGGCGTGAGCGCGATCTTGAGCTTCCGGTCGACGAGGTTCTCGTTGAGCTGGGTCACCAGCAGCCCCATGATCCGTCTCAGGTCGTCGTCGTTCAGCGCCTCGAAGACGATGATCTCGTCGATGCGGTTGATGAACTCGGGATTGAACGTCCGCTTCACCTCGCCGAGCACCATGTCCGACACGCTCTTGTCGATCGCCCCGGTGTCCGACGACTGGAATCCCATCGAGGACTTCTTCTGGATGAAGCGGGCCCCGATGTTCGACGTCATGATGATGATCGTGTTCTTGAAGTTCACACGA
>WUUC01017005.1_pt1 | contig 10291 bp, 10 predicted proteins | sample 6278441 | NCBI WGS metagenome assembly WUUC01 (sample SAMN13675441, study PRJNA597444) | soil metagenome | isolation source: soil | place: USA: Washington | collected 2017-10 | reverse complement strand
TCGCAGGATACTCGATGGTGCAGCTGATCTCCACGTCCCTGATCAGCGGCCATTTTGCCAATGACACCAACAACGCCTATTTGGATATTTTCAGCTGTAAAGGCTATGACCCTCGCGTGGTTGAAGAATTTTCCAAGCAGTTCTTCTGTGCCCGCCGGTCCATGGCAACCGTCACCCTTCGCTATTAGTCGAACCAGCCGGATGGGAGCGGCGGATTAGCCGTTCCCATGTCGGTTCACAGCCGTGTGTCCAAACATGACAAGCGCCAGCATCAGGGACTTTTTTACACAATTGCCGCAGAAGTTGGATGCCGTTGCCGCCGAAGATCTTGATGCGGTCTACCAATTTGACTTGAGTGGGTCGCAAGGCGGGCAGTACGTGGTAACGATCCGGGAAGGCGTTTGTGACGTGAAGGAAGGGTCGCATGAGGATCCGCACGTGACGCTCTCGATGGCGGGCGAAGATTGCGTGAAGGTGCTGAATGGACAACTCAGCGGACCGGCTGCCGCAATGTCGGGACGGATTAAAATCAGCGGCGATTTGGGACTAGCCATGCATCTCAAGGCGCTGTTCCCAGGCGTGGCGCAACCGCTTTAGAATCGATCGTTCCTCAATTCCTCCTTTCAAACTCCCTATGAGCACTATCGGTTCGCCGGACGAGCGGGGACTGTGAGGGCATCTCAGGCGCGACGAGTGGCTCTTCGGTCGCACGGCGCGGAAACCGTTCCTCCAAAATCAGATACATCGTCGGAACGAGAAAGAGCGTCAACAAGGTGGACACGCTGAGGCCGCCGACGACCGCGCGGGCGAGCGGCGCATTGGTTTCTCCCCCCGTCCCCCACCCGATCGCCATGGGCAGCAGTCCAAACACGGTTGCGAGAGAGGTCATGAGGATAGGACGGAGGCGTGTTCTGGCTGCCCGAACGACGGCCTCGTGCAGAACCAGTCCTTTCCGACGCAGCACGTTCGTGTAGTCGACAAGCAAGACGCCGTTCGAGACGACGATGCCGAGCATCATGATGATGCCCATCATGGAGGTCGTGGACAAGGTCGTGTTGGTGAGAAACAGTACCAGGATCACACCGGGAAATCCCATCGGGACCGAGAACATGATGATGAAGGGATCGATCAGCGATTTGAATTGTGCCGCCATGACCATATACACGAGGACAAGCGCGAGCACGGTCGCGAACATGAGACCGGCAAACGTTTCCCGCTGCTGTTGAATCTGTCCGGCCAGCCGGATACTGAAGCCGTTCGGCAGTTGCAGCCTTCCGAAGGCGGCTTCAAGGTCTTCCCCGATGGCGCCCAGATCCCGATTGACCGGATTGGCCGTAATGTGGATGACACGTTGAAAATACTTGCGGTCAATTTTCACGGGTCCTGCATTCAGCTTTAGCGAGGCCACATTCCTGAGCAGGACCGGCTCGCCGCTTCTGGAAGTCAAAATGATGTTCTCGATGTCGGCAAGGTTGTTCCGGTGTTCCTCGGCAAGCCAAGCACTGATATAGTACTCATTTCCATTCTGAGGGTCCGTATAGATGATCGGATCCGTTTGGCCGTTGCCATTGAGTGAAAACAGCACCGCGTTCGCAATATCGGTCTCGCTGATGCCAAGCAGTGAAGCCTTTTCGCGGTCCACGACCACGTTCACTTCGGGATAGTTTTCTTCACGGCTGACCTCGATGTCGGCCAATCCGTCGATCCGGTGCATCACGCCCTCGACTTGTCGAATGACCTCACGCGCCTTCTCGAAGTCATAGCCGTAGATCTCGACGTCGACCGATTTCTGTGAGCCGAAACTCGTCACGCGCTTGACGAGACCGCCCGGATCGAAAAACATGGCGACACCGGGAAACAGCTTGACGATGGTTGGGCGCACGTCGTTCATGATCTGGACTTGATTGCGCGAACGTTTGTCGGGGGAACTGAGGTAGACGGAGATCACGGAGGTATGGGGTCCCGTGTTGGGATTGAACAGAGACGAGCGCCCTTGAGCCAGCACCCCGGTGCTGGACACGATCGTTTCCAGTTCGCCGGCGGGAATATTCGCGCGCAGCACCCGTTCCACTTCGGCGACCTGCTGCTCGGTTTTCTCGACGCGTTGCCCGACGGGCGCGCGAAGCACAATGCGAAACTGGCTCTCGTCGGAAACAGGAAGGAACTCAGTGCCAATCCTCGGCACCAATGCGAGAGACGCTCCGAAGATCACGAGAATACCGACCATAAAGCGTCCGCGATGGCCGAGGACCCAGCGGAGGGATTCCTCGAACCCGCGGTCCAACGACTCGTACCGCGCGCGGCTCCACTGCATGAGGGCCACGAACCAGTCAGGCATCGAGCGGTGGGAGTCCTGTTCAGGCTTGAGATACTTAAAACAGAGTGCTGGCGTGACCGTGCGCGACACGAAGAACGACGTGAAGAGGGCAATCGCAATCGTGACGGTCAACGGGATTAATAAAAGCCGTGCAATGCCGACCACGAAGAAGATTGGCAGAAAGACCACGACGGTTGTGACGGTCGATGCGAAAATGGGCATAGCCACTTCCCGGGCGGCGTCAAGGATGGCGTCCCACCGACGCGGATTCGTATTGAGATGGCGCTGGATGTTTTCCAGCTCCACGATGGAGTCGTCGACCAGGCGCCCGATTCCGAGGGCCAAGCCGCCGAGCGTGAACACGTTTAGAGTTTGCCCTGTGAAATACAACACGATGAACGTGACCATGATTGAAAGAGGTATGGCGATCGAAATGATCAGCGTGCTCGTCACATTCCGGAGAAAGATCAAAATGACGGCAGCAGCCAGGAACGAGCCGTGCAGGGCTTGCTCGACGAGGTTGCTGATCGATTGCCGGATGTACACCGATTGATCGAAGGAGATACCGAGCTTCACAGTGGGCGGAATGCCGATCATTTTCGGCAGCGCCGCGCGCAAGGCATCAACCACCTCAACCGTGTTGGCGATCGGTTGTTTGTTCACTCGGAGATACACCGCTCGCTTGCCGTCCGTCCGCACGATATTCGTTTGGATATCCGAAGAATCCGTCACGGTGCCCAGATCGCGGACGCGAACGGGGCTTCCTTGCTGATTCACCTTGACGATAACATCTTGGATCGGCTCCACGGTGCGAAACTGGTTATTCGTAAAGACGTTGTAGTCGAGGTTCCCGGCTTTGATGTCGCCAGAAGGCAGAATCAGATTTGCGGCTTTGACCGACCTGACGACGTCCAAGATCGAGAGCGCCCGTGCATTGAGCAGGGCGGGATCGAGATTAATGTTGATCTGTCGGATTTTGCCGCCCTCGACCGTGGCGGCCGCCACATTGGCAATCTGTTCGATCTGCGGGGCGATGGTATTAAAGGAGAGATCGTAGAGAGCTCGCTCGTCGAGATCGTCGCTGGAAACGGTGACAATGGACACGGGGATATTCGAGACGTCGAACTTGACGATAAACGGCTGCAAGATGCCAGGCGGCAGGCTATTCAAGATCTGCGTGATGCGCTGCATCACTTCCATCTGCCCGACGTTGATGTCCGCGCCCCAATTGAACCAGATTTGCACGGCTCCGATGCCTTGTTTGGCGAAGGACTCGACATGCTCGACATTCGATGCGGAACTGACGGCTTTCTCAATCGGATACACGACGCTTTGTTCGATATCGAGAGGGGGAGCCCCTTTGTAAATCACGCCGACGAAGGCGACCGGCACCTGAATATTTGGAAACAAGTCGACGGGAAGGCGATCCAAGGAAGTCGCGCCGAGCACCACCATGGCCAGAGACAACATCAAAATGCCAATTCGATTTCGCAGCGCGAGAAGAGTGAGCCACATAAAATGCCAAGTGTTCAGAAAAGCGTGCGTTGAGCGGTAGTCATCGTGTGTTGTGCCCGAGAGGTTTCATTCACGGTTGAGGAAGCGTCTCCGTCTGCACGGGCGTGCCGTCGTGAACGAGGTCTTTTCCTGACACGATCACGTGTTCCGAGCCGACAAGGCCTTTCGTAATCTCCACGCGGTTTTGATCGCGAACGCCGATTTCAATCGGCACGCGCTCCGCCTTGCCCTCGCGCACGATGTACACATATTGCGCGTCTTCCAACCTGCTCACGGCGTCGATCGGGATTTGCAACGCATTTTGATGCGTCCCCACAAGGACTTCCACCCGCGCGAACATACCTCCTTTAAGCAAACGGTCTTTATTCGTGAGGTCCACCTCCACCGTCATCGTCCGGGTCGCACGGTTCAAGGCTTGCACGACGCGGGTCACGGTGCCTTCAAAGGCTCGATCGGGGTACGCTTCAGCGCGAATTTCCGCCTTTTGGCCGATTTTTACCAAGGGCACGTCCTTCTCAACGACTTCGATCAACGTGCGGACGGTGTCAATGTCATGCACACTGATGATGCCGCGCGAGGTGGTGGAATTGCTGGCGGCGGCCCCTGTCACGTACGCCCCCAAGTCGAGATTTCGCTCGGCGACGTATCCGGAAAAGGGCGCCCGGATGTAGGAATATGCCAGGTTGGTCTCAGCCTGAGCGAGGGCCACCTCCATCTGCTTGACCTGGGCCCGAAGGGATTCGAGGGCCGCAATGGCGGCATCCGAATTCACCTCCGCGGTGTCCAAGTCCTGTTGTGACACAAACTGCTCCTTAATGAGCGCCTTCATGCGGTCGAGCGTCAATCTGGCATTGCGCACCGAAGCCTCTTGCTGGGTGACCTTGGCCTTAGCCGCCGCCAGGTTCGCTTTTGCCTGATTGACGGCATGCAGATAATCCTGATGGTCGATTTCCACGAGCAGTTGGTTCGCTTTCACGAAATCGCCTTTATCCACATGCAGCTTGGAAATGTAGCCGTCCACCCGTGAAAAAATATTGACTACTTGGTTGGGCGTGATATCAGCCGTATAGGCCAACCGGATCTCTAAATCCCGCCTCAATGGGGACACTGTGCCGACTGTGATGAGCCGTGCTTGCTTGTGATCAATCTTGGCCCCGCTGCTGAGGCGGAAGACGATCAGAGCGGTCACGGCAAAAAAGAGGATGATGCCCAGCGTAACAAGGGGGTGCCGTTTGACCGGATTCATCGGGCCCGTCTCCTTGCCGGTGTCTTCGAGAGACCGGTCAGAAAGAGGTCGACATAGGTCGTCACCGTCTCGTCATGGGATCGATGCATGGGCACCCGGAAAACCTCATGAAGGAGGCGATGGTGAACGACCATTCCTATGAAGGCGCGGGCCGCCAGCAGAGGGTCCACATTGCGAAATGCGCCCTCGCCAATTCTGGTTTCAATATAGGCCGCGAGGCGGTCATAAAAAATGCGATGGTGCTTTCCGAAGAACATTTCTGACAATTCATGGCCTTCGAGTGCGCTGAATAGGAGCAATCGCAAGAGCGTCGAGTCCACACCCGGTCGGATGCGAAAGCCGGCAATGAGGGTGAACACCCGCCGATCATCCCGTTTTCTGGCTGATTCTTCGATGGCGCCGAGCAGGTCGTCCACCGTGACTCTTTCGGCAAGGATCGCTCCGTAGAGCGCGCGTTTGGTGGGGAAATGCTTAAAGACCAGCGCTTCACTGACCCCCGCGGCTCTCGCGATCTCCTTGGTCGTCGTCCCGTTGAATCCTTTGGCCGCAAAAAGGGAGGCGGCCGCCGCAATTAAACCTGCCTGGCGTTGTTCGCTAGTCGAACGGGTTCGGGTGGCCATATCATACGATCAGTGAGTGAGTAATTACTCACCAAGAACGTACCACGAAGGCCTCGGGCCTGACAACGAAGCATTGTCTTGTGGACGTGTGCGCCTGATCAGGTGAGGAGAAGGTTTAGCGCTTGCTCCGCTGAAGACGAGAGCAGAGAAAGTATCGCAATCGATTCCGTTCACGTACGTTCATTTCCATGAACGTCACGCCGAATCGATGTCCGGTAGACCAGGCCACACGGGCATTCATGACGAAAAGCGGATCGTGTCCATCGGGCAGGTACACGAACAGGGTGAGCGCCAGGCTCCGTCTGACGGCGCTGTCGCCGATGATTTGCAAACCTTGGTTGGAGATATCGATCACTGAGCCGTCGCCTATGATCAATGCTCCGTGCTCGTCCTGGGCCGCATACATTAAGCGGACATCGAACGGCAATCGTTGGTCGGCGCGGCGGTCGTGCACTGCATCGGCGCGATGCACTGCCTTTGACGCTCCACTCCTTGCGTGTTTCATGGCTCGCCTTGTGGTTCGGATGTTCTGTGGGACGTCCGGTAGAGCGGATTCCACACGTACGAGCGCAATTCGTTGTGTGCGTCGGCCTTCGGAGCAATCACTTCCACGCCAAAGCGGGGTCCGGATACCCAGGAGAGCCGCGTTTCGGCAACGCACATCGGCTCGCTCATCCCGGGCAGGTCGATAAAGAGCGATAGGGCCATGCCCTGCTTCACGAGATGATTACCGTGGATGCCGATGCCGGTTTGCGACACATTGCCGACCATGCCGTTGCCGACTAGCATCCGCCCCTCATACATTCCGGAGTAGATCAGAGCAAACTGGGCAGGGACCCGTTCAGTCTGCTGCCGGCTATCGCCGGACGGTGTGTTCGTTGTTCGGTCGCACTGACCAATGGTCGGCTGTCGCATCCCTACTCCTGGCTCTGCGGCACTCTCATATGGCTGCCGCTATGAGACGATGCGGAAGGCAGTTCGATGATTCGTTGACGTCGGCAATGTGACGTGTTTCAAAATGGTTTCCTGTAGCCGTCTGCGTTCCTCCGGAGTCAGTTTGGGAAATCGCACGGCAAACACATTGCCTTTGATCCAAGATACAGTGGCATCTGTCAGACACAAGGGCGCTCGTCCGTCGTTCAAATACAAGGTGATGTTGAGACTGGTTGCCGCCGGAGGTAGCGTCGTTGCCAGGATTTTGCATCCTGTCTTAGAGATATCCTGGACAGATCCAACCGACGGAATCAGTCTGGCGCCTTGGGACCCCGTATAGTTCGCCTCATACTGAATGGCTACGCGTTCCGCGTAACGACGGTCGAGAGGAGCGTGCGTCCTTGGAAGAATGCTGGATTTCATATGTCGGCCCTTCCCTCGGCTGGCTTGTTTGCGACAGTTCTGAGAATACAGCAGCCTGGTGATTTGACCATTCCTAGGGAGAGGGGTAGGACCCTTACGAAAGCCGGGCAGTATGCCGGGAAGGAGACGATGAGGAGCCTATGAGGACCGAAAAGAATGATTAAGGACGAGTACGTGGACGCGGTGACTATTGACGAATCTTTGCCCAAGCTTTTTGATATTCTTCAAAGGAGTCGACTTCCATCCATCCTTTGAAAATCGGTACTGCATCGACGCGGTGCCCGGAATCAATCAGCTCCTGAATCAGGTCCGTGAAGGAAGCCTTCGTAACACTAGCGGCCTCATGGAAACCGGATGACCGGTATCGGTCCTGCGACGTTCGGTAGCAGTTTCGCAGCGCCTGCGTGCCTTTCTCAGAAAACATCCCCATTCCGATGAACTCGGCATGAACGTGATCCAACGGAAGATGCTGTCCAATTTTTACGACGCGGTGTTCGTCCTCTCCGACGAACACTCGTGAAAGATAGCTGCTGCCTGGTGGATCGGCGAGGATGACGAGATCGGGATTAATATGCGAGGGGGCGTCTCCTCGTTGAGGCTGGTCCCTCCAGGCCAAGTCGACGACGAGTGCCATGTCCGCAGGACTTTTCAGCAGCTTTTCGAGAATCGTGCTGTCGAAAATGATATCGCCATACAGGACGATCGTCCGGCCCTTCATTTCGCTTTCGGCGCAGAAAACTGAAAACAGCTCTCCCGTCTCTTCGTATCGATCGTTGTCGTAATAGCGGATATTCGGCAGCGCAATCGCTTCCTTTTTGTATCCGCGCACGACGGCGATCTCCTTGATGTTGGCATCGTTGAGCGCCGCCACCGCCCGCTCGAGAATCGTTTTACCCTTGATGTCGAGCAGACACTTGGGTTTGTCTTCAATGAGCGGCAGCAATTGCTTCTCGAATCCAGCTGCGGCAATGATTGCCGTAATTTTTTCTCCGCCGATCGGGAGAAAGGCCTTCTCGTCCTGTTCCATTTGCGGCACGCCGACGATGTCATACACTTCGGGCAAGGTCACGATACGATCATTCGCGGCGCCAGGCCGGGTATCCTTTTGAATCAGATCAAGCGCATCCCGCATGGCTCGGATCGCCGCCCGCACCGGTTGATTGGCATAAATGATGATCTTGGCACCCGCGCGTTCCATCTCGGCGGCGGTCGTCTGATCAAAAATGGTGGGAACGACGACGAGCGGGACCCGGCCGGACCACAGTTTGTACACCGTCTTGAGTTCGTCGAACGTCTTGGATTTCGAGTGAATGAGGACCGCGTCGGCGCCGGCCTCTGCGTAGGCCTCCGCGCGCTTCAATGCTTCATCCTGACCCCAGCCCGCAATGAGGGCCTCCGTGCGGGCAATGACCATGAAGTCCGGCACCGTCTGCGCCGCTTTTGCCGCTTTGATCTTCCCGCAATGCTCTTCGATTGCGATCAACTCGCGGCGTACCCCGGCGTAAAAGCTGCACCGCTTGGGATACACATTGTCCTCGATGCAGATCGCGGCCACTCCGGCGCGCTCACGGTCGTTGACCGTGCGCATCACGTTCAAGGCATTGCCATAGCCCGTGTCGCAGTCCGCTATGACGGGAATCGTCACGGCCTCGGCGATGTTGCGCTCGACCTCGAGCTGCTCGCTGGACGTGATGAAACTGGCGTCGGGAATACATTTGAGCGAGGCCGAAATGGCGAAGCCACTGGCCCAGACCCCATCGAATCCCGCCCGTTCGATCAGGCGAGCGCTCAGCGCGTCATGCGCTCCGACGACCTTCAGCGCCCCCGGCTTCTTGAGAGCGGCTCGTAGTTTTGTGGCGTTATGCATGAGGATGGCGCATGATGCGAAAGCGCACCGGCGTTGTCAATAAAAAGTTTTCGGAAAGACGCTATGTCAGTAGGTCGCACCGCCTAGATCCGGATCCGGCGCCATCGCGCCTTCGATCCGGCTGGCGAGCGACGGATTTTCAAAAAAAATGATGCCGCGGTCCGTACGCGTTTCATAGCGGAGGCTGACCTCGGTTTCGAGACCCTGCCAGGCAAAGATCTTTACCGCGCCTCCTGTGAATTGTCCGGGCGTGCGATCGAGGGGACCGTAGCGCGATTGAAGAAATGCCAGTAACTGATCATGGGCTTCCTTGCCATGGTACCGCACTGTAACGCGGGCGAAGCGGTCATCGACGGTTGTAAACTTCATAGACTCGATCTTGGCTGGTCCGAACGTTGGTGGTCCTGCCTTCAGTTCGTACGTCTTCAATCGTCCTGCATCTTCGACCTTTCCGAAGGTCTCGGATTCCAGCAGTGTCGCCCCCCAAGGAATTCCCTCGAACCCCTTGGGGTCCTCCTTCATCTCGACCGCGAAGGCTGCCGGACATGCCCAAAAAGGAGGGCTGCACAGGACGGCAAGGAGGGTGAACGCGAGGGGAAGGGACTGCCGAATGGCCATGTTAATCCGCCGTGTCGGCGAGTAGATCATTGAATCGAGGCGCCAGCGTTCGACTGTCCAGGAAAATATAGCCGCGTTCGGTGCTCGCCTGATACGTCAAATTGAGCTCTGATTCGCTTCCTCGCCAATTGTACTGCTGGTTCAGGCCTCGCAGCATCTGTCCGGGCAGGCGTTCCGTTCGGCCGAATTCCGATTCCAGATATGCGAGGATCTTCTTGTGAGTATCTTCTCCCCGGTAGCGAATGGTGACGCGGGCAAATTGGTTATCTACCGTGGAAAGTCGAAGGCTCTCGACCGGAATGTTGGCAAAGGAAGGCGGTGTGCTCCTAAACTGATACTCGATGACGTGGGATCCTTCGTGTGTGGGCTCCAAATCAGTTCGTGCGTTGAGCTCAGTTCCCCACACGATGTTATGAAATCCTTTCGGATCGTTCACCATAGACCCAGCGCCGGCCGGCGAAGGGGAGACAAGAAGCATGAGACACTGCACGACGACGAGGAATAGCGGCATTCTCTAACGCTACCATGCTGTGCAAAGTGACGCAACGACCTCGTTTCCTTGAGAAAACGCTGCAGCATGGCTTATAATGCGCCTCCATTTTCTCGATATGAGGACGGGCCGAGGATGATTGAAAGCGATGCCTTTGTGCAGGCCATGCAGGACATGGGAGTGGACTTCTTCACCGGCGTCCCGGATTCCATTCTCGGCGGCATCATCGCCGAGTTGATGGACAGGCGTCTGTATACCCCCG
>WUUC01147576.1_pt1 | contig 10293 bp, 9 predicted proteins | sample 6278441 | NCBI WGS metagenome assembly WUUC01 (sample SAMN13675441, study PRJNA597444) | soil metagenome | isolation source: soil | place: USA: Washington | collected 2017-10 | reverse complement strand
TCGTGCTGTTAATGGTTTTTCCTCTGAATCTTTTTCTGAACTGAACGATTATGTCTTCCGATCTCGTTGTATCCGGCATGCGTCCGACTGGTGCAATGCACCTGGGTCATTATCATGGGGCCTTGAAAAACTGGATCAAAATGCAATCCGAATTGCCATGCCTGTTCTTTGTCGCGGATTGGCATGCGCTTACTACGCATTACGACGATCCAAGCATCATCGGGACCAGCACCTGGGACATGGTGATCGACTGGCTGGCAGCCGGCATCGATCCGAAGAAGGCGACGATCTTCATTCAGTCCAAAGTGCCTGAGCACGCGGAATTGCACCTGTTGCTATCGATGGCAACACCGCTCGGCTGGCTCGAGCGTGTGCCGACCTACAAGGACCAGCAGGAGAAGCTGGCCGATCGCGACCTCGCGACTTACGGTTTTCTGGGCTATCCGCTGCTTCAGGCAGCCGATGTGCTGATTTATCGCGCGAGCCTGGTACCGGTCGGCGAAGATCAGATACCGCACATTGAAATGATGCGTGAAATCGCCCGCCGGTTTAATCACCTGTACGGCAAGGAAAAGGGCTTCGAGGAAAAGGCGCAGGAATCGGTCAAGAAACTCGGCGGCAAGCTTTCCAAGAGCTATAACGAGTTGCGTACCGAATATCAGGAAAAGGGCAATGTAGAAGCGCTGGCGCAAGCCAAAGCCATGCTCGACCAGGCCCAAAGCTTGTCGATGCTCGACCGCGAGCGCTTGTTCGGTTACCTGGCAGGCAGCAGAAAGCAGATCCTGATCGAGCCGCAGGTTCGCCTGACGGAGGCATCCAGATTGCCGGGGCTGGACGGGCACAAGATGTCCAAGAGCTACGGCAACACGATCTCCTTGCGCGAAGACAGGGAATCCGTTACCAAGAAGATCCGCACCATGCCAACCGACCCGGCACGCGTGCGGCGCAGCGATCCGGGCGACCCGGAAAAATGCCCGGTCTGGGAGTTGCATAAAGTCTATTCCGACAATCAAACGAAGGACTGGGTGATGAAAGGCTGCAAGTCGGCCGGCATTGGCTGCCTCGAATGCAAGCAGCCGGTTATCGACGGTGTCCTGAAGGAGCAGGAGCCGATGCGCGAGCGCGCCCAGCAATATCTTGACGATCCGAAGCTGGTACGCGCCATTGTTGCCGAAGGCTGCGACAAGGCACGCAAGCTGGCGCAGGAAACGATGCGGGATGTGCGGGAAGCGATGGGACTGGGTTATAACTGAGATGGCTTCCTTGCATGCCGGCCTGGAGCAACCTTCCGCGTGGGTCGCGCGCTTTGCGCCGCTGATCCCGCGGGGCGAGGTGCTGGATCTGGCTTGCGGCGGCGGTCGGCATGCGCGTTTGCTGGCCGGGTTGGGCTATCAGGTGCTGGCGGTGGATCGCGATGCCGCGGCGCTTGAGCGGGCTGAAGGGCAGGGCATTCATATCCTGCAGGCCGATCTTGAAAACGGCGAGGAAGGCCTGATTTCCTGGCCATTCGAGCCGGGTCGCTTCAGCGGCATCGTGGTGACGAACTACCTGCACCGGCCATTATTTCCTCATATTCTGGCGAGCCTTGCACCGGATGCCGTGCTCATCTATGAAACTTTCGCTCAAGGCAATGAGCGTTTTGGCAAACCTTCGAATCCGGATTTCCTGCTCCGTCCTGGCGAGTTGCTGGATCTGGCACATGGCGGTTCTTTGCCGTCCTTGCGCGTGCTTGCGTTCGAAGACGGCTATACCCCGGTGCCGAAGCCCGCAATGGTGCAACGGATTTGCGCAGTAAAGAGTGCTGCGGATGCGATCCCGGATCGCTTGCGCCTGTGATTTGAGTTCGATTCGAGTACCTATTCCAGCCAGGATCGCCCCACGCAAGCTTGGCTATCCGCTACAATCAACTCTTTCCATACTTGCGCATTCACATCATTATGATTCAGGGCAGCATAGTCGCAATCGTCACTCCCATGCACGCCGATGGCAGCCTCGACCTGCCGGGTCTACGCAAACTGATTGACTGGCATATCGCCGAAGAGACTGATGGCATCGTCATCGTCGGCACGACCGGCGAATCCCCGACCGTGTCAGTAGAGGAACACTGCGAGCTGATCAAGGTCGCGGTTGAGCATACTGCCAAGCGCATCCCGATTATTGCCGGTACTGGAGGCAATTCGACCGCCGAGGCGATTGCTCTTACCGATTATGCAAAGCGCATTGGCGCGGACGCATCGTTGCAAGTGGTGCCTTACTACAACCGCCCGACGCAGGAGGGCATGTTTCAACATTTCAAGAAAATCGCGGAATCGGTCGATCTGCCCGTGATTCTCTACAACGTGCCCGGACGTACTGTTGCCGACATGTCCAATGAAACGATTCTCCGTCTGGCACAAGTGCCGGGCATTATCGGCGTCAAGGATGCAACCGGCAATATCGGACGCGGAAGTGACCTGCTGCGCCTGGCGCCAAAGTCCTTTGCGGTCTATTCGGGCGACGATCCCACCGCAATGGCTTTGATGTTCTGCGGCGCGAAGGGCAATATTTCCGTCACCGCCAATGTGGCGCCGCGCGGCATGCATCAGTTATGCGCGGCTGCGATGAGTGGCAAGGTGGAAGAAGCAGTGGCGCTGAATAACAAGCTCCTGCCTCTTCATAACAAGCTTTTTGTCGAACCCAATCCGGTCCCCGTGAAGTGGGCGATGACGGAAATGGGGCTGATTCCAGCAGGTATCCGTTTGCCGCTGACCCCCTTGGCCGTCGAATACCATGATGTTGTCCGCAAGGCATTGCGGGAATCCGGTGTATTACAATAAGCCGCAATAAACCGGCTCGGCCTAAACTGACTTATCTCATTTCAGCATCGACATGATTATTCGCAAGAACGCTCGCATGACTCAACGTGGACTTATTTACGCACTGGCGCTGGTCAGTCTGACGGGGTGCAGTTCAATCGGCTCGATGCTCGAAGGAAATCGGATTGATTACAAGAGCGCGGGCAAGGCACCAACGCTGGAAGTCCCGCCAGACTTGACCCAACTGCAGCGCGAGAACCGGTATGCAATTCCTGACACCAATCGTGGCACGGCCACGGCATCCGGCTACAACCTGCAGCAAAATACACGTCCTGCCAGCACCACGGTGATTGCGCCGAATGCAACACCAGATGTCCGGATCGAACGTGCCGGAAATCAGCGCTGGCTGGTTGTTAAACAGTCACCGGAAGAACTGTGGCCACAGATCAAGGATTTTTGGCAGGATTCGGGTTTCCTGATCGATGTGGAATTGCCGCAAGCCGGTGTGATGGAAACGGACTGGGCCGAGAATCGCGCAAAGATTCCCCAGGATTTCATCCGCAACACCCTTGGCAAAGTCCTGGATTCCCTGTATTCCACCGGCGAGCGCGACAAATTCCGGACTCGACTGGAGCGCGCACCGGACGGCTCAACGGAAATTTATATCAGCCACCGCGGCGCCCAGGAAGAGCTGGTTGGCCAGGAAAAGGAGGGAACGGTGTGGACACCGCGTCCGGCCGATCCTGAACTGGAAGCCGAATTCCTCTCGCGTCTGATGGCGCGCTTTGGTGTTGAAAGCGCACAGGCCAAAGCCACGGTTGCCAATGTACAAAGCCAGCCGGCCCGCGCCAAGCTGGTGAAGAGCAATAACGGCGGTTATGTCGAAGTCGGCGAAGGATTCGATCGCGCATGGCGCCGCGTCGGCTTGGCGCTGGATCGCGTCGGCTTCACAGTGGAAGATCGCGACCGCAGCCAGGGACTGTACTTTGTCCGCTACGTAGACCAGGCTCTGGATGCGCAAAGCAAATCCGCATCGGATAAAGGCTTCTTCTCGAAGCTGTTCTCATCGAGCGATGACAAAGCCAAGGGCGCGCAGCGCTATCGCGTAGAGGTAAAAGGAAACGGCACGGTCAGCCAGGTTGCGGTTCTCAATAATGAGGGGCGTCCGGAAACCTCGAAGACCGCCGACAGGATTTTGTCCCTGTTGAACGAGCAACTCAGATAATCAGCACCTGGAATTCATTGAAGTTTGCTAGTCTTGGGAGCGGCAGCGAGGGAAACGCGCTGCTGATCTCCAGCGCAGCCGGCACGACTCGCACTACAGTCATGCTCGACTGCGGATTTGCGATCCGTGAGACCGAACGCCGCCTCGAACGGTTGGGCATGACGCCGGCCGATCTGGCAGGCATCATCGTCACGCATGAGCATCAGGATCATGTCGGCGGAGTTTTCAAATTCGCCAGACGCCACCGTATTCCGGTATGGCTGAGCTTCGGCACATATCAGGCAGTCCGCAAGAATTGTGTCGACGTGATGTTTCACTTCTGCCGCGACGGTGAGCGATTTGTCATCGGAGATCTCGAACTCACGCCTTATACCGTGCCGCATGATGCGCGGGAACCATTGCAATATGTAGCCCATGACGGACGCTTCAAACTTGGCGTGCTGACTGATGCAGGGCAATCTACTCCCCACCTGATTCAAACGCTCGGCGGTTGCGATGCTCTTATGCTGGAGTGCAACCATGATCGGCAGATGCTTGCCGATTCCGCTTATCCTCCATCACTGAGGCAGCGTATTGGCGGCGCATACGGACACTTGTCCAATGATACGACGGCTGCAATTCTTGCTGCTCTTGATCAGTCCCGTCTGAAGACGGTGGTCGGCGCGCATCTCAGTCTGCAAAACAATAAACCCGAACTTGCTCGCGCAGCGCTTTGCGGCGCAGCCGGTTCCGACTCCATCAGGGTGACGATCGCCTGCCAGGAGGAGGGATTCGATTGGATTGAGCTTGCCGGCTGAAAGAGCCCGGGGCTGTAACCGGAGCGGTTGCTGAAAAGCGGAAGGGATAATAAAAAAGCCGACCCGTGGGTCGGCTTTTCTAATCAATAATCTATTGATTACTTGGATGCAGCCGGAGCAGCAGCAGTGGCGTCAGCAGCAGGAGCGGCCGGAGCAGCGTCAGCGGCAGGAGCAGCCGGAGCAGCAGCGTCAGCAGCAGGAGCAGCCGGAGCAGCAGCAGCGTCAGCAGCGGCCGGAGCAGCAGCAGCGTCAGCGGCAGGAGCAGCAGCAGGAGCAGCGGTTTCAGCAGGTGCCGGAGCAGCAGCTTCTTCTTTCTTGCCGCAAGCAGCCAGAGCAACAGCAAACAGGGATGCGATCAACAGTGTTTTTTTCATGATTTTCCTTCAAAAATTATTATCAAAATTGTTTCGATAAATAATTACCGGTAATTATCGTTTGATAGGCTGTTTTTCAAGATTTGGCGGATATGTTGCATTGCCGCAGCTTGAAAACTTCCTAACTCGCAATTATAGCGAGTTTTCATGCTGCGAGGCGGGGTGCGCTTGCTTTTAAGTAAGCGATTTGTACGCTTGCAACGGAATCCAAAAAGTTTGTCAAGCCAATTTCAACCAGCCATCCGAGTACCAGGTGTAAAGCGCTTCCTGTACGTCATCTGAAGCATGCTTGACTTCCATGCCGTCCAGCTGCCGCTTGTCTGCCAAGAGGACCAGCGAAGCCTTATCTGCAGGACCAGCAGCAAACGATTCGCCATTGATGAAAACATGCTTGCCGCGGTATAGCATCCGCGTCTTGCGCGTCAGCGCGACACCGCGCTTTGTTGCTGCCTGCATGAAGCGGGCAAGTGTCATCGGTTGAGCGGGCGGATCAAAAAATACGTTCGCCTTTGGCTCGGTCAGATACTCCCCAAAAAAGATCGCAATGTCGTCTTCGGTAAATTGTACTTTTGAGAGTTCCGACGCCACTCTGGACAGCATTGCGCGATCGATTTCCGCCGGATGACTGGTGGCACGAAGATCAGGATCGGCATAGCGGCCCGGCAAGTCGATTGAATCGGCCATGAACTGAAGAAAGGCTTCTCCCAGCTCCTGATAGGATGGTGCACGAAATCCAATCGAATACGTCATGCATTCGCCCAGCGCCTCGCCGTCATGGGCGTAATGCGGCGGCAGGTACAGCATGTCGCCGGGTTCCAGGACAAACTCCTGTTCCGCTTGAAAATTTTGAAGAATTTTTAGCGGCATGCCGTCGGCCAGGGACAGGTCTTCTTGCGCGCTGATGCGCCATCGACGCTGGCCATGCGCTTGCAGCAGAAACACATCATAAGAATCGAAATGCGGACCCACCCCCCCGGTATCGGTGGCATAGCTGATCATCAAATCGTCCAGGCGGGCATCCGGAATGAAGCGGAACTGCTGCAATAGCGCATCGGCCGCGTCATCATGCAAATTCACGCCCTGTACCAGCAGCGTCCATCCCTTTTTTTTCACCGGCGGGAATTTGTGGAAGGGTCCGTTTTCCAATTGCCAATGACCGTTGAAATTGGAAACGAGCCGCGATTCCACATCATCCTGAGCGGCTAATTCGAACAGTGCATCGCGCGACAAAAGCCCCTTGAATCCGGGGATTGCCTGGCGAACCAAGAGAGGCTTCTTGTGCCAGTAATCACGAAGAAATTTTTGAGGCGAGAGATCGCCTAAAAGAGCAGTTTTTTTCATTGCCACATTATATAGGCACGGCTATTGCTGATAGGCAGAAAGCCATTTGAAACGCAAGCCCACTCGGGCGTGGCTGCGTTCTTTTATCAGTCTGCAGTTGAGCGTTTCGCAGGCTATGGTTGTCAAACAGACTCTAGGGTATAGGCCAGAGGGTATAATCCGATGACCTCAAAAGAAAGGACTTACCATGAAGATTGCCAAGAATACCGTAGTGACGTTGCACTACAAACTGTCAGATGCGCAAGGCAATCTGATCGAGGAAAGCCGCGAGCCAATGGTTTATTTGCATGGCGGCTATGAAAATACCTTACCCAAGATCGAGGAAGCACTCGAAGGCAAGGATACCGGGTACGAGACCACGATTCAGGTGGAACCGGAGGATGCCTTTGGCGAGTATGATGCGGACCTGGTCAAAATCGAGCCGCGCAACCGGTTGCCAACGCCTCTGGAAGTCGGGATGCAATTTGAAGGCACTCCTGAAGACGGTGAGGCGGGAGATGAAGGCGCGTTGATTTTTACCGTGACCGACATTGCCGAAGACAAAGTAGTGCTGGATGGGAATCATCCATTGGCCGGCATGGCGCTACGCTTTACGTTGAATGTCGCGGATGTCCGGGTTGCGACCGATGAAGAGATCGCGCATGGGCACGTTCATGGGGAGCACGGTCATCACCATGAGGGTCTGGACGACGAGGCGGGCGACCATTATCGCAGTCATCCGCTTCAGTAAGCGCATGCAAGGTGAAGCGGGCCTGACCACTTGCAAAGCCCGCTCACTGCATCATAGCTTACTGAGTTGCATTTTTTGCCTCCACGGTATCTGTCGCAACGGCAAATAACGTAGGGCTGTCAGGATTGACATTGAGCTTGATCCACGGCAATCCTGCCTCCAGGAATCCCAGGTTGTCACGCCAGACAATGATGGGTGAAGAATCTGCCTGCGGTTTTTTCTGCCCGTGAATAAGCAAGACCTTTCCCGGAAATTTCGCGGCCAACGCAGCAATTTGCTGCCGTACTTCCGCAAAGCCGTCGCGTCTGACAGCAGAGCGATTCGCTGCGGGGAACGGATTGCCGTCGCAGAAGAGCACAATCCCTTCCAGGTTCTTGCGTCGCGCATTGGCGAAGACCCGATTCAGCCAGTCGCGATTGGCGACCAGCCGATCCTCGAACTCACTATTGCGGCCAGCCGCCGATAAATAGTTGTTATTGTTCTCAGGCAAGTTGATTGTCGCGAACATCGTACTGCCAATCACCCAGCGTGCATTTTCTCCATAGCTGCGGAATTTTGCGGTGGTGGATTGCCGTGTGAGAGGAACCCTGATGCCGCCGATCGAAAATTCATCGGCAAAGAACAGGTCGCGCAATCGATTCAATCTTCCGATTGCCGCCGATCTGCCATTCGCGCCTTTGCACTCGGCCCAGTCGCTTGCGGCCAGCGATACGACCACTCCATTTTTCGCGCTGTTCAGCAACTCCTTGCGCCGGATATAGATTTCATCAGTGCATGGTTCGGCGCTCGCCTTGACTCCGTTGGCGACGACGAAGGCAAGCTTTTCCGCATCTGTTTCGGCAATTGCCTCCCACAAAACGGACTCGGTCGTTGCTGTCTTGAAAGGATGGCCTATGACGCCGAAACTGAAGTCCCTGAGGCCGGCCGTGGCCGTCAGCGCCTGCGTCAGGGCACCGCATGCAATCAACCACTTCCAGAAGGGCTTTTTCATGTTATTGCTGCTTGGCCAGGCTTTTCAATCGATACAATGCCTCCAGCGCCTCACGCGGCGAGAGCGCATCCGGATCGATCGAGGTAATAGCTTCCATGATTTCTGTGACCGCATTGTCTTTTTCAGGTTCTTCCTGTTCCGGTTGCTGCACATCGTTGGCTGTGCTGGCAAACAGGTCGAACTGCGACGATGGTTGCACCGAATGCGCTTCCAGCGCGGCCAGATGCTTGCGTGCGGCGCGTATTACTGATTGGGGCACGCCCGCCAGTTGCGCTACCTGCAGGCCATAACTTTGCGACGCCGGACCGGGTTGTACCGCATGCAGGAATACGATGCTGTCCTTGTGTTCAACCGCTGAAAGATGCACGTTTGCCGCAGTCGGATGCGTTTCCGGCAATTGCGTGAGTTCAAAGTAGTGTGTCGCAAACAGCGTGAAGCTTTTTGTGGTCTCGACCAGGTGTCTGGCGATTGCCCATGCCAGTGCGAGTCCATCAAACGTCGAGGTGCCCCGGCCGACTTCATCCATCAGCACCAGCGAGTGCTCCGTCGCGCCGTTCAGGATCGCTGCCGATTCGGTCATCTCGACCATGAAGGTCGAACGTCCGCCGGCGAGATCATCGGCAGCGCCAATGCGTGTGAAGATGCGATCGATCGGGCCGATGACAGCCTGATTTGCCGGCACGAAGCTGCCAACGTAGGCCAGCAGCGTGATCAGCGCCACTTGCCGCATGAATGTCGACTTGCCGCCCATGTTGGGACCGGTGATCAGTAGCAGTTTGCGTTCGCCGGTCAGCTCGCAATCGTTGGCGATAAAGCGCTCGATCTGGTTTTCGACAACAGGATGACGGCCCTGCTCGATGGAGATGGTGGGTTGCGGTACCAGTTGCGGTGCACACCAATTGTTGCGCATCGCATGGTCTGCCAATGCGGTCAGCGTATCGAGTTGTGCCAATGCATGCGCAATCGATTGCAGCGTGCCGATATGCGGCGCCAGATCGTTCAGCAGCTTTTCATAGAGATACTTTTCGCGCGCAAGCGCACGCTCCTGCGCGGACAGGGCCTTGTCCTCGAAAGCCTTCAGCTCCGGGGTAATGTAACGCTCCGCATTCTTGAGCGTCTGCCGACGCCGATAGTCGTCCGGGACCTTGTCCGTCTGTCCATGCGTGACTTCGATGTAAAAACCGTGCACCTTGTTGTATTCCACGCGCAGGTTGGCGATACCGGTGCGCGCCCGTTCACGGGTTTCAAGGTCCACCAGGAATTGGCCTGCGTTCTCCGACAGCGCGCGCAGTTCATCCAGTTCGGCATCGAAGCCGCGTGCGATGACGCCGCCGTCGCGCACCATGGTTGCGGGTTCCATTGCAATCGCCCGCTCGATCAGGTTGAGGCATTCGGCTGGCGTGGCGAGCGCATCCTGGATGGATTGCAGCAGCGGCGCATCGGCATCCCTGATGCATGCTGCGACATGGGAGCGCAACGACGGCAGCTGCTGCAGTCCGCCGCGCAGCCCGGCCAAGTCACGCGGTCGCGCCGACAGCAGCGCGATACGGGTCGTGATGCGCTCGATATCCGGCACGGCTGCCAGTGTCGCGGACAATTCCGACAAGGTATCGGTGCCCATGAGTGCATGGAGCGCGGCATGGCGCGCCTTGGCGATGTCCTGGTCGCGCCTGGCATGATGCAGCCAATGACGCAAAAGTCGCGAACCCATGGCAGTGCGGCAGTGGTCCAGCTGCGAGAAGAGGGTGGGGGCCGATGACGAACCGTCCTGTCCGCGGATCGTCTCTGTCAATTCCAGATTGCGCCGGGTTGCGGCGTCCAGGCCAATGAACTCATTTTCGGATTCGACTGCAAGTGTGCGTACATGCTGCAAACCCTTGCCCTGCGTAGACTGGGCGTAACGCAATAACGCGCCTGCCGCTCCGATCGCTGCAGTCAGCCCGTCCGCGCCGAAGCCGGACAATGTTGCAGCAGCGAGTTGTTCGAGCAGCGCTTTCTTGCCGGTCTCGCTATCAAAATGCCAATGCGGCACGGTAGTGA
>WUUC01175789.1_pt1 | contig 10294 bp, 9 predicted proteins | sample 6278441 | NCBI WGS metagenome assembly WUUC01 (sample SAMN13675441, study PRJNA597444) | soil metagenome | isolation source: soil | place: USA: Washington | collected 2017-10 | reverse complement strand
TGAGGACCGCGCAGACCAACCAGCGTCTCGCGGCCCGGGGAACGAAGGTTCTCAAGGACGGCTCCAGTGCTATGGGGATTTAGCGCCGTCGGCGCGTAAAACGCAGACGGAATCTGATCGCAGCCAAGCTAAGACCGAGCCGACCGGCGAACAATGGCCCGCCGGTCCCGACTTCGGAAGCCGCCATTGGACAGGTGGTCCAGTTGAGGAAAGAGTTGGTCACACAGATCCGACCCTAGACGCCGCAACCCAGCTACATCACACCCTGCGTCTAACCTTCGGCTATGGCCATCAGCACCCGCCCGCTCCCCGATGCATTCGATCCACGCGCCTTTGAGGAGTTCCGATTTCTGAGCAGGGAGATCGACGCTCACGGCAGAGTCTCACTGCGCTATGCCCTCGATGACGAGTTCCACTTCGTTGAGCAGTTCGAGCTGCCGGAGGGAACGCGCGTAACGGAGGCGGACAAAGAAAGAGTCGAGGGAATCCTCACCCTCCTGCATCTGATTGCCGGGGTCAGCTATTACAAGGCTGCTGTCCCCCCCGCCGTCGATTGCGAGCCGGTCCCACCCGGAGTCGCAAAGGCGCTTGAGGCGATCTATTCGGAGGGCCTGGGGGAGTTCGCGTTTACGAACGAGCTGGAGGCGCTACCGCAGCCGGCATTTCCGACTCGCGAGGATGCGATCGCCGACCCGCCGCCGAAAAGAAACGAGCGGGTCCTGGTCCCGATCGGAGGCGGCAAGGACTCGGCAGTCGCGCTCGAGATCGTCCGCCGATCGGGCCAGGAGCTCGCGCTCTTCTCGGTTGGCAACGCCGGGCCGATCGCCCGCACCGCAGCCGTCGCCGGGCTCCCGCACCTCGTCGTGCGCCGGAAGCTCGACCCGGTGCTGGGAGACCTGAACCGGATCGGTGCCTTCAACGGCCACGTGCCGATCACCGCCATCGTCTCTTGCGTCGCGATTCTCACCGCCTCCCTGCATGGCTTCGATGCGGTGGCGATGGCCAACGAGCGCTCCGCCTCGATCGGGAACGTGAACTGGGGCGGCATCGACGTCAACCATCAGTTCAGCAAGAGCATCCGCGCCGAAAGGCTGCTGCGAACGGCGCTGGAGGAGATGGGCGTGGACGTCGACTACTTCTCGATCCTGCGGCCAGCTTCGGAGCTGGCGATAGCGAAAGCATTCACCCAGCTGACTCCCTACCACCAAGCGTTCTCCAGCTGCAACACCAACTTCCGGCTTGACGGCTCCGTTCCCTCCCAGCGTTGGTGCTGCGACTGCCCCAAGTGCCGCTTCGTCTTCCTCGTCATGGCTCCCTTTTCCGAGCCAGAACACATGAGGGAGATCTTCGGCCGCGACATGCTCGAAGACGAGTCGCAGTTCGAAGGCTTTGCATTGCTGACCGCGACGGGAGGCCTGAAGCCATTCGAGTGCGTCGGCGAGGAGGAGGAGAGCAGGGCGGCAATGCGGATGCTGGCGAGCGACTCGCGCTGGCGCGACCATCGGGTCGTGCGGCGGCTCGCCGATCAGGTTTTGCCCCAGTTCGCTGCCGACGACGGTCTCTCCGCCGAAGCCTTGGCGCTCTCCGACGAACACTCCGTCCCAGCGGAGCTGATGCCCTCGGTTCGTGCGCTTCTCGGATCTTGAAGGCAGCTCGATCGGCGTCTGGGGGGCCGGCCGGGAGATCCGCTCGTTCGCCTCGCAGCTGCGGCACCGGCTGCCCGCAGCGCGAATCTCGGTAATCGCTTTCGACCAGCCGCCGGCCGCGAGCGAAGTGCAGGCGATCGCCGAGGACGCGAAGGTGGCCGTCGCCGCGGAGGTAGTTTCGGCGCTGGTCGGCTGCGACGCGATCGTCCGCTCTCCCGGCGTCTCGATCCATCGACCCGAGCTCATCGAGCTGCGCGAGCGGGGCATCCCGATCGCAACCGCCACCGGGCTCTGGCTGGCAGAGCACGGCGGGAGGAACGTCGTCGGCATCACCGGGACGAAGGGGAAGAGCACCACCGCAGCGCTCGCCCAGCACCTCGCCCTGGCTGCGGGCCGCGACACCGCCTTGGGCGGGAACATCGGCATCCCAGCTCTCGATCTGCTTGACCGCGAGCCGCCGGAGCTGGTCTTCCTCGAGCTCTCCAGCTACCAGATCGCCGACCTGGCAGACGGGCCGGAGACGGCTGTCATCACCAACCTCTTCCGCGAGCATCTTGACTGGCACCACAGCGAGAAGGCCTACCGCGAAGAGAAGCTGAGGATCTTCAGCCTGCCGGGCGTCCGCACCGCGGTTGTCAATGCTCGGGAACCGGAACTGGTGGAGGCTGCGGCCGCCGTTGAGAACGTCGTTCTCTACGGCGAGCCCTCCGGCTGGGACTACGACGAGGACGGTCTGCGACGCGCAGGGGAGCTGGTGGTCGCCGCCGCCGACCTGCCGTTGGCCGGACCACACAACGCCCTCAATCTCTGCGCCGCATTAACCGCCCTCGAAGCCAACGGCGTCACTCCCCCCCTGCCAGAGGCGCTGGCCGGATTCGCTTCACTGCCACATCGCCTCCAGGCCTGCGGGGAGGCTGGCGGGGTCGCCTGGGTCGACGACAGCATCTCGACCACGCCGGAGTCGACGCTGGCCGCCCTGGAAGCATTCCCCAACCGCGAGATGGTCTTGCTGGCGGGCGGGCAGGACCGGGGGCAGGACTACGCAGGGCTGGGAACGGCATTGGCGCGTCGCGGCGCGGCCGTCGTCGGCATGCCGACCACCGGCGAGCGGGTGGTCGCCGCCGCTCGCCAGGGCGGCGTCCCGCCCACCCGCGCGGTCGCTGCAACGGACCTCGCCGATGCCGTCGAGATGGCCCGCGCACTCGCCCGTCCCGGCGGCGTCATCCTCCTCTCCCCCGCCGCTCCCAGCTACGACCGCTTCCGCAACTTCGAAGAGCGGGGGGACCGCTTCCGCGAGCTGCTCGAGAGGACCTAGCCCTCGGCTTCGAGAACGGCGTGCAACCGGCGCAGCGAGCGGATCGTCGAACGGATCTCCTGCAGGTATTTGTCCGGCGTGAACTCGTGTGCGAGCCGCCGGTCCACCAAGCCCGGGACCACGCCCACGACCTCCACCTCAACCCCGTGCGGGAGGGCCAGCATGCGAAGTGCGTCGGCCTGCTGGAAAGGCACGTAGATATCGGTCGTGACGATCAGGAGGCGCTGCCCCGACATCAGCTCGACCTGCGTGTCGACGAGCCAGGCGAGGGTGTCGGCAGTGTTCGCTCGCCGCACCTCCGGCTCGGTCGAGGGAGCGGCGGCCACCAGTAGCGGCATGCCGGCTGCGGTCCTGTACTCGTGCACTCGCCAGGAAAAGTTGCGGCTCTCCAGTTCCTCGCCTCGCCGGGCCGCGGGCTCCTCGAGGTCGAAGGCCGCGCGGATGCCGAGATCCATCGCCTCGAACTCGTCCCCGGCGGACGACTCCCCGAACGACGCGAGCAGGGCCAACTCCCCCTCGGACAGGTCTCTGAAGGCACCGATGGCGATGACCTCGCCGGCCTCCAGCTCACCTGCCTCGAGCGCCCGTGCCGTGTAGAGCGGCCGCGAGAGACAGGCGCGAGCCAGGCCACCGAGGATCAGGACGTAGTCGTAGCGACCCTGCGGGCCGGCACCGCTCGCGACCAACCCGAGCGCGGACGCCCCTGCTTCGACCACTTCTCGGGTGGCGGGCACAAACTCGGGAGAGACCCCGATATCGCGCTCCCCCTTGCGAAAGTCCCAACGGTCGGAGAACTTGTCCAGCCACTCCAGCAGCAGCGGGAGATCGAGGTCGTCGGGCGGGACCTCGCCAAAGGCGCCGACGACTTGGCGCAGCGCCGGCGAGCGGGCCCAGCGGTCGATCGCCTCCTCGAGCCCGTCGCGGCCCGGCGGGAAAGGCGACACACGAGCCGGCAGCCGATCGCCTTCCCTCAGCCCCTCCATCGCCTCAGCTCGTCGATCGCTTCGTCGGCCACCTTCGCCGCCGCCTCGGGGGCCTGAGAGGGAGATGCGCTGCGGGCCAACGCGATCTTCGCCAACAGGGCCGCGCTCTTGACTGCCTCGTCGTGATCGACGGAGCCGTCGAGCACCTCGCGCTGCTTCAGCGCCTCCATCGCGTGATCGGTCGCTTTTCGCAGCCAGGCGGTCCGCTGCGCGTCGTCTGCGGGCTGCAGCATCGCTCGGTAGTAGCTGACGAGCGCAAGGCCGTTCACGCAGGCGGCTATATGCGGATGCACCATGCGGCCGTAGATCTGACCTCGCCAATCGGCGACTTCCGAGTAGATGCGTTCTGCGACGTCGAGGTGCTCGGCGGCGCGATCGGGGGAGGCTTGCGCCTTCGGAATCCTGACCCCCGCCAGGTTGTAGCGGCTGCGCGCCTTTTCGGCGGGAGGGACCTCCTCATCGGGGAGCGCCTGGCGCTGGCGATCGGCTTCCTGGAGGATGTTTTCCGCCTCGTCCAGCACTTCGTCTTTCGTCTTGCCGGGGACGGGGAACCGGGCGAGCGCCTTCATCAGCAGGCCCTCCATCGCCTGGGCGCGATAGGCCGCCGCCTCGGCGCCGCCGGCGAGCTTCAGTTTGCGAGCTTCCTGGGCCCAGCCGATCGCTTCTTCCACCAGCTCCTGCTCTTTGGAGTGGTGCTGGTTGACCGTCCGAGCACGGCCCAGGAGGCAGTCGGCGCGCAAGGCGGAATCGTCCATCAGATGCCGTTCGGCCCGCTCGAAAGTCAGCCCCGAGCTACGAGTGTGGCCGTGCAGCTCCAGCAGCATCGCGACCCCGCGCAGGGAGACGCCGAGCTCGGGACTGGCATCCGGCGTCTTGTCGTCGATCGCGCTCAGCCGCTCGTCGATCCTGGTGACCGTCGCCAGGTCGCCGTGCTCATCGAGGGCGGCGCGAGCGCGTTCGTCGGCGGCCAGGAGCTGGACCATCCGGTCGCAGAGGTCCCCCTCACGCGCCAGGTCGGCGCGGATCACGGCGCCGAAGAGCCGGTGCAACCGCACCATCCCCAAGTTGCGGTCGATCCCCAGCAGGCCACGCTTAACCAGGAGCTCCACCGCGGCCTCCCCACCGCGGGACAACGCCGCCAGCGCTGCGACCGGCTGACCGTTCGCGGGCATGAAGGCGGCAAGGGCAGCGACTTCGAGCTCGCCCTCGCCGAAGTCCTGGTGTGCGCGCAGCAACGTCCAGTAGGCGGAGGGGCCGCGCAACTCCGGCTCCAGATCCGAGGGAGAGCTGGGCAGCTCGACAGCAGCCCAATCGGCCTTCGGATTCAGCTTCGAGAAAGCGTCGAGCAGGAGTGGCCTGCCTTCGATCAACTCGGCGATCTTCTCTCCTTGGAAGCCATCGACCTCGCCCACGTCCACCGGCGGCAGAGAGACGGTCCGGCAGAAGGTGCTCCATTCCTCGTTGGTAGAGGTGATCAGTAACTGCTGCCCCTCCTTCGGCACCGGCAGCAGGTCCCGAATCGAGGTCGGATCTTCGTCGGCATTGTCAAGGACGACCAGCCAGGGGCTGGTGGCGCTGGCCAGCTGCGCGAGTGCGGTTTCGGCCAGAGCTTTGCGTTCGGCTTCGGGCACCTCCAATTCCGGTCGGCCCATGTCCACCTGCATCGCCATCGCGAGGCTGTTGAGGAGGGCTTTGCGGTCAGAGGCGTCGAGGAACCAGGCAGCGCCGAACTTGGCGTGTTCAGCTTGGCGCCGGGCGATCATGCTCTTGCCTCGGCCCGACTCACCGATCAGCGCTACAACGCCGCTCTGCTTTTTCAGCTGCTCGATTACGTCGCGGTGGGCGGGGAAGTCCTCGAAGTGCCCGCCGGCGGCGGGAACCCGCATTCGGATCGACGGTCGCGCCCGCGGCGGCTGCTCGAGCTCGGCATATTCGTCTTGCGTGTGGAGGAAGGGAATATCGACAAGCCAGACTGGTTGTTCAGGCTCTGCCTTGCAGTGATTGCGGATCGCTTCGACCGCATCGGCGTACTCCACGCCTTTCGTCACGGCGACCGCGTCGACCCCGATCAGGTCGCCGGCAGCTAGAAGCGCGTCGAGTTTTGCGAGCGACCCAACGCGGACCCCGGGATCTTCGCCTTTGACCTCACTTCCCAGCCCTTCTCCCACTTTGGCCGGGACAAACCCGCTGAGCTCCTTCGGCTCGAGGGCGTCCTCGAAGTGCAGACGCTCGGGAGTGATCACGACGAAGGCGTGGTCTTCGGTGACGGCGAGCATCGCTCCCGCCTGAGCCTTCAGGCACATGCCGGCGTAGGTCGCGGCGATGTCGACGCAGGTGCCGTGGCCGTCGCTCAGCAGCCACCACGGGTGCCTGAATTGCTGCACTCCTTCGCTCGAGGCCCAAGGCTCGAGGCCATACCTGATTCCTCTCTCCCGCAGGCGGTCGTAGAGCCGCTTCGCGCGCAGGCGGTCCGCCTCGGCTTGGTCTTCTTCCTCCTCCGCGGTGAGCTCAACCGAGAGCCCAAATTCGAGCGCGACCGCCCGCGGCGCCACGTACCGCGCCAGTTTTGCGCGACCTGAGTCCACCTCCCAAACCGGCCAGAAGTCGGGATTCTCCGCGACTTGGCGGTGCTCGTCCTGGCCCATCAGTCCTGGCCCTTCCGTCTTTTCTGCTCCGAGCGATCGTGCTCCCCCGGCTTCGGCTCGGGCGCCTGCTGACCAGGCTTCGGCTCGGGCGCCTGCTGATACAGCTCGCCGGGCCTCTCCCAGAGACCCCTCCTGCGAAGCGCCCGGCGCTGTTTCGGGGGTTTGCCCGGATCCGGTTTCGAATCCCGGTCTTTCTTCGTCATGCCGCCTCCCTGATCAGGTTCCTCGCGGAATCGTTGCCCTCGCTGCCGGTTAGGTCGTAATAGCTGGTCACCGTCCACCCAAGCTGGTCGCGCCCCTTCAGCGCCGCATTCGTGACGTAGACGTAGACGTAGACCAACTCCCAGGTCGAGGGGACGAGGAAGTCACTCCCGAACGCGTCGTTCTCACCCGGCTCGATCCTCGGCTCAGGTTCAGGTTCTTCCCCCTCCCGCTCCCGGGGCCACTGGCGGATGTGGTGGTTCTCGCGGAGCGTGCGCCAATTCGCCGTCCATATGTCTTTGGTGATCAGTGTCTTTTTTCGCAGGGCCTCTGCGGACTCGTCGGCGAGCGGAAGCACCTGCCGAACGTCAACTCGGAGATCGGTCAGCGTCATCAGGCCGCGGCCAGCGTTGTGGATCTTGACCTTGACGTGGAGAAAGGTCTGGTCGGGAGTCAGCTCCCGGTGGGACATGGCCAGCTCGAGGTTCGCTTTCGGCCAGCGGGTGCGTTCCTGGATGAAGGTCCGGTAGGTCCAAAATCCGCCGATCAGGACGGCGCCGATCGTGACGAGGTTCGCCGCCAGATCGCTGACCAGCTTCACTGCCTCAAGGTCGCCTGCCACCATCGCGCTCGGGACCCTAGTGAAAATCGACTACTAGAGGCCTCCCAAGTGGTTCTTTAGGTACGGAGTGAGACCGATGCGATGAAGCGGCCCGTCTGCCCGCCCTCGTGGCGGTGGGAATAGAACTCGTCGAGGTGCTGGTCAGTGGCGATGCCGCTCACCTCGATCCGCTCAGCGCTCACGCCCGCCTCCTCGAGGTCGATGCGGTTTGCGGTCCAGAGGTCGAAGAACGCCTTGCCATCGGGGCCCGGCTTGAGGATCTCGGCGGCCCGCTCCCCGTAGCCGGCCCGGGCGCGCTCGATCACGTCCTCCCCGACTTCGTAACCGGCCGGGCCGATCGAGGGACCGATCGCGGCAGCGATCGTGGCCGGGTCGCAGTCGAAGCGCTCGCGCATCACCTCGACCGTCCGTGAAGCGATCCGCGAAACGGTCCCGCCCCAGCCGGCGTGGGCCAGTCCGACCACCCGCTGCGCGGGGTCGAAGATCACCACCGGGACGCAATCGGCAAGCGTCACGCACAGCGTGAGGCCGGGCGTGTCGGTGACGAGAGCATCGGCGTCCTCGACGATCGACTCCTCCTCGGTCGAGCCGCGCCCGGCGTCTTCGGCGCCGACGGTGACCACTCCGTCCGCGTGGATCTGCCTGCACCACACTGACCGCTCGAGACTGATCCCGAACGCCTGAAACAGCAGCCGGCGGTTCTCGATGACCTTCTCCGGGTCGTCGCCGACCCGGAAGCCAAGGTTGAGTGACTCGTAAGGAGGTGAGCTGACGCCCCCCTGCCGGGTCGAGACCAATGCCTCAACACCTGCGGGAAGGGACTCGAATCGATAGACGACAAGGCCTTGACGCTCATCGGGGTGCATGGGTGAAATCTACGCAGCTAAGAGGCGGGGGTGATTACCGGCTGACCTCTGCGCTCAAGGCAAAGGCGCGCCCTCCAACCGGCCCTCCGATTTCAGACCCTGGGCGGCCGCTAGCTGTTTCGTGACCCTTGCCCTGTTCTCAGACAAAACATCCCGCACGGGTGCTAGCTTAACTCAGGTGAACCCGACGGAAATAGCGGCGAGCCCGAGATGGCGGAGCTGCCAGAGCTGGAGGACCCTGGAGAGCGGAGACCCGGCCCCCAACTGGGTCGCCGCGCTCGATGAGGCCCGGCGAGATATCGATCTTGCCCTGCCGGAAGACGCCAAACTTGGACGTGCAGGGAACGACGACCCTCGGGAGTACCCTAGGAACATGCCCCAGGATCGCGACAACCTGAAGGTTCTCGCAGCAGGTCGCCGGAAACGGTTGCAGAGCAACGGCCGTCCTCGCTTCGACCTGACCGATGCCGAGATCGAGCGCTCGACTCAAACGGCCATGCGGCTAGCGGATGCATCTAAGTCTCAGGCGGAAGCGCGAGCCTCCGCCGGCAAGCCCCTGTCCGCGTAGGCGCGCAACGAGATAGGCGGGCAGCGTGCCGGGTGCTTTCGATGCGTCAGCCGAGTTCGGCCACGACCCACTCCCGACCGCCGAGGAGATTCAGCACAGCGGGCAGAACGTCCTGCGCTGGCTGGAAGCCGTAGCGACCTCGGAAGCTCCCTGGCCGGTCGATGTCCGGCTCGTCCAGGAGATTCACTTCCGCTGGTTCGAGAGGACCTTCCCAGTCGACGCAGGCCGCTTTCGGACTCAGATGGTTCTTAATCGCAAAGGGAGTGCGGTCGAGGTCGAGGCGATCCTTCCTGCGGTCCAGAGCGCCTGCGAGAACTGGACTTGGCGCCGCGAGCGCTTCCGCCCGGCCGATGATCCCGAGCTGATCGGATTCATCGTCGCCGAGGCGAACACGCTGGCAATTCGCGTATACGACGTGCATCCCTTCATCGATGGAAACACGCGAGCCACCTGGCATCTGCGGAACTACCTCCTGATGCTCGATGGCATCCGGCCTCTAATTGAACTGGCTGATCCCGCCACCTACGAAGACGCGTGGTGGAACGCCACCTCCGAGGACCATGCGCAAGTAGATGCAGTCGTCCTAGACGAGCTGGCACAGCAAGAGCGATCTGACTAGCGGGCGGCCTTAGGAATCTTCTCCAAGACGGGTGTGACATAACTGCCGGGTTGGAAGTGCGTTTACTTAGCGATCAACCAACAGTTTCACGGAGGTATGAGCATTCGGTGACGCGACTGGTGCACTCAAGAATGGCGATCGCCGAGCTGGCCCTCTTGCTTGCAATCGTCCTTGTTCTCTTTGCTTCAGCCGATGGAGCGACTGCGGCTCAGGAACCTGCTGCTGTCGCAGCCCAGGAAAAGGACGCTTGGGACAAACTTGCAGCGATCGGCCCTCTCATCTCCGCCATCATCGTCGCCCTGATTGGTGGTATCGCCACCTACGTTTACAACGAGCGCCAGCGTTCTACGACCGCCTCGCAGCGGGAACGAGAGATGCAGACGATGGAGGTACAAACGGTCGCAAGCTTCCTGCCCCATCTCCACAGTGGAAGTACGCAGGAGAAGGAAGCAGCGCTGGTGGCGATGAGTGCCCTCGGCAACACCGAGCTGGTGACGCGCCTAGCGAAGATTTACCGCGACGATGCCTCGGTCGGGGCCCTCTCACAGATTGCTGCCGGCGCTGACCCCGAGGCGGGAAAGCTGGCCGAAGAGTCGCTCAAGCGGATCCTTACCGGCGCCGTCGTCAAAATCAACGTGGACGAGCGCGCCCACGCCACCGGATTCGCAGTGTCTCCCGGCTTCGTCGTGACCGCCGACTATGTAATTACCAACGACAGCAAGCCCCCCACCACCGTGACGACTATGGACGGCGTGTCGTACCCGACGACCATCATTGGTCGTGACCCTGAGCACGGCATGATGGCATTGAAGATCGAAGGGGCGACCCT
>WUUC01215351.1_pt1 | contig 10297 bp, 8 predicted proteins | sample 6278441 | NCBI WGS metagenome assembly WUUC01 (sample SAMN13675441, study PRJNA597444) | soil metagenome | isolation source: soil | place: USA: Washington | collected 2017-10 | reverse complement strand
GTTATCTCCAGTGGACTGGCATAGTCATTGAGGAAGGTCTCGAGCACCGGCGCCCAAGATAAGAACTGGGCGTTGTTGATGGTCATTTTCTTGACGTCTCGAGTGATGCCGCAGACCCCGATCGCGCGACTGTTCTTGTCGAAAACCGGCAGCTTGGTCGTACAAAACCAGTCGATGCTGCCGTCGCGATTCCGGACGAGCTCAGCCTTATCGACCAGCGGCTCGCTGAGACGAGCCACCTCTCGGTCATCACGTGTGTAGTTTGCGGCCAGGCTCGCAGGGAAAAAATCAGCATCACGCGCGCCGATCACGTCTTCTTCCGAGGCAACATGTACCAGGCCGAGGAAAGCGCGATTGACGCGCATGAAGCGCCCCTGTGTATCTTTGACGAAGAAATAGACATCCGACAAATGATCGAACAGCACGTCGTATCCCGAGGGATATTCGACCCTCGCCAGAAACCTATGCCTGAATGCTTGCGGTTCTTCGCGAGTGTCGTTGAGCATCACTGAATTTCTTTCTCGGTTCGCGTCCGCACCCTTGCGGACCAAGGCGCGACGTCCAAAAGTCCGACGTATCGCTGTTCCGGTCGGTCGCGTGTGCGGGCGGAGAGCTCCTAGAGCTGCCACTCAGAGATGGATCCGGCCCCAAAAACCGGTCGGAGCGATCGATGAGGCTCAGCAAATTTCGAGCGATTCAGCGCCGCACGGCTCCGCCAAAGGGCGGAAGCTCCAAGCCGAGTTGCCGGCCACGGGGGGGGTTGGCCGCGAAGTACAGCTCGGGAGAGTCGCGGCTGCGCTCGAACGACTACGGTGCGAGCTCGGATTTTAGGCAGTACCAGCTCGACCAGGTCGATCTGTGTCCGTGGCGGGGCGCCGATACGCGCGCTGCAGGACCGCTCCAGAAACTGGGCCTGGCAACGTTCTTCGCCGCCCGCCAGCGGGTCACAACCACTGATGGCTTGGATGGCCGCCGCATCCTTGCTCAGCCGCAGCGCAACGTCGTGTGCCAAGGGCACGCAGCGCCTCGAGCGAGAAGCCAGGCAGCTTGCCCGAAGTTGCGATGTCATCGAGCTCCTCCGGCAGCCAGCGCGACCCGGCGAGGTCCGTGCTCGAGAGCAGCTGCGCGATCGTGCGGTTCAGCTCGCCCGCGGTGAGCGCGCTGAGTGGCTCCACGCCCGGGCTCGACAGACGACACGCCGAGGGCTCCGGCTCGACAGGAGCTGCCCCTGCCGAGCCACCGGCTGCGGGCGGCCTTGTCATGTCCATTTCGCCCTCCGGTCCAGCCCCGGTCTTGCCACAACCTGTGCTCATGAGGGAGAGCAGCAAGCCGAGAGCCCCGAGCCCGCGCCTCACGTGAGCCCCCCAAGCGGGCCGGTGCAGTACTGAGCCTCACCCGAAGGTCGTGCGCTCGTCACCGCACAGGTTCAGCAGCGAGAGCAGCAGGTTGTTGTGTGAAACATGGTCGCTTTTCAGCCAGCGGTTGGTGCGCAGCCCGCCGCCGTTGCCGGCCAAGAGGAATGGCATATCGGTTTTTGCGTGAGTCGCCGGATTTTGCAGGTGCGATCCGAAGAACACGAGCGTTTCGTCGAGCAGCGAGCCGGTCGGACCCGAAGTCCTGGCGAGCTGGTCTATGAGGTACGCGTGCTGCGTCGCGTACCAAGTGAAGACCTTGGTCAGCTCCACGGGCTGATAGCCGCCGTCATTCATGTAAAAGTGTAGATGCTCGGGCAGAGCCAACCACGGGAACGTGTGCTTGGCTTCCGTGTCGCTCCACATCAACGTCGCGACCGACGTGATGTCGCATGCCAAGGCCATCACCAACATGTCGAGCATCAGCTTGCCGACCTTGGGAATGGCAGCGTCTGTCGCAAGATCCCGAATTTCGCCGGCATCGCCGGAGTTCAAGCCGGTAGCTGGATCGTAGTCGGAGATATCGACGAGCGTCGGCGCGTTACAGCCAGCAAGCTCGGCAAGCTTCAGCTCCATTTCGCGGATCCGGCTCAGATGTTCCTCGAGCAGCCGGCGGTCGGCGGCGCCCAGGCGTTGCGCCAGCGTGCTGTAGCGGCGCCCCACGGCGTCCAAGATCGACTTGTCCCAAGCCTGCTCGGACGAAGGACCTGTCATCGCGCCGAACAGGTCATGCCAGATCTTCACCGGGTCGAGCCAAGGCTTGATCGGATCGAAGGTCGGGGTGTCGGCGAAGCTCATGATGTCGATCGGGGACGGCAAGCCGTGCGCTTTGCCGGTGCCCCAGCGCACGGCCAGCTCCAAGCTCGGCAACCTTTGACCGGCCGACAATCGGCTGGCCAGCACCTGATCGATGGAAGGACCTTTGGCGAAGTCGTTCACCGAGCCAGTGACCCGTACGGATTTGACCAGCTGGGGCTTCAGCGCCAACCCACCGGCGAGCAACGGAAATCGCAGCAGGCCTCCCACCGCCTGCAACCGGTTCCGATGCTTCCAACACCGCTCATCCTTCCCCAAACGAGTGCTCTCGAGACCGCCAAGCCTGAAAAAATGTTCAGGTGAGTGGATCACTCCCGGAAAAACGGCACACCACTCGCGATCCTGGCTGGTTACCTGCTCACTTTTTGTGCGCCTAGTAGTTGTGTCACCCTTACACTCATTGTCTCGGCCCGAGGCCGCAGCCTGCTGGGAAGCGCCCGACGGCTACGTCGCTCCATCCACCTAACCACCACGCGATGCAGGAAAACGATCAGCGCCTGCGTCAGGCGATCCGAGTCGGAAACATCGGGATCTTTGATCACGATCACGAGTCCGGAGACATCTATTGGTCGCCCGAGCTTCGGGGACTGTATGGCTGGGACGCCGAAGAGCCGGCGACGCTGCCCAAGATCATCTCCCACGTGCATCCAGACGACGCCGCTAGGGTGATCGCTGCGGTCCGCCGGGCGCACGACCCCAACGGGGACGGCTTGTTCGATATCGAGCATCGCATCACCGACCGGCGCGGGCAGCTGCGCTGGGTGCTGACGCGCTCGCAGACGCACTTCGAAACCGTGGCTGGCGAGCTACGTGCCATGAGGACGATCGGCGCTGTGCAAGACATGACGGAGCGCCGGAGCGCCGAAGAGCGCCTCCGCGTGCTCGACGCGGAACACAGGCGTCTGGAAGCGCAGCTCGTTCAGGTGCAGAAGATGGAATCGCTCGGGCGCGTCGCCGGCGGCATCGCCCACGACTTCAACAACCTGCTCACGGTGATATTGGGGGGTATCGAGCTAGGGCTGCATGGGCTCCCTCCAGAGCACGCGAGCCGTATCTGCCTGAACGACGCCGCGCACGCGGCACAGTCAGCGGCTGAGCTGACCCGTCAGCTGCTCGCGTTCGCCCGCAAAGAACCGATCGCCCCGAAGGTGCTCGATTTGAACGAAGTCATTGCTCGGGCGAAGAAAATGATCGAGCGACTAATTGGCAAGCACATTCGCCTCGAGACGAATGGCACGAGCGATCTCATGCCGATTTGGTGCGACCCTGCGCAAGTCGAGCAGATCATCTTGAATCTGGCGGTAAATGCGCGAGACGCCATGTCTGGTGGTGGCCGGATCACGATAGAGGCGTCCAACGCGATCATCGATGAGCCCCACGCAAAAGAACACATCGACGCGCGACCGGGCACGTACGTGATGCTCGCGGTTTCGGACAACGGTGTCGGTATGACCGACGAGGTTCGCGCGCATTTGTTCGAACCGTTCTTCACCACCAAAGAAGCTGGCAAGGGGACCGGGCTCGGGCTCGCAACGGTGTATGGCACGGTCCGACAGAACGGCGGATGGATCGAGGTCGACTCGCAGCCCGAGCGGGGTTCTGCTTTCAGGGTCTATTTGCCGGTGGCAGGCGGAGAGCGCCCCGAACGGCAGGCATCCTACTCGTAGGTCGCCGTTTCGAGTCAGTCGCGAGCGAGGGCGAAGCGCTACTTGACGACGACGTTACGAATGCATCGAAGTGAGGTTTCGATGCGAAAGGTCGAAAAATCAGTATGCCGTTCCGCCTGGAAGATGTCCATGCGCGCGCGTGACCCGAGGCTGAGGCCGATCGCACTGGCTTGCTCGTCCAGATCGACGCTGCCCATGTCGGCCGGATGAACGCCGCCCAGGTCGATGACGAGTCGATCGTTGATGAACACCCATACGTCGTCATCGCCGCGAAACGTGAAGGTCTCTCCGCCCCCGTAGAGAAAGTCTAGATGAATCTCGGTGGTGAAATGGAAATTTCGCTCACTGAAACCATCCATGAAGCCTTGCCCGTCGATGGGAAAGAAGTCCTGGTCATCGTAGACGTAAGCGCCGGGCTTCGCCGCGTCCGGCGTCAACGTCAAGCTCACGTCGAAGCGTTGATTGATACCCGGCACGTCGTGGTACCACTGGGCGAACTCGGCTGGCCCGGTCGTCGCAGCAGTCGGTCCTGGCGCAGCGTAGACGGGCGTGCGGTCCGCGCCCAACTGCTGCTCGACGATGCCTCGGAGCGCGGAGAAGTCCCCCTCGAAATCGGGATGTCGCGGCTCGTCGTCGCTGATCGCGTAACCGCGAAGATCTCTGACGACTGCTGTCAGGCTAGGCGCGTTCTCACACGGTTCAGCGTCGGTCACCGGCTGCGCTCCCTGGCCCGACGTCCCGCCCGTCACTAGCACCAGCGAGCCACCCGCAGCTGACATCGACCCCGACGCACCCGCGAACGACGAAGCTCCGGACGTCCCGGCGGCTTCAGCGCCGCCACCCGCGACAATTCCCGGCGGTTCTGGTGCGGAGCTCGCGGTCTGACAGGCCACTACGCCGAGAGCACACAGACTAGCGCGAAAGGAAGACACGATGCTCCACGTAGTGGCAGCGACGGGCCGAGAGCGATCAAGAATCGGTGTCGGCGCGCGACCAGCAGTGGTCAGCAACGAGCAAAGACAATGGACAATTGGGCCCAGCTCATCTGCGAACGAACGAAGTGGCCTCACGGCAACGCAGAAAAAACGGCCATCTTCGTACGGCTGCTCGTTGTAGCCTCGCTGATCTGAAGCTTGGCCGGCGCATTCGCGGCGACGATTCGCCATTGCCGTGCCAGCACGCCGATGATCAGCGACAAGTGGGGATGGTTCATGGCGTCGAACGTGTAGTGCTCGGTCTCGAGCACGGCGCCGCCGGGTCCGAGCAGCTCGATGCGCTCGTTGGGCAGGAAGCGAATCCGCTCGACACCACCCGCCAGCTCACCCGTACACAGAGTGTACTCACCAGTCAGCCTTTGCGACACCTCGTCGAACAACGGAGTGACGCCGCGTTCGAGCGCCAGGCAACCGGCGCCTCCGGCGCGTTCGCCGGCCCTGTAGGGATGCGGGTCAGCCTCGCTGGGTACCACGGGTGCCGTCAGCGGCAGGTAAACGGAATCCGGCCAACTAGTCTCCTTGCTCGGAAACACCAGCGCTTCGTTCGATGAGCGTGCATGGAGATTTTCAGGCAGCAATTCCAATTGAAAAGCGCCTGGGCCTCCGCCCATCACGCCCAGCTCCTGCAAGTCGATCACCCCTTCGTGACCGAAGCCGTAGCGAGGCACGATCCGTTCGCCGTCGAGCACGAGCTCGTTCCAGCTACCGTCGGGTTGAATCTGAAAGCCCACGTGGGCAGACATGACATTGTCCAAGCAGCGTGCCCAATTGCCCGTCATCCCGCGACGCGCGGCCTCCTCGCTGGAAAACGGCACGTAGTGCGCGGTCGAAGGGCTCCGAAACGCTTCCGCGCCGTCGCAGCTCTGGGCCAGCGCTGCCGGCGGCGCGTAGTCTTCTGGCTTTCCGGGCGGCAGCGGTACCAACTCCGGCTCGTTGGTCCAGAAGCCGAGCAGGTCCGAGTCGCGGTAAATGCCGACGTTGATGAGCTCGTCGCGCCCGATCATCGCGCCCAATTTGACGCCACGGATGTCTCCGAGCAGGGAGCGCAGGCCAATTTGGAGTGCGTAGCGCACATCCATCAGCTTGAAGCTGTCTGCCGCTATCTCCGGTAGCACTGACTCGAGCAGCGCGCTGCCGTCTTGAGCGATGGAGATGGTAGCGGGAGCGATGGTATCGACCAGACCGTCCGCACTCGACACGTGCACCACGGCTGCGACTTCGGCGGACCAGTCGCATGGTCCACCGACATTGAGGAGCCGCGACGTATAACGCGCCGATACGCTCGAGCTCTGCAGAACGAGCTCCGTGCGCTCGTCTGGTGCATACCACAGACCCTGCATGACGACAGGCGCGGCGAGCTGGGACAGGAGCTCGTCGATGGCCAAGCCGTACGTCGGGATGGTCTCGTCGAGCCCGACGTCGACCGTCGTCGCTGGCAGGCAGAAACGGGGATCGTCTGCGCCGTCGGTGCCCGACTGACCGCCGTCGCTCGCGGTTGCCTGGCCACACCCGATGAGCAGCGCCGGCGCCCCTACCAACCAGAACCTCCACGTCCTCTTCGTCGGCCACCGGCGCTGCTCCATGTCGAGCATCTTGAGCCCTCCGCCCTGCTACCAACAAGGAACGATTGCCCGGTTTCACACAAACCATGGCTCGAATTGGCCCGCTCAAGTGCTAATCTGGGCAAGTGGAGCAAGCAGCCAGTCAGTTGCTCAGGGCGATTCGCGGCAAGCGCTCGCAGCTCGCGTTCGCACGTCGGCTCGGTTACCGCGGTAACCCCGTGACCGACTGGGAGCGGGGTGCGCGCTTTCCGACGGGCGAAGAGGCGCTGCGCGCTGCAGGCAAAGTCGGCATCGACATCGTAGCGGCCTTTGCTCGCTTCAGTCCGCAGCTCCCGCTCGTCAAGGAGCGCGGGCGCGTCGATCTGGCGGGCTGGCTCGACCAGCTGCGCGGGACCACCTCCGTGAACGACATCGCAGCGCGCGCCGGGCACTCGCGCTACTCGGTGAGTCGCTGGCTGCGTGGGCTCGCCAAACCGCGACTGCCCGACTTGCTCGTGCTGATCGATGCCATCACGGATCGCGCGCCGAGCTGGGTCGCAGCCCTCGTGCCAATCGAAGCCGTGCCCGCCCTCGCCTCACGTTTCAGCGTCGCCGAAGCTGCGCGACGCGCTGCGTTCGACCTGCCCTGGACCGAAGCCGTGATGCGCTTGCTCGAAACACGCGCGCTGCGCGACGCGGACGATATCCCGGGTCGCATCGCCGGGGCTCTCCGCATCGGTCGCGACGAGGCGGAGCGTTGTTTGCAAGTCTTGCTCCAATCGGGGGCGATTGCGATGATCTCCGGGCGCTACGCGGTGCGGGCGCCGATCAGCGTGGATACTCAGGGCGGAGCCGCAGCGCTTCATCGTGTCAAACGACATTGGTGTAGCGTGGCTAGCGCACGGCTCTCCAAGCCGGCGCAAGACGAACTGTTCGCCTACAACGTCGTTTCCGTTTCCCACGCGGATTTGCGCGTGATCCGCGAGCGGCTACGCCTGGCCTTTAGCGAAATTCGCGCCATCGTCGCCGCCTCGACCCCTGAAGAGGTGGCGGCGGTCATGAACCTGCAGCTGCTGACCTTTCATGTGGACTGAGAAAATCAGAGCCGTCGGCGAAGAGCGAGCTACTTGAGCCAGCCAACGGTGGCGCGAACGGGAGTGCCACGCTCCGAAGAGCGCGTCGTTACCAGGTGATGTCGAAGCGGTCGATGTTCGGCATACCGTCGGAGGTGACGCTCGAGAGGATGACGTCGTTGTCGCCTGCAGACAGATTGATGGTGACGGCTGGACTCGTCACCCAGGTCGTCCACGCGCCGGTCGGCGCGCCATTCAGTGTGCCCCCACTGCCGCTGTTGGCGGTGACCGCGATGGGTCGATTAGCACCGGCGCCGTTCGCATACCGGACACGCAGCGTCGCCGTCGCAGTCACGGGTGAATTTACGATGTGCCAAGTGAACGTGTTGGAAAAGTTGTTGATGTTGACGTAGCCGGTCCCGGTGTACCCTGCGTGAATCGATTCCACGACCCCTTCGTCGATGTCGAACGCGTCTTCGGCTTGAAATGCTTGCGAGAATGTCTGAGCAATCTCGAAGCGGTCGATATTCGGCATGCCGTCAGAAGTGACGCTCGCGTGCGTCACATCGTTGTTCCCCGCGAGCAAGTTGATCGGTAAGGGCCCGCTGGTGACCCATGTGGACCACGCCCCGGTCGGCGCGCCGTTCAGCGTGCCCGCGTTTACGCCATTGACGGTGACCGCCACGGGTCGATTGCTGCCGGCGCCGTTGGCATAACGGACCCGTAAACTGGCGGGTCCTGCCACGGGCGCGCCGATGACGTGTGTCATGAACGTGTTCGAGAAGTTGTTGATATTGACGTAGCCGGTTCCAGTGAAACCGGCATGGATCGATTCGGTCACGCCTTCGTCGATGTCGGAGGCGTCCTCAGCCTGGTACACAGTGGTCAGCTCCGACCGCATCGCGGCGACGCGCTCGTCGGCTTCCGCGCCACAGCCAATGACGCCCGCCGCCAACAGTCCGCCCATCAACACGCCCGAGTGTCTTGTTCTCATGGTGTTCCCTGCGACCCGCGCGTCCGGTGGCCGCGTAGCGGAATGCTGCGCGTTGGCCGAGACCGTCGTGGTCACTGCAATCAGGGGGCGCTCGCGGAAAACTTGGCTGCGAATTTGGGGTCATCACGAGAATGTTTCATCGTCATACGATTGTCCTCTAGGGAACGTCAGCTTGCGTCGAGCGAGCTCGTTTGGCGTCAGCTGCATCATCGCCAGCTGACGCTGCAGTTCTTGATCGAACGGCGTGGGCCGCTATTGCGTGAGCTGCATTTGCTTGAGCCAGGCGGCGGCTTGGGCGGGCCATTGTGCGATGTCGCCGGTGGCGCCGCGGATGGCAACGCCATGGCTGCCGTCGGTGTATTGGTGGAGCTCGTGCGCGACGCCCGCGGTCTGCAGCGCCGTGTCGAAGCGCACGGAGTTTTCGGGTTTGACTGCCGTATCGGCCTTCGGCACGCCGATGAAGGTGGGCGGTGTGGAGCCTGTGACCTGCAGCTCGCTGGAGGCGAGCATCACGTCGAGCGCCGAAGGATTGACGCCCAGGAGCGCCGACTTCGAGCCGGCGTGCGCGATCGCCGGATCCATCGAGATGACCGGATACATGAGGATGCCGAAATTGGGGCGAGCGTCGAGCGCATCGATTTCGTCGACGGCCGGCGCGGTTTTGGCCGTTGGGCGCGTTTCGAGTTGTGAGACCAGGTGCCCACCAGCCGAAAAGCCTACCGCGCCGATGCGCGCTGCTTCCCAGCCGCAGGCCCCCGCAAACTTCCGCACGATACGAAGCGCGCGCTGCGCGTCCGCCAGCGCCACGTGGCCCTTGCCCGGAAATTCGCCAGGCAGCCGGTACTTCAGTACGAACGCCGACACGCCGATCGAATTGAGCCAGAGCGCGATATCGACGCCCTCCTTGTCGAACGCGCTGTGCGTGTAACCGCCACCTGGAGCGATGATGGCCGCGGCGCCGTTCGGCTTGTCCCCCAGATACGCAAACACGGACGGCCTCGACACCCCGCTGAGTGAGCGATTCTTCACCCTCGGGTCGTCGCTGCGCTCCTCGTAAGTCTCGCTCAGCGTCACCCCCTCCGAACCAGGCGCGGTGCCGGGCCACAAGAAGTACTCGTCCTCGCCGAACGGGCATGCGACCTGTCCTGCGCTCCCGCTCGTGTTCGCACCACCTGCCGAGGCGCCAGCCGTCGAGGCGCCAGCCGTCGAGGCGACACCTCCTTGCCCGGCGAGACTGGTCGTCACCCCAGGCACTCCGCCCGTCGCCCCGGCGCCGCCGCTCGAGGTATCAGCGCCGCCGTTCGCGCCGGTCAAGCCGTTGCCAGCTGCCGCGTCACCAGGAGTGCTGGACGTCGTGCCAGGAGTGCAGGCGAGCGCCGCCACGAGCAACGGGACAAGCAGCGCCGTCCGCCTTTCGTTGGTCCTTACTTGCACGATCGTTGATGCGAGCACGGCTCCAAGCCTGCCCTAATTTCACGACGGGCGCGCTCAACCTGTCGCGAATGCCAGCCACTACGTGGCGGAAGCTCGCGGCGTTTCCAGATTGGGGAAGGTCAGCGCCCAGCACGAGCCGTGTCCCGACTCACTGGCAACCTCGACGTGTCCTCCGAGCTCGCGGACCACGTTAGCCAACGCCGCAAGCCCCATGCCGCGGCCCGAGGTGTCGCTGACCTGAGCTCGCGTCGAAAACTCCGGAGACAGGATGGCAGCTACGAGATCCGCGCGCGTCGCGTGTGGGCAGCCTCGTTGCTGACAGCGGTCGCGGATCGCCTGCCAATCGATACCGCGGCCGTCGTCTT